>Ga0070717_10004103_pt1 | contig 10503 bp, 9 predicted proteins | sample LARL113metaG_FD_71366 | JGI IMG/M metagenome (GOLD analysis project Ga0070717, IMG submission 71366) | Corn, switchgrass and miscanthus rhizosphere microbial communities from Kellogg Biological Station, Michigan, USA - LAR L11-3 metaG | ecosystem: Host-associated > Plants > Roots > Rhizosphere ... | reverse complement strand
CGGCCGGGAGCACCTCGCTTTTGCGCTCGGCGACTTCATCTCTCCTCATGCCGCGGACGACGGCCGCGTGCCGCTGGTCCGCCCGCACAGCGAGTGCCTCACCGGCGACACCTTCGGCAGCCAACGCTGCGATTGCGGCCCGCAGCTCCGCGAGGCCGTCGAGCGGATCGCCGAAGCCGGCGGCTACCTCCTCTACCTGCGTCAGGAAGGGCGCGGCATCGGCCTCTATTCCAAGCTCGAGGCCTACGCGCTGCAGGACGACGGCGTCGACACGTACGACGCGAACCTCGCGCTGGGGCACGACGAGGACGAGCGCAGCTATGTCGCGGCGGCGCAGATGCTCGACGCGCTGGGCGTGTCCCGCGTCGTCCTCCTCAGCAACAACCCCGACAAGGCGCGGCAGCTGTGCTCCTGCGGTGTCACCGTCGTCGAGCAGGTGCCGACCGGCGTGCACCTCTCCGACGCGAACCACCGCTACCTCGAGACGAAGGCGCGCCGCGGCCGGCACACCCTCGAGCTGCCCGACGCCGAATCCGACGCGGCCGCTCTGCCGTAGGAACGCGGGATGATCAGATCCGAGAGCCGCATCGCGATCGACGGCAGCGTCCGAGAGGTCTGGGCGTATCTCGCCGACGTCGGGCGCTGGCCCGAGTGGGCGCCGACGGTCGAGCAGGGATGGGTCGCCGGAGGCGCTCCGCTGCAGGCCGGGGCGCGCGTGGAGCAGCGGGCGAAGCTGCCGTTCGGGTTGACTCGCTTCCGCGCACAGGATGTGACCCTGGTCGAGGAACCGAGCCGCATGGCGTTCGCGGGGCCGCTGGGGACGTCGACGGCGCGGTGGGGGATGGAGCTCGAGCCACTCGGCGAGCGCCGGACCGACGCGATGATGTGGGTCGAGGTCGACCTCAGGAACGTGATGCGCGTGATCCCGGGCGGCGCGTTCAATGGCCGGATCCGGCGGGTGATGGATGTCGAGATGGTGGCGATCAAGGCTGCGGTCGAGTCGGACGTCCGCGCGCGCGAGTCCGTGAGCACGTCCTCGTGAACCAGGTCTCAATGAGCCGGGCCGAAAGCACGCACGAGCGCCTGATCGCGACGTATCGCAAGAAGGCCAAGCACTACAACTTCACCTCTCGCCTCTACCCGGTACCCGGCTACCCGCAGCAGACCCAGCGCCGCCGGGCGATCGAGACGCTCGGGCTTCGGCCGGGCGACACCGTGGTCGACGTGGCCTGCGGCACGGGTCAGAACTTCCCGTTCCTCGAGCAGGCGATCGGGCCCGAAGGCCGCATCGTCGGCGTCGACCTGACCGACGCGATGCTCGGGGAAGCTCAGGAGAGGGTCGACACGAACGCATGGCGCAACGTCGGCCTCGTCCAGTCGGACGCAGCCGCGTTCGAGTTCCCGAGCGAGGTCGACGCGATCCTCTCCACCTACGCGTTGACGCAGGTGACGGGGTGCGCCGAGGTGATCGCCCACGGTGCCGCTGCCCTGCGGCCGGGCGGACGCTGGACGGTGCTCGATCTCAAGCTTCCCGACTCCGCTCCGCGCAGGGTGGCGCAGCTTGGAATCTCGGCCGACTGGATCGCGCGCCGGCCGTGGGAGGAGATCCGCGCGGCGATGGAGGCCGAGCTGGTCGACGTCTTCTGGCGCGAGCTCCTGTTTGGGACCGCGTTCCTCGCGGTTGGTCGAACGTCGGTCTAGTGGTCGAATGCGTTGAGGAACTTGTCCCGGAAGGCGCTCATCAGCCAGTCCGGCGCCGTCTGAGCCGGCAGCATCCCGTTCGTCCAGCCCCAGCCCGAGAGCCGGTCCATCACCTTCGGGTCGTGGGCGATGATCGTGATCGGAACCTCGTGATTCGCCTGTGAGATGACTCGCGACGGCTGGTGGTCGCCGAGCGCGATGACCACGGTGTTCTTGTTGCCGTAGCGCTCGATGAACGAGTAGAGCGTGCGCAGCGAGTACTGGATCGACTTCGCGTAGCCCTGCTGGGGGTCGCTGATGCCGGTTCGGTCGATCGGCACGTGGTCGTAGATCGTCCCATTGCCGATCTGGGGCCACGGGAGGAGCGGCGGGATGCGCGTCCAGGGCTCATGGCTGGACGTCGTGTCGATCTCGGCGAAGATCGGAGGGCGGTTCTGCCTCGCGAGCTCGCGCTTCTCGACCGCCTGGAACGTGTACTGGTCAGGCATGGCCGAGAAGCCGAAGTTCGGCCCCTTGAACCCGAGGTTGTCGCGGTCCCAGACCTTGTCGTAGTGGTAGAAGGTTTTCCCTTCCGGCCAGGCGCCGTGGGTGGAGGGGACGTCGGCGACGGTCCTCCACCCGGCCTTCGCGAACGCCGCCGGGAGCGTGAGCCGGTCGCTCTTGATCAGCTGGGAGTAGCGGCCCGGGCTGTTGACCCAGGTTCCCGACTCGAGGGTGGCGTGGGCGAGCCAGCTGCCTCCGCCGAACGTCGACGAGGTGATCCAGGCGCTGCGGGACGAGAATCCGTCGGCCTGGAGTTGCTGGGTACCGGTGTTGACTAGGTCGTCGATCGGCGGCGAGAACGACGTTCCCTGCACGGCCATCTGTCCGTAGCTCTCGACGAACACGAGCAGGACGTCCTTGCCGCGCAAGCCCGTCAGGAGGCGGGCGGCGGGGACCCGGGCGTACGGGTCCTTGCGCGCGAGTAGGTCTCTGTACTGCGCTTCGCTGCGGAAGTCGGCCTGCACGGCCCGGACCTCGCCGACGGCCAGATGGCTCGCGCTCGCCGTCGCGATGCCGGCTCCCGAGACCTGCGCGCCGAACAGCCAGCAGAGCCCACAGACGGCGGTGAGCACGCCCACGATCGCCACCGACGGCCGGCGGTTCCGGCCCGCGATCCGGGTCAGCTGCCCGACGGCGAGCGCCGGGATTGTGAGAGCCGTCAGTCCGATGAGGGTGGCGGCCACGATCGCGAGATCCTCGTCGCGGCTGCCCCACGTGTCGCGCACCGTCGCGAAGCCGATCGAGAAGTAGCTCCAGTCCTCGACCGGGTTGAAGGTTCGGTCGAACGCGATGAAGAACCCGAGGTCGAAGGCCTTGATCAGGACGAGGACACCGAGCAGCGGGCCGAGAATCCACGGCACGACCCGCCGCGCACGGGTTGGGAGGGCGATCGCCAGTCCCACGATGACGAGTCCCTCGACCGGGATCCGCACGAAGGCGTCCGGCGTGAGCAGCCACGGCCGGATCGGAAAGACGAGCGTGAACCACACGATGACCAGCGCGGCCACAGTGAGAGCGGCGGCCGTGACCGGATGCCGGACCCAGGCCGCACGCGGGCGGGCCGGCGCTTCGTCGCGGTGCTGCCACAGCCACCACACATCGCGGCCGAACGACTCGGCGAGCATCGCGAGGGCGACGGCGAGCAGCAGGCGACTCAGCCACAACGGGGGGACGCCGGATGCCGCGACGACGAGCGCGATTCCCTGAGAGGCGGTCACCGTCTTGCGCCAGTCGCGCTGCGGCAGCGGCGCGCGCAGCCACGGAAGCGCCCACCCCGCGGCTCCGAACAGGTAGCGCATGAGCCCGATCAGGAGCACCCAACCGCCGACGGTCGGTGCGACCTCGATGCTGAGCACGAGGATCAGGAACGCGTCGACCTCTCCGTCGAGCTTTGCGCCCAGGGCCGACTGTGTCTGTGTGCGCCGCGCGATCCAGCCGTCGGCGAAGTCGAGCGCGAGCGCGATCGAGGCGAGCACCACGATGGCGTCGGTCGCGACGGGCAGCTCGAAGGAGGCAGCCGTGAGCGCAGCGACGCCTACGACGAGGGTCGCGCGCGTCAGCGTCACCCAACTCGCCCAGCCGAGGCCCGCCGACGGGTCGCGCCAGAGTGCGCGCGCGAGCGCGAGGTTCAGAGCCAGGCCGCTGACGAGGCCGACGAACCAGCCGGCGCCCCCGATCCCGACCGTTCCCGCCAGCACGGCGAGGACGAGAAACGTGCCGGCGAGCCCGGCCAGCGGACCGAGCTGCTTGCCGAGATCGGGCAGCGGCTTGCGCCGCGCCGGCAGCGTTGCGCCGCGCTCGAGCATTCGCAGGACAATACGGTGCCCGCCATGTACCGGTTTGGCGAGGCAATGCGGCGGGCGCAGCAGGCGGCGTTCGGCGCCGGCGAGTACGTCGAGCAGCAGAGCTTCGTCAGCGCCTCCGAGATCCGGAAGCTTGCGGAGCGGGCCGGAGTCGGGCCGGGTGTCTCGGTTCTCGACCTGTGTTGCGGGATCGCCGGACCGGGTCGTTTTCTGGCGCGCGAGCTCGACTGCGACTACCTCGGCGTCGACGCAAGCGAGACCGCGGTGGACCTCGCCCGCGAGCGCGCCCGCGGCCTGCCGTGCCGCTTCGAGGTCGCCGAGATCCCGCCGCTTCCGTCAGGCGCCTTCGAGGTGATCGTGCTGCTCGAGACGATGCTCGCGTTCCGCGACAAGGAGGCGCTGCTGGCGGCGGTCGCGCGCGCGCTTGCCGTCGACGGGCGGTTCGCCTTCACGGTGGAGGAGGGGCTGCCGCTGACCGAGGCGGAGCGGACGCAGATGCCGGAGGCCGACACCGTCTGGCTCATTCCGCTCGCCGAGCTGCTCGAGTTGCTCGAGCACACCGGTCTGACCGTCCGCTGGCAGGAGGACTGGAGCGAATCGCATCGCTCGACGGCGGAGTCGCTGGCGGAGGCGTACGCGGCAGAGGGGCTCGACGAGCTCGTCACCTCTCACCGTCTCTGGAGCGACTGGCTGGCGGTCGGACGCGTCCGCAAGCTCGCGCTCGTCGCTGAGCGGCGAACCGTCACGCCGCCGCAGACGTAAACCAGGGAGTGATCGCCGAAGCAGTCGCCGCTGTCGCGCTGACTCGCGGCCCGACAGTCGAGAGCGTGACCCGGCTCAGTGCGATCGTCTCGTTTCGCACGGCTAGGCCCGACGACACTTCCGTGCTCCTGCAGGACGGTCACCGCAGCGCCGCAGGCAGCGGCGTCGAGCACGTAGTGCGGCTATCCCGCCTGACTCCCGGCCGGCGTTATGCGTACACAATCGAGGACGGCTCCGGGGCGCTTGCGACCGGGCGGTTCCGGGCGGCGCCGGCGCGCGCTGCGACGTTCACCTTCGCGGTCGTGGGCGACTACGGCAGCGGGACGAGCAACGAGACGGCCGTCGCTTCGCTGATCGAGTCGTGGCACCCGGACTTCGTGCTCACCGTCGGCGACAACGCGTATCCGGAGGGCTCGAAGCAGCTGCTCGACCGCGACATCTTCGGGCCGTACGCCGCCGTGATGCGCGAGTCGGCCTGGTTCCCGGCGCTCGGGAACCACGACGTCAAGGCGGACGACGGGAGGCCCGAGCTCGAGGCGTTCCACTCGCTCGGCGCCGAGCGGTGGTACCGCTTCGACTGGGGGAACGCCGGCTTCGTCGTGCTCGACTCCGACACGACCGTCGCGCCCGGCTCGCCGCAGCTGCGCTTCGCCAGCCGGGCCCTGGCGCGCCGCTCCTGCTTCCGCTTCGCAGCCTGGCACCACCCGCCCTGGGAGCCGCGCGGGCGCCCGCTCAGCCCGGGCCTCCGCCGCAACATCGTCCCGCTCGTGGAAAAGGACGGCGTGCAGATCGTGTTCGTCGGACACCTGCACGCCTACGCGCGGAGCCGGCCGCGCCACGGCGTCGTGTACGTGGCGGTCGGCACCGGCGGAGCCTCGCTGGACGACGACGCGCGCAAGCTCACGATTCCCCTCGCCCGTGTCGTCCAGGGCCGCTTCGGCGCGCTGCGAGTCGACGTCTCGGGCCGCCGTGCGCATTTCCGTTACGTCACGACCGACGGACGCGTGCGCGACCGCTTCAGCCTCGGTTGCTAGTCGTGAAGCTGGATCCGGCCGTCGACGCCGGTTCCCGCCGCGTTCGGCACCCAGCTCGCGTCGACGGTCCGCTGATCCCCGTTCGGAAGCGTGCACGTACCGCTGAAGCTCTCGCCCTGGACGTTCGTGACCCGCCCTCGGCAGACGTCGCCGCTCGGGAGGTACTCGAGCTGGAGTGACGTTGACTGGAGCTGCCCGGGCGCCACGAGGAGATCGGCGCGGACGAGGAGCTTCTGCGGACCGGGCGCCTGCCCGACGAAGGAGACGATCTCCTTCAGCTGGGTTCCGTTGCGGATCACGCTGCCCATGAGGGGCTCGTTGATGTTCGCAGCGTTCCAGAGCGGCGGCGTCCGGCCGAGCGGGCCGACGATCAGCAGCGGCAACGCGACGACTGTCACGGCTCCCGCCGTGGCGACACGCGTCAGGGGCCCGCCGAAGCGCCACAGCAGCAGCGTGAGGACGGCCGCGACGGACAGGCCGTAGAGGATCGCGAGCCACGGTGCGCCGCGATCGGTTCCGCCCATCAGGCCGTGCAGCGACGCGAACGTCCAGACGGCGAAGTTGAGGTAGTGCGCGCGCCGCCAGAAGCGGTACGGCAGCCGGCGCCGATAGTGGTTCGTGATCGCGAGCGCGACGAGCAGCTCGGCCGCTGCGATCCCGAGGCCCGTCCAGAGTGGCCGGTAGCTCGCCGTGAACGGGACGAGCAGCTGGGTCAACGAGAAGGGAAGGAACGAGTCGGCCGCGATCGCCAGCACGTGGACGCCGACGAGCGAGCCGACGAGGAGCCCGCCGAAGCGATGGACGTCCTCGATCGAGAAGCGCGGCCAGCGCGAGCTCTGCGCCTTCTTTCCCAGGGTCAGCCCGAGACAGACGACGAGGCTGAGCACGACATAAGCCGCGACGCCGGATGCCCGCGCCGCATACCAGATCGCCGGGCTCGAGCTCACATGCACGGCTGCTCCACTTCGGTCGCAAAGGCCCAGGCGGGGTTCTCCACGACCTCGCCGTCGAGCGCGACGAAGCGACCGGGTATGCCTCGCTCGTCGAGCCATCCGGGGCCGTCGGTTCCGAGCAGGAACCCGGTCTTCGCCGCGACGTCGGCCGCGAGACACGTGGCGCCCGACGCCGTCACCTGCTCCCACGGAGACTCGCTCGGCAGGCCGGTCGCGGTGTTGACGAGGTGCGCGCCGCGCGACGCCGTGCCGCTCGTCGCGAGGCCGCCGGCGACTACGCGGATCGCGCCGCCGACAGGAAGGGCGACGTCGACCGGCCCGCGCACCGCGAGGTCGCCGCCGACGCTGACGAATCCGGGACCGTCGAGCGCAGCGGCCGCTTCGTCAACGGCCAGAGCTTTGACGACGCCGTTGAGATCGAGCGCCAGACCGGGCGGCCGGGAGAGCAGCTGCGCGGAAACCACGATCTCGGTCCAGCGCCCGCAGAGCGTCGGGTCAACGAGACCGTCCGTCTCCGCCGCGACGTCGAGTGCGATCTCCAGCGTGCTCGAGAAGAGCTGCGAGACGTGGAGCACCCGCGACGGCGACGCGTTCACACGCGACAACTCCGACTCCGCGCGGAAGAGGCTGAACGCCTCCTCCCAGCTCTCGAGCACACCGGCAGCCGGGGTTCGGAAGTCGCCCGAAGTCGCGACCGCACAGCCCATCGCGCAGAACCGGTTGACGAGATCGGCGCTCATGAGGTCGAGCTGGAGACCGGCGGCGGCTGAACGGCCGGTGCGATCTGACCGCCCTGCGCGATGCTGCGCTTCACCGCTCGCTCGAAGGAGGAGGGAGCGCCGAGAGACTTTGCCTTCCCCTTCGTATGGCCGGGTGCGTGGACCTTGGCGCCGACGAAGGCGACGCCGAAGACGACCGCGGTCAGCACGCCGATGGCCGTCTTCGCACTCCGCGCGCGGCCTCGCGCAAGCTCGATGCGGGAGCTTCCTTTCATGGCCACGAGAGTGCCCGTCGGCAATGAGACGGGCATGTGAGGAAGCTGGGAAAGCGGTGAGAGTCGCCTCCGCCCGGACTCAGGCCGCTCTCACAGGCAACTGATCAACTGTCGAGATGCGGAGGCGCTCGGCGGTGCTCGTGGTGCTTGCGATTGCTGCAGTTGCGGCGATCGGCCTGGCTTCCGCTTCCAAATCCAGGCACAAGACGACCACGCCGACGCAGCCGGCGCGAGATGTGAAGGCAACACGGCCGGTGCGGCCGCCCGCGGTGGAGGCCGGCCTGCTTCCCTGGCAGCTCTCGACGCAGCTCAGCCGTGAGGTCGTCGTGCCAGGCGCCGGGACGCACAGCCTCGTCCTGCTCGGCGGGCTCGACTCGAGCGCGTCGTCGACCTCCTCCGTGGACGCGCTCGATACGCGCAACGGACGGCTTTCGCCGGACGGACAGCTCCTACAGCCGACGCACGATGCGGCGGTGGCGGAGCTCGGCGGTCGTGCCGTCGTGCTCGGCGGTGGGAGCTCGACGGTGTACAGATCGGTCCAGCTCGAGAGAGGCGGAAGGTCGGTCTCGGGCGGCGTTCTCCCGAGCGCGCGCGCCGACGCGAGCGCGGTAACGATCGGCCACACCGCATATCTGGTCGGCGGGTACGACGGGTCAGCAATGGACGCCGAGGTGGAAGCCACGACCGACGGGCGTCACTACCGCCCGGTCGCCGCGCTCAAAGTTCCCGTTCGCTATCCGGCGCTCGCCGTCCTCGGCTCGCGCATCTACGTCTTCGGCGGACTGACGGCTAGCGGCCATCCGACCCGTGCCGTCCAACTCGTCGACCCGCAGGCACGCACGGTGCGCGTTGTCGGCCGGCTGCCGGTCGCACTCTCGGGGGCGGCCGCCGGTGTGCTCGGCGGCACTGCCTACCTCGCCGGCGGTCGCACGCCCAGAGGCGCGACCGAGGCCGTCTATGCGTTCCAGCCGCGCGGAGCCTCGTTCCTGCGCGCGGGCTCGCTGCGAGTCGGCGTCGCCAACGCCGGGACGGCGGTGACGAATGGCCGGCTCTGGATCGTCGGCGGCGAGACTGCAGACGGCCACCCCACCGGCAACGTCCAGATGATCGTCCCGAACCCCGGCTTCGGCAAGGCCGGAGATCCAGGCGCCGGCTCACCGTTCTTCGGCGACAGACTGCTGGTGGCCGACCGCGGCAACGACCGGCTGCTGCTCCTCGACGACCGCAACACCCGCCTCTGGATCTACCCCTCGCGCCGCCGAGCCGCGCCGCATGGCGGCTTCTACTTCCCCGACGACGCCTTCTTCATCCACCACGGGCACGCGATCATCTCCAACCAGGAGGACAACGACACGCTCGTCGAGATCGCCTACCCGTCAGGCCGAATCCTGTGGCAGTACGGCCATCCGCGTACCCCGGGAACAGGCCCCGGCTATCTCAACACCCCGGACGACACCTACCTCCTGCGCAACGGTGAGATCACCGTCGCCGACGCACAGAACTGCCGCGTGCTGATCCTCAGCTCCCGCACGAAGCGCGTCCTCCACGAGATCGGCACGCCGGGGCGCTGCGTGCACGATCCGCCCGCCGCGCTCGGCTCGCCCAACGGCGACACACCGCTCGCCAACGGGAACATCCTCGTCTCGGAGATCAACGGCAGCTGGATCGACGAGATCAAGCCCTCCGGAAAGGTCGTCTGGGCGACGCATCTCGCCATCGGCTACCCCTCGGATCCCCAGCAGCTCGGCCCCGACCGGTACCTCGTCGCCGACTACGAGAGTCCGGGGGGAATCGTCGAATTCGACCGGCGTGGCCGCATCGTGTACCGCTACCAGCCCGCGACCGGACCCGGCGCTCTCGATCACCCGTCCCTCGTCGAGCGGCTCCCATCCGGCGTCTTCATGGTCAACGACGACTACAACGACCGGATGGTCGCGATCGACCCGGCGACCAAGGCGCTGGTCTGGCAATACGGCGTGACCGGACAGGCGGGCACCGCTCCCGAGCACCTCAACACCCCCGACGGCTTCGACCTTCTCGCCCCCGGTGGAACGACCCCCACGCATCCTGCGACCGGATAGCTCATCCGTCTCTCACCGGAGGAGCGACAATGGCTCCGTCATGAGAGTCCTGGTAGTCGAGGACGAGCGGAAGCTCGGCGAGCTCCTCCGTCGTGGACTGGGCGAGGAGGGCTACGCGGCGGATCTTGCCGACCGCGGCGAGGAGGCGCTCTGGATGGCGCAGGCCGTGCCGTACGACGCGATCGTCCTCGACGTGATGCTGCCCGGGGCGGACGGCTTCGAGATCTGTCGGCGGATGCGCGGCAGCGGAGTCTGGGCGCCGGTGTTGATGCTCACGGCGCGTGACGCCGTCGACGACCGCGTCAACGGCCTCGACGCCGGCGCGGACGACTACCTCACGAAGCCGTTCGCGTTCGAGGAGCTGCTCGCCCGGCTTCGCGCGCTGACCCGGCGCGCGCCGGTGGAGCGCCCGCCCGTGCTCCAGGTCGGCGATCTGCGGCTGGATCCGGCCGCGCATAGAGCCTGGCGCGGCGACGAGGAGCTCGATCTCTCCGCCAAGGAGTTCGCGCTACTCGAGCTGTTCATGCGGCGGCCCGGCGTGACGCTCAGCCGCACGCAGTTGCTCGACGGCGCCTGGGACATCGCCTTCGAGAGCCGCTCGAACGTCGTCGACGTCTACGTCCGCTACCTGCG
>Ga0070717_10004100_pt1 | contig 10507 bp, 10 predicted proteins | sample LARL113metaG_FD_71366 | JGI IMG/M metagenome (GOLD analysis project Ga0070717, IMG submission 71366) | Corn, switchgrass and miscanthus rhizosphere microbial communities from Kellogg Biological Station, Michigan, USA - LAR L11-3 metaG | ecosystem: Host-associated > Plants > Roots > Rhizosphere ... | reverse complement strand
CGCTGCTCTGCTGCATGGCATTAACCACAATGCCGCCACTGGAAGACACTTCAACCCCTACAGCATCCAGGTGCAAGCCGGATGTATGCGGGCAGACGCCGCCTGAGATTACTAGAGGCCGCCCGGTCACGCTCTCTATAGCAGCTTTGTTCGTCATTTGCACGCCTTGTTTGCGTAATCCTGCCTGTACGAGACGCAGCGCAGCGGGGTCAACCCCGGCCAGCAGCTGCTCGCCCGGTGAGAAGAGTTTGACCTTGATGCCAACCCGCGCGAAGAGCGTAGCCAGTTCTAAAGCGATGTAATCGTCACCTGCGATATCCAATGCCTCCGGCAACTCTGGCAACATCAATGCCTGTTCCGGTGTCAATACTTGCTTGCCATCGTAAGACAAGCCGGGGACTGGAGCAGCGCCGGCTCCGGTGGCAATCACGCAGTGCTCAAATTTGAAGCGATGGGAGCCGTGTTCGCCTTCGACACGCGCCTCCTGGGCATTCATAAACCAGCCCGTACCATGCACATACTCAATACGGTTGCCCGCCACCAGGCGGCGTACCCCCTCGGCAAGCCGGTCAACGACGCTCTGCTTCCATGCCTGCATTTCAGGCCAATCAAACGACACATTTTCAGCATGGATGCCAATGGAGGCGAGTTCTTCCTGGCGCGTTTGCTGAAAACGTTCTGTCGCGGTCAGCAGGGCTTTGAGCGGTATGCACCCTTGATGGAGGCAGGTTCCACCTGGGGGTCCAGGGTCAACCAGGGTTACATGCCGTCCAAGCTGGGCAGCGCGGATCGCGGCAACGTAACCTCCTGGACCGGCGCCGAGTACGAGTACGTCAACAGCCGTGGTAACATCTCCGACTACCATCGTCATGCTTCTTTCTGCTAAACCATATCCAGCATCAATTGCTGGGGGTTCTCGACCAGTTCTTTGAAGCGGGCCAGGAAAGCACCGGCCATCGCTCCATCAATGACCCGGTGGTCGAATGAGAGCGCCAGTGGCATCACCGGTCGCGCAATTATCGCTCCCTGCCGTACGACTGCTTTATCTTGCAGCCTGCCCACCGCGAGAATCGCCACTTCAGGATGATTGATAATGGGCGTGCCACTACTGCCGCCAAAGCTGCCAACATTGTTCAGGGTGAAGGTGCTGCCGCTCAGCTCCGGTAGTGACAGTGTGCGCTTCCTGGCCCCCTCTACCAGTCGCTCAACGTTGCTCGCGATCTCCAACAGGGTGAGGTGGTCCGCGTTGCGCAGCACCGGCACGAGCAGCCCCTCCGGCGAAGCCGTTGCAACTCCGATATGGTACGAGCGCTTAAAGATGATCTCGCGCCGTTCATCATCCAGGCTGGCATTAAAAATGGAAAACTCCTTGAGCAGCGGGACCAGGAGCTTGATAAGCAGTGGGATATAGGTCAGGCGCACGCCGCGCTTTTCCGCTGTGGGCTTGAGCGATTCACGCAAGGATGCCAGCGCTTCACCATCGACCTCGTCGAAGGCCGTCGCGTGAGGAATGATGCGCCAGGATCGCTCCATGTGCTCTGCAATGCGCTTGCGCAAACCGGTCAGGGGTTGACGTTCATCCTGGACAGGCTGTTCCGGCTTCTGCGCAACGGCTGGCATCAATTGGGGTGCGGGCTGTACCGTCTCTTTCCGCTCGGCCGGTGGAGTAGATACCACTTTAGCCTGTTCGGCGTAGGCCCGCACATCCTCGATAGTGACTCGCCCGTTTGGCTGAGAGGTTGTTACCTGCTCCAGGTCAACTCCAAGCTCAAAAGCGAGTTTGCGCACGGCAGGGGCGGCAAGGACACGCTGTTTTGCGACTGGAGTTTGCGGTGCAGCAGAGGATGTACTCGCCGGCACTGAAGCAGGAGCGCCTGCTGCTCCTGCGCTTGTAGAAGGTTTTGAACCGTCTCCGTTCGCCGGAGTCTCAAAGACGACCAGTACATCACCTACCCTGGCTACCTCTCCATCCTGTACGCGAATTTCAGCGACGCGCCCGGCAACGGGTGAGGGTATTTCGACAATGGCTTTGTCCGTCTCTACCTTGACCATCGTTTGATCGAGCTTGATTGTATCGCCCGGTTTGATGAGCCACTGTACAACTTCGGCTTCGTGCATCCCCTCGCCGAGGTCTGGCAATTTAAATTCCTGCATACAATCTATTCTCCCATCGACGAAATAATCCGGCCAGATCGTAGGTGCCGATTTATCGCGCACACCGCCGATTTATCGGCCCTTTGGTGCATGTTCCGATATCCTGATTAAAAAGTTAAAAAGCATCATCAGGCATCTATGGTTCCATTACTTGTTTCAATGCCGTCAATACCTTTGCCGGCGTGGGCAGATAATAGTCCTCTAGTCCAGGCACGGGGTAAGGAGTGTCGTAGCCGGTCACACGCTCGACAGGTTTCAGCAGCGAATAGAGGCAATGTTCATTGATGATGGCTGTCACCTCGGCCCCGATGCCACCTGCGCGGGGCGCTTCATGCACCACGATGGCGCGGCCAGTTTTTTCGACAGAATTGACGATAGCTTGCTCGTCAAGCGGCCAGGCGGTGCGCAAGTCGATGATCTCAACGCTTGTTCCCATTTCCTGCTGCGCCAGCTTTACGGCTTCCAGCGCGACATTGACCATCGCGCCATAGGCAAAAACGCTCACGTCTGTTCCTTCTTGCACCGTCTTTGCTTTGCCAAGCGGAATGGAATAGTGTTCTTCCGGCGTCTCCTGGCGGAATGAGCGATACAGCTTGATATTTTCCAGGAAGAGTACCGGGTCTGGATCGGCTACGGCAGAAGCCAGCAGGCCCTTGGCATCGTAGGGATTCGATGGGATGACCACTTTCAGGCCCGGGGTCTGTAAAAATACACCTTCAAGGCTATCCGAATGCAACTCCGGTGTACGCACACCGCCGCCGTAAGGCGCGCGAACCACCAGCGGGCAGGTGTAGGCTCCCGCGCTGCGAAAACGGATGCGCGCTGCCTGTGAGACCAGCTGGTTCATGCAGAGAAAGAGGAAGCCTGCAAATTGTATCTCGGCAATTGGCCGCAAACCGTAGATAGCCATGCCCACCGAGCTGCCGATAATGCCCGATTCCGAGAGAGGGGTATCAAAGACACGCTCCTCACCGAATTTCTGCTGAAGGTGCTCGGTGACCCGGAAGACGCCTCCATTCTTGCCGATGTCCTGTCCGAGCAGGATGACCCGTTGGTCCCGTTCCATTTCCAGGGCGAGCGCCGAATTCAGCGCCTCGATCATCGTCATTTGCATTTGCGGTTACTCCTGATACGCTTAGCCCTTGCGCTCTACGTAGCGCAGGAGGTCTGCGCGTTGTTCTTGCCAGCGTGGGGGCAGGTTCGCCATCGTGTAGTCAAAGAAGCTATCGGGAGCCATGGGGGGCATTGCTTCGGCTACCTGGATCGCTTCGTTGACTTCTTCTTCAACCTCTTCGACGATTTGCCGTATTCGTTCCTCGTTAAGCAGGTCCCGCCTGGCGAGGAATTTCTGGAAGCGGGCAATCGGGTCTTTTGTACGCCAGGCCTCAACTTCAACCGGGTCACGATAGCGCGTGGGGTCATCAGCGGTAGTGTGCGCACCGATACGATAGGTGAGCGTTTCTACAAGCGTTGGCCCCTGCCCAGAGCGCGCACGTTCGACCGCTTTTTGCATCACATCGTAGACCGCCAGGACATCATTGCCGTCTACGTACTCCGATGGCAGACCGAAGCCCGCCCCGCGAGCGGCGAGTGTTGGGGCAGCGCTCTGTTTGTGACGCGGAACACTGATGGCCCAGCCGTTGTTCTGCACGACCAGCACCACGGGGGCCTGGTAGACCCCCGCGAAATTCAGCGCTTCGTTGAAATCACCTTCGGAGGTTGCGCCATCGCCACAGACACCCACGGCTACGACCGGGTCGCCGGCGATTTTGGCGGCCATGGCCAGGCCAACCGCGTGCAGCATCTGCGTGCCGATCACGACCTGGATCGGCAGACATCGCAATTCGCCAGGCCAGTTCTCAGCCGTGAAGCCCCGAAACGAGTAGGCTACCGTAGGTACGGGAACGCCTCTGACAAATAGCGAGGCTATTTCTCGATACGAGGTGGCCAACCAATCCTGTGGCTGTAGTGGGGCTGACAGCCCCACAGCCGTGGCTTCCTGCCCTACCAACGAGCCAAAGGTGGTTGCCCGGCCCTGTCGCTGCAGAGCAATAATCTTGTTGGAAAATGCCCGTCCCAGCTGCATAAAGCGATAGAGCGAGAGCATACGCTCAGCGCTCAGGTCGGGCATTGCTCCTACCAGGTTCCCCTCGACATCGAGGACTTGATAAGGTACAAGGCCGGGGTCAACTTGTTGAATCGTCATGTAGCACTCCTTTAAGAGAATAACCAGGGAGCTTCCTGCTTCCTCCTGCTTTCATAAGCGGCGATTTCATCGCTATGGCTTAAGGTCCAGCCGATGTTATCCAAACCCTGGAGCAGGGCATTTTTGCGAAACTGGTCGATCTCAAAGCGCAGCACACGTCCAGCGGGAGTAGTTACCGTTTGTGCAGCCAGGTCAACCTGCAGCGTGTATCCCTCGTTTGCCTCAGCTTCTGCGAAGAGTTCCCGGATAACAGGATGCTCCAGGGTGATGGGCAGTATACCGTTATTGAAGCAGTTGTTATAGAAGATGTCGGCGAAGCTTGGTGCTATGAGGCAGCGGAAGCCATAATCGCGAATAGCCCAGGGGGCGTGTTCGCGCGATGAGCCACAGCCGAAGTTGTCCTCTGCAAGTAATATAGTCGCGCCCTTATAGCGCGGCTGGTTGAGCACAAAATCAGGATTGGGCATTTTAGCGCCCGGATCAAGATAGCGCCAGTTGGCAAAAAGGGTAAAATCGAAGCCCGTGCTCCTGATCGTTTTGAGAAAGCGGGCAGGCGTGATCTCATCAGTGTTAACATTCACACGATCAAGTGGAGCAACCAATCCTGTTACCTTAGTAAATGGGTCCATGAACTTACATCTCCCTGATATCTACAAAATGTCCGGCGATAGCTGCTGCTGCCGCCATAGCCGGGCTGACCAGGTGGGTGCGTCCGCCGCGCCCCTGGCGTCCCTCAAAGTTGCGGTTGCTGGTCGAAGCGCAGCGCTCACCCTCTGAAAGTTGATCGCCGTTCATAGCGATGCACATACTGCATCCCGCCTCGCGCCATTGAAAACCGGCCTCGCGGAAGATATCGGCTAAACCCTCTTCTTCAGCCATGCGGCGCACCTGCATCGAACCTGGGACGACCATTGCTCGTACATTGGACGCAACGCGTTTGCCCTTGATATAGCGGGCAGCCGAGCGCAGGTCTTCGAGACGAGAATTGGTACAGGAGCCGATGAAAACGGTGTTGAGAGCTATCTCAGTAATTTTCTGCCCCGGCTGGAGGTCCATATACTTGAGGGCGCGTTCGTAGGCCTTGCGCGTTTCGGGGTCCCCCTGCGCAGCAGGATCGGGTACAGCGCCATTGACATCCACAACCATACCGGGATTCGTCCCCCAGGTCACTTGAGGCCCCAGGCCATCGATATTGATCTCATAGACAGCATCGAAATGGGCGCCAGGGTCGCTGGGAAGCTGGCGCCAGGCTGCCACAGCCTGTTCAAACAGCTCACCTTGCGGGGCATAAGGGCGTCCTTTGATATAGGCAAAGGTAGTCTCATCGGGCGCAATCATACCGCCGCGGGCTCCTGCCTCAATCGCCATGTTGCAGAGGGTCATGCGACCTTCCATCGTAAGCCTGCGAACGGCCGGGCCGCTGAACTCGATGACATGGCCTGTGCCTACGCTTGTTCCCAGTTTGCCAATGATCGCAAGCGCCATGTCTTTGGCGGTCACGCCTGGGGCAATGGTGCCCTCGACACGGATGTTCATGGTTTTGGGTCGTAACTGTAACATGCACTGGGTCGCCAGGACATGCTCGACCTCGCTGGTGCCGATACCAAAGGCCAATGCTCCGACCGCGCCGTGCGTCGAGGTATGCGAGTCACCACACACAATCGTCATGCCCGGAAGGGTAAGACCCTGCTCTGGCCCGATGATATGCACTATTCCCTGGCGAGCATCGGCCATATCATACAGCGTGAGGCCAAATTCGCGCGCGTTCCGTTCCATGGTGGTCAGGCACTCCAGGCTCTCACTATCCACCACGTCCAGCATACGCCGGCCCTGGACTGTCGGCACACTATGGTCAAGCACGGCTACAGTGGCATCTGGCCGGTGTACTTCGCGGCGCGCAAGGCGCAAACCGGCAAAGGCCTGTGGGGAAGTCATCTCATGTACCAGGTGACGGTCGATATAGAGAATAGTGGACTCCCCGGGCGCTTCACGCACGGTGTGGCCGTCCCAGATTTTCTCAAACATGGTTTTTGGTACAGGGGGATTTGACGCTTCTGTCGTCATTATGTGATTACCTCACTTCTCTTCTGTGGCTATTTTGGTGTGTAAATCTGTGCAATGGTTTGCATGGTTGTTCGTCCTGTTCGCTGTCAATCTAGCTGTCACCTTGTCGTTGTCCATCTAAGGGTAGAACTGCTTGTTAGGTTGTAGCAAGGACTCCATTACCTTTTTGCAATTATATCATGTGGATAGGCGTGTCTGCTGTTCACCTGGCTAGTTTCTTGAGCAGCCTATGGCACCCATTGGCGACTTTCATCTTCCAATTGCGTGCGGATTACCCGAACATTTGATGGTCAGGAGGAACCCGTGGCGATCAACTGTTGCACAAGGTGCTGTGTAGAGGCATCAGCAACAGGCAGAAACGGCCACAGGCGATGTGCCAAGGCATTCACCGCCAACAACACTCCAAAACGCTGGATCACGTAGGCGACTGTCGACGCAGTGGGTGTCGGCATGGGTGTGCCATTCAAGCCTGATCCTAGTGGGATTGTGATCAGGCAACCCGAGGCATACGTTGGCCCCGGCACCAGCTGCGGTTCGGTATTAAGCGTCGTTGAGGCGAATACCAGGGTATACATATCTCCAAAAGCGGCTTGACAGACCGGGTCATCACTCCCGAAAGCACTGCTCTGACTGTTGGGTGTCACGCCCCACCCCATGCCGTTCCGGGTAATATTCAAGGGGATCGTGAGAGCATTTTGCTGTCCGAGAATAAAGCTATCTGCCTGATTCTCCTCTACTACCCGTCCATCTCGAGTGGTGAACTGCCAGAGCAATTGCACCTGAACGGACGCTTGCCACACTGCTGGAGACCGCGTAATATTGGATCCAGCGAAGGCAGGACCATCACAGAATAACCGGCAGTCCTGGTTGCCTGAGTCACATGCTCCATTCGCACAAGGCGCATCGGGTGATGGACCGGTATCCAGTTGCAGGCGCAACGTCGCCTTGAGTGGCTGGTGAGCAGCCGCGAAACAGATTGCTGCAAGCTGTAAGACGACGGTACAGGACCGCGTGTTCGTCCCGGAGACAGCCGAGGTCTGCGCGTACACCTCTCCTGCCTGTACCGTCTCACTGGACTGCTGACGGTCGAGCACTGCTTGTGCTGCCTGGATCAACGCGGTACGCTGCACTGCGGAAAGCATGGTCAAGTTGGCCGGAAAACCAATGTAGGCGCTGATAGTGCCTCCCAGGTGAGGCGTGGCATTGGGGAACTGGCAGGTAGCACTCTCGAAATCCACTGGCACAGAGATACGGCACTGCTGCGGCGCAAATGGAGCAGCACGCCAGGTCAGCGTATGCTGACCGCGTGGTAAACTAAAGAGCGTATAGGCTCCTCTGGAAAATAAGGCAACCCGCTTTCCGTCGACAGACAGCGATCCCCAGGGAGGGTTAGCATCCAGTCCAAAATAATAGGTTGATGGCTCGACGGTTGGTGACGACCCGGGTGGGAAGAGTCGGCTAACGGGGGTAAGAGCGAACAAGACGATCAGCAGCGCCAGCCCCATGCAAACGGCAGTCGCAATGGTCTTCTGCTTGCGGTACTTGGGGGAAAGCAACCAGGTTTCCATGAAGAAGCGTGGAGTGTTTGATGAACCCGCTTCGTCATCTTGAGGCAGATTAGTGATCTCTACGACATCATCATCGTGTGGTTCTTCCAACTCGTTCTGATCCATGCTGTCCTCAGAGTTCGTTTCATGACGTATTCGCTTAACCTGTTACATCATGAAGTGTACAACAACTTGTTGAAATGAATCTGAAACGGACTGAAAGGGAAAAAGAAAGCAGTCATCTCTCTCTTCACCTTTTAGAAATGTGAAATGTGAAATGTTAGAAATGCGGGCCGTTGTTTTGTGCCGTTATTGCAGTGACATGTGCAATAACGGCATGTTATACTTCTTCCAAAGGGAAGTAATGATCATGTCGAGGAATAAGCGCGTCGCCATTGCGGACGTCGCCCGTACTGCAAATGTATCGCGGGCGCTAGTATCGTTCGTCCTCAATGGACGCTTAAAGGATGTCGCTCCTGCCACGCGAATTCGTATCCAGCAAGCCATCGATGAACTGGGATACCGCCCCAATGCTATTGCCCGCAACCTCGCGACGAGGCGGGCCGGAGCCATCAGTATCGTCTGTAATATGGATACATACCAGGATGCGCTGGGCATGCAGTTCCTCGCTGCCATCTTAACCACAGCCGTAGAATTGGGGCAGCGCGTAATGCTGATCCCTGCTGTTGATCAACGGATCCAGGAAGTGGCCTAGTACTACAGTGACAGTTAGAAGGGAAAAGTGATAGACTGCTTCAGAGAGGTGAAGCAGATGAACACAACCGAGCGAGACGAGAGGGAGAGCGAAGCAGAGTTGCTTCAACAGGCATCAGAGGAGCTTGCCCAAGTGCATACACGCATTGGGCCGCGCTTTCGGCGCGCTGAGGCACGCGAGCGGGCACGCGGCTTTCTGCAAGGCTTACTGGCCCCAGTGGAACGCAAGAATGGGTGGCAACTGGCCGAGGAACTAGGCGAACGAGGTCCACGCGGGGTGCAACGGCTCTTGGGAGAGGCCGATTGGGATGAAGAGGGAGTGCGTGATGACCTGCAGGCGTACGTCATCGAGCACCTGGGGGAGGACAGTGGGGTCCTGGTGGTCGATGAAACGGGCTTTGTGAAGAAAGGCAAGAAATCGGCGGGGGTGGCGCGGCAGTACAGTGGCACAGCAGGCCGGAAGGAAAACAGCCAGGTTGGGGTGTTTCTTTTGTATGCTGGCAGCAAGGGGGCAGCGTTTCTGGATCGCGCACTCTACCTGCCAGAAGAATGGGTGGGGGACCGCGTGCGCTGCCGAGAGGCGGGTATTCCCGATGACGTGAAAAGGAGAGTTAGCGAAGCGGATGCTGTTGCGAGCCATCGCTCACGGCGTCCCAGCGGAGTGGGTGGCAGGGGATACGGTCTATGGCTACGACGATCTACGGCTGTTCCTGGAAGAGCAACAGAAGAACTACGTGGTGGCGGTTCCCGAGACGCATCTGGTCTGGGTGCAAGGACGCCAACAGCCGGTTGGGCTGCTCGCCGCGCTCTTGCCAGCGGATGCCTGGGTGGTGCTTTCGGCGGGAGAAGGAAGTAAAGGCCCCCGGCTCTATGAGTGGGCCTGGCTGCAGTTGCCAGAGCAGCCCGAGACGGTGAGCGAGCGGGCGCGCTGGCTTCTCATCCGCCGCAGTTTGTCAGATCCAAGCAAGCGGGCGTACTATCGCGCCGCCGGTCCAGCTACGACGACACTGGCTGATCTGGTGCGGGTAGCGGGCAGCCGGTGGAAGGTCGAAGAAGGCTTAGAAGAGGCCAAAGGAGAAGTGGGACTGGATCAGTATGAAGTGCGGGGCTTTCGGGCGTGGTATCGTTTTGTGACCTTGGCGCTGCTGGCTCATGCCATCCTGGTGGTGCTGCGAACTCAGATCAACGTGCAGGAAAAAAAAGCGCAGTAGACGAGTGCGGCATCCGACTGAGTGTCTCCGAACTGCGCCGGCTGATCTACGCGCTACGGGAGCCGGAAGAGCAGCGCGTGAAGCGGTTGTGGTGGTCGCACTTCAGGCGCGTGCATCAAGCTGGGGCCAAGCGCTGCCATGTGGAACGCCGCGCTCGTCAGGCACCCCTGACCTGCACCGTGTCCAGGTCGCCAATCAGGCTGATGGGTCTGCCTGCTCTCACGGCGGACCACTGGGAGCGGCTTCGCCCTCTTCTTCCCCAGCCGCGGTCCGGACACTCTGCTGAGGAAGGCCGTCTCATCGTGGAAGCGATCCTCTGGGTTATACAGACAGGCTCAACGTGGCGCGAGGTGCCAGAACGCTTCGGACCCTGGTTAACCGTCGCTGAGCGTTTTTATCGTTGGCGCAAAGAGGGACGATGGGATCGCATCCTGCAGGTCTTGCTCGAGCAAGAGGTTCCCCTTGCCTCATCTGCTTGAAGTTTGTAACTGTCACTGTAGTACTAGGACCATGCAGTAGATGGGATCATTTTTCTCGATGAGCGAGTCTCCGATCGATCCATCGCCCACCTGCTCGAAATGGGGTTTCCGGTTACCGGTCCTATCCCGTTC
>Ga0070717_10004097_pt1 | contig 10517 bp, 8 predicted proteins | sample LARL113metaG_FD_71366 | JGI IMG/M metagenome (GOLD analysis project Ga0070717, IMG submission 71366) | Corn, switchgrass and miscanthus rhizosphere microbial communities from Kellogg Biological Station, Michigan, USA - LAR L11-3 metaG | ecosystem: Host-associated > Plants > Roots > Rhizosphere ... | reverse complement strand
GACGCCCGCGAAGGCGGGCGGAAACCCATCGCACGAAGAACATGATGGGTTTCCGCCCGCCTTCGCGGACGTCAACCCATCCTGCAATCCTTGACTTCCGCCCCTGCACACGCCACATAGGTTTCGTCGGGCCTCATTGCAGTCGCCCGGCCGATCCAAGGCATTTCGCCCAAGCACTGCGCCTCGACCCGCTCGCCGGGGGAGGACTTTTGGCGAAATGTCCGATTTCCCTCAGGTCTCCTCCGGTCGCGGCATTCAACTCCGGGCTTACGGCAACCGCCCGGTGAGCTGCCGCGTGCAGTCAAGCGTTGTCTCAACTCCACAAGGAGATGAGAAATGTCTTGCGCCAGTGAGACTTATTCCTCGACCATCGACCGACCACCGCTCTACGTGCCTGATCGCTCAGGCGGCGCGTGGCCGCGTTCGCGCGTAACGCAAACGGCGGAAGAATGCCGGGAAATGTCTTCCCGGCCGGGCGATCGCTCGCACGCCGTTGCGGACAGCACGAACGCCGATCCGGAACATATCTGGGGCGACGAAGGGCCAGTCAACGCGTAGCGGTGCCCGTTGTGGTGCCCTCTCCCCTTGCGGGAGAGGGCATCTCGAACGGTGCAACAAACTCGAGTGGGTGAGGGGTGCCCCTCATCCGACGGAGTTTGCTGATCATGCTGAGTAGCGCTCTCCCACAAGGGGAGAGGGCGCAACTACAAACGCCGCGAAGCGCGGCGAACCCGCATCGTCACTGCCCGGTGATATGGTTGGTGCGGATCACGTCGCCCCATAGCGGTATTTCGCGCTTGAGCAGCGCGGCGGCGGCTTCCGGGCTCATCTCCTCGGCCGGGAATGTGTCCATGCCGCCCTCGGCATAGGTCTTGAGCAGCCGCTCGTCCTTCATCGCCGTGCGTAGCGCGGCGTTGAGCTTCTCGACGATCGGGCGCGGCGTGCCGGCGGGCGCGAACAAACCGTGCCAGAAATCAAAGTCGAGTTTTTTGTAGCCGAGCGCAGGCAGGGTCTTGAGGTCCGGCAGGCCGGAAAATGGTTTCCTCGCGACGATCGCATAGGCTTTCAACTTCCCGTCCTTGACCAAGGGCGCCGCCGCGATGGCCGACAGCACGGCCATGTCCACTTGCCCTCCCAACACGTCGACCAGCACCGGTCCGGCGCCGCGATAAGGTATCTGCGTGACCGTCATGCCGAACTCCTGCACGATCAGCACGCCGGCCAAATGACCCCACGAGCCGACGCCCGGATGCCCGAACTTGACGTTCAGGCCGGGCGTTTTGACCCAGCGCAGCAGTTCGTCAAAATTGTTCGGCGGCAGGTCGGCGCGTGCCGCGAGGACGCCGGCGGCGGTGTTGACGAGACCGATGGCCACGAAGTCTTTTTCCGCGTCGAAACGGCCGGGATAAAGCGTCATCCCCGCCGCCAGCGAGTTCTGGTGCAGCAGGATGGTGTAACCGTCGGGCGCGGCCTTGGCGGCCTTAACGGCGGCGAGCGTCCCGCCCGCGCCGGCGACGTTTTCGATCACGAGCGGCTGACCCAGCGCCCGCTGCAGCGGGTCCTGGAGGATGCGCGCGGTGGCGTCGTCGGCGCCGCCGGGCGGGAACGCCACCAGCAGCGTCACCGGGCGATTGGGATAGTCCTGGGCGCCGGCGGCAATCGCCCAGACAAGGACCGCGATGACGGAAACAAGACAGACTCGCACAATGTTCATGTTAGTTCCCCTGATTTTTGTTTGATTCGTAGGGCGGGCTAAGGTCGCGAAGCGGCCGTGCCCACCGTCATTGCGAGCGAAGCGAAGCAATCCAGGAGCCGCGCGCATGGCGGTTGGGACTCCTGGATTGCTTCGTCGCTTCGCTCCTCGCAATGACGAGATTCAGATCACCTTGCGCTCGCGCATGTCCTTGACGTCGTCGGGCGAGCAGCCGAGCCAGGCGCCGTAGATCGCCTCGCTGTCGGCGCCGTGCACCGGCGCGCATTTGAGCGGCACGTGGGTGTCCGACATGCGCAGCGGCCAAGCCGGCACGGTCACCTTGCCGCGCACCGGATGGTCGATGACCTGCATCATACCGCGCGCGTGCAGATCCGGATCGTTGAGCAGCTCGAGGGTCGTCATCACCGCGCCGCACGGCACGCCGGCGCCCGCGATCGTCTCCATCACCTCGCGCTTGGTGCGCGTCGCGGTCCATGCGCTGAGCGCGGCGTCGACGACGTCGCGGTGCTTGGCGCGGGTCGACCCGTCCTTCATGCGCGGATCGTCGAGCAGATCCTCGCGGCCGATCACGCGCGCGAGCCGCCGCCAGTGCTCCTCGTTGCCGCGCGAGGCAAAGATGTAGGCCCAGTCGTTGAGCCCGCCGGGCGCGCATTGGTAGAGGTCGCCCGGCGCGGTGCCGAGGATCTTATTGCCCGCGCGCGGCAGCTGCTCCGTGAGTGCGGCCTGGCGGCTCATGGGCGTGCGGCAGTAGTTGAGCATCGCGTCGCGCATGGCGATCTGGATGTGCTGGCCGCGGCCGGTCGCCATGCGCTGATAGAGCGCGGCGAGGATGCCCATGGCGCACAGCATGCCGGTGCCGGTGTCGCCGACCGAGGCGCCGGGCTTGATCGGCGGGGCGTCGGGCAGGCCGTTGACCCCCATGGTGCCCCCCATCGCCTGGGCGATCATGTCGAAGCACAGATAATTCGCGTGCGGGCTCTCGGGCGCGAAGCCCTTCACCTGGGCGAAGATCAGGCGTGGATTGAGCTTGGACAACCGCGGCCAGTCGAATCCGAGCCGCGCGAAGGTGCCGGGCGCCATGTTCTCGACCAGCACGTCGGCCTGCTCGATCATGCGCGTGATCAGCGCCTTGCCCTCCTCGCTCTTGAGGTTGCAGGTGACGCTGCGTTTGTTGAGATTGTAGAAGATGAAATAATGCGAGTCGGCGTCGGGACTGTCGGTGAAGCCCCAGCGGCCCGGCTCCCCGCGGTTGGGCTCCTCCACTTTGACGACCTCGGCGCCGAACCAAGCCAGCGCCTCGGTGCAGGACGGACCCGCCTCGAACTGGGTGAAGTCGAGCACCTTGATTCCGGCGAGCGCGGCCGCCGGGGCGGCGCCCGTGGAGGCGGCAGCGGTAGGCGCGGTCTTTTCCAGCATGGCGTTTCTCCCGAGGTTGCCGGCGGGCACGGCCGCCTTGGCGGCGGCTCCGGTGCGCCCGCCGGCATTGTGCAATCCCCGGCGCGCGTCGGCAACGTGCCCGCGCGATCTTGCGAATTGTAAAATGCGGCCGCGTCGTCCGGCTGATGTAGCCCGCACCCTCGCAAAAGCGAGGGGAAATGCGGGGAGCCCCGTCCCCGGATGTCGCGCTTCGCGCTCATCCGGGCTACAAGCCGATTCAACCCATGAACAAGCCGAGCTACCGACCCGACATCGACGGCCTGCGCGCGATCGCCGTGCTGCTGGTGATCGGCTTTCATGCCTTTCCCACTGCGGTCGGCGGCGGTTACGTGGGGGTGGATGTTTTCTTCGTCATTTCCGGATTTCTCATCACCACGCTGCTGCTCCAGGGTCTGGAGCAGAATCAGTTCAGCTTCGCGGAGTTCTACGCTCGCCGGATCAGGCGGATTTTTCCCGCGCTGATCCCGGTGCTGGCGGCCTCGCTTGTCGCGGGATGGGTGCTTCTGCTGCCGCGCGAGTTCGCTTCGCTCGGGCTGAACACGCTCGGCGGGGCGGCGTTTTTCTCGAACCTCGTGGCGCTCGACGAGACGTCTTACTTCGGTCTCACCGCCGGGGAAAAGCCGCTGCTGCACCTGTGGTCGCTCGGCATCGAGGAGCAGTTCTACATTGTCTGGCCCGTGTTGTTGCTGCTGGCGTTCTCGCGCCGATTGAGCCTCATCGTGTTGGCAGCATCGGTGCTGGCGGGCTCGTTTGTTTGGAACGTACTCATCGCGGGCAGCGCCGCTGATTTCTTCCTGCCGTTCACGCGCGCCTGGGAGCTGATGGTCGGCGCCGTCATCGCCGTGGTCGTGCGACGTAACGCAGGGATCGCACTCGATCGAGACCTGACGCCCATGCATCGCGAGGCGCACGCCGTCGTGGGGCTCTTGCTCATCGGCGCCGGCGTGTTTGTGGCGGCAAAGAATGCCGGCGCGTTTCCGGGATGGTGGGCGCTCCTGCCGACGGCAGGGACGGCACTGGTCATTTGTGCCGACGGCGCGTGGCTCAACCGGCGTATTCTCTCGCGCGGCGCGATGGTGGGCGTGGGTCTCATCAGCTATCCGCTTTATCTGTGGCACTGGCCGCTGCTCTCGTTCACGAATTTCGCGACGCCGCAGCCGACGTGGGCGGTGCGCGCTGCCGCGGTGTTCGGTGCCGCGGCGCTGGCGTGGCTGACCTATCGCTTCATCGAGCAGCCGATCCGCGCGGGAAAGTTTCGTCCGGCGAAGATCGCCGGCCTTTGCGTCGCCATGGCATTGATGGCAGGCGCCGGGCTTGCGGTGTTCGCGTGGCGCGGGATGCCCGGGCGCATTCCGATCGCGATACGCGACCTCGCGGAGGTGCAGTTCGATCCGGAACGCGAGCACCGGCAATGGCGGCGCGACACGTGTTTCCTCCTCACCGCCGAGCCGCGCTACGCGCCCGACTGTCTCGAGCACGCTGTTCGCCCGTTGCTGTTCCTGTGGGGCGATTCGGCGGCGGCCGCGCTCTATCCCGGGCTCAAACAGCTCCAGCGCTCGGTCGAGTTCGGACTGGCGCAATACACCATGGCCGGCTGCCCGGCGTCGCTGCGGGCGCACGAGGTGCCGTATTGCGGCCGCAACAATGAGCACGTGCTCGCGGTGCTCGCCGACGCCCGGCCGGACGTCGTGCTGCTGCATTCCAACTGGGCTCACGCCGACGCGCTGCCGGGCCTGCGTGAGCTGATCGACAAACTACGGCGGCTGGGAGTTCCGCGCATCCTCGTCATGGGGCCGCCCGCGGCATGGACCCACGGGCTGCCCAATGCCGCCTACCGCTATTACATGCTCCACTCACGGCAGATGATCCCGCCGCGCAGCGATTTCGGCGTCGACAGAGCCGAATATGCGTATCAGCGACGGTTCCGCGAACAAACGCAATCGCTCGACGTCGAATACATCTCCGCCTGGGACGCGCTCTGCCACGATCTCGAATGCCTCACGCGCGTCGGCGACGGCGCGGGCGACCTTGTCGCCTTCGACCGTACGCACCTCACGGTCCCGGGCTCGGATTACGTAGCGCGGGCGATCGCCCCATGTTTGTTTCCAAAACATATCAAACAAAGCACCGCCCCAACGGATCGCACCGCCGTGTGCGGTTCGCCGACCCCGCGCGTTTCGGGAACTCCCAGCCTCTGACTCCTCATCGCCCGCTTTCGCGGGCGATGACGATCAGCGTTTATCACGCCGTCTTGCTCACGCCCCAGAACGACGGGATCGGCCCCGCGGCGATGCCGGAGAGGTTCTTGCGCCATGCCTGATAGGTGAGGAAGAAGCCGGTCGGCGCGTAGATCACGTGATCGAACGCGGCCTTGTTGAGCCGGCGCACGGCGGCTTTCTCCTCCTCGAGATTCTTGGACTGGAACCAATTCGCGACCTCCGCCTCGACCGCCTCGCTCTTGGGCCAGCCGAACCAGGCGCCATCGCCGTTGGCGCGGAGCTGGAAGTTGGAGGCCGGATTAACGCTCCCCGCCCCCGTGTGCCAGGTGTGGAACATGTTCCAGCCGCCCTGGCCGGGCGGCGTCTTGACCGCGCGGCGCGCGCCCACCGTGCCCCAGTCGGTCGCGACGAAGTCGACCTTCATGCCCATGCGCTTGAGCAGGTCGGCGGTGACTTCGCCCATCGCCTTGAGCACCGGCTGGTCCTGCGCGACGATGCATGACACCGGCTCACCCGAGTAGCCGCTTTCGGCAAGCAGGCGCTTGGCGGCGTCGAGGTCGCGCGGGCCCTTGAGAAGCTCGCCGCCCTCCTCGGTGTAGAGCGGCGTGCCCGGCGTGAAATAGCTCGGCAGCGGCCGCCACAGCTTCGTGTCGTCGCCCACGACCGCCCGCATGTAATCTTCCTGGCTCATCGCCGTGAGCACCGCGCGGCGCGCCCGCACGTCGTTGAACGGCGGGTAGAGATGGTTCATGCGGAACGAGCCGATGTTGCCGAGCGGATCGGCGATGTCGACGGCGATGTTACGGTTGCCCTTGAGCACCGGCACCAGGTCGGAGATCGGGTTCTCCCACCAGTCGACCTCGCCGTTCTGCAGCGCCGCCGAGGCCGTGCCCGGGTCGGGCATGATCTGCCATTCGATACGATCGACGAGCATCGCCTTGCCGCCGGCGAGCCACGACCGCGGCTCCTGGCGCGGCACATAGCCGTCGAATTTCTCGAAGGCCGCGCGCGCGCCCGGCACCCATTCGCTGCGCATGAATTTCATCGGTCCGCTGCCGACGTATTCGCTGATTTGTTTGAAAGGATCGGTCTTGGCGATGCGCTCCGGCATCATCATCGCCGCGGTGATATATTTGGCGAGCGCGAACAGCAGCCGCGGGTAGGGCTGCTTGAGCACCCAGCGGAACGTGCGGTCGTCGGCCGCGGTCAATTCGTTCTGGATCGCGCTGATCATCTGGCCCATGGAGTCGCGCACGGCCCAGCGGGCGAGGCTCGCCACAATATCCCTGGCGAGCACCGGCTCGCCGTCGTGCCACTTGAGCCCTGGCCGTAGGCGGAAGGTCCAGGTCAGCCCGTCGCTCGAGACTTCCTCGGCCTCGACCATCTGGCGCTGCGGCGTGAGCTTCGCGTCGATGCCGTAAAGCATGTCCCACACCAGCACCGAGGCGTTGCGCACCACGATGGTGGAGGACCAGACCGGATCGAAATTGGAAAGATCGGCCTGCGGTACGAATTTTATGGTGCGCGCGGCAGCGCGCTGGGAGACCGCGGGCGTGGCCAGCCCGCCCGCCGCCGCCAACCCGGCCCCGGCCATCGTCTTCAGGACCGTTCTGCGGTGCACCGCCGCCCCCTGTCTTTCTATCGGGCGATGATCCCCCACATGCCGCGAGCGCGCAACGTCAACCGAGGCCATGACACCGGTGATCATCCCGGTCTAACGTGTGCCGAGTCGCTTCCGGAACGAAGGAGATCGGGCATGGTCATGGAAACCGCAATGGAAAGCACCGCCGCGCGTCCGGGGCTTCCCGGCGTGATCGTCGCTGCCACCATCGGCAACGTGCTCGAGTGGTTCGACTTCCTCGTCTACGGCTTCTTCGCCGTTTACATGGCGGAGGTGTTCTTCCCGACGAGCGATCCGACCGTGTCGTTGCTGATCACCTTCGGTACGTTCGGCCTTTCCTACGTAGTGCGGCCGCTCGGTGCACTTATTGTCGGCACCTATTCCGACCGGCACGGCCGCAAAGCGGGCCTCACCTTGTCGATCGGTCTCATGATGATCGGCACGGTCCTGATGGTGATCACACCGAGCTACGCCACCATCGGCATCGCCGCCCCGATTATCATCATGGCCGCGCGCATCCTGCAGGGCTTCTCGGTGGGTGGCGAATTCGGCAGCGCCGTCGCCTTCCTGGTCGAGCACGCGGGCGAGCGCAAGGGTTACGTGGCGGGCTGGCAATGGGCCAGCATCGGCGTGGTCTCGATCGTCGTCTCGCTGTTCGGGGTGGCCCTGACGACGACGCTCACCCACCAGCAACTGGTCGATTGGGGCTGGCGCATCCCCTACGTATTCGGCTTGCTGGTCGGCCCGGTAGGCCTCTACATCCGCGCGCGCATGAGCGAGACCCCCGAGTTTCTCGCCGCCGAGAAACCCGCGACGGTGCCGATCAGCAATCTGCTGCGCCACCACCCGGATTCCTTCTTGCTTGCGCTCGGCGCCGCGATCGTATCGAACAGCTCTTATTACCTTTTGCTCTACATTCCGACCTACGGGATGAAGACGCTGCACCTGCCCGACCACACCGGCTTTGTCGCCACGCTGGTGGGCGGTGTGATGCTTGCCGTCTTCTCGGTCGTTGCCGGCTATTGGTCGGACATCATCAAGCCGCGCGCGCGCATCATGCTGATAACCGCCTGGGGGTTTCTGCTGGCCTCGTATCCGTGTTTCTGGCTGATGGACCGATACCCGTCGCTGGCAACCGCCATCTTTGCCGTGGGCTTCCTCAATTTGATCAAGGCCGGTTACAGCGGCGTGCTGCCGTCCGTGCTCGCCGAGCAGTTCCCGGTCGAGACCCGCGCGATCGGCATGGCCCTAGCGTTCAGCATCTCGGTGACGATCTTCGGCGGCTTCGCGCCGTTTACCGCGACCTGGCTGATCTTGAAAACGGGAGATCCCCTTTCGCCGAGCTATTACCTGATGGCGACCGCATTCTTGAGCATCGTCGCGCTCATGGTTATCGAGCGGCGCTCGAAAGCTGCCGAAGCCAAGTGATGTGAGGCGGGAACTCTCTCGAACCTCGGCCGTTCAAGTCGTCAATCGCAGCAACGCGGGCGGCGATCGGTTATGGCCGGCGCTCCGGACTCTCGTCCTTCGATCAGCCTGCGCGCGCGCCTGCTGCGCGCGGCGCTGCGGGTCGAGAAACGGCTGATCGGCAAGAACCTCCAGCCGATGCCGAAGGTGCGGGCGCGCCTGGCGCGCCTCGCGCCGTTCGTCCCGGGCCGGCGCCAATACACGCAGAGGACCGAGGTCGACGCCGGCGGCGTTCCCGGCCTGTTGGCGGCTGTTGCTGACTCCCGCGGCGACCGCTGCGTGCTTTATTTCCACGGCGGCGGTTACTGCATCGGCACCGCCGACCTCTATCGCGATTTCTTGTGGCGCATCGCCGGCGCCGCGCGCGCGCAGGTGCTCTATTTCGATTATCGGCTGGCGCCGGAGCATCCGTTCCCGGCGGCGCTCGACGATGCAATTGCGGCCTATCGCTGGCTCGCGACGCGTTTCGAGCGGCGCCACATCGCGTTCGCGGGCGACTCGGCCGGCGGCGGCCTGCTGGTCGCGACGATGATGCGGCTGCGCGACGAAGGCGTCGAGCTGCCGCGCGCCGCCGTCGCGCTCTCGCCGTGGGCGGACCTCACGCTCGCGGGCGCCTCGCTGCGGTCGAACGCCGACGCCGATCCCATGCTCGATCCCGACAACATGCCCGGCTTGGTGCGCAATTACTGCGCCGGCGCCGAGCCGCATGATCCCTACATCTCGCCGATCTACGGCGATCCGGCCGGGCTGCCGCCGACCTTGATCCAGGTTGGCAGCGACGAAATCCTGCGCGACGACGCCGTGCGCATGGCGGAGAAAATGCGCGCCGCCGGCTGCGCGATCGAACTCGAGGTATGGGAGAAGATGCCGCACGTCTGGCATCTCTACGCGCGGATCATTCCCGAAGGCCGCCGCGCCGTCGCCCGCATCGGTGAATTTTTGCAGGCAAGGATGTAGAATTGCCCCTCCTTCGTCATTGCCCGCGAAAGCGGGCAATCCAGTAATCAGAGGCCATTCAAATAAAATTGCGGCCGTTGTTTACTGGATGCCCCGCTTTCGCCGGGCATGCCGAATCGGAATTGTTACTTCTCCACCTCGCCGCCGCTCTCGGCCCAATCCTTGAAGCCGCCGAGGTTATAGACATGGCCGTAACCCATGTCCTTGAGCAGCTTGCCGGCGAGCGCGGCGCGACCGCCCGAGCCGCAATAGAGAATGACGGCTTTGTCCCTGGCAAAATTCTTGTCGTGCGTGGGCGCCTCGGGGTCGGCGCGGAATTCCAGCAACCCGCGCGAAACATGCACGGCGCCGGCGACCTTGCCGGTCTGCTGGACTTCCGATCCGTCGCGGACGTCGACCACGAGCGTGTTGCCCTTGGCGATAATATCGCGCGCCTGCGCCGGCGTGACGCGCGGCACCGCGGCGTTGGCGGCTTCCATCATCTGTTTGACGCTCAGGGCCATATCTCTCTCCTCGCTCGCTCTCTGGGTTGGGGATTATAGCAGCGTCGACGGTTGCGGGGAGCCGATATCGTCGCGCTCGCGCCGATGTTAGGCTCGCGAATACGGACAACGGCGGAAGGAAAGCCTATGCGGCTCAAGGACAAGATCGGCATCGTCACCGCGGCCGGCTCCGGCATGGGCCGCGCCGGCGCCATCCGCTTCGCCCGCGAGGGCGCGAGCGTCGGCGTGGTCGACGTGGAGGCGGCGAGCGTCGCGGCGGTAGTTGAGGAAATCGTCGCCGCCGGCGGCAAGGCCAAGGGCATCGTCGCGGACCTGCGCGAGGACGAGAGCGCGCGCCGGATCGTGCGCGAGACCGCGAACGCCTTCGGCGGGCTCGACTTTGTCTGGAACCATCTCGGCCATCCCGGGCCGGCCTCGGTCGAGGGGCTCGAGATGACCGACTTCGCGCTCGCGGTCGACCTCAATCTGCGCTCGCAGGTCGTCACCACCGAGGCGGCGTTGCCGGAGTTGCGCGCGCGGGGCGGCGGCAGCCTGCTCTACACCGCCTCGACCTCGGGCCTGGTCGGCTCGCAGTTCAGCCCGGTCTATTCGATGGTGAA
>Ga0070717_10004095_pt1 | contig 10520 bp, 9 predicted proteins | sample LARL113metaG_FD_71366 | JGI IMG/M metagenome (GOLD analysis project Ga0070717, IMG submission 71366) | Corn, switchgrass and miscanthus rhizosphere microbial communities from Kellogg Biological Station, Michigan, USA - LAR L11-3 metaG | ecosystem: Host-associated > Plants > Roots > Rhizosphere ... | reverse complement strand
CGCGATGGCTACATCGCGGAGGTCTTTGCCGAATCAGTCGAACCACTTGATACGCGGGTAAAGACTGCAATTGCGCGGGCGCTTGCCGCCAGCTGACGCGACGCCTCAAGATCGGACGTAAAACCCCGGAATTAACCGGTTCAACCGACAAATCCCCTTGAAAAAGCCGTTGCCGTGGCCGCGCCGGTCCTACTAGGCTATGATGGCTTGGGGCGGGAAATGGCGAATGCCGATCTGAGCGGGCGATCTCGATAAAGGAACACAAAGATGCGTATTGCGGCATGTTTGATCTTGGCAAGCGCGGTTTCGTTGTTGGCGACCGGTGCGGCTTGGTCGCAAACCCCCGCCATGAAGAACAGCCCGCCGCCCGCCGCCGCGGCGGCGCCTGCCGCAGCGACGCCGGCACCGGCCAAACAGCCTTGCGCCAATCCGGATGCACTCGGCATCGGCCGCGTGGTTGAAATCGACACCACCGGAGGTCCGGGATTCGGCTTTGAGCATTTCAAGCAACTCGATTTCTTGCGCGACAAGGAGATTGTGCTGACGTTCGACGACGGCCCCTGGCCGCTCAATACGCCGTCGGTGCTCAAGACATTGGCCGACGAGTGCACGACCGGCATTTTCTTTCCGATCGGCAAGCATTCGACCTACTATCCGGAAATCCTCAAGCAGGTCGCTGCGGCCGGCCATACTATCGGATCGCACACCTGGTCGCATGCAACCCTGACCAACAAGAAACTGAGCGAAGATCAGCGCAAGGAAGAGATCGAAAAAGGGTTCAGCGCGGTGAAGTGGGCGCTCGGCGCGCCGCCCGCGCCATTCTTCCGCTTCCCGGCGCTTGAGCACCCGCCGGAGATGGTGACCTATCTCGGCACCCGCAACATTGCGATGTTCTCCTGCGACCTCGATTCATTCGACTTCAAGGCGCGCAACCCGCAGCAGGTGATCGACGTCACCATGAAAAAGCTCGACAAACTCGGCAAGGGCATCATCCTGATGCATGATTTCCACAAGCATACCGCGGAGGCCCTGCCCGCGCTGCTGCGCAAGCTGAAGGCCAGCGGCTACAAGGTCGTGCAGATGAAGCCGAAGGCGCCGGTGGAGACTCTTCCGCAATATGACGAAGAGCTCATGAAGGACGTGAAGCTGCCGACGGTAAGCTCCCGGCCCGTCTCCAGCGTGGTGCAGACGATCTCGGAATAAGATCGATCCGCGCCGGGAAGGCCGCGGCCGGTGCTTCGTGTCGAAGGTTTTGTGATCGTGTCTGCCGAGGGCATGTTGGCGAACGCCAGGCATGTCATGCCGGACGATCTGAAATTCGAGGGCGACAAGCGATTTTTCAGCGACGCCCTCGACCGCGTTGACCTGATCGTGCACGGCCGTCATTCCCATGAGGATCAGCCGAATTCGCCGCTCAGAAAGCGGATCGTCGTGACGCGCACGATTCCCGGTCTCGCGCCAGACCCCTCCAATTCCAGGGCCACGCTCTGGAACCCCGGTGGGGCGACGTTCGAAGCCGCCTGCGACCGCGCCGGCGTTCGCTACGGCACAGTCGCCATCATCGGCGGGCCGGGTGTATTCGACATGTTCATGGATCGCTACGACACGTTCTGGCTCTCGCAGGCGCCACGGGTGCGGCTGCCGGACGGAGAGCCGGCTTTTTCAGGCGTTCCCGCGCTCTCCCCACAGGAGGTTTTGGCTTCTCACGGGCTGCGCGCCGGTGAAGGCCAGCTCCTGGATGCGGCTGAAGGCGTCGTCGTCACGCCGTGGCGGCGTGTGCTTCAAACGTCATAGGCAGGTTCTGCGGCGGATGACGGCCGCCCGAGTCCCGCGATGATGAGCAATGCGCCGATCATCGACAGATTCTTCATCGCTTGGATCATGTTGTTTCGGGCCTCGGCACCGCCCTGGTTCCAGAAATCGTGAAAGTAGAATGTTGCGGCGGCTACAAACAGGATCAGCACGATCGCAAAGAAGCGTGCGCCGAAGTTGAGCGCGATGCAGATGCCGCAGATCAGTTCGAGCGCTCCCGCCGCGATCGCCAGCATTTGCGGCATTGCCATCCCGGTGAGGCCTTCAAGTTGGGAGGCATAGGGCGCGAGCGCGGCCGGAAAGACAATCTTCGTCGTCATCTGGGCCGTGGCCGCCAGATCCAGGAGCTTGGAGGCTCCGGAGATAATAAAAAGCAGGGCGAACAGAACTCGCCCGATAGTAATGAACGCTGGCATGGTCGGCCTCACTGGATGGCGGGTTCGCTTGATCGCGGGGAGATTATGAGCATTCCGTTTCAGCTTTTCAAACGGTCAAATCGCTTGCTCTCACCCGCAATTGCAAACCGAATCCAGCCGTTCGGCTAGCCGAACAGCGAGGGTTGCTGGCGTCCGGCTTTCTCCTGGGCCTCGACGACGGCGACCGCGGTCATGTTGAAAACGCCGCGGGCCGTCACCGAAGGCGTCAGGATGTGAGCGGGCCGCGACGTCCCGATCAGAATCGGCCCGACCGGCAGCGCGTCGGCGAGTGCCTTGATCATCGAATAGGCGACGTTGGCGGTATCGAGGTTCGGCATGATCAGGATATTGGCCTCGCCATCCAACTGCGAGTGAGGCAGGACCAGCTTGCGTACCGTTTCCGAAAGCGCGGTGTCGCCCTGCATTTCGCCATCGGCCTCGATTTCGGGATGGTTGTGCTTGAAGAGCGTGGTGGCACGGCGCATTTTGCGTGAAGATTCCGTATCATAGCTGCCAAAATCAGAGTGCGACACGAACGCGACCTTCGGCTTGATGGTGAAGCGCTGTACGTGGCTCGCGGCCAGCGCCGCCATTTCCGCGAGCTCCTCGGCGCTCGGATTCGGCCGCACCTGCGTATCGGCGATGAAATAAGAACCCTTGCTCGTGATCAGAAGCGCGAGCGCCGCGAAATCACTCACGCCAGGACAAAAGCCGATGATCTCGCGCACATGGCGCAAATGGCTCATATAGCGGCCCTCGACGCCGCAAAGCATGGCGTCGGCTTCGCCGCGGCTTACCGCGAGCGCGGCAATCACCGTCGCATTGGTTCGCACCACGGTGCGCGCGGCATCCGGCGTCACGCCGTGCCGGCCGGCAATATCGATGTAGGACTGGACATAGGACCTGTAGCGCGGATCGTCCTCCGGATTGACCAGATCGAAATCCCTGCCCGCCTTGATGGCGAGGCCATACCGTTTGATCCGCGTTTCGACCACCGACGGACGCCCGACCAGGATCGGCCGCGCCACATTCTCCTCGAGCACCACCTGAGTGGCGTGGAGCACGCGCTCATCCTCGCCCTCGGCATAAATCACGCGCACGGGCTGGGTCTTCGCCTTGGCGAATACCGGTTTCATCACAAGCCCGGAGCGGAACGCGAAGCGCTGCAGCTGCGAGGCGTAATCCTCAAAGCTCTTGATCGGGCGCGAGGCAACGCCCGATTCCATCGCTGCCTTGGCGACCGCGGGCGCGATGCGAAGGATCAGCCGCGGATCGAACGGGGTCGGTATCAACGAACCCGTGCCGAACCCCTGAGCGTCAGCGGCGTCAAAACGAGCCGTGAGTGCATCCAGCGGCGGATCACGCGCGAGTTGCGCGATGGCATCGACCGCAGCCTTCTTCATTTCCTCATTGATGGCGGTGGCGCCGACATCGAGCGCACCGCGAAAGATGAAAGGAAAACACAAGACATTGTTGACCTGGTTGGGAAAGTCGGAGCGGCCGGTGCAGATCATCGCATCGGCGCGCGCCTTTCGGGCCTCATCCGGCATGATCTCCGGCGTGGGATTGGCCAGCGCCATCACCAGAGGTTTGTCCGCCATCTGCTTGACCATCTCGGGCTTGAGCACATTCGGCGCGGAAAGCCCCAAAAATATGTCAGCGGCCGCGATCACCTCGGCCAGCGTGCGCTTGTCGGTTTTCTGCGCATAAACGGCCTTCCAGGGATCCATCAGGGTCTTGCGGCCCTCATGCACCACGCCATCGATGTCGCAAACCCAGATGTTCTTGCGCTGAGCGCCCATCGACACCAAAAGATTGAGGCAGGCGATCGCCGCAGCACCGGCTCCGGAGCAGACGATCTTGACGTCTGAGAGTTTTTTGCCGTTCAGCAGCAATGCGTTGGTGATGGCGGCTCCGACGATGATGGCGGTGCCGTGCTGGTCATCGTGAAACACCGGAATCTTCATGCGCGCCTTGAGCTGCGCCTCGATCTCGAAACACTCCGGGCCCTTGATATCTTCAAGGTTGATGCCGCCAAAGGTCGGCTCGAGTGCCGCCACGGTCTCGACCACGCGCTCAATGGTATCGGCGGCGATTTCAATATCGAACACGTCGATGCCGGCGAACTTCTTGAACAGAACCGCCTTGCCTTCCATCACCGGCTTGGAGGCCAGCGGGCCGATATTGCCAAGTCCGAGCACCGCGGTGCCGTTGCTTACTACCGCCACCAGATTGGCACGCGACGTCAACGAAGCCGCTTCCGCCGGATTGCCGGCGATTTCGGTGCACGCAGCCGCCACGCCTGGCGAATAGGCGAGTGCGAGGTCGCGCTGATTGGCGAGCGGCTTGATCGCCTGGATCTCAAGCTTTCCCGGCCGCGGTAACCGATGATAGGCGAGCGCGGCAGCGTGAAGATCTTCAGAATAGGACATAGATTCCCCCTGCGGTCTCCTGCGACCCCGAAGGCTTCGGATTCAGCTAGGCGGCAGATTGAGCCGGATGTGAAGCTCGCGCAACTGCTTCGGCGTGACCTCCGATGGCGCTCCCATCAGCAGGTCTTCTGCCCGCTGGTTCATCGGAAACAGCGAAATCTCGCGCAAGTTGGTGGTACCGCAAAGAAGCATGACGATACGATCAACACCTGCGGCCATGCCGCCATGCGGCGGCGCGCCGTACTGGAATGCACGGTACATGCCGCCAAACCGCTCGACGACATCCTTCTCGCCATAGCCGGCGATCTCGAATGCCTTGACCATGGCCTCGGGGCGGTGGTTGCGAATGCCACCGGAAGCGATCTCGTAACCGTTGCAGGTAATGTCGTACTGGAACGCCTTGATGGTGAGCGGATCCTGCGTCTGCAACGCTTCCAGCCCGCCTTGCGGCATCGAAAATGGATTATGCGAGAAGTCGACTTTCTTCTCTTCCTCATTGTATTCGAACATCGGGAAATCGACGATCCATGCGAGTTCGAACCGCTCCTTGTCGATCAGGTTGAGCTCTTCGCCGAGCTTGGTGCGCGCAAGGCCAGCGAATTTCCAGAATTTGTCGGGATCACCGGCAACGAAAAACGCCGCGTCGCCTTCGTTCAATCCAAGCTGTGAGCGAATGGAAGCCGTTCGCTCCGCTCCGATGTTGTTGGCGAGCGGACCGGCGCCCTCACCGCCTTCGCGCCACAGGATGTAGCCAAGCCCAGGCTGGCCTTCGCCCTGCGCCCACGAATTCATCCGGTCGCAGAACGCGCGCGAACCGCCGCCCTTTGCCGGTATAGCCCAGACCTGGTTCCTCGGATCTTCGAGCATCCGCGCGAAGACCTTGAAGCCGGAGCCGCGGAAATGCTCGGAGACCTCCTGAAGAACGATTGAGTTTCGCAAATCGGGCTTGTCCGTGCCGTACTTGCGTATGGCTTCGGCGAACGGAATCCGCGGCCAGTTTTTGGTCACCGGCTTGCCTTGCGCAAACTCCTCAAACACGCCTGTCATGACGGGCTCGACGGCTGCAAAAACGTCGTTCTGCTCGACGAAGCTCATCTCCAGATCGAGCTGATAGAATTCGCCGGGCAAGCGATCGGCGCGCGGGTCTTCGTCGCGGAAGCAGGGTGCGATCTGGAAGTAGCGATCGAAGCCGGACATCATCAATAGCTGCTTGTATTGCTGCGGCGCCTGCGGCAGCGCATAAAAGCGGCCCGGATGAATCCGGGACGGCACCAGGAAGTCGCGCGCGCCTTCCGGCGAAGACGCTGTGAGGATCGGAGTCTGGAATTCGAAGAACCCCCGCTCCTTCATCCGCTTGCGCATGGAATCGATGATCGCGCCCCGCCTCATGATGTTCTGGTGCAGGCGTTCGCGACGAAGGTCGAGGAAACGGTACTTAAGCCTGATGTCTTCAGGATATTCCTGCTCGCCGAACACCGGCAGCGGCAATTCGCCCGCGGGCCCCAGCACCTCGATTTCGCTGACGTAAACTTCGACCGCACCCGTCGCCAGGTCAGGGTTGTCGGTGCCTTCGGGACGACGGCGCACCTTGCCATCCATCCGCACCACCCATTCCGAGCGCAGCTTTTCAGCATCCTTGAATGCCGCCGAATCCGGATCGACGACGCATTGGGTAATGCCGTAATGGTCGCGCAAATCGATAAACAGCACGCCGCCATGATCGCGTATGCGATGGCACCAGCCCGACAGGCGAACGCTTTGGCCGATGTCGCTCTCACGGAGAGCGCCGCAGGTGTGGGACCGGTAACGATGCATGGATATTCCAGAACTTGATGGCGGAGGGCGGCGAGCATTGGAATCGGATCACCAGCGCCTGCCCGAAGAGGCTGAGGGTTTACCCGAGGCTTTCAGGCACGGCAACCAAATGAGGGATGAAATCCCTGCCCGGGAGGGGTGCCGGAACGGCGCTGAAGCGGGCACGGCGCCTGATCTGCGAGGGATCGCAATTCGCAAGCCGATTGTGTAATCGAAACATATGCCTATCTTGATGGCATGACGGTGCATTTCCCTTTCCAAAATACCTATGCGACGCTTCCGGAAGGCTTTTTCGCGCGGGTGGCACCCACGCCTGTGGCCTCGCCCAGGCTGATCAAATTGAACCGGCCATTGGCGACCCGGCTTGGCCTCGATCCGGACCGGCTCGAGACCCCTGAGGGCGCCGAAATCCTCGCGGGAAAGCGCCTTCCAACGGGTGCGGAACCGATTGCCATGGCCTACGCCGGCCACCAGTTCGGCCATTTCGTACCGCAGCTCGGCGACGGTCGTGCCATCCTGCTCGGCGAGGTCGTCGACATCGACGGGGTACGCCGCGATATCCAGCTCAAGGGGTCAGGACCGACGCCATTTTCGCGGCGGGGCGATGGGCGCGCCGCGCTCGGCCCCGTCTTGCGCGAATACATCGTAAGCGAGGCGATGGCGGCACTGGGAATTCCGACCACGCGTTCGCTCGCCGCCGTGATCACCGGCGAAAGCGTCATGCGCGAGACGGCGCTCCCGGGCGCCGTGCTGACCCGAGTCGCGTCCAGCCACGTTCGGGTCGGGACGTTCCAATATTTCGCGGCGCGCGGCGATACCGAGGGTGTCCGCCGGCTCGCCGATCACGTCCTGGCCAGACACTATCCGGAAGCGGCGGACGCCGAGCGTCCCTATCACAGGCTTTTGCAAGGCGCGATCGCGCGGCAGGCGGACCTGGTCGCGCGCTGGCTTTTGGTCGGGTTCATTCACGGGGTGATGAATACCGATAACACCTCGATTTCGGGCGAGACCATCGACTACGGCCCATGCGCCTTTATGGATCATTACGACCCGGCGGCAGTGTTCTCTTCGATTGATGAGCTGGGCCGTTACGCCTATGCCAACCAGCCGCGGATCGCGCTATGGAACCTGACTCGTTTCGCGGAATGCCTGCTGCCGCTCTTGGCCGACAACAAGGAGAACGCGATCGAGCAGGCGCAGTTCATTCTCGGCGAATTCCCGGAGAGGTTTACGGCGGCGTATCAGGCCGGGCTGCGCCGGAAGACCGGCCTTTTCACCGAACGCGACGGTGATGAGGCGCTGATACAGGATCTCCTGGACGCGATGGCCAAAAACCGGGCCGACTTCACCCTCACCTTCCGCCGTCTGGGCGAGGCCGCGCTCGAGCCCGCGCGGGATCAGGAATTGCGCCAGCTATTCGCCGACCCCGCCGCTTGTGACGAATGGGCGATGCGGTGGCGCCGGCGTCTCGAGGATGAGCCGCAATCGGCCGCCGAGCGAGCTCTTTTGATGCGTTCCGTCAATCCTGCCTTCATTCCGCGCAATCACCGCATAGAGGCAGTCATCCAGGCGGCGGTCAGCCGCGACGACTACGCGCCCTTCGAGGAACTTCTGGAGGTGCTGTCGAAGCCATACGAAGACCAGAGCGCGCTGTCGGCCTACGCTGATCCGCCCGAGCCGCACCAGCGCGTGCTTCAGACGTTTTGCGGGACGTAAATCTTGCGGGACGTAAATCGTTAACCCTTCACCGAACATTGGAACCGGCGGGCCAGCCCCGGCCGGCGAAAATTAAGAAGCGATCAATGGCATCCCAACCAATCTACCGGTTTGTTTGGGAGGCTGATCGTGGACGCGCTGGTTTTCGAATTCATGGGGCTTGCGATGCTCGCGTTGTGCGTCATCGTTCTGCTGGTTCCATCCGCACGCAGGCCGTCCGGCCGGCACGTGCGCGATTTCTGACCCAGGGTCGATTTCGCTTCCCGCATGAACGGATAGGGGCGGCCGGGAGCCTGCACGCGATCGGGCCACGCCAAAACGGCCCTGGCGGCAAATTCAAGCCTCGATTTCGCCGCAAGAGCCTTGACATATCAGCGCTTTCGGCCGAACGCCCTGACTGAAAGCGTTATGGACCGTTCATGGATCTGATCACCACATCTGGCGACCTTGCCACCGCTTGCGATCGTCTCGCCAAGCACCGCATCATCACCGTCGACACCGAATTCCTGCGTGAGACGACTTATTATCCGCTGCTTTGCGTGGTGCAGATGGCAAGCGCCGATGAGGCGGTCGTCGTCGACACCCTGGCCGAGGGCATCGAGCTGAAGCCGTTCTTCGACCTGATGGCCAACGAGAACGTGCTGAAGGTTTTCCACGCCGCGCGCCAGGATATCGAGATCGTCTGGCATCGGGCGGCGATCGTTCCCCACCCGATCTTTGACACCCAGGTCGCGGCCATGGTGCTCGGCTATGGCGATTCAATCGCCTACGACCAGCTCGTCGAACGCATCACCGGTCATCGACCCGACAAGACCCATCGCTTCACCGACTGGTCGCGCCGGCCCCTCAGCGAAGAACAGATTCACTACGCGATCGCGGACGTTACCCACCTGCGCGACGTGTTCGCCGCACTCGACGCCGATCTCAAAAAGCGCCGCCGCAGTGACTGGGTCAGCGAGGAAATGGAGGTGCTGACAAGCCCGAAGACCTACGACTTCCATCCCGAACGCGCCTGGGAACGGCTGAAGACGCGGGTGCGCAAGCCGAAGGAACTTGCCGTGCTGATGGAGGTGGCGGCGTGGCGCGAACAGGAGGCGCAGAGCCGCGACGTTCCGCGCAGTCGTGTTCTGAAGGACGACGCGGTCAGCGACATCGCCATCCATGCGCCAACCAGCCTCGAGCGGCTCGCCAACCTTCGCTCATTGCCCAAGGGCTTTGACCGATCGAAATGGGGCGCCGATATCGTCGCCGCGGTGCAGCGCGGGCTCGCCCGCGACCCGGCGAGCCTGCCGAAGATCGAGAAGCCCCGCAGCTATTCGAATGGCACCGCCATCGTCGAGCTTCTCAAGGTCCTGCTGCGGATGACGTCGGAGCGTCATGCGGTTGCAAGCAAGGTGATCGCAACCGTTGACGATCTCGAGCAGATCGCAGCCGACGACAATGCCGATGTCGGCGCCTTGCACGGCTGGCGCCGCGAACTTTTCGGCGAGGCGGCACTGGCGCTCAAACATGGCCAGGTGGCCCTGGCGATCGAAAAAGGCAGGGTGGTCAAGGTCGAGCGCAGCTAGCATTCCTGGTCGCTTGCCGGACACCGCACGAGCGACGCGCAGGACTAAGGCTTGGCGTCGCCCTTGTCCTCAACAGCAGCGGCTTTCGTCGCTTCCGATACTTCCACCAGAACCATGGATAGAATATAAGCGCTTGTGTGCAGATTCAGCTGCCGCGCCTTCTCGATCGCCGTCGAAATTATGGAAGCCAGTTCGTTGAAATCGTTTTCGGGGCTCGCCATCAGTTCTTCTCTTCTGGAGCTCTCGCGGTGAAAACTGAGGATCCCGATCACCCCGGCGACAAATTGCTACAGCTCCTTCGGGATAATCAGATCGATCTAAATGTCGTCGAAGGGCTGCGGCTCGTCGTCGCCTTTCGCAAAATCAAGGATCCGTGCGACCGGCGCATCCTCATCGAGCTGGCTGAAAGACTCGCGAAGTAGCTGGCGCGGGCGGCAGCAGGTTCGACCTGTCGAATTTCTCGTCGCTGTCGTGATTTCCGGGCTGGTCCCGATGGCCTCTGATTTCCATGAAATCGCATCGTGCAAATTCCGAATTTCCTTCTCAGGAAAAAGCTCGAAGTGCGGCGCTGCAAATGAAATGACGAGCCCAAACTCGCTTCCGCCACCCTGACCTTCACGACTTTAGCGGGTGTCAATTCGTTCTTTCAACCGTTTTAATTGTCCTCCACAGGAACCTGAACCGGCGGGCTCGATCCAATTTGAGGAGAACCAGCGAATGCAAAGTCTCGCCATTGACGCGGGCGCCTGTTCCGGCAACAC
>Ga0070717_10004094_pt1 | contig 10521 bp, 7 predicted proteins | sample LARL113metaG_FD_71366 | JGI IMG/M metagenome (GOLD analysis project Ga0070717, IMG submission 71366) | Corn, switchgrass and miscanthus rhizosphere microbial communities from Kellogg Biological Station, Michigan, USA - LAR L11-3 metaG | ecosystem: Host-associated > Plants > Roots > Rhizosphere ... | reverse complement strand
AGCAACACGAGCGGCCGCCGCAGCGCAGCCGTTCTGATGTATTCGGCCAACTCGTCGAGGAGCCGATACTTGCTCCCCCATCGCATGCTCATCGGCGCTGGATCGCTGCCGAGCGCGGGGACGAGGTGATGGAGCTCGCGCCAGGGGCCGGTCGGTGCGTTAGGTAGACGGTGCAGCGCCGTGATTAACGACGCCCATACGCCGTACGGCTCGCGAACTCGCTGTTCGCGGGATCGGCCCACGACGAGCGACCCGCCGCGCAATCGCACCTCGGGCTCCAGGTGCCGAACCAGTGTTGCCGTCCCGGAGCCCGCTTCCCCGAGTATCGCGACGGCTCGCGGTGACCCGCCGAAGGCGTCATCGAGATTTCGCACGAGCGTCTGGAATTCGACGCTCCGCCCGGCAAAGCGATCGATATCCAGACGCCGCTCGGGCGAATCGTGGCCCGGCAGTGGCGCAATTGCGACTCCGTCCCGCCCTTGCGCCTTGAGCCGAACGCGCGCCGCGTCCGCCGCCACATGCAAATGTTGATAGCTCGTACCGTGTTCGGGGGCGCTCGCTACGCCAATGGAGATCGTGACGCGAGCAGCGCCGCCGCGGTCCGTTTCGGGAAAGAGGTGGCCGCGAACAGCGGCACAGAGACGTTCGGCAATTTCCCGCGCTGCTGTGGCCGACGCGCGGAGGAGCGCGACAAACTCGTCCCCACCGGGATGAGAGACGAGCTCACCCTCTCGGAGATTGGCCCGAGTGAGGTCGAAAATGGTTCGAAGAACCTGCTCAGCGTAGGCTTCGCCGTAGTCGCTCTCTAGCCGACGATAGTGATCGACATCGGCGACGAGCAGCGCGATAGGCCTACGGCCGGCACCGGCCTCGGCAACGGAGACCGAGGCGGTGTCTACGAAGGCGTCGTAAGTCGCAAGTCGTCGCTGCTGGTCGAGAAGAATGGGCTGCTCCTGCACGGCGGGGGATGGCTTCGTCAACCGTAAGAGCGGAGGACGGAATGACGCAAGGGAAAAGACACGATTTCCCTCAGAACCTTACGTCTTCGTTCATCTTAGCGTCTTTCTGCGTTAACGACCGTGCCTTTGCGCCGTCAATCGTTTGTCATCAATGAATTCTGTTTGGTGTGGCATGCGCTTATCGTCTTGGTCATCGGGATTTCTCAGCCTGTTTCTCGCCGCGTGCTCTGGTGGTGCGCCCTCGGTCGTGTCTCAGACACGGATTGCCCCGGCAGCACAGCCTGCCTTCGCCGTATCTTCCGAACCGCGGGAATTGCTGCCTGATGAGCAGGTCCAGCAGGTTCTCAACCGCCTCACCTTCGGTCCACGACCGGGCGATGCCGAGAAAGTGCGCGCGATCGGCGTCGATCGCTGGATCGCTGAGCAATTGGCCCCGAATAGGATCGAGGATGCCGCTGCCGACGAGCTCCTCGCGCATTACCAAATACTGAACGCACCAACGTCGGAGCTCGTTGAGACATTCCGGAAAGTGCAACAGGCACGCCGGCGCGAGCAGATGGAGCTGCGCGCCGAAGGCGACACGGCGAGCAAGCGGGACGCGCGTCGTGAGGCGATGGCGAACGATCCGCAGCTGCGCGATCTCGCGCGGCGCGCACAGCGCATCGTCGGGGACGTGCAGTCAGCGAAGCTGGCCCGAGCGGTCGTCAGCGAGCGGCAGCTCGATGAAGTAATGGTGGATTTTTGGGAGAACCACTTCTCTGTCTACTCGGGTAAGGGCCAGACCAGACTCTTCCTCGCCTCGTACGACCGTGACGTAATCCGTCCGCATGCGCTAGGGAAATTCCGGGACCTTCTTGGCGCGGTAGCGAAGAGCCCAGCGATGCTCTTCTTCCTCGACAATTGGCAGAGCGCAGCAGACAGCCTTCATCCAACGTTGGCAGCGGCGCGTCAGCCCGCTAGGGTCGTGCGGCGCGGAGTTTTCAGCGGGATTCGAACAATCCGCCCGTCAGCAGCTCCGCAGCAGCGGCGCCCGCACGGACTGAACGAGAACTACGCGCGGGAGTTAATGGAGCTGCACACGCTCGGCGTCGACGGTGGCTACTCGCAAAAGGATGTCATCGAGGTGGCCCGGGCGCTCACCGGCTGGACAATGAATCCGCGAACGGGCGAATTCGTGTTCCGGCCGGAGATGCACGATGCGGGGAGCAAGGTCGTGCTCGGACACACGCTGGCCGCCGGCCGCGGGATCGAAGACGGCGAGGACGTGCTCGATATTGTCGCCCGTCATCCATCGACGGCCCGTTTCATCACGACAAAACTCGTGCGTCACTTCGTGAGCGACAGTGCGCCGCCCGCGCTCGTCAACGAGTGCGCCACGGTCTTCTCGAAAACCGATGGTGACATTCGCGAAACAATGCGATGCATCGTGACGTCACCACAGTTTTTTGGCCGCGCGGCATATCGAGCGAAGGTGAAGACGCCTTTCGAGGTCGTCGCCAGCGCGCTGCGGGCGATGAACGCCGAGCCCGATACGACGCCACGCACTGCCCAACTCGTCGCGCGTCTCGGGCAACCGATTTTCGGGCGGCAGACGCCGGATGGTTGGCCAGACCGTGGCGATGCGTGGATGAACACCGGAGCCATCCTCAATCGCATCAATTTCGGCCTTGCGATGGCGGCCGGGCGCGTGCCCGGGGCCTCCATGGCTACATGGCCCTACGCGATTTCACTGCGCGGAGTGAATCGAAGTGCGCAGGTCGACGGTGTTGTCAGGAATCTGCTGGGCGGCCAGTCCTCGCCCGAGACGAGAGCAGTCCTGCTCTCGGGCGACAACCCGCTCATTCGGAAGCTCGGCGCTGATTCGTTAGGCATGTCGGTGGCCGACTCGGAACCAACGGAGGACATGATGCCACCGCGCCCTCGACCGGCCGGTGGCGCCGTCGCTCGTAACGGCAATCCCCGTCCCAACGCGCCCTCACCGCTTACCCGGCCAGTGTATCTCGAGGGACTGGCGCAGGTCGTCGGCCTGGCGCTCGGATCGCCCGAATTTCAACGTCGTTGAGCTGCCGCGTTTCACGCGGCATGTATCGAGAGGTAATAAGGATGAATCGACGCGTGTTCATGAAGTCCGGCGCCATGGCGCTGGTGACAATGGGCCTCAGCCCCAGCTTTCTGCGCCGCAGTGTCTACGGTATGGAGTTGCTGCGTGGCGCGGCGACCCATGGCAATCAGCGTGGAAAGGTACTGATCTGCCTTTTCCAGCGTGGCGCGGCTGACGCCCTGAACGTCGTCGTTCCACATGGCGAAGCCGCGTACTACCGTATGCGGCCTTCCATTGCCATTCCGCGCCCAGTCTCAGGAGCTGCCCAGTCGGCCGTCGATCTTGACGGATTCTTCGGGTTGCATCCTTCGCTCTCTCCGTTCAAGCAGTTGTGGGACCGCGGCCTGCTCGCGCCTGTACACGCCGTCGGAAGCCCGAGCAACACGCGCTCGCACTTTGATGCGCAGGATTATATGGAAAGCGGTACGCCCGACAACAAGGGCACTGTCGACGGATGGCTCAATAGGTATCTGGCGACGCGAGGGACATGCGAGGAGTGCGCGTCGACGAGTGCGCAGCGGGCCGGTCAGTCGCGACCATTTGAAGCGGTTTCGATGACACCGCAGACGCCGCGCATCCTCGAGGGCCCCGCGCCGGTCATCGCCATGAACAGCCTCGACGAGTTCTCGATTCGCACGAACGGCAGCGAGGCCGAGCGTATCGAGGCGCTGTATCGAACCGGCTCAGCCGACGTGGTCCACGCCGCCGGCGGCGAGATGTTCGAGGCGATGAAGATTCTGCGTTCAGCAAACCCTCAACAGTACATTCCCGAGCACAGCGCCGACTATCCGCGCTCGCCGTTCGGTCAGCACCTGAGGCAGATTGCCCAACTCATCAAGGCGGACGTCGGTCTGGAAATCGCCTTTGCCGACGTCGGTGGTTGGGATACACACGTCAATCAGGGTGGCCCCACGGGCCAGCTAGCTGGCCGGCTGGATGACTTCTCGAAGTCCATCAATGCGCTCGTATCGGACCTCGGAGACCGCATGGCTGATGTGGTGATCATGACGATGTCGGAGTTCGGCCGCACGGCACGACAGAACGGCAATGGCGGCACCGATCACGGCCACGCCACCGCGCTCTTTGTGATTGGCGGGAACGTGCGTGGCGGCAAGAAGGTCTTTGGCCGGTGGCCAGGCCTCGAGCAGGAGCAGCTGAACGAAGGTCGCGATCTCGCACTCACCACGGACTTCCGCTCGGTGTTCAGTGAAGTAGTCGCGAAGCACATGGGAGCACAGAAGCTCGACTCGATCTTCCCCGGCTTCGAAAACGATCGATCGAAGTGGCTTGGCCTGCTTTAGAGAATTCAGTCCTTAGAACCTGAAAATCTTCTTTAGCTTTCCGATTCCCTTGCCGATCGACTGGAGGATGTTCCCGACGTCCTGAGGGACACTTTCGCCGTTGTCGACAGTCTGAGACTGGAACGGCTGCTCGTGCATGGAGCACGGGAGCTGAGGCTCGGTGCCAGGCTTGAAGTACTCGCGCTGCCGGCGGGGACAGAACTCGGTGGCGAGCATGCCCGATTCGGGATCGATCACGCGCATCACCATCCCTTCGGGCACCGGGAAGTCAGCTCCGGCACGTTCGCGCCATCCATTCGAATAGAAGTCGGCCCAGGCAGGCGCGGCAAAGTGACCACCTGATGCACCATAGGCGATCGGTCGTGGCGTGTCGTAGCCGAACCAGACTCCCGCGAGCAACGAGGGGGTATAGCCGACGAACCACACGTCGTTGCCTTCGTTGGTGGTTCCCGTTTTCCCGGCCACCGGGCCGGTGACGCCGAGGTCGCGGATGGTGCGGCCCGTACCGTAATCCACGACTGAACGCAGCATCGATGTGATCTCGTACGCATCGCGCGGATCCATGACGGGGGCGGTCTGTATCTCGGTGCTCCACAGCAACGTGCCATCAGGCGCTTCGATGCGTGTCACGAGCCGAGGACGCACTTTGTGTCCGCCATTCGCGAACGGTGCGTATGCGGCCACGAGCTCCAGGGGCGTAACGTCCACGGCGCCTAACGCGATGGATGGTACGTCCGGAATGGGGCTCACTATTCCGTTACGCCGCGCGGCGGCAATCACCGACTCTTCGCCGATCGTACGACTCACGCGTACTGTTGCGGCGTTGGCGGATAACGTGAGCGCGCGACGGAGTGTGATCTCGCCGGCGTAGTTATCGTTGTAGTTCGCGGGCCGCCAGATCGTGCGGCCAGTTGCCACTTCCACCGGATCGTCATCGACCATCGACGCAGGCGACAGCCCGGCATGGAGCGCGGCCTCGTATACGAACGGCTTGAACGCCGATCCGGGTTGTCGTCGCGCCGAGAACGCGCGATTGAATCCGCCGCGCACGGTCTTGATCGTTTTCCTCCCCGGCACGAGCGCGCGAATGTCGCCACTCGCGGGATCCATCGCCACGAGTGCGCCCTGCGCGGGCTCACTGACGTGACCGTACGAGTCCATCGTCTCGCGCGTGATCGCCGCCGCCTGTTTTGCGACGGCGCGGTCCGCCGACCGCTGCAGCCCGAAGTCGAGTGTTGTGTGTACGGTGACGTCGCCGTCCTTCAGGACATCGGGGAGCACTGAGTCTACGATCGCTCGCACTGCGTCAAGCGCCGATGGCTCGTCCGCCGCCGACGGATGCCATTCGTTCTCCGCGATCCTCAGCGGTTGTTGCTCCGCGGAAGTGGCGGCGGCGCTGGTGATGAACCCCTGATCGGCCATCAGGCCGAGCACGAGGTTGCGGCGGCTCACCGCGGTCCTTGGATTGCGCCGCGGTGTGTACGTCGACGGAGCCTTCGGCAGCGCGGCGAGCATGGCGCCTTCGGCGAGCGTCAGCTGGGCGACGTGCTTACCGAAGAGGTCGCGACTCGCCGCCTCGACACCATTCATGCCGTTTCCGAGATATATGACGTTTAAATAATGCTCAAGTATCTGATCTTTCGTGAGCTCGCGCTCGACCAACCGGGAGATCCGAAGCTCGACGAGCTTCCGTCGCAACGATCGCCCGTGGTAGCGGTCGGCCAAGAAGCTATTGTGCACGACCTGCATCGTGATCGTGCTGAAACCTTCACGCACGCCGAATGAACCAACGTTGCGCACGAGGGCACGTATGAAGCCGCGCCAATCGAGGCCGTTGTGATCGTAGAATCGTCGATCCTCGGTCGCGATAAAGGCCTGCTGGACGTACGTAGGGACGTCATGCAGCTCGACGTTCACCCGGCGTACAATCGCCAACCGGCCGATCAGCCGACCATACTCGTCGACGATGCGTCCGCCTTCGCTCGGATGAAACGCGCGGATCTCCGATTGCGTCGGACAACCGGCGAAACCACACGTATAGAGCCAGCTGTCCGTGGCGAACACAGCCACCATAGCCGCGGTCAGCAATGAAAGACCGATCCAGTGGCGCCGCACGAGGGTAGTAAACGGCAGCTTCGGCGCGTCACGAAGGCGGCGTCGCAACGTGCTTACCAGGAAGTCGGGAGAGAGTCTCACGCGTGACGCGCGCTATGGACGCGAGGTGTGGGACATGACAGTGCTACGTTTCTCGCGCGCCCTAGGTTCCCGGTCGCCGTTATCCGCTGACAAACGATTCATCATTCTGGGAGTTGAAAGCAGCTGGATGCTATGACATACCGCACGAATCGCACGCCGATCGTCATCGCCTGCGCGTTTGCCGCGATTACCGCCTGCGGTCGTCGCGCGAATGACGCCTCTGGTACGAGCAGGACCGATGCCCCCGCGCAACCCGCCACAGACGCGTCCGCAGCCAGACCGAGAGCCGACTCGTCACCGTATGGCGTCACGACGACGTCCTCGGCCGGCGACATCACGCGGAGAGGCACTCGCCTGCCATCGAATCATCTCGGTCGCATTCCGATCCTGGAGTATCATGTGATCGGCGGCACAAAGAACGCCCTTTACACCCGGACGCCCGAGAGCTTCCGCAAGGATCTCGAAGACGTCTACGCGCGCGGCTATCGACCCATCACTGTTTCGCAAATGCTCGACAAGGACTTCCGTGATCTGCCAGCCGGCATGTCGCCGGTGATCTTCGTCTTCGACGATGCGTCGGCCGAGCAGTTCAGCTACATCGACAACGGCGGCAAGCTCGAGATCGATCCGACGAGCGGCATGGGCATTTGGCTCGACTTCCAGAAGTCACATCCCGATTGGAAGAATCGGGCGACGTTCTGCATGCTGAATGGCGGTGCGGCGGGACACAACTTCTTCGGTGACGGACCGAAGTTCCGCGGCCAACACAAGCAGTGGCGCTTCCAGAAGGTGAAGTGGCTCGCGGACAACGGCTTCGAGCTGTGCGGGCATACCCTCTGGCACGCGATGCTGAATAGGTACTCGGACGCTGTGGTGCAGGAACAGATCGCGCGCAACATCATGGGCATCGACTCAGCTGTCGCGGGCTATCGTGTGCGAACCTTCGCGCTGCCGTACGGCATATGGCCGAAGAACCGACAGCTCGCGTGGCAGGGCTCGTGGACGGATCCGAAGACCGGTCAGACTCACGCCTATCATTTCGACGCGGTACTCGAGGTGTCCGGCGGTCCGGCGCGGAGCCCGTTCGATCCGCAATTCAATCCGCACAGCATAACGAGAATCGAAGCAATCGGCGACGACATCAGGCACCAGTTGGACAAGCTCGACGGAGCGAAGACGAGATTCGTCTGGTGACATTCTGTCAACGCCGAAGTGCTTTGAGCGTTGCCTCGATTGCCGAGCGCTGTTGAGGGTGGGTCGCTTCGGCGAGCAGCCCTTCGTAGGTGACGATTGCCAGGTCGAGCGCCGCGGGGTCGTCGTCGGCCGTTGCGAGGCTTACAGCATTGTCGGCGAGCGCGGCGCGGGCGAGCTGGTCTTGGGGGAAGCGTCGCGATACGGCCCGCCAGCGATCGACCCGCGTCCGCAACTCGGACTCGGAGAGAGCCCAGAGGTGCCATGCGCCCCGATTGCTTTCGTCGGCTTCCTTTGCGCGTTGCGCCAAGGCGCCAACGACCTCCGTGCCCCGACCCGTGAGCCAGTACGCATTCGCGAGAACAACCATCGCCTGGGCATCTTCCGGGCGCTCGGCGACAATGTGCTCGAATGCTGGGATGACGACCTCGGGCATGTTCGCGTACGCGCGTACAGCGCGCGCCAGCTCCTCCGGATCGGTACGCGACGCAAGAGCGCGAACGCGGTCGAGTAACGTACCAATGTTACCGGTCAGTCGATACTCTTCCACGACCTGCCCAAGATCGCGGTCGGGAGCCGAGTCAGATGAGAATGCGTCGGCGGACGGTGATTCCATGCACCAATACTACTCGGACGGTGTAATACAGTTAGAGATGCGCGAAGTCGAATGACAACGGTCGCGAAACAGGTCGTCGTCCTGCTGTATTCGGTGTCCGAGGATCGAAGAGCGCTCTTGCGCGCTGAGCTGTCGATGATCCTGCCCGAATCGTCAGTGCGGGACATCGCCGGAGACAGCCTCGCGGCTTCGGGGGTGGAACTGACTGGCGACGCGGCACTCATCGACTTGGACTGTGGTGAATCGTCCAGCCACCGAGACACCAATGCTCTCCTGAGGAAGGAGTTGCAGCCAGCAACATTGTTGCGAGCTCGTGGCTTCCGCGGTGCGATGGTCGTCATCGCTCGAATGCCTGACGAGAGGGTGCTGTGCGATGCCGCCGAGTCCCTCGGAGCAGTCGGGCTGATGCGAACCTGCGGCGATGCGTCTCCATCGGAGCTCGCGAAGGCACTCAGCAGGGCTTTCCGGTCGAACGCCCTGGTTACGGATGAATTGGTTCGGGCTCGGCGTATCTTCGCCGCCGGTCAGGCCGCGTTGGCGCTTCAACATGCCATCAATAATCCCCTGGCGGCCCTAATGGCGGAGGCGCAACTCCTCCAGTTGGAGGAACTGAAGGCGGAACAGCGAGATTCGGTTGATCGGATGGTAGAGCTGTGCCGGCGAATCAGCGTGCTGGTGCGGCAGCTGGACGCGATCGCGGATGGCTGACGTGACGGAGCGCACGTTATGCGATGGCTATCAGCCGAGCGAGTGTGGCAGGGGTTGGTCCGGCATGAACTTCGCAGCGAGGGCTTTGCGGTGGGGCTATAATTTCAGGGTTGCGCGACACTGAGTAAGTGGCGATACTCGTAGGCGTCCGCCGGTACGACTGCGACGTCGTCCGCTCGGTCGCTCTGTTTGTTGGCGTGGCTACCCGGATCCGCGCTCGAGCGATGTTCCGGTTGGCTGCCTGCCGCGCCGCACGACGATCGCCGGCACCGCGTGAGTCACTTCTGTTCCTCGCGGCCTGAGAGCAAGCGTCGCATCGATCCCGCCACATTGCGTCGATCCGCACTACGAGTCCATTCGGGATTCAGAGCGGTTTTGGCTGCGCGCTTCTGCGCGATGTCGCGCAGCGTAGACACACAAGCTTGATATCGATTTCCGCATATAAGTTGTGGCCCCACTGCGGGCGAGCAGGCGGAGCATTCACCTCTACTCAACCATTTGCAGCATGAACGAACGTCGACGTCCCCCTCGTCGCGGCCGCGGCCAGCGTCCGCATGACCGTCCTGCCGCGGAGTCCACGGGCGAACCGAACCCATACCGCGACGACCCCGTCGACAGCGATGCCGTCGATGCGCCCACACCTCCCGCGCGAAGCGACGACGACGCTCCCCAGCCCCGCTCGGTGACGACGACCATCGAGAACGACCGGCCGCCCCGACAGCTCGAGGCCGAGGTCGCACCGGAGCTACCGCCGCCTCCAATCGTCCAGCGCGACGGCGATGCACCGATGCGGAGCGGTGGTGAAGAGTCCGAGGATCGGAGCGAGGCGCCTCGCCCGGAGACATATCAGCGTTCGCAGAACGGCTCCGTCGACAACGCTGGTCAGGGCGTGACGATGGCCAATGGCGCGGGGCCGCAGCAGATGTCACAGAACTACTCACCGAACTCCCCGCGCCACGAGGGGTCCTATCCACCGCGCGAGCATCGGAATGGTCGTCGGCGCCGACGGGGCCGAGATCGGGGACCGCGCCGCGAACACCAACAGCAGCCGCAAGCTCCGGTAGCACTCGTTCCGAGTGGCGACACGAAGGGTTGGTTCGAGCCGTCGCGGGACGGCGGCTTCGTGCGAAGGCCAGCGAACAGCTACCTGGCCGAATCCGGCGATGCATGGGTGCCGCCGATGATGGTTCGCCAGCTCGGTATCAGAAAGAGTGATCTCATCGATGCGACCGTAGGCCGCGACCAGCGTGGCCGATTGACGGTGATGGAGATCCGCGCGATCAACGAAATGGATCCGGCCACGGCCGCGCGCCGAGCGGAATTCAACGCTCTCCCCGCATCCTATCCCGAGCGCAAGCTGACGCTCGAAACAGGGAAGCCGGCGAAGGCGGGTGCGGAGCTGATCCGGCGCGCCATCGACCTGATCGCCCCGATCGGCTACGGCCAGCG
>Ga0070717_10004092_pt1 | contig 10522 bp, 6 predicted proteins | sample LARL113metaG_FD_71366 | JGI IMG/M metagenome (GOLD analysis project Ga0070717, IMG submission 71366) | Corn, switchgrass and miscanthus rhizosphere microbial communities from Kellogg Biological Station, Michigan, USA - LAR L11-3 metaG | ecosystem: Host-associated > Plants > Roots > Rhizosphere ... | reverse complement strand
CCATTCGGTACGGGCCTAGGAATATACAAGACCTCGGATGGCGGTGACACCTGGACCAAGCTTGCGGCTTTACAGCTTGCGTTCGATACGCTAGCCGTCGCAGCGAGTCCGACGGCCGTGTACGCCGCCACCGACAAGGGCGTCATGCGCAGCCGCGATGGTGGAACCACATGGACTGCCACCTCGATAACGGCATCGGCCGACACGGTAGCCGTCGATCCAACCAACCCACACGTGGTTTATGTAAATGCCGGAGGAATCTACGTCAGCACGGACGATGGAGATACCTGGTCTTCCGTTCTCCCCATTCGGCAGTACGTCCAAACAATCTCGATTGTTCCCGCGCCACCAACCATCATTCCCGGGAGGACATCCATCGTTTTCGTTGGCGCCACACCGGGTCAGAATGCCTTCGTCAGTAAGTGGAGCGCAGACGGGACGCAAATGCTGTATTCAACTTACTTGGGTGGAAGCTATGCCGACTTCCCCACCGCCCTCGCCGTGGACGACCAAGGCAATACTTACATAACCGGATACACCTTCTCCACGGACTTCCCTGTGACTCCCTCCTCGCTTCAATCCAAGAATGCCGGTCCCTACAACGCGTTCTTCGCGAAGATCAGTCCCGATGGTGGCACGCTCGCCTATTCGACTTATTTGGGGGGCTCGACCGGTGATGCCGCGAATGCGATTGCGGTCGACAACGAGGGAAACGCCTATTTAACCGGATACGCGGGGTCGGTCGACTTCCCAGTGACGATGGCCGCAGCTCAGAGCACGCTTAGGCAGAACTGCTCGACGGCGCCGCCGGCGGGCTCGAAAACGCGAGCCAGGCTGGGTGATGCTTTTGTGGCGAAGATCAATGCCACGGCGCCGGAGCTCGGGTATTCGACGTTGCTGGGTGGCACCTGCGCCGACGAAGGGCTTGGAATCGCGGTGGACTCGTCTGGGAGCGCATACGTTGTGGGCGCGACAACTTCACCTGACTTCCCCGCGACGAAGGACGCGTTCCAGGAGACCTACAAAGGCGCTGCTAATACGGGCTTTCTGGCCAAGCTGAATCCACAAGGAAGTGCCATTACCTATGCGACGTTTCTCGGCGGTCCCGGAAGCGATTCGGCACACGCGGTGACCTTGGATGAGAAGGGCAGCATCTACGTGGCGGGTTCGTCCATGGGATTCGACCAAATTCTGTTCGGGCTCCAGCCCTCTGTCGGTGTGCCTACCATTGGCCGCCTTGGCGGCACAGACACGTTCCCTGTGCCGGGCTTCCCGATCGGCGGTTTTGGAGCCGCTTATGTCCTGAAACTCGACGCCACGGCATCTTCGAAGCAATATCTAAACTACATCGGTGGCAATTTCGGGACCGGTGATGCCATCGCAGTGGATCCATCAGGAAGAGCCTGGGTTGTCGGCGCCACGAATCCGTTCGGAATTGGGCCACCCTTATCGATGCCCTTTCCGACGGTCCATCCATTTCAGGCCGAGACCGGACAAGGTTTTGTAAGTGAAGTCTCTGCTGACGGCTCGGCGATTCTCTTTTCCAGTCTTCTCGATTTGGGCCGCAGCCTGGCGCTTGACGCGGCCGGCAATGCTTTCGTCACCGGAACCACCACCAATTCGTCGGTGCTGCTGGATCGCATCGACGGCGCAGTGCCTAGCGCAGTCACCGTGGAAGAGCCGCAGAGGCTCGTGCCCAGGCTTGGTTCTATGTTTCCCTGGAATGGCTTGGCATCCAGCGAGATAATCGTGTTGACGGGAACAGGCCTGGGACCTGATCAGGAGGTCACCGCTCAACTGACTCAGGCCGGAAGCGTCGCGACGTCCCTGGCGGGAACTTCTGTAATGTTCGACGGCGTACCCGCCCCGCTGCTCTCCGTGCAGGCGGAGCGCGTAGTTTGTATTGTTCCGTTTGAGATTGCCAATCGCCAACACTCTACCACTGTCATGCAGGTATGGAGCAATGGCTCGAACTGGTTCAATGGATCGAGCTCCAATGCGATCCTGCTGGGCGCTACCACCTCTGCAGTGGAGGTGCTGTCGGTTGTGAATCAGGACGGCACGTTGAACTCCGCGGATCATCCAGCGGCTCCCGGATCGGTGGTTGCGGTTTATGCCGCGGGTTTCGGGCAGACCGTGCCGGCAAGCGTGGATGGACAAATCAACGGCACCGGTACGCTCAAAGCCAGTCCGGTTGGCGTCAACATCGCGAATCAAGACGCGCAAATTTTGTATGCCGGCCCGGCGCCGGGGCAGGTGGCTGGCATTACGCAGATCAATTTTCAAGTCCCCCAGTTAACTCCAGCCCAATACACTGCGTACGTGGGTTGGGGGCCGTTGAAAACGTATGGTGACTATAACGCAGTCTCCGTGTATGTCGGGAAGTGATAACCGTGATGGAGATCGGTCGCGGCGCTACACTTGGCTTTTCTCGCCGTCGGCCAGCGCCAACTCGGTGATGCGCAGCCCGGCCTGAGTGATTCGCGACGGGTACACGTCTTTCAGACGCTCCTCGTGAGGAGGGATCACGCGGTGACAGTCGCCGCCCACACTCTTCACCATCTCATCGGCGGTCATGATCACGTTGAACTGGCTGCCCGTTGCCAGGCCGATAGGAATGTACTCGGGGTCCTTAGGATCGTGCCCTCGCAAATTCTCGTATCCATATGCGAGATCCCCGCAAAACACCCAACTGTTCTGCGAATTCGTAACGAGATCGTTGCGAACCGTGACGTACATCGACCCCCAGGTGTGCGTATCGAACGCGGCGTGCAGATCGATGCCGGGGAGTGCGTTTTCACGATCGCCATCCACCGCAACCAGCCGGCCTTGCCGCGCCAGATCCACGGCCCGCATGATGTCCGCCGGATCAATGCCCCCCATCAGCCATCGGAACCTGCGATGAAGTGACATGGTCCAGACCCATTTCGATAGCTCGCGCTCCTGTAGATAAAAAGTCGCATTCGGAAAATCCTCGATATTGCCCATATGATCGAAGTGGCAATGCGTGATGAATATTGTGGAAATGTCCGCGGGCTGGATCCCGATCTCACCCAGCACTTCGCGCGGCGAGTGCCATCCGCGCACGCCATACCTATTGGCCAGCACCTCGCCGTGAGCCTTGTGGTTGTAGCCAACGTCCACCATAGCGAGCTGCCCCTGGCCTTTGATCACGACGTAGCAATACGGCAGTTTCCGCGTGCCCTGGTTGTGCATTCCGTAGATCAAGCCGCTTTGCGGATAATTGGGCACTGCCGCGTATTCCATCACCCACAACGAATAGGCGCTCATCCGCGTGCTCCGCAGCACGCTCGTTCATACGACACCTTCTCGAAGCCGGGTAGTGCGTCTGCGGCTCGTTCAAGCTCAGAATATCCGGAGCGCAAAGGAATCAGGATGCGATCGACGTTCAGACTGCGCTCGGCCTCTTTCAGAGCCACGCCTATTGCAGTGGCGGCTCGCGCAAGATGCTCGTGATGGCGCAGCGCGCGTTCTGTCGGCCGAGCCCGCGTTAAGGAGTCAGCAGATTCGCGATAAAGCTCAGCCGCAACGACCAGCATTGGATGATCGGGCAGCGCCTCTTTCGATCCCGCCGCGGCGAGCACAAGCAAGCCCGCGAGTTGTGAAGCCACCTGCTTCAGGTCTTCAAAGCACTGCTGATTTTCGACAATATAAGCCGCGGTTGCGTCGTCTACCATGAGTCCTCCGAGACTATCGCATTACGAATGGATTTGGCGCGTTCCCCGCGATGTCGATCCACACGCTCTTGGTTTGTAGATAGTCGCGAATGCCGTCGATGCCGCTCTCGCGTCCGATACCGGAGCGCTTATAGCCGCCAAATGGCGACATGTAGCTCACTGCGCGATAGGTGTTCACCCACACCGTTCCAGCCTCCAGCCGCTCGGACATCATCAGCGCGCGGCGAATGCTCTGCGTCCAAACGCCTGCCGCCAGGCCATAGACCGTATTGTTGGCGATGCCAACGGCTTCGTCTTCGTCATCAAATGGAATCACCGACAGCACCGGACCGAACACTTCTTCATTGGCGATCCGCATTTGAGGATTGACATCGGTGAAGATGGTCGGCTCGACGAACCAACCCGATCCGCATTCTTCGCGTTGCGCCGGAGCGCCTCCGAGCCGGCAGACCGCGCCTTCCTCTTTGGCGATGCGGATGTAGTCGAGGATCTTTTCGTATTGCGGGCGTGTCGTCACAGGACCTACTTGCGTCGAAGCGTCGAGCGGGTTGCCCATGCGCGCGGTTCTGGCGAGATCGAGCAGGCGCTCGACGAACTCCGTATGGATTGGCCTATGGATGAGCGCGCGAGAGCCCGCGATACACGTCTGGCCAGTGGCCGCGAAGATCCCCGAGACCACGCCTTTCACGGCCTGGTCGAGGTCGGCATCGTCGAACACAATATTGGCCGATTTGCCGCCGAGTTCCAGCGTGACGGGCTTGATGCCGCGTGCGGCAAGTCCGTAGACATGCTCGCCGGTTTTGTCACCGCCGGTGAACGCAACCTTCGCGACATCCTGATGTGTGATCAAAGGTTCGCCTACTTCGTTGCCGAATCCAGTGACGATGTTGACCACGCCCGGAGGAAAACCCGCTTGCTCGAACAGTTCTCCAAAAGCGAATGCGGAGACCGACGAGAACTCAGACGGCTTCCATACGATGGTGTTGCCCGCGGCCAGCGCCGGCGCGAGCTTCCAAGTGGCCAGAAGCAGCGGCGAGTTCCAGGGCGTGATGGCAGCAACGACCCCCAGCGGTTCCTCGCGCGTGAAGTTGAACACGCCCGGCTTGTCGATCGGAATCACGCGGCCTTCAATTTTGTCGGCTAGGCCACCGTAGTAGTAAAACCATTGCGGGATGTAATTGAGCTGACCGCGCATTTCGGCGATCAGCTTGCCATTGTCGGTGGATTCGATCTCTGCCAACCGCGGCGCTTCAGCCGTGACCAGGTCAGCGAATTTGCGGAGCAGAGCTCCGCGCGCGGTTGCGGTCAACTTGCGCCACTCGCCATGAAACGCGCATTTCGCCGCGCCAATGGCCCGATCCACGTCGGCTTTGGAGCCGCGCGGAACCAGTGCCCATGGTTTCGCCGTGAACGGATTGACGGACTCGAACCATTCCCCCGATGCGGGATCTACCCATTTCCCGCTAATCAACATCTGATGCTTCTTCACGCTGCCAGACCTCCACTCAACACACCGACGTCTTCTTGCTGTTCAAGCTTGTTGACTATCTCTTCGACAGCGCGCCAATTCGCGCAAACCTTCCGGAATCGCGCGCGAATCTCGTCCGGTGTCGCAGGGACTACATCTTCGAATCGAGACAATACGGTTTTTTGGCGCAACTTCACAATAATCTCCGTACCCTGGACGCCCGGGTATGCGGCAGTAAAAGCGGGATCAATTTCCAGCTTCGTGATACTCGCGAGCCTGTTGATTTCCGGGTCATCGAGCAAATGGTAATTCGATTCCTCGATCACACGCCGCGCGAGTGTTGCGGCCACGCAATACTGGATGCTCATCTTCGCTTGCAAGATGCGCTCAAATGGACCTGGGTAATCGCAACCTGGATACTTGACTGCGGCCTCGGAGGCCTTCACCATGATCGACTCGATGTCGCTACTTCGAAAGCTGCCCTGCGCCGTCAAATCCAGAGCGGCTTGGCACGCCGTCTGCGCGTAGTTACACGCTGGAGCGGGCTTGTAATACACCGAAAGAATTTCGAACGGTCCGGAAAACGGCTGGACTCGCGCGACACGATCGGACTTGTTGAGCCCCGCAAAAAGCCCTGCCCGGCCATCCAGCGCGCTTTCAGACGCCCGAGCTCCCAGAGAAGCCAGTTCCACCGCTGTCACAGCATTGCGCGCGGCGAATCCCGGATGAAAGAACATCTCGTCGCCGCCGAAATAGGGCCATTCATTCAAACCGCCCGTGGCATTGGCCGCGAAGCCGAGCGCGCTGACCGTAGCGTCTTCGTCCAACACCAGCAATCGGCTTCCCGCGATCGCGCCCGCCAGAGGACCCGTGATGCCGGTGGGGCGAAAGCGGCGGACCATCTCCTGATCCATGATCGCCCGGCCGACTGCCGCGCCGATCTCGTATCCGCAAACCGCGCCCAGGACGAAATCGCGACCGCTCGCCTTCTGTCGCTGCGCGAGCGCGAGCAGAGTGGGAAAAATCACAACGCCCAGATGGCTGACCGCGCGCGCGTGCATGTCCTCGCGCACCAATCCGTGGCCTAGAGTTGCGTTCGCGAAGGCCGCCTCCGATGGCGCCGCGCGTACCGGCGTTCCGATCACCGAGGCTCTACCGCTCGCTTCGCTCGCCACGCGGATTGCCTGGCAGCCCCACGGCAGATCATGCGCCTCGAAAGCACACGACAGAAAGTCCAGAAGCCCGATCTTGACCTTAGCGATGACCTCCGGAGGGAGCTGATCGAGCGTTAAAGCGCGCGCGGGCCGCACCATCCGCCTTGAGAGACTGGGCTCGTTGACTAAACCAGCCATCACTTCGAGCTGCCTTGCATGCAATCTCAAACCCCTCCTGTATACAATAACCCGATTCAGGGTAAACTCCAGTGGTGAACGAAATCGGCGTCAGCCCAGCCCAAGCGACCGGCGCACTGGCACCCCCGGCAACACCCTGGACCATGTGGGTTCCGTCGGTCGCTATGATGCTGTCGAGCCTGTTGTCCTACGTGGACCGGCAAGTTCTGGCGGTGCTCTCCCCCATGATCCTGCGCGACACCGGCCTCAGCGCGCAAGCGTATGCAAACGCACTCGCGGCGTTCTCAATTCTCTACATGATCGGGAACCCGGTGTTCGGCTCGTTCCTCGACTTCATCGGACTGCGCAAAGGCATGTTCGCGGCAGTCTCATTGCGGGCCGCGGCCAGCACGTCGCACGCGTGGATGTCGGGTTTTTGGGGATTCGCTGTAGCGCGGAGCGTGCTAGGCTTCGGCGAGGGCTCTGCGTTCCCGGCTGCTCTCAAGGCTGCAGCCGAATCCTTGCCACCGAATCGGCAATCGCGCGGAACAGCCATCGGATATAGCGGTGCGTCGCTCGGGGCCATAGTGACGCCGTTGATAGTGACGCCGATCGCGCTGCATTTCGGCTGGCGGTCGGCATTCTTGGTCAGCGGCGCAATGGGCGCCTGCTGGCTCGCCATGTGGGCCGTCATCGGAAGACCGCCGTACTTGGCGGAGCATCGCCGCTCGTCAATGAAAATCGCGTGGCCCAATTTCCTGGAGCGGCGGCTCTGGATTGTCGTTGCCAGCTTCGGACTCGGCGCCGTCGCACTGGGACTAGTCTCGTACTTGAGCCCGCTGTATTTGAGCCGCGCATTCGGCCTCTCGCAAGCGCAGCTCGGCAAAATACTTTGGATTCCGCTGGTCGGCTGGGAAGCCGGCTATTTTTTCTGGGGCTGGATCGCCGACAAGTTCGTGACGCGCGGCCACCGGCCCACAGGCCTGTTCTCGTTGCTCGCCGTGCTCGCGCTCCCGACCGCGCTGGTCACCACGGTCGACTCGTGGCCCATCGCTCTGGCGCTGTTCTTCTGGGCCACATTTATCGCAGACGGATTTGTTGTGCTTTCGTTGCGTGTTGGCTCGCATTTGTACCCACGGGATCAAACGGCGACGGTGGGGGGAATCGGGTCAGGATCATGGGCGGCGGTACTTGCCATCATTCTGCCAATCTGGGGCCGGTGGTTCGATCTGAAATGGTATGGAGCGGTCTTCGTCTCGGCCAGCCTATTTCCTGTGCTCGGCACAGCGCTGTGGTTTTGGTTAAGCCGCCCCGAACAATTGTGGCGCGAAGCGGCGCTTCGAACGGATTAATGCGTCATCGACGATTCGGGCACGTGCGTATAACTCGCTATCGGCGGCGTTATCCGGCCCACTATGCACGAGGGATGCCGGCGAGCGCCCCAGACAGGGCCTGGACCAACTGTGTTCCGGAATATGGTTTGGCCAAGAAATGGGCACCTGGGAAAGCGGCCAAGTCCAATGTGTCCGGCGCGCACCCTGATACGAATAGAATTTTCAGATCGGGCAAGAGCAACAGCGCTTCTTTAGCCAACTCGGTACCCGTCATGCCGGGCATCGCGACGTCCGTCACCAGAATGTCGGGGCTCGATGAGCGAAACAGACCAAGAGCTTCGTGTCCATCCGCAGCGCATTGAACGCGGTACCCTGTGGCCTCAAGCCTCAAGGCCTCCAACGCGCGAAGATCGGGTCGGTCCTCCACTAGCAGAACGGTTGCTCCGGGTGCCGGTGGTCCATTTAGTTCACGGACAATCGGATTCACAGGTTCCGTCTGCACGGCTTCCCTCTCGATGGGAAATGTGATGACAAAGCTGGAGCCGAGGCCCGGTTCCGATTGGACGTCTATTCTTCCGCCGTTCTGTGTGACAGCCCCGTATACGATAGCCAACCCCAGTCCGAACGCTCGCTCGCCCGTTTTGGTCGTAAAAAAGGGCTCAAAGATGTGCTTCTTTACGTCGGGCTCGATTCCGGGCCCGTTATCGGTAACCACGATTTGCAAGGTTTCCTGACCGGGAATGCAGAAATGATCGCTCTTGGGGACGCTGGTGCTAACGACGATGGTGCCTGCATCGCCAACAGCTTCCTTGGCATTCAATACCAGGTTGAGAATCACACGTTGCAAGTGTTCGCGGTCAACTCTTGCAATGGCCCCCTCAGCTTCGAGCTTGACAATGAGTTCGATGTTTGGTGAAAGAGCGGTTTCAAGAATGCGCTGCAGATCGAAGATCACCTCGTCGACTCGAACCGGTTGGCGGTTGATCGCATGATTGCGGCCGAGGTGGAGCAGTTTTTGAGACAAGCCCCCAGCTGTGTTCGCAGCTTCCCCGATAGCCTCCAGATTGCTCTGGACCTCCATCGGAAGCTCATCGACCCCCTCTATCTGAGCCAGGCACATAATAATGGTCAACAGATTGTTAAAATCATGAGCGACGCCGCTCGCCAGCTTTCCCACTGCCTCCATGCGCTGCACATTTTGCAAAGCCTCTTCGTAATGGCGCTTCTCGCTGACGTCGCGGAAAAGAAAAATGGCTCCAGTCAGATTCGCGTTCGTGTCGGAGATTGGTGAGGTCGTATCCTCCACAAGGATCTCACGGCCATTGCGCTGCACCAGCTTCTTCGTGTCGCCCATCGCGACCGTAGCCGGGCTAGACAGGGCGTTTCCGATAGGATCGACGGGTTCGCCGGATGGTCCGGCAAGACGGACGACCTCCTGGAACTTCTTTCCGATGGCTTCTTGTTCAATCCACCCGGTCAGACGCTCTGCAACGGGGTTCAGTAATCGAATGCGACCTTGGGCATCGGTTGCCACAACCCCGTCGGCTGTGCCGCGCAGTAGACTATCTAGCCATTGGCGATGCTCGTAAACTTTCTGTTCGAGCTGATGGCGATGGAGCGCGATCTCAATCGCGCTGTTCAGATCGCGATCGGTGAACGGCTTCACAATATATCCGTAAGGATCCGTAAGCTTGGCGCGTTCGATGGTCTGGCGGTCTGCGTTGGCGGTCAGGTAGATGACTGGCACTTCAATCTTCAGACGGATCTCCCCGGCAGCTTCGATCCCATCCATGGAGCCTTTCAGTTTCACGTCCATAAGAACCAGGTCTGGCTGCATCCGCCCAGCGATTTCTATGGCGCCGTGGCCGGTATCCGCGATGGCCGTCTCTTGGTAACCCAGACGCCGCAAGCTGCTGCTGATGTCCTCGGCGATAATGCTTTCGTCTTCCACGATCAAGATCTTGCCTTTTGCTGTCATCGTTTGTTTCCTTCTGGGAAGACGATCCCGAATTTCGGTTCGCCTTCGGTGCCGACACGAATTTCCGCGTCCAGTTGCCGCGTGAGAGCCTGGACCAAGCGGAGCCCCATCGTGGTCCGCAGGCGGTTCGCCAAGTCCGCCGGCAGCCCAACCCCATCATCATCTACGGTCAAAGTGCAGATTCCGTTCTCGACTCGAAATCCGATGCGGATCTCGCCCTGCGAAGAATCCTGAAACGCATGTTTCAACGAGTTTGAGACCAGCTCATTGACAATCAGTCCACAAGGAATCGCCTTGTCAAGGTTCAAATAGCCATCGGCGGCATTGATGCGTACGTGAATGGAGGTTCCTTCGCGTTTGTAGGACCGCAGCAACTCTGCGGTCAAGGTACCGAGATACTCTTCAAAATCAATGCGTGCCAGATCGCTGGACTCGTGGAGCTGCTCGTGAATCAAAGCCATGGATCGCACTCGCTGCTGGCTTTCGTTCAAGATCCTGCGGATCAGGGGGTCTTCGCTCTGGCCCGCCTGCAGGTTCAACAGACTGCAAACGACCTGGAGATTGTTCTTGACGCGGTGATGGATCTCCTGAAGCATGGTCTCCTGTTCCTGGTTCAACTTTCGGATCTCGTTGTCTACCCGCTTACGATCCGTGATATCCCGGATGGCGGCGGAGACCAAGGTTCCTTCCTCAGTTTCGAGCGGGCTAAGACT
>Ga0070717_10004091_pt1 | contig 10522 bp, 6 predicted proteins | sample LARL113metaG_FD_71366 | JGI IMG/M metagenome (GOLD analysis project Ga0070717, IMG submission 71366) | Corn, switchgrass and miscanthus rhizosphere microbial communities from Kellogg Biological Station, Michigan, USA - LAR L11-3 metaG | ecosystem: Host-associated > Plants > Roots > Rhizosphere ... | reverse complement strand
TGCGAGGGCGCCAAGCAGGTGCTGGGCTTGTGGGTCGGCCCCACGGCGGGTGAGTCGGCGAAGTTCTGGCTCACCGTGCTGTCCGAGCTGAAGAGCCGGGGTGTGGCCGATGTGTGCATCGTGTGCTGCGACGGCCTCACCGGCCTGCCCGATGCCATCTCGGTGACCTGGCCGCAAGCGATCGTGCAGCTGTGCGTCGTGCACCTGATCCGCGCCAGCCTGCGGTATGCGTCCCGCAAGTACTGGGTGCCGCTGAGCAAAGACCTGCGCACCATCTACACCGCCGCCGACGAGGCCGCCGCCGCGGCGGCGCTGGACGCCTTCGCCGGGCAGTGGGAACAGCGCTACCCGGCGATCGTGAAGCTGTGGCGGGCGCACTGGGCCGAGTTCACCCCGTTCCTGGTGTTCCCGCCTGAGGTGCGGCGGGTCATCTACACAACAAATCTGATCGAGTCGATGAACGCCCGCCTGCGGAAAGTGACCCGCAACCGCGGCCAGTTCCCCTCCGAGCAGGCCGCCCTCAAAGTCCTCTACCTGGCCGTCCGGAACCTGGAGGAATTCCGCACCCCCAACACCGGGATCCGCAGCTCCGGATGGAAACAAGCCCTCCAGGCATTCACGATCTACTTCGAGGGCCGGATCCCAACCCCATGAAACCCGCCACGATCACTTACACAGACGATCGGACGCTCCCTCCAGGTCGGTTGCGGTACTTCCTTGCTGCTGCCATACCGGCACCCTGGGCCGGCGGGCGGGTTAGCCCTCGGGGTCGATGCCGTGCCAGGCGGGCACCTTCACCGTCCGGTGCCCGGGGGTGCCGCCGAGGATCACTTTGCGCAGTGATACGTCGTTATGGGTGTTCAACTCGTACAGGAGGTGCTGCGGGTTGGCGGTTATCTCGATGTAGTAGGTGCCGTTCGGCACCCTGGTGATGCTGAACGCCTGGCCCGCGATGGACTGGAGGTAGGTGTCTCCCCAGCCGACCGGCATCATTTCCTGCACCCACAGGGCGGTCGGCGAGCCGCAGGTGAAGTCGCCGAAGCCGGTGGATGGCGGCTGCCAGACGGCGTGCGGCGCGAGCAGGTTCACCGGGTCACTCGGCGCGATGCAGAAGCCGACCTTGTGGCTGCGCACCGCCAGGTTCTGCGCGGAGTCGAGCAGCGTGTACCGGGCGAACTGCTCGAAGTGCCAGTGGTTGTGCCCGGGCTTGGAGTCGAAGCCCATCGTTCCGGCCCGGGCCCGGCCGATGACGTGCCCGTTGCGCCAGAAGTACTGGTAGGCCTTCATGACTGGCGAGCCGTTCGAGCGGAAACCCTCGACGTCCAGCGGCGAGTTGCCGCCGACCCACACGGTTGCACTGAAGGTCAGCAGGTCCAGCCCGGACCGGCGGTCGTGCCGCGCGCGGATGCCCCATGACGGCAGTGGCACCAGGTCAGGCAGCGCGGCCGCGGGCGGGCTTGCCAGGTGCGGGACGCGGGGCAGCAGGGCAAGCGCCCGAGCGGGAGCGGGGGCAGGGGCGGGGGCGGTCGTAGGCGCGGCCGCGGCGCCTCCCCCTGCCTTCACCACGGTGAGCTTGACGAGGGCCGTCGCGTCGGCGGCGGTGACATGCAGCAGGCGCACGTACTGTGGGGCAATCGTCGCGGTCACCTTGTAGGTTCCGGGGGCGAGCCGCACGGTCGGGGGAGGAAAGCTGAGCGAGAACCCGGCCGGGTCCGCCGCCCAGCCCCTTGGCAGGCCCATGACCAGGCTCTTCGGGAACGGGTCGGACGCGCATCCGGGCGGGTACGGGTTCGTGCCCGCGCTGTCCGGGACCGCCCGCTGCGGCCCCTCGTTGAGGCAGAACAGCGGCCGGGTCGATGCCACCACCGTGCCAGCGGTATCCGTGACGGACAGGCGCAGGAAGTCCCGCAGCCCGTTGAAGCCGTCCAGCAGGCTGCTGGGCAGGGACCTGGTCGTGGTGCCCCCGCCCGGACGGTAGATGACCTGGGTGAGCGTGATCGGCTTGGTGTAGCTGGCCCGCTGCACGTCAAACTGAAGCGCGGATCCGAGCGAGGCCGCATAGACGCCAGGATCCAGGTACACCCGGCCCCGGACGCTCTCCAGCGTGATGCTGGTCTGGGCCGCGATCAGCTTCACCACCGGTCCTCGCGCGGCTGCCGGGGTCCCGGCCAGCGCAGGGCCCGCCAGCGTGGCCGCCGCCACCGCCGAAGCGAAGCCGGCAGCGCCGACGCGCCGCAACTGCCGTCCTGGTCTGCTCATGACGCCACCTCCCGGGCGCACCGTAGGCGGCCGCCGGTCCCGGCGCCCGCGCGAGCACCCAATCAGTACACGATCAACCGGCGATCGCCGTTGCACCGGGACGTCAGCTATTTCCCGAACGTCACCATCGACGACGTCATCCCCTAGACCACAGTTGTCGCCTGGCGGTGTACTCCCGCCGATGGGGAGCCGGGACCGCCCTGGCCCTCGCTGACATCGCATTTCTCCCAGGCGCCCAGCATCCAGCCTGCGGACCTGGTCGCACATGGGCGTTCCCCAGCTAGCCAGAGGTCAGCGTTAGCTGAACAGCCGGTCCATCATTTCAGCGCCGCGGCGCAGTTCGGGCACGATCACCTTCCGGTAGACCGTTTCGGTGGTCGTCGTGCCCTTGTGACCGACGAGAAGTGCGATGTCGTCGAGCGGGAAACTAGCGCCGCCACGTTGCGGCCGGTCAGGTCCCGGATCTCGGCGTGCCGGATGGCGCGCTCTACGCAGTTCCGGATGATCTGCAAGCTGCGCGTCGGCAGCCGGTCGGCCAGCGCATTGATCGTTTCCTGGACATCTCCCGCGGTCAGCTCCCTGAGCTTGACCTCGCCGAGCCGCTCCCGCAGCGGCTTGACGGTACCCCGGTACAGCGCCCGCGTCCGGTCGGATCTGCCACCCAGTCCCGCGGCCAGCCAGTCGTCCAGCGCGTCGTTGACCGCATAGGTTGCGCTGGAGTGGACCCCCGTCTCCAGCTCGTGGCGCAGCTGACGCAGCTTGACTTTGACCTCGGTCTTTGTCCGGCCGGTTACTTTGCGGCGGACGCGCCTTCCAGCTTTGTAGCCGAGGGAGATAGCGCCCACCCAGCGGTTGTTGGCACGGTCGAAGTAGATCGAATCCTCACCGTGCCCCCGCCGCGATCCGGGTGCGCCCACGGCACCGACCATAAACAGTTGCTCTTGACTTAGCTCTCGCTGACCTACCAAGATCGTCAAGCAGCGACGCTAAACAGCCATCTGCCTGCGGAAACTTGGTGGGCGCAGGTGGGTTCGAACCACCGGCCCCTCGCTTGTAAGGCGCGTCCGTCGGATGGCTGGTTGGTGCCGGGCAACGTCTGGTGTGGCATCTACCTGTAGCGATAATGGCTCACGGTGGCTCAGTGTGGCCTGATACGGGTGGCCGTTGGCTCTTGGTTTGGCTCTTTACGGGTCTCACTGCCCAACACCCCGAGGTGTCCGCCTCCCCGCCCTTCAGTGTGCTGCCCGAATGGCCTTCAGCGAGACATCACAGGGCGCACTCGAACACGCCGGGGGCCGGTCGGGCGTCTCCGAAAAGACAACGGCCCGCCCGCTGGCGTATCAGGCCGGATGAGCGTGGAGCGAAGCAACCCCGGCCTTACGAAGCGCATCGGGAGAGATGGTCAATCGGTGGTGAGGAACTCGGCGACCTGGCCGGGCGATCCCTCCACCACCAGGCGTCCGGCGCGGAGCACCAGAACCCGGTCTGCGACCAGCAGAACGCGGGGATCATGGGAGGCAAGGATCACGCCGCCGCCGCGCAGGCTGACTTCCCGCAGTGCATCGATCACGACACCTGCCGACTCGTGATCCAGCTCGGCTGTGGGCTCGTCGGCGAGCACGATGTCAGGACCAGGCGCGAGCGCCCGGGCCACCGCAACTCGTTGCTGCTGTCCCAGTGAAAGCTCGAACAGGCGATGTTCCGCTCGGTCCCTGAGACCGAAACGGCCGAGCCACTTTTCCGCAGCCGCGGCTGACGAATCCGGGTCCGCTCCGGAGATGAGGAGCGGCAGGTAGACGTTCTCGCGCGCGGTAAGAGCCGGGAAGAGGCCAAGGGACTGGAACACCACGCCGAACTCGCTGGCCCTCCGGCGCGCCACCTCCGTTACGGGCAGATCGGCGAGTGACCGCCCGCGCCACACCACGCCACCGCTATCGGGTGTTTCGAAACCTCCGAGTATGCCGAGCAAGGTGCTTTTCCCCGAGCCCGACGGCCCCATGACGACCACTAGCTCGCTCGGCGCGAGCTCCAGGGAGATGTCTCGGACGGCGACCGTACTCGTCCCCTCGTGGCCATACGTGCGGTGGACGTGCTCGGCAGAAACCAAGGGTGCCTCGGCGCGTCCGGTGGCGAGGCTCGCGGAGGCGGCGGCATTCGCGGTTTCGCTTGCCAGAGGCGGGGGGGCGGGCGATCGGACCGCCGTTGCCGCTCTTCCGGCCGATCCTCCTGGCTGGTAGTCGACTACCTCCTGGAAACGCCGGATCCTGACCTCGTCTCCCTCCAGCTCCACTTCGAGCTCGGACGCGGCCTGCCCGAGCAGCGACACGGCGGCCCGCGGAAGGGTGATTCGGCCTGATGAGTCGAGGCTTGCCCGGCCGGCCGGATCCCGCACCCTGCCGTCGATCAGGCGGAACGTGAGATCGGCCTTGGCGGCCGCGACGAGGTCGTGGGTGGCCATGACGACTGTCGAACCGAGCTCGGTGCATGCCGCCCGGAGCGCCTCGACCACCTGGCCTGCGCCCTCGGCGTCGATCTCTGCGGTTGGCTCATCGGCGAGCACGACGGCCGGCTCGTGCGCCAGGGCCACGACCAGGCCCGCCCGCTGCTGCTCACCGCCGGAAAGCGTCGCGGGAAGGTGGTTCGCCCTTTCTGCCAATCCCATGAGCCCGAGCAGGTAGGCGGTTCTCCGGCGGCGATTCGCAACCGGCCTCACGCCGGCGAGCAGCAGAGGAAGCTCCGCGTTCTGGGCGACAGTGAGATAGGGGATCAGGTTCTTGGTCGTCCCCTGCCACAAGAAGCCGACCGTCATTCTTCGGTATGCCGAAAGTTTGGTGGCGTCGAGCTGGGAGAGATCCTTGCCCCCCACGGATACCAGGCCGGCCGTGGCTGTGTCGACGCCGCCGATCACGTTCAAGATGGTGGACTTGCCCGCTCCGCTCGGCCCCACGATCGCCGCGAACTCACCCCGGGCGATTTCGAGCGAGACGCCCCCCAGCGCCACGACGCCCACATCCCCCACTCGGTGGACCTTGTACACGTGGTCCAACCGGATGAAAGCGGAGCTATCTCCGTCAGCCTGCATGAACGGGCCGGCCAGAGGCGCGAGCCCGTCGTGACCCGCTCCGCCGGTGCTCATTCGGGCTCGCCTCGCAGAATCGCCACAGGAGAGAGCCGGCGGATTCTCATGGCGGCAACCAGGAGCGTGCCTGCCAGCGAAGCAGCGGCAACCATCGACGCAGCCGCGATCGCCGGCCAGTCGACCATGAGACCTGTGGGCGAGGGTTCACCCGCGGGCGCGGTCACGTACGAATGCGTGATCGCCAGCAAGCCAAATCCCACCCCGATTCCGACCGCCGCGGAGCATAGGACGACGGCACCGTATTCGAATGCGAGCACCGAGACGACCTTCCTCGGCTTGGCGCCCAGCGCCTCGAAGGATGCCGCCTCATACTCGTAACGGCGCCCTCCGAAATACGCGGACAGAACCAGGGCGAGCATCGCGAGTGCCACGCCCGCAATTGCCGCGGCGAACTCGATGCCAATCGCGAGGTTCTCCTGATGCGATGCGAGTTGGGCCTCGATTGTCGCCGCGTTCGAGACCCCGGTGACCTGGAGCCCGGCGCGCGTCGTCAAGGCGACTGGGCTCTGGCCTCCCATCGAGAGCACCACGAACACGCCACCCCCGGGTGGCTGAAGTGCCTGCTCGAAGCGCTTGATAAGCGCCCGCACGGGCACCACAGCGAAAGGAAGACCCCGCTCCGTGGCAACGGGGAAGGCGTTCATTGTTCCCACAACCCGGACCGGAAGCACGAGCGCGCCGACCTGAAGGGTTGCTTGCCTGGGCGCGCGGCCTCCCGCTCCGCCGACCAGAATCGGTACGGGCTGAGACGCTGGAGAGATACCTCCGAGCGACCCGCCCCCAGACACCGAGAGCGCCGCCTGAAGCCCTCCAGCCGCGAGCCGCGTGACGCCGACCGTGGCTCCGCCGGCTTGCAGGCTACGCCAGGCCGAGAGGCTGACCGCCCGCGTGCCGCCGGCGCCCGTCAAGGCAAGGTGCTCGAAGGCGATACGTAGCCTGGGCTGGCGAAACAGGGGCGCCACCGCCTGAGGCGAGCCGCTGACCATAATGGAAAGGAGCCGAGAGGCACCGTCGAGGCGGGCCCGATACGTTGCGGTTCCTGGCCGCAGCACGCCGAGAGGGCGTTGGAAGAAAATATTGTTCGGCGATGAGAGCACAGCCCACAGGCGCAAGCCTGTCCCGCCCGACGCGCTTACCCGGAGCTGCAGGGTCTGCGCGCCCGCCGGCAGCGCCATCCCGATCGGCGGGGATGAGAGCCTGGACAGCAAAGACGGCAGGGGCAGGCCCGCGTCCCGGGGCTGCCACCATCCGGCCCCTGTGTAGGACGCTGGGTCGACACCGACGATCGTTGCCAGCTGCAGGGCGGGGGCCGACGAGGCTGCGACCGATCCGTAGAAGGCCAAGGTGGCCCTGGAACCGAGCCTGTCGGCGGAGGCCACTCCCTGGGCGGGCCAGGCCACAGACAGGTTCCAGTCGGCTCCGACCTGCGCCCGCGCCGCGTCTTGGTTGCGGGTCAGCTCGGTCGTCCTGAGTGAGGTTGCGAAGGCGAACAGGGCGGCCGACAGGACTAGCAGAAGCACCAGCCAGGCGATTGAGCCCGACCGCGACAGCCTGCGCAACGCCAGGTAAGACGAAGGCTCACGAACCTTGCTTGTCACCCCGTCCAGCCTTCTCGCTCCCGCGAGCAAAAGGCGAGCGGCCAGCGCTGCGACCCCGAACAGGAGCAGCGCGGGGGCGCCGACCGCGAGCGGGTCGAGCCCCGTTCCCGGGCCGTCGAGATGGTGACGATGCAGCTCCGTCAGCGCCGCGGCGCCCAACAGCAGAGGCACGAGCTCGTATGGGAGCCGCGCCCAGATGCCGCGCTTGGTCCTGGAGAGTCGTTGGCGCTCCTGAGTCACAGTGTGTCGAAGCCGCGGAAGCGAGACCACTACTAGGGCCAGGGCGCCAAGGACCACGCCGCCGAGCGCGACCTGGACGGCTGCCGCGTTGAGGCCGATCGGAAACTGCGTTTCCGGCAGCGCCGGGCCATGGGCAGCGCGTGCAACGAGTGCCAGCCCCAGGGCGGCCAGGAGCGAAACAGGCAAGGCCGCGATCGCGGCGATGGCCGCCTCCGCTGCCTGCATCGCCGCGAGCTCGCCCGTGCGGGCCCCTCGCGTTGCCAGGACGGCCAGCTCGAACGACTGACGTTCGAGCTTCAGCAAGCCGATCCCGAGCAGCACACCCAGGCCCACGAGAGCGACCTCACCCGCGATAACGTAGATCGGCGCCAGGCCTGCAGTGACTGCCCGCTCGGCTCCAGGAATGAGCGACGACAGGTCAGACGAAACGGTTGTTCCGCCGAGGGTCGTGCGTATCCGCGCGCGCGACTGTTCCTCCCGCAGTGCCAGCGTCCTCAGATCAGCAACGGTCAGCCCGCTGAATGAAGGCTCCGCGTCCCATTCGATGGCAATCCCCGATGTCTGTCTGAACGAACGCGTGAGCGTGGCGAATCCAGCGCGCGTCGTCAGCAGGGGCGCGTGCGATGGGTTGGATAGCAGCCTGTGATCCTCATAGACGAGAGGATCCTTACCCCGCGCCGACCAATAGACGCCGCTGACCGTGGCATGGGTAGTGGCATTATGGCTGAGGGATATGCGAGACCCCGGGCCGAGCCCCAAAGCCACGGCCAGCGATTGAGAAACGAGAACCTCGTCCGGCTTGGATGGTTCCCGGCCCTCGACTAGCGGCAGTTTCCGGAACAGGCCGCCGCGGTAGGCCATGGGAACCTCGGCCGACCGGTGGCCGACCGAGACTATGGAGTTTCCGGACTCCTCCTGCAGGTTCAGCTGCGAAATGTGCAGCGGTGCGAGCCCGGAGCGCACGAGCTGTGAGGCCTTCGACATCTCGAAGCCCGGCCAGGTCAGCAGGCTCACGAAGGTGTCCTTGGTGAGCGGATTCGCGCTGCGCATGTACGCGTACACGACCGCCTGCTCGGCGCCCGCCGCGTATATCGGGCCGGCCGCCAGGACTCCAACGGAGAAGGCCAGCGCGCAGACCGTAGCTGCCGTAAGGAATCGCTGCGCGATAGCGCGCCTCACTGCCAGCCCGAGATGGCCCACCACGAAAGTATCGTCTTCAGGGCTGATAGAGCGCCAGCGGCCCAAGCCTCTGGGTCATCGCCCGCTGCACAGCTTGCTGTACGAGGACCTCCCGGCACGCCAGTCGATCCAGCCTCGCCGCGATGCCGCCGACGATCGGCCGACCGGGCAGCACCACACCGAGCCGGCCGTAACCCAGCTCTCCGAGGGCAGCGGCCCGCGCCACTGCGCGTCCACACGCGCAGGGCACGACAATCAGGCCACCCCATGGCATGTGGGAGCGTCCTATAACACTGTTCCTGATCAGTAGATCGCTCATGACGGCGATGAAAGATCATGATTTGGCTCTTGCCCCGCCGATTAAATGATCATGTCAAAGATCGCAATACGGCTGCGAGCTGGGAAACTGGTGGGCGCAGGTGGGTTCGAACCACCGGCCCCTGTGGGACATCTCCACGCCGCTCCTGGAGAACCCGTCCCCGATCCAGCCATTCGCCCCGGACTCATGGGGCCCGCAGCCAGCACTCAACCACCTCACCGCGCCCTACCGCTGGCATCTGCCAGTCGCCGGCTCACCATCATGAAACACCAAGCCGCCGGTCCCGATCTTCGGGTGACCGTCTTCAGGGCCCGGTACTCGCACCCCATCTCGACAAGGAAACGAGATTCGCGCCATGAACACCCCGACCGCAGTGTCACGGACCGAGCCCGGATCAGCAAGCGCGGTGAAAGCGGTGTCGGTGATCAGCACCGGCGCCGTGCAGATCCACCCCGAGCAGCCTGACGGCACCCGCAAGCCGCTGTACTGGTGGCTGCTGACCTCCCGGCGGTGGACACCACCACGGCCGATCAACGTCTACGTCATCGAGCACGCCAGGGGGCTGATCCTGTTCGGCACCGGGCAAGACCGCTTCGCCGCATGAGGTATCGCCCGCGGACCTCGCGGCGGTGATCTTGACGCCGGATCAGCGGGTACGGGTCTTTGTCTCTTCGACGCTGGGCGAGCCCGCGGGCACAGCGTAACCATCGCGCGACGAACCCGGCGGCATGCCGTTCGCGCAGATCATGGCAGAACTGTCCGGCAATACCCAGGCCGGGATCTGGGCCCGCCCCGTACGTGGTGTGCGCGGCGGATCAGCTCTAGACGCACCGCATGCCGGCCATGCCGCAAGATCTGCGGCGGCCAAGCCACTTGAAGGGCGAGCCCGCAGACTCAGCCAGCAGCCACATCCGGCGCCGCAGGCACCCGCGATGGTCAATGGCCGGCGCACGCCTGCCCGGCCCCGTTCGCAGAGCGTGGCTGCATCCAGCTAGGCGGCCAAACGCCGCTTCCGGCCAGCGGACACCGCGGCTACGGCTGGTGCCGGCCCTGGCAGGCGGGGGTCGGCGGGTGTTCCCGTGTTACACCGTTAGCCAGGTGCTGTCGCCGTGCCGGCCCTGGCAGTGGCCACCGCGTCCCGCTGGGTGAGCCGGGCGCCGGTGGCGGACACCTGGTCGAAATGGTCAGCGCCGAGCGCTTGGCGGACCTGGGCCACAAGCTCGGCCTCTCCCTGCCGCATCATCGGCCACGTTCGCAGCCCCGCCCGGCGGCGCAGGCCCTCGGCCGCCCCCGCCACCAGCGCCGCCCGCTCGGGGTCGCCCGCCACCAGCGCCCACCGGGCCAACGCGGCCAGGCACAAGGTCACGCTGCGGGTGCTGCGGGCCGCCAGGCTCAGGCCCAGCGCCTCGTCAAGCAGCGCCCGGGCCTCCTCCGCCCGGCCCCGCACCAGCGCTAGCGTGCCCAGGCCCACCTGGGACATGGCGGCGATCCACGGGTTGTCGGATCGCTGCGCCAGGTCGCGCACCTCGGTCAGGTGACCCAGGGCGTCGTCGCGGCGGCCGATGGTCATCTCCACGAGACCGGTGGTGAGGCCGGCCGACGCGGTCCACACGGGCGCGTCCTGGCCGCGGAGCTCTGCCAGGCTCGCTGACGCCTCCTGCAGGGCGTCGTCCAAGTCCTCGCCGATGGTCGAGGTCCACGCCAGGGCCAGCTGGCACAGGGCGCGCAGGAAGGGGTCGTCGATCCCGTCCAGCAGCGCCCCCAGGCGCTGGCGGGCCGACAGCGCCG
>Ga0070717_10004090_pt1 | contig 10523 bp, 11 predicted proteins | sample LARL113metaG_FD_71366 | JGI IMG/M metagenome (GOLD analysis project Ga0070717, IMG submission 71366) | Corn, switchgrass and miscanthus rhizosphere microbial communities from Kellogg Biological Station, Michigan, USA - LAR L11-3 metaG | ecosystem: Host-associated > Plants > Roots > Rhizosphere ... | reverse complement strand
TACCGGATCGCCCACAACCGCTGCATCGACGAGCTGCGCCGTCCGCAATCGGTGGCCACCGAGGTCATCCCGGCCACCGTGCCCAACACCGGCGGAGACCCGGTGGTGCGCATGGAACAGCGCGACGCGCTCCAGCGCCTCATCGCCGATGTCCAGCGCCTGCCTGACCAGCAGCGCTCGGCGCTGCTCATGCGCGAGCTGGCCGGCATGACCTATGCCGACGTCGCCGGAGCCCTCGGCGTCTCGGTCCCGGCTGTCAAGTCGCTGCTCGTCCGGGCGCGGGTCGGCCTGGCCCAGGCCAACGAGGCGCGTGACACCGCGTGCGCGCGCATCCGCGAGGACCTGATCGTCGCCCACGACCGTGGCGTCCGTGCCAGCGGACTGGCCCGGCGCCATCTCCGGGATTGCCCGCACTGTCGTCAGTTCCGCTCCGAGGTCCGCGGTGTGAGCCGCCAGCTGGCCGCGTTCGTGCCCGCGCTGGGTCCGATCGGAGTGGCGGCCAAGCTGCTGGGGATCGGCAGCGCCGGCGGTGGAGGCGCCGCCGCCGGAAGCGGCGCGCTCGCGGGCGGCACGGCGGCCACCGCCACGGCCACCGCCGCAGCCGGTGGCCTGGCCGGCACGGGTGCCGTCGCCGGGTTTGGCGCGTTCGCCGGCGGACACGTCGTCACGCTGCTCGCCGCGGCCGTGGTCACCGCCGGCGGCGCCATCGAGCTACAGCACATCGCCCCTCCGGTGGCCTCGCACGCGCGCCACCATCACGCGATTCAGCGCAGCCACGCCCCGGCGGCGAGTCCCGCCACCTCCGGTGGCGCGGTCGCCTCACAGAGCGCGGCGGGTCCCACCGGCGCCACCGCGGCGTCGCAGACGGGCTCCGCCGGCGCGCCCGCCGCCGCCTCCGGGCAGGCCGCCAACCCGTTCGCCACGGCCGTAGCGACTCCGAAGGCCGCGCGTCATTCCGGCAAGGCGGCTGCGCACCAAGTCCTCGGCCTCCCGCTCTCAGAGACGATCGATCCCGACCACTGGGACTACCTGTACGGGATCTCGGGCGGCGCCAACGGGCTGACCAACCCCACCGGGGCGGCTGGTTCGAGCACCACGCCTGACCCGGCATCCACCTCCTCGACGGCAGGCGGGTCCGGGACGTCCTCCACGGGCACGTCCTCCCCCACCTCGGCCACCGGCACCTCGAGCTCCACGCCCGCGCCGGGAACCACCGCGCCCGCCACCACCGGCTCGGCGACGCCGACGAGCACCAGTGGGACGGCCCCGGCGAGCACAACCGGCAGCTCGAGCACCACCGGATCCACCGGATCCACCAGCGCCACCGGCTCCACCGGATCCACGAGCGCGACGGGCTCCACCAACCAGACCAGCCAGACGAGCCAGACCAGCCGGTCGAAGACCACCGTCACGCCCGCGGCGTCGACGGGGCCGATCAACTCGACCAAACTGGCGGCCGCCGGCAAGCATCATGGGCACGGTACGATCGCCGTGTTCACGATGACGGGCAACTGACGAACGCGTACCTGGAGACGCTCGAGCACGAGGAGCTTCTCGTGCGGCGCGGTCCGCGCTCGGGCCTGTACACGCTGATTGCGATCCACTCGACCCGGCGGGGCCCGTCCCTCGGCGGCTGTCGTATGTGGGGCTACGGCGACGCGCGACTGGCCGTCCGCGACGTGCTCCGGCTCTCGCGCGCCATGACCTACAAGGCCGCCGTCGCGGACCTGCCCCTGGGCGGCGGCAAGGGCGTGATCATGGTGCCGACCGATGCACCGCTGAGTGCGAGTCGCCGCCGCGCTGCCTTGCATGACTTCGGCGACCTCGTCGAGTCCGCGCAGGGGCGATACATCACCGCCGAGGACGTCGGCACGTCCAGCCGCGACATGGCGGTCATCGCCCAGCAGACACGGCACGTGGCTGGTCTGGCCCGCGGCCGCGGCGGCTCCGGCGATCCCAGCCCGTTCACCGCGCTGGGCGTCGAGGCGGCCATCCGCGCCACATGCCAGCGCGTATTCGGCGACGGGTCGCTGCGCGGCCGCAGCGTCTGCGTGCTCGGCCTCGGCCACGTGGGCTCCCGCGTCGCCAAGCGCTGCGCCCGCGCGGGTGCGCGGCTCATCGTCGCCGACGTCGATCCCCACAAGCAGGCGCTGGCGCACGAGCTGGGCGCCGGGTGGGCGGCGCCCACCGAGGCGTATCAGGCCGAGGTCGACGTCCTCGCGCCGTGCGCGCTCGGCGGACTCTTCGACGACGAGGTGGTCCCGCGTCTGCGCTGCCGCGCCATCGCCGGTGCCGCCAACAACCAGCTCGCGGATGACCGGATCGCGGGCCTGCTCCAGGCCCGCGGCATCCTGTGGGCCCCTGATTTCGTCGCCAATGCCGGCGGCATCATCAACATCGCCGAGGAGGCTGGGGGCTATGACCCCGGCGCCGCCCGTCATCGCGTGCGCGGGATCGGCGACACCCTGCGGACGATCTTCGACCGCTCGGAGGCGACCGGCGAGACCCCACTGGCCGCCGCGATGGAGCTGGCCCGCGGCCGGCTCGACGGGGCCGTGGCTCAGCGCGGCTCGGCCGCGGCCCGGACCTCGGGCCCGGGACGCTCCACGCCGGCGGGGAGCCGACCCTCGGCCTGAAGCTTGTCCAGGTGCGCCGCGAGGGTGACCGCGGCCGCCGGGCGCAGCAGCTCGGGCACGTCGTCCCAGGCCGAGTCCAGCATCTCGTCCAAGCTCCGCGCGCCTTGGGCCAGGGCATCGAGCAGCCGTTGCTCGCGGTCGAGCCGGTGGGCGACGTACTCGTCGAGCTTGGCGGCCGGGTCCTCCACCGGCGGTCCGTGGCCGGGCAGCAGGACGGACAGATCGCGGCGACGCAGGTCCCCGAGCGCCTCCAGGTAGCGCGTGAGCGCGCCCGGATCGGGCGCGATGAAGACGCTGCCCTGTCCGAGCACCGCATCTCCGGTGAGCGCGGCGGTGCCCACGATGAACGCCAGGTGATCGGGCGCGTGACCCGGGGTGGCGATCACCTCAAACGGGCCGATGACGCTGCCCTGGCGCAGGAGCCGGTCGACGTCTCCTCGTGCCGCCGCCACCGGCGCCTGGGGAAAGCGGCCGCGCACCGCGCCGAGGGCGCCGGCATGGTCGGCATGGTCGTGGGTCAGCGCGATGCCCGCCAGCCCGCCACGCGCCTCGACCTCGGCGATGACCGCGTCGACATGGCCCGGCAGGTCGGGCCCCGGATCGACCACCCAGGCCGGCCCTGACCCGACGATCCACGAGTTGGTGCCCGACAGCGTGAACGGGCCCGGGTTGTCGGCGCGCAGTCCGACGATGTCATGTCCGGGAACCTCGACTCGTGCCACTGATTGAATTGTGGAACATGGCGGCGGCCGCTGACGACGAGCGCCCTCCCGAGGACGAGCCCTCGGGGACGGCGGTCATCGATACCCCGGGCGCCGACACCCCGGGCGGCCGCGACGACGAGGATCCCGGTCGCAGCCTGTGGCGCGGGCTCATCTCCCTCGTCATCCTGGTGGTGCTGGTCGTGTCGCTGCTCCTGGCGATCCCCGGGCTGCACGGGGTCGCCAACCAGGTTGCCGACATGCAGGCTGGGTGGCTCGTCGTGGCGGTGGTGCTCGAGATCCTGTCCTGCGTCGGCTACGTGATCGCCTTCCTGCAGGTGTTCGATCGCGCACCGGTGCGCTTCGGCGCCCGTGTCGCCCTCAGCGAGCTCGCGTTCGGCGCCGCCGTGTCGTTGGGGGGCGCCGGGAGCGTCGCCGTCGGCGCCTGGCTGTTGGTGGAGCGGGGCGCCAGCCCCGCGCGTGTCGCGGAGCGCTCCGCGGTGCTGTTCCTGCTCACCAGCGCGATCAACGTGGTGACCCTGGTGCTGGCGGGCCTCGGCCTCGCCATCGGCGTGTTCACCGGCCCCAGCAATCCTCTGCTCAGCGTCGTTCCGGCAGCCGTGGGAATGGCCGTGCTCGTTCTGTTCCTGGCGCTGCCGACGATCAGCGACCGCGTCGCCGCGGGGTGGGCCCCCGGCCGCGCCCGAACGCTGCTCATCGAGTTCGCGGGGACGATCAGGTCGACGCGCCGCCTCCTGATGACGCCGGACTGGCGCATCATCGGAGCGATCGCCTTCCTCTGGTGCGACATCGGCGTGCTGGTGGCATGCTTCGCCGCCGCCGGCAGCGTGCCGCCCCTGGCGACGATCGTGCTCGCCTACCAGATCGGCTACCTGTCGAACCTCATCCCCGTGCCCGGGAACATCGGCGTGCTCGACGGCAGCGTGGTCGGCATGTTCGTGATCTATGGCGTCTCGGCCACGCTGGCCACCGCCGCGACCGTCGTCTACCACGCCATCGCCCTCTGGGTCCCGGCGATGTGGGGAACCATCGCGTTCATCATCCTGCGCCGCACTCGCAACGAGCCCATCACGCTGCGCCCGCCCCGCGAGGTCCGGCGACAGCGCCGACTCGACCGGCGGCTCGAGCGCCGCCGGCGGACGGCCGCCCACTAGGGTCCCTCCGGCCACTGGCCTATTCGTCCGCTTCGATTGACCGGCCCCGGCGGCGGCCCTATCCTCACCGCCTCCCAGAGTTCCGGGGGCTGGCGCAGCCATTCCTTACCACGGACGCGTAACGAATGCTCGTTTCCGACAATCAGACTCAGCGATATGACGCCATGCCGGCCCCGGCGGGATCGTCCGCGCCCACCGGCCTCCCCCTGAGTCCCCACGTCCGCGTGTCGCTGCCGCCCGAGGCGGTCCCCCATCTCTTCCAGCTGCGCGCCGCGCTGGGCCGCTACCGCGCCACGGGCTCCGCAACCGAGCTCGCCGCTGCCTTCCCCGCCGCCAGCGGGGTGATCGGTGCGTTTCAGGGACCCACCGGCGGCCGTCCCGACCTCGAGCAACTGCGGCGCCTCGCGGAGACGCTGCCCGAATTCGGCGAGCTGCTCTTCTCCGCCGTTGGCGAGGCGGAGCGGATCGTCTGCGCCGGGACGGTCGCCGTGTGGCGCCGGCTCGGACTGCGCTCGGCGGCGCCCACCTGGACCCCGGAGGAGCGCGACGCCGCGCGCATGGTGTTCGCGTGCGCCTGCGCGCCCGCGATGGAGTTCGAGCCGGGGCGGTTCCAGGCCGGGCTGCGTGCCCTGGCCGCTCCGCGGTTCGCGAAGCTGCTCTGCCGCGAGTTCGCCGAGAGTGAGGAGGCATGGACGCGGGCGCTGGGTGAGCGCTATGAGTCGGTGCGCCACCGCTGCGCGCGGCGCACCACCTGGCGCAGCCTGGGGCTCTCCGACCTCCTACGCGACGACGAGATCTCCCGTGCCGCCGTCACGCAGCGCCTCGAGCGTTGGATGGCCGATGGCGGCGCGGTGGGCACCCTCGCCGCGGAGCTGGAGGCGGCGATCGTTCACGCGCGCACGCCCGCCCGCTTCGCCTAGCGCCTAGCGCCGGCGCCGGCCTCAGATGATTCCGGCGAGCACGAGGGCGCCGATGACCACCAGCACGAGCGCGGTCACCGCGTTGCCCCAGCGGTCCAGCCACTCGCCCTTGATCTGGTAGCCGCCCCGCGCTGCGCCCAGCGTCAGCCCGACGATCGTCCCGATGGTCACCGCTCCGAAGATGACCACCGAGCCCACCGCGGTGGCCACGCCCGCGGTGGTGGCGGCCAGGAACACCGGGAGGATCGTCAGATCGGGCGAGGCGGCGGCTCCGAAGGGCACCATGACCGCGGCCAGCCCCCTGACCCCCCGGCGCTCACCGAGATCGCGGCTGTGGCCATCCTCGTCGTGCTCGTGCTCGTGCTCGTGGTCGTGGTGGCCGTGGTGATCGTGATCATGATGAGGGTGGTCGTGATCGTGGTGGTGGCCGTGCCCGCTCGTCTGGAGCACGGCGAAGCCGAGGCCGGTGGCGATGAGCAGGCAGCCGATGATCGTGTCCTGAGCGCTGGCCACGGCGTGGCGAAACTGGAGGCCGACGGCGATGATGACCGCGCCCAGAACGATCGACAGGAGCACGTGAGCCACCCCGGCGAGGCCCGAGAGGCGAGCGATCTTGGCCAGCGGATAGCGACGGGCTCGGCCGAGCACCGCCAACGGCACCCAGTGGTCAGGGAGCACGGCGTGCCCGAAGCCCACCCCGGCGGCGGCGGCGAACAGTGCGGGGGTGGTGGCGCTCATACTCCCAGCGCGTCTGCCGCGGGGCTGGCCGCCAGGCCGAGGCGGAGGTGCTCGGTATGGGAGACGGCTTCGGTGAGCAGCGCGCGCACGTGCTCGTCGTGGAGCGCGTAGATCACCTGGCGGCCGTCACGCTCCCCCACCACCAGGCCGAGGTGGCGCAGGACCCGCAGCTGCTGGGAGACCGCGGACTGCTCCATGGCGATGTGGCGTGCCAGCTCACCGACCGAGCACGGTCCGGCGGCGAGCCGGCTGAGGATGCGAACCCGGCTCGGCGCCGCCAGCGCATGCATGGTCTCGGCCACGGAGCGCGCGGTGTCGGCGTCCAGGAAGCTCAGATCGGGCTCGATGCCATGACTCATGCATGGATTATCGCATGAACAGACGTGCATGCATCTCCGCGCACTGAACCATGGACCCTGCCCCCGAATTTGGTGTAGAACGCGGTCAGCGCAGCGGACGCGATCTGAGAGGTGGAGAGAGATGGCAGGCGATTCGATCCGGACCACGCACGCGGGCAGCCTCCCGCGACCCGATGACCTGGCGGACATGATCTGGGCCCAGCTCGACGGGCAGGAGGTCGATGCACCGGCGCTGGAGGGCCGGATCGACGACGCCGTCGCGGACGTGGTCGCCAAGCAACGAGAGGTGGGCCTCGACGTCATCAGCGACGGGGAGATGAGCAAGACCGGGTTCAGCACCTACGTCAACGAGCGGTTCTCCGGCTTTGACGGCCGATCCGAGTTCCAGGCCGACGACGTCGCCGACTTCCCCGAGCTGGCGATGCGGCTGTTCAACACGCCCTCGATGGCGCACATCGTCTTCTCCAACTGCGTCGGACCGGTGGAGCTCTCCGACAAGGAGGCCGTGCACCAGGACATCGCCCGCCTGAAGAGCGCGATCGGCGACGCGGACCCCTCCACCGCGTTCATGGGCGCGATCAGCCCCGGGCAGATCGCCTTCAACTATCCCGACCAGCACTACGGCTCCCACGAGACGTACCTGGCCGCGCTGGCCGACGCCCTCTCCTATGAGTACAACGCGATCGCCGACGCCGGCTTCATGCTCCAGATCGACTCGCCGGACCTGGCGATGGCGGCGCACTGCCGTTCGGTCGGGAGCAGCGTCGGCGATTGGCACACCCACCTGCCGCTGGCCGTCGAGGCACTGAACGCGGCGCTGGACGGCATTCCCCGCGAGCAGGTCCGCCTCCACGTCTGCTGGGGCAACTACGCGGGCCCGCATCACAAGGACGTCCCGCTGGCCGACATCATCGCCGAGGTCCTCAAGGTCAACGCCGGGACGATCTACGTAGAGGGCGGCAATCCGCGCCACGAGCACGAGTGGAGGGTGTTCGGGGATGTCGACCTGCCCGAGGAGACCTCGGTCATCCTCGGCGTCGTCGACGTCAAGTCAAATCACGTCGAGCATCCGCAGGTGATCGCCGATCGCCTCACCCGTCTGGGCGCGATCATCGGCAAGGAGCGTCTGCTGGCCGGCACCGACTGCGGCTTTGACACCTTCATCCGCTTCTCACAGGTCGATCCCAAGGTGGCCTGGCTCAAGCTGCGATCGCTCGTGGAGGGCGCGGAGATCGCGTCCGCGGAGCTGTGAGCCTCGCCTCGGGCGTCTACCGTTGGATACATGGATGTGAGCCATCGCGATCGCGTGGAGACACTGCTGGCCGACGCCGCCGCCGAGCACGAGGGCCTGATGGCGCGCCTGCCCCCCGACCTGGCGGCGTCGCTGCCGGTGGACGCCCAGGGCGTCACCCAGGCGATCGACCATCTGGCGACCGCGGCCGGCCTGTCTGCGGGCGAGCGCCGCGAGCTGATCCGTCCCCACGCGGTCAATCCGGCGGTGCTGCACGCCCGTGTCTTCGGAGCCGCCCCGCTGGCGCGCGAGACGGTGATCGGCTCCTTCGTCGAGGGCGCGCGGGTGCGGGCAGACGCGCTGACGGCGCTGGCCGACGCGGTGGGTGGCGAGCCCCTGGGCGAGGCCGTGCGCCGGCTGCTGGTCGCCAACCCGCCGCCGACGGCCGCCGAAGGCCCCGGCGTCGTGGACGCCCTGCGCGCCACCTATGCCGCGCATGAGCGCGCGGCCCTGCTCATCGCCGCGCGCCTCGACGCCGAGTAGCACGGTGACACCGAGATCCCGACCGTTTGTGACAAGGGCGTCAATCTCGGCCCCCTGGCCACGTTGCTCAGGTAGGACCGGCACTACTCGAAAGGATTCGACGCAGTCGTGCCAGCGGGGATCACAATTGAAGAGCTCAGGCCCGGGCTCGACCACGAGCTCACCGCAGGCCGGCTCGGGGCGGCGCGGGGATATGACCGCCGGCGTGACGGGCGCACCGCCCGCCGCCGGCGCGGCGACGTCCACCGGATCGTGGCCAGCGTCCTGGCCGTCCTGGCCCTGGTCGGCTGCGTGGCCGCCATCCTCCTGCTCGCGATCGCGCCCACCGCGGAACGCCTGCAGGACGATGTCAGATCACTCGATGCCCGCTTGGCGTCCACGCAGGGTCAACTCGCCGCGCTTCAGGCCATGACCGCGCACACCGCCTCGCAGAGCTCGCGACTGGGCAACGGCGTGCACCGCCTCACCCATCGCATCGCCGGTCTGTCGCGTACCGTCCACGGCCTCCAGGGCAGCTCAGCGCTGGTCCGGGAGCAGAGCGACGGGCTGCGCGCGTGCTTCGCGCAGCTCCAGCAGGAGCTGAGCGGTCTCAGCGTGACCACGCGATCGGTCCGCGGCCGGGTGAAGAGCGTCGGGTTGACCGAGGCCGCTGGCCTCTCACCGGCCTGCGGCGCCGCGTTCTCCGGCGGGTAGCCCCGGTGTCCGCGTTCTCACTGCACCCCGTCGGCCGCGTCGAGTCCCCGCTGCGCGACCTGGACGCTGCGCCGCTGCAGGGGGACGAGGGCGCGCCCTCGGCGTGGCTGGCCTTCGACGACTCGGTGAGCGAGGCACTGCGCGACATCGCACCCGGGGACCAGCTGCTTCTCCTCACCTGGCTGGACCGCGCCGATCGCGAAGTGCTCGCCGTGCATCCGCGCAGTGATCCGCGCAATCCGCTGACGGGCGTGTTCAGCACCCGCTCGCCCGATCGTCCCAATCCGATCGGGCTGCACCGGGTCACCGTCACCGAGCGGGAGGGCAACCGGGTCCGCGTGGACGCACTCGAGGCGATCGACGGCACGCCGATCGTCGACGTGAAGACGGTCCTCGACGACCGCGATCGATAGCGGCGCGCTCGCAGGAGCACGCGCCGTGCATTAGCGTCCCTCGGGCGAACGCGACCGAGGGAGGCCCCGATGACCGACGAGCAGGCCCTGGACCGGCTGCAGCAGATCAAGCACATCGTCGTGGTGATGATGGAGAACCGGTCGTTTGACCACATGCTCGGATACCTCAGCCTGCCCGGCCCCGACGGGGCCGTGCCCAACCCTGAGGTCAACGGGCTGACAGGACCGGATGTCAACTTCAATCTCGGCCCGGACGGCACCACGCGGATTCCCATCACGGCGTTCGACGCCGACGGCGAGGACGTCCAGCGGAAGGGTGAGGCGCTGCAGAAGAGCCTCGATCCCGACCATTCACCGCACGGCGTCGCCATCCAGATCGGCACGCGTCAGGGCGACACCTACCCCATGGACGGCTTCGTCCGCGCGTTCATGGAGTCGCGCAACCCCGAGGACCACATCGGGCAGGACCTGTGGATGGTGCCGATGGGCTACTACACGGCCAAGGACCTGCCGACCTACGACTTCCTGGCCGCCCACTTCTGCGTCTGCGACAACTGGCACGCCTCGATCCCGGGCGACACCTGGCCCAATCGGCTCTACTCGCTGGCCGCGACCAATGCCGAGTCCCAACACAAGGACTTCTTCGAGCGCATCAAGGAGCGGCTGGGTGGGACGCCGCTGGGCAATGCGCCGATCTTCGACGTCCGCGCCTTCACCCATCACCTCAAGGACGCCCAATGGCGCTGGTACTCACACGATCCGGCGACGTTGCGGGCCGCGGACGGGTTCTACCGCGACGCCCGCAACGGGCTGATGCGTGACAACTTCGGCTACTTCGACCGCAAGAAGATCAGCTTTCTCACCACCGCCGTGGAGTCCCCGATCGTCGGACACGACAGCTTCCTCGACGACGCCGCCAAGGGCGAGCTGCGCGACGTGTCCTGAATCGATCCGAACTTCATCGATCTCAGCATCCTGGATCCGAACTCCAACGACGATCACCCTCCGACCGACATCCGCGCCGGCCAGGCCTTCATCCTCGAGCTCTACGACGCGCTCGTCCGCAGCCCCAACTGGGACGACACCCTGCTCGTGGTCGTCTACGACGAGCACG
>Ga0070717_10004088_pt1 | contig 10525 bp, 13 predicted proteins | sample LARL113metaG_FD_71366 | JGI IMG/M metagenome (GOLD analysis project Ga0070717, IMG submission 71366) | Corn, switchgrass and miscanthus rhizosphere microbial communities from Kellogg Biological Station, Michigan, USA - LAR L11-3 metaG | ecosystem: Host-associated > Plants > Roots > Rhizosphere ... | reverse complement strand
CCGAGCCACACTTCGTTGCTGCAGATTGAGGTTCGGCTCGATGGCGGAATGCATAGATTTGTTGGAGCACAAATAACCGGACAGCCGAGGGCGGCTCTCCCCACGTGGGCTGTATTTAGCTAGCTAAGAGCTAGATGCTGAAATTCGACAAATTTCGCGACGAATGCGGCGTGATCGCGATCTACGCGCATCCTGAGGCGGAGAAGCTCGCCTATCTCGGCCTGCACGCCTTGCAGCATCGCGGACAGGAGTCAGCCGGGATTGTGACATCCGATGGCATGACCTTGCATCCCTACAAAGCGATGGGGCTGGTCGCCGACATCTTCACCGAAGAAGTGCTTTCGCAATTACACGGCACGCTCGCCATCGGGCACACCCGGTATTCCACTGCCGGCGACTCGGCGCTGCTAAACGCACAACCCATCCTGGTGCAATCGAATAAGGGCAGGGTGGCACTGGCGCACAATGGAAATCTGGTAAATGCGCCAGAAATTCGCGCTCGCCTGGAGACGCAGGGCTCGATTTTTCAGACTAATAGCGATACCGAGGTGATCGTTCACCTCATCGCTCTTTCCAAAGAGCATACTTTGCCCGAAGCTATGGCCGATGCTCTTCGGCGCGTTGAAGGCGCGTTTTCGCTGGTGATGATCAGCCCAGATCGAATTTTTGCGGCGCGCGACCCGCGCGGCTTCCGTCCACTCGCCATGGGGCGCATTCCCCGCCAGGAAAACCAGAAGCAGGACACGGTTGTGTTCGCCTCCGAAACCTGTGCCTTCGATCTGATCGGCGCAATCTACGAGCGGGAAGTCAAGCCGGGTGAGTTGGTCGTCGTCGGAGCGGAAGGAATCACTTCCCGCTTCTACGCCTCCTCAGCGCCGCAATCGAGCTGCATCTTTGAGCACGTGTATTTTTCGCGCCCGGATAGCCTGGTGTTCGGGCGCGCCGTTCAAGAGAGCCGCGAAGAACTCGGGCGGCAACTTGCGCGAGAAGCACCGGCGGAGGCCGACATCGTTGTGCCCGTGCCGGACTCGGGCGTCACCGCAGCCATGGGCTACGCCTCCGAAAGCGGAATTCCTTTTCGCTTCGGCCTGATCCGCAATCACTACATTGGACGCACTTTCATCGAACCTCGGCAGACGGTACGCGACTTCGGCGTCAAGCTTAAGCTAAATCCAGTTCGCAGCCTGCTCGAAGGCAAGCGCGTCGTGCTGATTGATGATTCCATTGTCCGCGGCACCACCAGCCGCAAGATCGTGCGCATGATTCGCAATGCAGGAGCCAAAGAAGTTCACATGCGCATCTCCTGTCCGCCGACGATCTCGCCTTGTTTTTACGGCGTCGACACGCCGTCCAAGAAAGAGTTGATCGCCGCAAATAAGTCAGTTGAAGAGATTCGAGACTTCATCGGCGCTGAGTCGCTGGCGTATCTCTCGCTGGAAGGCCTGAAGAAGGCATGCGCCGACGGCGCCCACACCCGCTATTGCACGGCCTGCTACACCGGTTCGTATCCTACGAACTGGGTTGATGTGGAAGAGATACAGCCTGCTGCGGTCAGCAAACGATAGATTGATGCCGTAAAGACGCGCGACGGGCGAGGGCGCCCGTCCTCCAGCCATAAGAAGCTCACTGCGGAGCTCCTTCGAATAACGGATATAACTGATCCCCGATCACGCGGTAGATACTGAACGCTCGACCTGAATCGGAGGTTTGGCGGAAGAGCAGCTCGCCGCGTCCGTCACCATCGGCATCCACAGCATCGATCAGTTCCATGCGGGGCAGCACGTCAAGATGCTGCGAGTCCGTCACGTTGGAGAAAGCTCTATGCAGATCTCCGTTCAAATCTTCGCGCGCAACCAATGTGACGAAGTATTCCCGTTCCGGTTGCTGTTGCAAACGCGCAGACGTGGTCAGGACAAGCACTGGCTCGTTGCTGCTGGAAAGATCGAAGATACGAAGCTGCGTATCTTCGAACGTGGGTTGCTGCCGCGTGATGGTCGTCCGTGCCGTCCGCGTCGGCGCGGATGCCGCAATCGTTTCTGCCGCCAGCTGACGGTCACGAGCGCGAACTTCCTCAGCCGCGAGCGCAAGAATCTTTTTTCGGAATTGCTGCTCTCCCTCCGGTTTCGTGCTGAACGCGTAGCTGCTCGGCTCAGGACCTCCAGCGTCGGAGATTGCCGGAATTAGCTGAATTGAACCTGCCTTTGCAGCCGGGTTCGCGGGCTTAGCTGATACAGTCGGTATCGTGGAACTCCCAACCGACTTCGCGGTGGGCTGCGCTTCTGAAGACGATTTCCCCCGTTTTAACACCGGCCGATTGGGGTCTTCCCGCTCAGGAGGAGCGGCAGCAGCCGGAACTGCTGGCGCAGGAGTCGGCGTAGATGAGGCAGGCGCTGGGGCGGGCTTCGCAGTTTCCGGGGGCATGGGTTTTTCTGAACCCGAACGCCGAAGGACCGGAGGACGATCAACTTCTGTCTCAGCCGGTTTAGTCTGTTGTGCTTCTTTCTTCGCCGCTGCGGCCGCAAGTTGCTCGGCTGACTTCCAGGTCCCATCGCCGATCCAGGTGGATCCTGCGCGGGCCGCACCGGTCACTGTGAACAGACCTTGCGAGACTCCGCTTTTCACTGCTTCGTAAACCGTGCCGCTCTCAAGCGCCATCGGGACGGGAGCCGCTTTGTAAGCGGCGGCATCGTAGAACCTACCGTCATACATAATCGTGATGGGGATCAAGTGGGCCTTGCCATTAGGCGGCAGCTCAAGCAGGCCGAGTGCACGTGGTCCTTTGTCTACGGGCCCGCGGCGGCTGGCTTGAGCCGGCGAAAGCTGGGTGAATGCAAGCCCTAGGCTGGCAACAGCGACGATTCCCCGCAGCTTGCTGTATAAAGTTGAGCGGTCAGGAGGAGCACCTGCCATGCATATCAATGATAAAGCCCCGGAGTTTACTTTGCCGGACCAGAACGGCCAGAACGTGTCGCTGAAAAATTTTCGCGGAAAGACGGTGGTTCTGTTTTTCTTTCCCAAGGCCGATACTCCGGGTTGAACCATTGAAGCGTGCGGGTTCCGCGACGCATACAAGCAGTTGCAAAAGACCGGGGCCGTGATCCTGGGGATCTCAGCCGATCCGCCTCAGCGTCAGAAAAAGTTTGAGGATAAGTACGATCTCCCCTATACCTTGCTCGCCGATATTGTTAAGAAAGTGTGCGAGGCCTTCGGCGTGATCAAAGAGAAGAACATGTATGGAAAGAAAGTGAAGGGGATCGCGCGAACTACGTTCGTAATTGGGCCGGATGGCCGCATCCGACACGTATTTGAAAATGTGAAAGCCGAGGGACACGCAGAGGAAGTGCTGGAATATCTGAAAGCTGGTTAATTGAGCGTGGCGGGCTTTGCCCCGCCCAGGTCGAGTGCAGCCCGACAGTAGAGATTGCGCCTTACACGGGACGAAGCATAGTCCCATCCTCCAAGAACAATCCCATCTTAGGACGGGGCATAGCCCCGTCCCCACAAAAGAGTCACTACACAAAAGTTGGTTGAAACAAAACTAGGCAGAAGCAAGACTGTAGGGGCAAGCTTTGTGTGGGGGCGGCGGGGGCTTCGTCTCGCCCAGGTCGAGCGCAGCTCGACAGAAAGAAACGGATATTCAACCGGCTGGACGGGGCACAGCCCCGTCCCCACACAAGACTTGGTCGAATCAGAATTATGCGGAAGTACAACTATCGGCGAACTCTTCCTCACATCCCAAAAGACAATCGCCCGCTCTTCGTCACATTCTCAACATATAAGCGGTGGGTCCTGCCCGAATCGGCGCGTCAGTTAGCCCTGGAGTGTTGTATTCAGGAGCATGCTCATAGCATCGAACTGCATGCTGCCATAGTTATGCCCGATCATGCACATCTCATATTTACCCCTTTGATAAGCCCAGAGCAGGAGACGTACAGTTTGCCCGACATCATGCGTCTGATAAAAGGGCGTGCCGCGCGAAAGATCAACCTGCTTCTGGGGCGGCGTGGTCCGGTTTGGCAGGAAGAGTGTTTTGATCACGTGTTGCGATCGAACGAAAGCCTTGCGGAGAAGGCTGACTACATCTGTCAAAACCCTGTGCGCGCAGGGCTAGTGGAGTCAGAGAAAGACTACCCTTGTTTCTGCCGAGGAAGGATACCGATGCTGTAGCTGTTAGTCTTCCGTGCCGGGATGAGGCTGTGTGGGGCCAAGAGTTTGTGTGGCAGCGGGGCTTTGCCCCGCCCCAGGTCGAGCGCAGCTCGACGGGAAGAAGCGGATCCTTCGACTCCGGCTGGACGGGGCATAGCCCCGTCCCCACACAAGTCGTCCCCACACAAGTCGTCCCCGCACAAGCTCCTCTTACTTCACGTTCGCGGCTGTGGTCATCCTGAAAGTCAGCGTCGACTCCGAGTGAACCACCGCTTCTTCCTTGCCTGTTGCTGCGGCAACTCCGGTTCCGGCGCCTGCACCAACCGCAGTCCCAATCAGAGCGCCCTTGCCTCCGCCTGCTAATCCGCCGATGAGCGCGCCGGCTGCGGCCCCGCCACCAATCTTGGTCAGGTTGCTCTTGGTGTGACTCTTGCCTTTAGCGTGGAACGCCGTGGTTGAGACCGGCACATTCCGGCCATTCACTTCAACTGAAGTAAGGCGAAGCGAAAGCTCTCCCGGATCGTGCAGCCGGCCGCTGGATTTTGCATATGTTACTTTCCCGTGAGCAGGCGCGCCCGCCTTCGCCAGGGTCTTGCCATTCACAACCAGATCCCGAGCCAGGGTTGCATCAAACTTCTCTCCCGATCTGGCCGTACCGGAATTAATTCCTGATCCCATCCGCACGGTCACCCTAGTGCCGGCAGGGATACTTTGAGCCGCGGCGACTGCTGCCATCAGCAGCAACACCGAGGCGATCTTGAGCGATTTCCCGAGCATGAATCCTCCTTAAATGTTTGTTGTCACGAATCAAAATGGCGTGCTACACCAATTGCGTGGCGATTGGAACGGATAGTACTTCGCAGGTAATCAGATTGAAAGGCACCAAAGTACAACAGGATAAACTTGGCCAACCGTTACCTCGGGAATTTTATGGGCGAGATCCGCGCGAGGTGAGCTGCGACCTGCTGGGCAAAGTTCTGGTGCGGCGCCAAGGAAGGAAACTGCTCGCAGGCAGGATCGTAGAAGTTGAAGCTTATCTCGGCGACGATGATCCTGCAGCACATGCCGCCGCGGGAAAGACTTTGCGCAACGCCGTGCTGTTTGGTCCGCCTGGACACTCTTACGTTTATTTCATCTACGGGAATCACTACTGCTTTAATGTTTCCTGCTTGCCGGATGGAACCGCCGGAGGAGTTCTGTTTCGTGCTCTCGAGCCGCTGTTCGGAATTGAAGCCATGGCGAGAGCACGTGGCGTTTCGGAAAACGAAAATTTACGCCTGCTGACGAGCGGGCCCGGCAGATTGGCCGAAGCTTTCGGCATAACTCGTGAGCGTGACAATGGGAAAGACGTGACTAGTAGCAAATCTGATCTATGGATTGCCGACGACGGGTATCGTCCAGCTCAGATCGTGACCACGACGCGAATCGGAATCACCAAAGCGGCGAAGCTGCCCCTGCGGTTTCTGATCGCTGGAAATCCGTTTGTGTCCGGGCCAAAAACGCTCGCCTAGGGACAGCCGCCCAATCCTGCCCTGAGCGAAGCCGAAGGGGCTGTCCGGCCGAGCGAAGCTCGGCGACTCTCACCGCTCGCCTAACACAATGTTGTCGATCAACCGCGTTGTACCGATAAAGGCGGCAACCGCCACCAACATTCCGCCACGAACGGCCTCCGCAGGTTCCAGCGTGTCCGCATCAACAATCTCCAGATAGTCCAGCCGTACGGCAGGTGCCCTGTCGAAAACACGCTTTCCGGCTTCTATCAGCTTGACCGCGGTATGTTCACCTCCCTCGAAGGCTTTCTGGATTTCCATCAATGATCGGTAAAGAACGAGGGCTGACCGGCGCTGCTGCGGATCCAGATAGGCATTGCGTGAGCTCATAGCCGGGCCATCAGGCTCGCGCACAATCGGACAGCCGACGATCTGCACCGAAAAATGCAAATCGCGAACCATACGGCGAATAATCGCGAGCTGCGCGGCATCCTTCTGGCCGAAAAATGCCAGATCCGGCTCGACAATGTTGAAGAGCTTTGCCAAGACCGTGGTCACGCCACGAAAGTGGCCGGGACGCGATCTGCCACATAGCTTGTCGCTTAGCCCCTCCACCGTTACCCACGTCACTATGCCGCCCGGATACATTTCTTCAACGGATGGCGCAAACAGCAGGTCAACTCTCTCTTTCTCCAGTAATTCACAATCGCGTTCAAAGCTACGTGGATATTTACTAAAGTCTTCGTTGGGGCCAAACTGGGTGGGATTCACGAAAATGGACACAGCAACAACGCTGCGCCCTTCTCGGGCCGCGCGCACCAGCGAGAGATGGCCTTCATGCAGCGCTCCCATAGTAGGAACTAAACCGATGTGTTGGTCAGCACGCTTCGCAGCGAGGCAGGCGGAGCGCATCTCTTCAACGGATTTGAAGATTTTCATCGTCTGTTTCTCACCACAGGAGCAGACAACATCCAAAACAAATTTCTCAGTCTCCATGGTGAAGCCCCGTTAGCGCCGCATCCCGCGTTTCCGTTCCAGCACGGTTTCGAGAGCCGCACGGGTTTCTTTCGGCAGGTGATACGACTCCGAGTCCGCAGGATACTGCCGCGAAAGCACATCCGCCCGAAACGACTGCACCGCATTCGTTATCTCGGCGGCCGCATCACCATAACGGCGCACGAATTTTGCCGGCGGACCAAACGTCAGGTTCAGGATGTCGTGGAAAACGAGCACTTGCCCATCGCAATCCGGCCCGGCGCCGATGCCGATCGTCGGAGTTTCAATCTCGGCTGTAATCATCGCGGCTACTTCGCGTGGAATGCCTTCCAGATAAATACAAGCAACACCAGCGTGATCGAGAGCCACTGCATCGCGCGTAAGCTGCTCAATCGCATTGAGCGTCTTCCCTTGCACCTTGAATCCGCCCATCATATTCACCGACTGTGGCGTCAGCCCGATGTGGCCAGCAACAGGAATCTCGGCGTCGATAATGCGGTGGATCAGGTCAGCCCGTTTTTCGCCGCCTTCAATTTTCACGGCTTCCGCTCCTGCTTCCTTGACGAAGCGAGCAGCATTGCGGACTGCTTCATCCGGAGTGGTGTGATACGAACCATAAGGCATATCGGCAATCAGGAGCGCATGCCTGACTCCGCGCCGGACAGCTTTGGCGTGGTGCAGCATCTCGTCAATCGTGACCGAGAGAGTGTTCTCGTAGCCAAGCATGGTTTGGGCGAGCGAATCGCCGACAAGAACGATGTCGATGGCAGCTTCATCCACCAAGCGTGCGCTTGAGTAGTCGTATGCGGTCAGGCAGGTGATCGGCTCGTGCCGAAGTTTCTTTTCTCTAAGGGAAGCGACGGTAATTTTCTGGCGAGGTTCGCCAATCGGCGTGAGACTCACGATGTCCTCCAGTGCCCCTCCGCCGTGGCGGATAGAGCCTGTACGTTTACTTATTCTATACCATTCCCGAACACGTAGGGGCGAGTGTTCTCACCCGCCCGGCGCGGGACACAAACGACAGGGCCACAACCCATTGGTAAGACGATTGAATGACATCTTACTAGATGGTAAGATAAACGGATGCCTTATCGCACTGTAGTCAGTTCTAAAGGACAGGTAGTCATTCCCGCGGAACTCCGTGAGCAGCTCGGGCTGAAGAGAGGCACTCCGGCAACCTGGAGCGAAGAGCACGGCAGGCTGGTGCTGACTCCCATTACCGAGCGACTGCTGGACGAGATCCAGGGATTTCTCAAGCCCGGTCCGGGTGAGGTTTCGGTATTCGAGGCTTCTTTTGAAGAGCGGGAACGCGAGCGCCGGAGAGAGAAGTAGTGCCAGCGTCATGGCGTGGAAGAACGCGCAGGTACGTGCTCGATGCCAATGCACTGATCGGCTTTTTCGAGGACCGCATGGTTACCGCGCCGAAAGTGCGCCACTTGCTCGAGGAAGCGCTGCGAAATGATGTGCCACTCCTGATGTCAGCTGTGAATTGGGGCGAAGTCTTCTACATGGAGTGGCGTTATCGCGGTGAAGCCAAAGCCTACGAGGCTGAGTCGAGGCTACGACAATTGCCCATCGTCGTGATCGGTGTGGACCAGGAAAGAGCCACACGCGCCGGCGCCCTCAAACAAAAACACGCCCTGGGCTACGCTGATTCCTTCGCCGCCGAACTGGCGATGGAACGTGGCGCATGGCTGGTCACAGCTGATCCGGAGTTTTCCAAAGTTGGGAAGGCGCTACCGGTCTATTCGCTTCCGAGGCATGGGAAATAAGTAACGACCAACAGCCAACGATTGCTTCACGCGCTGGCCGCTTCCTGACTTCCCAGCGGCAGGAAGTACTGAGTTCCCTTGATCGGCGCTGAAACTTTTCTCAGCAGCTCTTGCAAGTCTTCGTTGCGCTCCACGAAATCGATTTCCGAGGTATTCACGATCAGCAGATCGGATGACGTGTAGTGAAAGAAAAAATGCTCGTAGGCTTTAATTACTTCTTCCAAATAATCTTCATTGATCGCTTTCTCGCCGGGCGCGTTCTTTCTTCTTAGGCGTTTTTTCAGTACCTCGGGTGTGGCCTGCAAATAAATTACGAGGTCGGGGGTGGGAAGCTGCTCACGGAAATAGTTGTAATAGCGATTGTAGGTCTCAAGCTCCACATCACTCAGGTTCAGGCAGGCGAAAAGCTTGTCTTTCTCGAAGATGAAGTCGCTGATGATGGTCCTCTGCGATCGCGGCCCGAGATCAAGAGAGTGAAGCTGCTCGAATCGGCGGATAAGAAACGCGAACTGCGCCTGGAAACCGGCACCCGATTCGCCATCATAGAAGGCGCGCAGAAACGGGTTTTCGTCTGGCTCCATGACGCGCTGGGCATTGAGGCGCTCGGCGAGAATCCGCGCCAGCGTACTTTTGCCGACTCGTATCGGCCCTTCCACTGCAATGTAACGAGGCAGCTCAAAAAGATTGGCCATGGGCTAGAAGGAGCGGAAGCTCGTTTGGCAGCATAACTTGGTTTGCCGCCCGGAGCAATTGAGGAGAAAGTTAACCCCGAGGTGCGATAGTCGATTGTGGCGAGAAGCCAATCGGCAATTGGAGATCGACGATTAGAATGTGTTCCATGCTGGGCCTCGCTCTTACCGCTGCTGCTGCGGCCAGTGCCGCTGGATACCAGTCAATGGCGCCAACCGGGCAATGGTATGGAAGGACGTTCACTGGGTTGGGGCGCGGATCGAAGCAACTGGCACTTACGTACGATGATGGCCCCAATGATCCCCACACACTGCGCTTGCTGGAAGTGCTCGCGAAACATGAGGTCCATGCGACATTTTTTCTGATCGGACGCTACGTAAGTCAGCGGCCCGATATTGTGCGCGAGCTCATTCGCTCCGGGCATGCGATCGGGAACCACACATTCACTCATCCTTTGCTGATCTTCAAAGCTAGGCGGCAAATCGAAACGGAGCTGACGAAATGCCAGCATGCATTGGGTGATGCTGCGGGTGTGCAGGCAAAGTTTTGGCGGCCTCCCTTTGGAGGACGGAGGCCCGCAGTGCTCCGCGTGGCGCGAAAGCTGGGGCTTGAGCCGGTGATGTGGAACATTACTGGCTACGACTGGAATGCGCCGCCGGCGGAGCAGATCGAAGAGAGGGTGAGAAAACAAGTGCGCGGCGGAGATGTGATTCTCTTGCATGATGGCGGACGTCTGAGGTTCGGCGCAGACCGGGCGCAAACTGTGGTTGCTACTGATCGCCTAATCGCGCGCTACAAGTCTGAAGGGTATGAGTTCGTGACGATTCCGGAGATGATGTTGTCGGCGAGCAAAAGAGATGGCGGGAAATAAAAACTCAGTCGAGCTTCGCCGATTGGACAGCCGTTGGCGGTTGTCTGTACGTGATTTGTTGGGAGCCGGAATCCACAATTGCCTGATTCGCATTTTCGGCTTACTATCCCGCCAGTGGCTACTGTCAAAAACGTCCCTGATCTGAAGCAGCGACTAGTGTCGGCAGCGCCGGTCGAGGATGATTCGTCATTCGAGCTGAAGCTGCGCCCACAGCGGCTGGCGGAATTTATCGGGCAGCCCAAAGTTAAGGAAAATTTGGCGGTGGCGATTGAGGCCACACGCTCGCGTGGAGAAGCTCTGGATCATGTGCTGCTGTACGGGCCTCCCGGGCTGGGAAAGACTACTCTGGCGACAATCATTGCCAATGAACTTGGCGTAGCGTTTCAGCAGACTTCAGGACCGACGTTGCAGATCAAGGGCGACCTAACCGCGATCCTCACCAACGTTCGCGAGAAGCAGGTTCTGTTTATTGATGAAGTTCATCGGTTGCAACCAGCGCTGGAAGAAATTCTTTACTCAGCCCTCGAGGACTACAAGCTCGACATCATCATCGGCCAGGG
>Ga0070717_10004087_pt1 | contig 10525 bp, 1 predicted proteins | sample LARL113metaG_FD_71366 | JGI IMG/M metagenome (GOLD analysis project Ga0070717, IMG submission 71366) | Corn, switchgrass and miscanthus rhizosphere microbial communities from Kellogg Biological Station, Michigan, USA - LAR L11-3 metaG | ecosystem: Host-associated > Plants > Roots > Rhizosphere ... | reverse complement strand
ATCGACGATGCCGATCGTCCAACGGATCTGGTCTTCGGAGTGGGTACCGTTGATGAAAAATCGCAACCGCACCGCGCGCTCCCTCACCCCCGGATAGAGGATCGGCTGCACGTCGATCCCACGCTTTAAGAGGGCGTTGGTCAAAGCAACGCACCGCTTCGTATCGCCGACGATCAGCGGCACGACCGAGACACCCTTGCTGGAGCCGGTCGGCAGCTGCCTTTCGCGTGCCAGTTCCAAGAACAGCCCAGCGCGCCGGCGCAGCTCCGCGACCCGTTCGGGCTCGGCCGCCATCACCTGGAGCGCTGCGAACGCGGCCGCGGCACTGGCCGGCGAAAGGCCGACGCTGAAGACAAAGCCGGGGGCGTTGAATTTGAGATTTAGAATCAGCGCGCGAGAGCCGGCGATATAGCCGCCGCAACTGGCGAGCGACTTGCTGAGCGTGCCCATCCAGATGTCGACATCGCTGCCGGAAAGCCCGAAATGCTCGCGGATGCCGCGACCCCTTGCCCCCAATACCCCGAGCGAGTGCGCCTCGTCGATCATCAGAAAGACTTTGTGGCGTTCACGCAGCTCGACGAAGCGCGGCAGGTCGGGGAAGTCCCCGTCCATGCTGTAGACACCTTCGAGGATCACCACCACGCGCTCGTAGTGACGGCGATGACGGTGCAGCAGATCGTCGAGCATCTGCCAGTCATTGTGCCGAAAGGCGATGCGGCGGGCGCCCGAGAGCAGGGCGCCCATTTGAATGCTGTTGTGCACCAGCTTGTCGTGCAGGATCAAATCCTTCGGCCCGAAGAGGTGCGCGATCGTCGTGACGTTGGTCCCGTGCCCGCTGACAAAGGCGAGACAGGCCTCGGTATCGAGAAGCTCGGCGAGTGCGCCTTCGAGTTCGACATGAATGGGTCGTTCGCCGCCGACGATGCGGCTCGCCGACACCGACGTGCCGTAACGGTCCAGCGCGTCGGCGACAGCCGCCTTCAGAGCAGGATGGCCGGACAGCCCCAGGTAATTATAGTTGGAGAAGCTGATGTACTCGCGCTCGCCGATCCGGGTGGTGTCTCGCACGAGGCCCTGGTGAAAGCGGAAATAGGGAACCCCGCCGATGTCGGGCGGCTCGAGCTCGGCCATCCGCGCCAGCAGGTTCAGATAAGCCGGATGTAGATCGAGGCGGTAATGCGATTCGGGAATCGCAGTGTCCTCTAGGGTGGTCGGGTCTGGTATCGGCTCGAGAGGCGCACGGGCCACCCGCTGGCGCATCATGCGATTGGCCAGCTCGCGCTTTTGTTCGGAGGAAGAGTACCTGAGCAGTGCCGTTGCAGCTTTGGTCAAAGGGCGCGTTCCTTCGCTCGATCGAGATCATCTTCCAAGAGCCGCCCCAGCGCAGCGACAAGCTCAGGCTCAGCCGATGGTTCGGTGACGGCCTGCACCGCCGTTGGGGGCGGGGCGCTTGCCGGCCCGGTTCCTGAGTGATCGATAATGCGCTGTGCGAGCTTCGCGACAGTCGTCGCGTCCATCAGCTCCAGTGTCGGGATGACGATCCCGAACTGCTTTTCCAACCCCAGCTGCAACTCTACCAGCATCAACGAGTCCATGCCCAGATCCAGCAGCGATCTGTCGGCGGTCAGCTTCGCCGGCGCCATCCCGACGATACCGGCGACATGTTTGATCAGGAGTTGCTCGGCGATAGAAACAGCCTCACTGGGCGGGAGCCCAGCAAGGTGCGCGCGGAACTCTTCAAGATTCCCACCCGTGCCTTCACCTGCCGGGTCGTTCAAGAACTCTCGCACTAGGGCGAATTTCGGTGCCTTGGCCACTCCCGGCAAAATCGCCAGCCGTGACCAGCTCATCTCGGCCAACGCAACCTGCGGCGCCCCGGAGCGAATCGCTTGCTCCAACCGTTCGAGGGCGCGCGCCGGAGCGAGCAGTTTTACGCCGAGCCGCTCCCCAAGCATCCGGCCTACGACAGCGTTACGCGCCAAGTGCCCTACATCTCCAATTGCCCCCCAGGCAACCGCCAGCGCCGGCAGGCCGAGCCCCCGTCGATGGTCGGCCAGAGCTTCCAGATACAAATTGGCTGCGACGTAGTTCGCCTGTCCCTCGTTGCCGAACAGGGTCGTCGCCGACGAGTACATGATGAAGAAATCCAGCTTCCGGTCGAGCGTGTGGCGATGCAGGTTCCAAGCCCCGGCGATTTTTGGTCGCAAGACATCGTGGAAGCCCGCGTCGGTCATATTGACCAGGCTCGAATCCTGGATAACCGCCGCGCAGTGTATGATGCCGCGCAGTGGCGGCATTTCGCGCTGCATGCGACGCAGCAGCTCGGCAACCTGGTTCGCATCAGCGACATCGACGGCAAATTCATGAACCGCGGCGCCGTCTTGCCGCAAGCGCGCGAGTGCCGCGGCCGCGTCGGGCGGGGTGGTCTCGCTGCGCCCGATGACCGCGAGATGGCGGGCGCCCTTGCGGACAAGCCACTCAGCGGTTGCAAGGCCGAACCCGCCGCGGCCGCCGGTGATAAGATAACTCGCCGCGGCTGACAGCTGCAGCCCGTTTTCGGGTCGGTGCGGGGCGATCGCGGAGGGATCGACCCCGTCCATCGCCAGAACTATTTTGCCGATATGGCGCGAGTGCTGCATGCAGCGGAACGCCTCGACGGCTCGCGCGACCGGAAAGACCCGGTGCGGCAACGGGACAAAAACGCGTTGATCAAGGAGCGCCGCAAGCTCGGCGAAAAGCTGTTTGGAGAGAGCGGGGCGGTCGACCAACAGCCGGTCGACATCGACCCCGAAAAACTGGATGTTGTTGCAGAAAGGCTGCAGCCCGAGTTTGCTGTTGGCGTAAAAGTCGCGCTTCCCGAGCTCCACAAAGCGCCCATAGGGCCTGAGGATCGAAAGTCCTTTGTGGATGGCGTCCCCCGCCACCGAATTCAACACCACGTCGATACCCTCGCCGTGAGTAATTTCGCGAATGTCGTCCGCGAAGGCGAGCGAGCGAGAGTCGACGACGTGATGCGCCCCAATCCGGCGGAGAAACTCGCGTTTCTCGACCGAGCCGGCGGAAGCGAAAATTTCGGCGCCGACCCACTGGGCATATTGGACGGCGGCCAAGCCGACGCCGCCGGCCGCTCCGTGGATCAGGATCCGCTCGTCCTTTTGCAATCGGGCGAGGTGGTGCAGCGAGTAATAGACTGTGAGAGCGGCGACCGGGAGCGTCGCGGCTTCCTCGAAGCTCATGAACGACGGTTTTTTGAACAGGCCGTTGGCGGGTGCCGCGAGATGGGACGAGAACGCGTCGCGGGCGATGCCGAACACCGCGTCCCCGGGGTGGAGGTGATCGACGCCGTCGCCAACCGCAATGACCTCTCCCGCGAACTCCATCCCAAGCGTCGCACCCGCGAACCCACCCTCGAACGCTTCCTCCGGCAGCAGCCCGATACGCTGCAGGACGTCCCGAAAGTTGAGACCCGCCGCCTTGACGTGCGCGATGATCTCTCCGGCTGCGGGCCGCGGGATCGCGATCCCCTGTAGGACCACGCCTTCCTGCGATTCTCCTTGCGCGAAGGTTAGTCTGAATCCGGTTTCGTCGTCGGCCTCACGCGAGACGGGCTCCGGCATTCGCCGCGTCAGTCGCGGCACATAGCGCCCCCGACCACGCAACAAGACTTCGTCCTCGTCGTCGCGGTGGAGCAACTCTTCGACCAGCGCCTCACCCGCCGCGGCCGCATTCTCCTCGGGATCGAGATCGATCAGCCGGCATGAGATATCGGCCCGTTCGTTGATGATCGTGCGTGTGAGGCCCCAAAGCGGAGCTTGCCAAGGGCGTACGCATCCGTCCGACCGGTCCGGCATCGGCATCGCGCCCGACGTGACGACAGTCAGCCGCGCGGACACCGCCAGCCCCGCTGCGATCATCGCCTGCACGGAAACCAGCAGGTCGAAACTGCCGTGCCGCTGCGCCGCCAGCGGGTCTGACGGCACTGCTTCAGCGGTTCCCCGCAGGTGCAGAAGATGAAGTGGACTGACACCGTCCGCTGCGAGGATACGGAAAAGCCGCGCATAGGAGTCCGAGTCCCCGCACGGAACATGGAACCGGTCGAGGCCGAGACGATCAAAGGAATGACCGGCCTGAGCGATCACGACGCGCTGTCCCAGCTGATCGAGCTCGCGGATCACTGTGGCCGCGGGATCGGAGGCAAGGTCATCGGCGAGTAACAGCCAGGTCGCCGGATCGACCTCGCGACGTGTGGGCAAGCGCGCCCCCGCCGTCGGCTTGCGTGCAATCAGCACGGTCCGGGCTGCGATCGGGTCGTCATCGCCGAGCGAAACCACCTCCTCAAATCGGGTGTCGAGGACGGCCCTCTCCCAATCGCCCTCGCCCAGGTGATCGGAGGAGATCCCGAAGAGGAGATCCTGAAAACCGCCCCCTTTCGGGACCATCAGGAGGAGAAGCCCGCCTGGTTTGAGTAACCTGCGAATGGCGGCGAGATCCCGCTCACGATTCGGCCGGGTCGTGGGCGCCATCCCGCCGACGATCAGATCGTATTGCTCGTCGGTGAAACCTTGCTCGGCAACGTCCGTGCCGAGATCGAGCACTGCACAACGAAGACAAGACAGGCCCGCGAAACGGGCTTCCGCCAATGCGACCGCCGCCTCGCCCGGATCGGTAAAGACGTACTCGACGCGATCGGACGGCACCCCCGCAAGCAGCGCTTCTGTGAGCCCCCCAGTCCCACCCCTGACCTCGAGGATACTCAGCGGGCGGGTGCGAGGGATCGTCTGGTACAGCTGTCGCACCACCCCGGCCGCCACATCGTTCGTCCTGCGGAACAGCGGGTCGGAATCGTAGAGCTGCTCGACCGCGTCGAAGCCCCGCTCGGCAGAAAGCAAATCGACCGGACCGGTCTCTGACCGCAAGATCTTGGGAAGCGCCGCACCGTATCGCGCGATCAGCTGCAAGCTCGCGAGGTGAGCGGGATAACGGGCAATCGCCTGGCGCCAGAGACATTCCGGCGCCGCTGCAGAACCGATCTTGGCGAGGCGCCATTCGGCCTTGTCGCGCTCCGCCACCCCCGCCTTATGGGCGAAGGCAAGAAGCTTGTTGAGGTAATGCTCTTGTTGGGGCGCGATACGCCGCTCTGCGATGAGCTGCGAAACAACGAACCGACCACGACCGAAAGTGCCCGCCAACGCCTCTCCGGCATAGGCTGCAGCAACGCGATCGAGGAACATACGGGTCTCCTCATCGCGCTCGCGCTCTCCGCTTGTTACGGCGATGGACGCCGCTAGTGTCTGCGGCCGCGGCAGATCCTCGGCACCACCGGCGTCGAGCGCCGAAGGCCGCAGCTGATAGCGCCACTGATAAGCCGGGATTTCACTGGCACCACCCAGATCGACACGACGCAAGCGTAGGCCGTCGATCTCGGCGATCGTTTCCCCATTGGCGCCAAGCACCAGAAAGCGGCCGAGAATCGAACGAGCCGTAGATTGAACCAGGGTCATATAGCACCAGGCGATCCGTTCGCCGCCGCCGTAAAAACGGATCCGATCCGCCTTGCTCGGGACAAAGACGACCTGGGCCTCCTCATCCAGCTGATCGGGAATTGTCGCAAGGGTGATCTGGAGGCACGCGTCGAGCAAGGCCGGGTGAATGCGATACTCGCCGAGCTCGGCCGCTACTGCAGCGGGCACGACGATGCGTCCGAGTGCCTCATCCTTGCCGGCCCAGACCTCGGCGACGCCTTGGAAGGCAGGCCCGTAGATCAGGCCGTGCGCAGCGAATCGCTGATAGAACCTAGCACCATCAACCCGCCTTCCCATTCGGGCCCGGATCGTCCCAACCGAGGCGGTCGGTTTCGATTGGCCATTCGCGAGAGGCACGGCACGCGCAACCACGACGGGGAGAGGCGTGGTTCCGGGGTGGTCGCCGGCGTGCAACCGAAAGCTGCCGTCCTCATGCGACAGCCCCACCTCCACCAATGGCTCGGTGCCGGCAGCAATCACGACTGGGCGCTTGATCTCGAACCCCTCGATCTCGACTCCGTCGCACCCGTGGATCGCTAAAACCGCCGAGACTGCCATCTCGATATACGCTGTTCCCGGCAGGATCATGCTGCCTTGGACAACGTGATCGGAGAGCCAGGAAAGCAGCGCCGGATCGAGACGGTTCTTCCAGATCCCGGCGGTGGTAGGCAGCCGCTTGCCCAAGAGCGGGTGCTTACGGTTGCCCGGCGATGCTCCGGCCTCGTCCTCATCCCCGGAAAACCAGTAGTGCTCGCGCTGCCAGGGATAGGCAGGAAGCGGCGCGAACGCACACTCGCCAGGGTAGAGAGCGTCGTAATCGATTGCGACGCCAGCGGTGTAGCAGCGCCCGAGCGCTAGCCACAGTGCGTCGCGTTCTGGCTCGCGACGTCGCAGAGTGGGGATCGAGACCCCCTCGCCGTTACTCGCCTTCAGGCATTCACGGAGATAACGGTCGAGTATCGGATGCGGGCCGATCTCAAGAAAGGCGTTGAAGCCCTCAGCCACCAGTGACGCTATTGCCGGGGCAAACTGGACAGGTCTACGGATATTGTCCCACCAGTATGCAGCGTCGAGCTGACTGCCCTTGATCGTCGCGCCGGTAACAGTCGAGACAAAGGGCAGCCGGCCGTCTTGCGGCGCCAGCCCGTCAAGCCGGTCCAAGAGGGCCTCTCGGATCGGATCCATGCAGCGGCTGTGGAAGGCGTAATCGAGGTCGAGAGGACGAAAGAAGACGCCGTTTGGCTCGAGCTCGACACCGAGCGCCGCTATCGCGGCTGCGTCACCCGCTACTGTTACTGCGTCAGGGCTATTGACGGCGGCAATCGTCAGCGCCTCACCGTAGGGGACAATGACTGAAGCAGCATTCTCGGGCGACAGTCCGAGAGCGGCCATCCGACCGGTTCCCGCGGTGCGCCCTTGCGCCCTGCTGCGCTCGGCTATGACCCGGCAAGCTTCGGCGAGCGACAGAATGCCCGCTCCGTAAGCGGCCGACACCTCACCGACACTGTGGCCAAGCACTGCGTCGGCCGCAATCCCGCGCGCGGCCAGCCACTCCAAGATAGCTACTTGCATTGCAAAGAGCGCCGGCTGCGCAATTTCCGTGTGATCAAAGAGGTTTGCCGGCTCCGCCGATTGAAGGACGCCTATTACCGACCAGCCGACAAGCGGTCCGAGTGCGGCATCGACCCGTTTGATACACGCTGCGATGAACGGATCGGTGAGCAAGTCCCGCCCCATACCGCGCCATTGCGAGCCGTTTCCCGAAAACACCAAGGCCAGTCGAGCCGGCGGCGTGCGGGCAATCCCTCGGGCGAGGAGCGGGGGCGAATCGCCGGCTGCAAACGCCTCAAGCCGAGCAGCAAGCTCATCGCCGGTCCCGCCAAAGGCGGCGAGCCGATGCTGGTGATGGGTCCGTCGGGTAGCAGCGCTGCGACACACAGCTTGGAAGCGGGACGCCGCCGGCGATCGCAGCAACTCGACATAGCGCAGGGCTAGGCTTATGAGGGTTTCCCCATCATGCGCCGAAACCAGCAGCGGCCGGGTCTCTTGGCTTTTTGTTTCTACGTCCTGATGCGCCGCGGTGGAAGCCGGTGGCTCCGGGTCCCGAAGGACGACATGGGCGTTGGTACCGCCGAATCCGAACGAGTTGACACCCATCGTCAAGCGACCCGGCGGCAGTTCCGTGTATTCCGAAACGACGGAGAGATTGAGGTCCTCGAACGGGATCTGCGGATTGGGAACCGTGAAATGCAACGTGCGCGGGATAGCACGGTGACGAAGCGCCAGAACAACCTTCAGCAGCCCGGCAATCCCCGAGGCAGGTTCGAGATGGCCGATATTGCTCTTGACCGAACCGATCCGGCAGGGATCGCCTGGTGCCCGCGAAACGCCGAGCACATTTCCCAACGCAGCACATTCGATCGGGTCGCCGACACTCGTGCCGGTCCCGTGGGCCTCGATGTAGGTGATTTCGTCCGGGTCGATTCCGGCATCGCGGTACACTCGCCGCAGCAACGCTTCTTGCGCTGCTTGATTTGGCATCGCCAACCCTTTGGTGCGGCCATCAGAATTGACCCCCGAACCGACGATGACGGCGTGTACCGGGTTGTTCTCGGCGATCGCCTCCGCGAGCGGTTGCAGAATGGCGACCGCTCCGCCTTCCGACCGGACATAACCGTCACCAGCCGCATCGAAGGGGCGGCATCGTCCGGTCGGCGACAACATGCGCGCCTTTGAGAAACCGACCGCAGCCGACGGCGACAACAGCGCATTGACCCCGGCCGCGATCGCCAGGCTTGATTCGCCTCGCCACAAGCTGACACAGGCTTCATGCACAGCAACCAGCGACGACGAGCAGGCGGTGTCGACAGCGAAGCTCGGACCATGCAAGTCGAAGACATAGGATATTCGATTCGCTGCATTGCTGTTTGCGCTGCCGGACATGACGTAGGGGTCGACCTGGTTCGGCTCGTCGCGCTGCAGAGCGGCGTAATCGGACAGCGAGATTCCGACAAATACTCCGGCCTGCGATCCGGCGATTCGCTGCGGAATGATGCCGGCGCTCTCGAACGCTTCCCAGGTCAGCTCCAAAAGAAGACGTTGCTGCGGGTCGATCCGCCGAGCTTCGCGCGGCGAAATCGCGAAAAACGCAGCATCAAACTTGTCGATGTCCGCGATGAACCCGCCTGCGCGCGTGTACATTTTGCCAGGTGCGGCTGGGTCAGGATGGAAGTGAGCGTCGACATCCCAACGGTCGTCGGGTATCTCGCCGACGGCGTCGGTCCCGGCTTTGAGCAGCGACCAAAAGCCCGCCAGGTCAGCAGCGCCCGGGAATCGACATGCCAACCCGACGAGGGCGACGGGGAAGGGTCGGCCCACGGCGTTACTCTCTGTCGGCATGTCAGGTCATACTCCTCGGTCGCCCCCGTTTAGTCCCGCTTTCATCCGCCGAGCCCCCGGTTTCGGTACAGCGGTCGGATCGAAACTCCGAGGTGATCAATCTAATGCAAGATAAACGCTATTCGAACGGCGCTGTCGACCTTTGCTGCATGCTTGGGATTACGCGCCCGCGGATGAAAGCTCATCGACAGCAGTGCGGAACAGCGGCGACGTGCTCTGCGAGCTGAGCGCCGGGCGTTGTCACGTTCAGGATTCTGGCACCGGGCAAGTTGCTTGGATAGGCGACACATCAGCGGCTTGTGACCTGCATCCATCCCTTGATTCCCCCAAGGTTGTTTAACGTGACAACTCCCGCCGCGGCACACGGCAAATCCGTATTTTTTAAACGGCGGGATTCACAACCCTTCACGCGACCGCGCCGTTTTTGCACCCGACCCGTGCTTGTGCACGGCGCCGAGATGGCCGAAAGCCGCGGCAGAACTAGGGGTCGTGTAGCACGACGCAGCCCGCGATTGCCGCGCCGGAATTGCGCGATGACCTTTTGACGCTTCGGTCAAAATTCCCCCCTCAAAGCGAGAGGCAAGCGGATGATTGCCGTTTCATTTGATGTGCGATGGGATGCGCCCCGAAAGTCAGGTTCGCCGTAGACTCGCTAGTGGAGGGGCGGGATCCGAACCCTCGGTCCCCCTGTAGGGGACGTCATTTTTCGAGACTCCCTGGAACCCGGCGACGACAAACCGGCCCGGTAGCCAGAACCGGGTTTTGACGATCGGCAAGGGCCGGTTTACCGTGCGCCGAGCCAGGCTGGCCCCGGCAATGATATCAACGCCGGGTCACCGGGCTTCCAGAAGGCGCGTCGAGCACCGCAATTTCGCCATCGAGGACGATCCACTCGGGCCTGCCTGCGAACTCAAGCTCTCCGCGATCTTTGCAGCCGATGTGAGGCAGGACGAAGTTGGGACTTTCCACGGCATTTGGATGTTTTAACTATCAATTTGAATGACACGCGTAGAATTTCAGATATCTTCGTCACAAAACAATATTTTGGACAAGGTCAGCAACGGAGAGGAAGATTTCAGCAGTATCCGAACGCTCTCGACTGAGCGATTTCTCTCTTGTATGGCGATGAAGATCTATTAATATTACAGAAGTCAGTACGTCTACGATCCTTATGATGGCTCCTCACCCTAAGCGCATCCTCATCGTCGAGGACAATAAGCTCGACGTGAGGCTGCTGAGGGATATCTTAGAAACGCGCGGCTACGAGACGTTGCAGACGGGCGATGGATTGGAGGCGATCAATCTGGCGGTTGCGAACCTTCCCGATTTGATCCTGATGGATATCCAATTACGCGTCGTATCCGGGCTGGAGGTGACCCGTCGCCTCAGGGATGACGACCGCTTTAAGCGAAGTCCGATCATTGCAGTGACGGCATTCGCCATGGGATGGCATGAGCGCGAGGCGCTCGACAGCGGCTGTGACGCTATATCTCGAAACCGATCTCGATCCTCGGCTTCTTGGGTACGGTCGAATCGCTCCTGCAAGCTTTACCACCGTAGGAAGGAACGGCTCACCCAAGGCGAGGTGGAGAGGATCAGGTTGT
>Ga0070717_10004084_pt1 | contig 10528 bp, 7 predicted proteins | sample LARL113metaG_FD_71366 | JGI IMG/M metagenome (GOLD analysis project Ga0070717, IMG submission 71366) | Corn, switchgrass and miscanthus rhizosphere microbial communities from Kellogg Biological Station, Michigan, USA - LAR L11-3 metaG | ecosystem: Host-associated > Plants > Roots > Rhizosphere ... | reverse complement strand
TTGCAGGGGACAGGTAAGCTCCATGACGGACGGGTCCTCAACATCTGGGGCGCCTGCAGCTGCGAGCACTCGCCTTGCTTCAAGGTGACGCAGGCGCAGTGGGGCACGTCGGGGAGCGGCAAGTCGCTTCAGCCGTTCAGGACGGTCGCGGTCGATCCCAAGATCGTGAAGCTCGGCTCCTTGCTGTACGTGCCGCTGCTCGAAGGCCGCACGATGCCGGGCCGGCAGCCGTGGGGTGGCTACGTCCACGATGGGTGCGTGGTCGCGGACGATACCGGCGGCCACATCTCCGGGAGCCGGATCGACCTGTTCGTGGGGCGCAAGGCCTACTTCCTGGGGCTCTCCGGCAGCGGCGGCAGCCACGCGTGGGCACGCCATGTGCCCGTGTTTGATGGCACTGGCCTCTGCGAGCGCAAGGGCCGGCACGTCGGTCGCAAGGCAGCCTCGATCTGACTGAGCCGAAGTCAGCGCGGTAACAGGGCGGAGGCAACGATGCGCTGGTCGGTGCGCTGGGCGAACGCGACGGCGCCGACCGCGTGCCACGCCGGATCGATCTTGATCGCGGTGGAGGCCTTCTGGCCCGCGGCCGCGACGCGCTCCAGGCGACGGACCACGCGAACGCTGCCCAGGGTCTCGCCCGAGTTCTCACCACGCGTGACCTTGGTGCTGGTGCCATCTTCCCATACAGCAACCCACACATCCGCGCCCTCCGGGGCGGTGGTCAGGACGGTCAGCGAGTCGGGGGCCCAGGTCGCGGTGGCGGCCAGCAGCGCGGGGCGTGCGGCGCGCTGGATGGCGTCGGTCACGGCCGAGGCGTTGGAGCCGACCATGCCGCTGGCGCCGCCGACGATCAGCTCGGGCGTGTAGACGCGGTTGTCGCCGAGCGCGCGCGAGTACTGGCGCTGCCGCTCGGTCCACGCCGGCAGCGAGAACGGATCGGCCCAGCCGAGGTCGTTCCAGTAGTCGACGTGGAACGACAGCGGCGCGATCGGGCGATCGGCGGGGGACGCGGTGCTCGCGAGCCTGGACAGCAGCCGGTCGGCGGGCGGGCAGGAGCTGCAACCCTGCGAGGTGAACAGCTCGAGCACGAGGGGGCCTTCGGGGGCGCTGGTCACCCGCGGCTCGCCTTCGGCCCGGGCGCACGCGAGGGGGACACCGAGCAAACACAGGGCATACAAGGCGCGCATGGCAGACCTACGGTGGGTCACCTTCGAGGTTACCGCCGTGGGCATCCGGGATCGCCAGGTGGTGATGGCCGTGTGGCGTGAGATGAGGACGGCCTTACGGCATTCACGGCGTGGTTTTCGTTATCCTTGGTGCGTACTGTATTCGTGAGACCGACACCATGCGAGGCGCAGGCGCGTTTCCCCAGAACTAACGCGGTCCTAACGACGAGGTGTCGGCGACACACCAGCCGACGGGTTTGACACAAAGAACCACTGTACCAACCTTTTTCCAGCCTGTACGGTCTGGGAATGCGGTGCCCGCAACGCCAGCCGTTTTCGGTGCGAGGAAGCTACTCATGAAGATCTTGTCGACGATGTGCATCATGGCGCTGTTTGGTGCGGTCGCGGGATGCAGCTTTCTGCTCGACCCGCAGAGCACGCAGTGCCGGATCGATGCCGATTGCGCGAAGTTCGGCGGTCACCCGACGTGCGAGGCGGGCGTGTGCGTGAAGTCCGGGCTGGGACCAGAGGGCTGCGTGATCGATCCGCCGGCGAGCCAGTCGGACTACCTGAACGCGTGCAGCACCTCGAAGTACGTCGCGTTCGACAACTGCGCGCGGCTCGGCATCTGCAACAGCACCACGTCGCTGCCGCTGCCGCAAGATCCGACGAACCCGGCGATCCCCCCGCTGGTCATCCCGGTGGCCTCGCCGACCCTGTCGTGCGCGAGCGCCGGCCCGAACGTCATCTACCTGTTCGGGGCCGCCGACTTCGCGCCGCTGCTCCGCGCCGCGCAGCCGTCGCTGTCGGCCAATAACCCGCCGTATCGCGCCGTGTTCCAGAACGCGTCGTCGTGCGCGGGCGTCACCTCGGTGTTCGACTCCACCAAGCGGCTGATGAAGGACCCGGCGGTGCCGGCGAACGGCGGCTGGGCGTTCTACTTCGATGACAGCGGCAACCAGGTCAACTGTCTGCTCGACCCGGCGGGCACCACGATCGACATCGGCGTCTCCGATCTGTATGCCCAGACCTGTAGCTCGGCGTTCGTGCCGGGCCCGAGCGTGGCCGAGTACCTGGGCCCGATCGTCCCGTTCGTGCTGTCGGTGCCGTCGACCTCGCCCGAGGAGGTGATCAGCGCCGAGGCCGCGCACATGGTCTTCGGCCTCGGTGGCAAGGCCCCGGTGGGCAGCGGGCTCAAGGACGCCACGCCGTGGACCGATCCGAACAGCTACTTCATCCGCAACTCCGGGGCGGCCTCGACGGTGCTCACCGCGCTGATGGCCGATGTGCCCCGGACCAAGTTCTGGGGGATCGATCGGCTGTCCACCGAGAACCTGCGTGACTCGCTCCTGGCGTCGACCTCCGTCAACTCCTCGATCGGCATCGTCTCCGTCGATTACAACGACAAGAACCGCGGCAACCTGAAGGGGTTGTACTTGCAGGCCAAGGGCCAAAAAGTTGGGTACCTGCCCGACTCCACGCCGACCACGTACGACAAGCTCAACGTGCGAGACGGTCACTACCCGCTGTGGGGCTACGTCCACTTCTTCACGCCGCTCGGGCCCGGCGGTGTGCCGTCCGTGGCGGCCAGCGCCATGGTGCTGCGCTTCCGGGTGCCGCGCCTCGAGCAGCGCCTGCTCGACGATATCATCGCGGCGTCGCTCATCCCGCAGTGCGCGATGAAGGTCGCGCGGACGGCGGAGGTGGGTGACTTCACGTCGCAGGCGGGGTTCCAGTGCGGCTGCTACTTCGACTTCAAGACGAAGAACAAGGCCAGCTGCACCGCGTGCAACATCTCGGAAGACTGCCCGTCCGATCACCCGGCGTGCAACTACGGGTACTGCGAGCTGAACTGAGCGGCGCCGGGGGCGTCGCCGGCAGGTGCGGCGTCAGGTGCGCCGTCAGGTCCGGTTGAGCGCGCGGACGATCTCCTCGCGAACCACCATCGCCAGATCGCTCACCCGGCCATCGGGCGGGATCGTCGGCACCGGTGAGTGCGGGGCTGGCGCGCACGCGACGACCGGTCGGGGCGAGTCTCCGAGCAGCAGGGCCGCGGTCGCGACCGCGCGATCCGCGGCGTGGCCGAGCTTGGCCTTGGCGCGCGCGGCGAGCAGCGGCGCGATCGCCGGCTCGGGCAGGGGCTCGACCCCGCCGAGCGGCAGCGCGGCGAGCGCGATCTTCGCGAGGTGCTCGACGAGCTCGAGCCGGAGCAGGGCTTGCTCGGGATCGGCACCCCAGGCGATCACGCCATGGTTGCCCAGCAGCACCGCGTCGACCAGCTCGCACCACGGGGCCAGCGCCGCCCGCGCGGCGTCGCCGGGCTGTGCGTACGGGATCCTGGGGATGCGCGGCCCGAGCGAGACCAGGGCCTCGGCGAGGAACGGCCGCTCGATCGGGTTCGTGCGGGTCGCGCCGATCGCCGTGGCGTTCGGAGGATGCGCGTGGACGACGCAGCCGACATCGGGCCGGCGCTCGTAGACCACGAGGTGGAGGCCGATCTCCCCGAACGCCCGCCCCGAGCCCTGGGCGCGGCCCCGGGCGTCGACCTCGATGAGGTCGCGCTCACTGATCAGGCGCTTCGAGGTCGCCGTCGGGGTGGCGAGGAAGTGGGCGCCATCGCGAGCGGTGACGTTGCCGTCGTGGTTGGCGACCCAGCCGCTGGCATGGAGCTGGCGGGCGACCTCGGCGACCTGGACGCGCAGCGGCTTCATGCGGCCTCCACGTGATCGACGATGCCGACGATGAGCGAGCGGATCGGCACGATGTCGCCGGCCTTCAAGATCTGGCGCACGCCGTTGCCTTCGGTCAGCACCACGACCTTGTCACCGACGCCGGCCTGCGCGTGATCGACCGCGACGAAGCTCTGGCCGGCGTCGCTCCCGTGCTCATCGAGCGGCTGGACGACGAACAAGGCGCGGCCTGCGAACGCGGGGTGCTTCGCGGCCGCCCACATCGGCCCGACGACGCGACAGTACTTCATGGCTGGCCTTTCTCCGGGCGGGGGGCATCGATGCCGTCGACGATCCCGACGATCGCGGCATCGACCGGCACGAACCAGGGATCGCACGCGAGGGCGGCCTCGCGCGAGCCGACCAGGTAGACGAGATCTCCGTCGCCGGCCTGCACGGTATCGACCGCCGCTTGCATGTCACCGACCGGGGCGCCGTGCTCGTCGACGGGCTGCACGAGCAAGAGCTTCTTGCCCTCGAGGCCCGCCGCCTTGCGGGCGGCGACCACGGTTCCTTTGACGATGCCCAGATACATCGTGCCGAGGGTAATTCGCGCCATGCCGCGCCGTCAAACGGTGCGCCCGCCCACGCTCTACGTGTCACGAGGCGACGGAAGCGGTCACTGGCCTCTCGCTGACATCACCCGACCAGGGTGCGACGCGACAAGTGGCAAGAACGGCCTTTCGGGGGCGCGCACCGGGTAGTACCTTCACTTTGTCAATGCTGGCGGATCGCGGCAGAATGCTCGGCAAGTACCAGCTGATCGCGGAGATCGCGCGCGGTGGTATGGGCGTCGTGTATCTGGCGATGGTCCAGGGCCCGGGCGGGTTCAACAAGCTCGTCGTGGTCAAGGAGCTCAAGCCCGAGCTCGTCGAAGAGCCCGCGTTCCTGACGATGTTCCTCGATGAGGCGCGGCTGGCGGCCCGGCTCAACCACCCCAACATCGTCCAGACCAACGAGGTCGGCAACGATGGCGACCGCTACTTCATGGCGATGGACTACCTCGACGGCCGCGGCCTCGACCAGGTCCGCCGCCGGACCAAGGTCGCGGGCTTCGGCCTGTCGGTCTCGATGCAGATCCGCGTCATCTGCGACATGCTCGCCGGCCTCGAGTACGCGCACAACCTGACCGACTTCGACGGATCGCCGCTCCACATCGTGCACCGCGACGTCAGCCCGCAGAACGTGTTCATCACGTTCGATGGCCAGGTCAAGCTGCTCGACTTCGGGATCGCCAAGGCCTCCGATTCGATGCACGAGACCCACGCTGGCGTGGTCAAGGGCAAGGTCTCGTACATGTCGCCGGAGCAGGGGCGCGGGCAGAAGGTGGACGCGCGCGCCGACGTGTTCTCCGCGGGCGTCCTCCTGTGGGAAGCGCTGACCGGCAAGCGCATGCGCGAGGGCAAGAACGATCAGGAGAAGCTGTGGGCGCTGGTGTCGGCGGACGTGCCGCGGGCCTCGTCGGTCCGGCCGTCGGTGCCGCCCGAGCTGGATCGCGTCTGCGCCCAGGCGATGGCGTGGGATCGCGAGGAGCGCTACGCGTCCGCGGGGGCGATGCAGCACGATCTCGAGCGCTACCTCACCGCGACGGGCACGAACGTCAGCGCGCGTGAGGTCGGCGGCTGTGTCACCGAGCTGTTCCGCGAGGATCGCGCGAACACCAACGGGGTGATCGAGGCGCACGTCGCGCGCGCCCGGGGCGGCGCGGTGCGCGAGAAGCTCCCGATCATCGACGTCGCGTCCCGGCTGGGCATCGGGAGCCCGACGCCGTCGAACGAGCGCCACGCGACGCACCCGCCCACCGAGATCGGGCAGTCGACGTCGCTCGACGTCCCGAGCGCCAAGCTGGCGAGCACCCCCAGCATGATTTCGAGCGACCCGGGCCTGCCCCCTCGCACGAGCAATGCGCGCGGGATGATCCTCCCCGGGATCGCGATCGCCACCGTGGTCGCCGTGGTCGTCTTCTTCATCGCGCGGCCGAGCCAGGAGGCCAGCCTGGGCGCGCACGGCGATCGCAGCGCGCAGCTCGCGGCGCCGGCGATCGTGCCCGCGCCGACCGCCCCGGCCGCCGCGCCGCAAGCGCCGCCGCTGCCGACCGCGCGTCCGGCGGAGCCACCTCCGGTCGCCGCACCCGTGCAGGTGGATGTGGCAAGGCCGAGCATCGTCGAGATCGAGATCCGGGTCACCCCCGAGACCGCGAGGGTCACGATCGACGGCACCGACGTCGGTGGCGGATCGTTCGTGCGGCAGTACGCCAAGGACGACGCGATCCACCGGATCCGGGTCGTCGCCCCGGGCTACGTCACCAAGTCCTTGACGGTGCCGTTCACCGCCAACGTCACGCTCGATCTGAGCCTCGAGCGCGCCCCGCAGGCCGGCGGGTCGCGCCCGGTGGCGAAGGTGACGTCCCCGGTGCGCTCGCCCGATCCGCACGGGATGGATCCGGCGCACCCGAACGACGGATCGACCGGGCGCTCGCCGCCCGCCGATCCCGTGACCACTCCGGTCGTCAAGCCGGCCCAGCCGGACGTCGATCCGGCCGGCGGCAGCAAGCCGCGCCGCCCCATCGATCCCAACAATCCCTACGGAGGACGAGAATGAGCGGCTGTCGGTCCCGGTTCCTGATCGCGATGATGAGTGTGACAGGTGTGTTGCTGGCGAGCGGGCCCGTGCCCGTTGCGCACGCGGACGCCCCGACCGCCTCTTCGGTCAAGGAAGCCGGCAGGCACTTCCAGCGCGGCGTGACGCTGTACAACGAGGCTGACTATCGCGCCGCGCTGGTCGAGTTCCGGCGCGCGTTCGAGATCGCCCCCAACGCCGCGGTGCTCTACAACATCGGGCAGACCTACTACCAGCTCCAGAACTACGCGGCGGCGCTGTCCACGCTCCAGCGCTACCTGAGCGAGTCGGGGGCGACCGCGGCCCACCGCCCCGAGGTCGAGCAGACGATCGAGACGCTGCTGGCGCGCGTCGGCAAGGTCGCCGTCTCGACCAACGTCGCGGATTGCGAGATCACGATCGATGACGAGCTCGTCGGCCGGACGCCGCTGACCGAGCCGCTGCTGGTCAGCATCGGGCGCCGCAAGGTCACCGCGATGCGCCAGGGCCGCGCGCCGGAGACCCGGTTCGTGGACGTCGCCGCGGGTGACACCGTCCAGCTGACGATGTCGCTCGGCGAGCCCAGCGTGGCCGCGCCGGCCACCACCACGCCCGCGAAGCCGGCCGCCGCCGCCACGTCCGGCGGGAACGGCCTCGTCACCGCCGGGTGGGTCACGACCGGGGTGCTGGGCGCCGGCGCCGTCACCTTCGGGGTCCTCGCGTTCCTGGCGTCGCGCGATCTCAAGGACGCGCGCGACACGTTCCCCGTCTCGCACGATGATCTGGCCACCAAGTCGTCGCGCGTCAGCCGGTACTCGACGATCGCCGACCTCGCCGGGCTCGCGGCGGTGGTCGCGGGCGGCCTCACGCTGACGTTCAGCTTGACGCACTCGGAGTCGCACGAGGTGCACGTCGCGGTCGCGCCGAACGGCGTGCAGCTCGCCGGCACGTTCAGGTAGCGCCGCGCGGGGCGGCGGCAGTCAGCGCACGCCCAGGCCGAGCCGGGTGCGGAGCGGCAGCCACTGCGGGTGCGCGATCGCCGAGATCAGGTGCTCGTGGCCTTCGCCGCGGGCGGCCACGAGGCGGGCGACGGTCTGCGGATCGCCGTCGAGCAGCAGGGCCGCGCGGTCGGCGCTGCGCTCGCATGCCGCGCGGTAGCGCCGGACATCGAGCACGGCCGGGGACACCGTGGCGAGCAGCTGCTCGAGCCGCGTGCGCGTCTTGACCGAGAGCGCGGCGCGGACCATCTCGTCGTGGCCGCGCTGGACGTCGGGATCGGCGACCAGCGGGATCGCCGCCTCGCGCAGCGCGCCGGGCCCGAACAACCGGACGACCGACGCGACCAGCCGGGTGGCGTCCGCGATCGGTAGCCCGGCGAACGCGGCGTGCTCGGGCCGGGTCAGCTCGACGGCGCGGGTGAGGATCGCGCGGACCTCGGCGGTCGGCGTGGCCGCGGCGAGCATCCGCGATCCGAGCACGATCACCGGGGTTGCCGCGTTGACCACGGTGACGTCGGGGCCGGCGTCGCGCTCGTACAGCATCACGGCCCCGGCGCCGAGCGCGGTCGCGATCCGCGAGAACATCGCGGTGGCCGGGGTGTGCCGCGTCGCGGGGATGCGGCTCGCGCCGGCGACGTCATTGCGCGCGAGCGCCTCGTCGAGATCGGGCCAGAGCAGCGCCGCGGCCTCCGAGAGCGCCACCGCGACCTGGCCGAGCCCGGACTCCTCGGGATCGCGGATCAGCGCGCGCTCGGCGTCGAGCGCGACCTTGAACGCCTCGTCGTCGCGCAGCACGTACGGCGTGTGGATCGAGAGGAACGCGCGCTGGTGGACCTCGGCGACGTGGCCGCACGCAATCGCGAGGTCCAGGGTCGCGCGGCCGGCGTCGGCGACGTTCTGGCGGCGTAGCTCGTCGGCCCACGCGACGAGATCGCCGAGCCCGCCGGTCGCGGCGGTGATCGCCTGGAGGTTGCGCGCGACCGCCTCGCGCTTCGCCGGATCGTCGGCCGCGCGAAACAGCTCGACCAGGCCACGCCGCGCCTGGATCGCGCCGTCGGAGTCCGGCGCGATCGCGATCGCGCGCTCGTAGGCGGTCACGGCCTGGCGGAGATCGCCGCGCTGGGCGCGCGCGTGGCCGAGCCGGTACGAAAGCCCCGCGCGCCGCGCGATCTGCGCCGCCGGGAGTTGCTCGGCTCGGACGGCACCGGGGGCGTCCTTGGCGGTCAGGAGCCGCGTCAGCATGCCCGCCACGCCGTCGACGTCCCCGTGATCGATCGCCAGGCCCGACGCGAGATCGACGGCGTCGACGTCGTAGGGATCGTGCTCGACCGCGCGCTCGGCCGCGGCGCGGGCGCGCGCGACGTCGCCGGCCGCGAGGTAGTCGCGCGCGGCGCGCAGGTGGCGGGCGGCGCGATCGGCGCCGGTCGCGCCGAACGATGCCATGAGCTCCGCGGTGCGCGCCGAACCCGCGTGATCGCCCGACAGGTCCTGGCGCTCGAGCAGCTTCTCGAGCAGCGGGACGTGCTTGGCCTCGAGCGGCTGGGCGGCGGCGACCGCGGCCGCGAAGCAGGTGCGCGCGCGCGCCTCGTCCTGCAGCATCATCAGCGCCATGTCGCCCAGCGCCTCGAACAGCCGCATCCGCTCGGCCGGCTCGTCGGTCGCGGTGGCCTGGCGGGTCAACAGATCCGCGGCGCGGCGGTGATCGCCTTGCTCCATCGCGATCTCGGCGAGCGCCTGCAGGGCCGGCGCGTACTGCGGCTTGAGCTCGAGCGCGCGGGTGTAGAGCGGGGGCGCCTTCTCGGGCCGCAGCGAGCGGATCTCCGCGAGCGCCGCGTGGTACAGGCCCTGCGCGACCTCGCTCGGGTAGTGGGTGGCGTCGTCGTGGCCCGCGAGCGGTGACAGGTGCAGGGCGGCCTCGCGCCACCGCCGCGCCTTGTAGCGGTTCTCGCCGAGCGCGAGCTTGATCAAGAGGTGGCCGCGGTGCAAGCGATCGGCGGCGACCAGGGTCTGGTAGGCATCCTCGCCGCGGCCGAGCTTCTCGTGCGCGTTGGCGAGCCGGCGATGCAGGTCGGCGATCAGGGCGGCGGGCGCCGCGGCCAGCATCTCGCCCTCGAGCACCTCGCGCAGGAACGCCTCGAGATCCGACCAGCGCACGGCGTCGGCGTAGAAGTCGGCGAGCGCGATGATCGCCGGGATGTGATCGGGGACGCAGCCCAGCGCCTCGAGCAGGCGGCGCTCGGCGGCAGGCTCGACGCCGGCGGCCCGCGACAGCGCCGCGAGCTGCGTCATGATCCGGGCCTTGTCGGGCGGCGTGAGCGATTCGTCCTCGAGCCGCTTCTCGAGCACGCGCGCGGCGCTGTCGGGATCGCCGCCCTTCTCGACCAGGCCGGCGAGCGCCCACGTCGCGTCGGCGTGGTACGGGCGCAGCGCGAGCACGCGCTCGTAGGCCTGGCTCGCCGCGCTGGTATCGCCGAGCCGCGCCTGCAGCACGTCGCCGGCCGCCATCAGCGCGGCGATCCGGTTGTCCTCGTCGATCGCGCTGTCGGCCTCGCGCAGCTTGGCATCGGCGAACGCGCGCGGATCGTCGTCGGGCGACGCCAGCTCGGCGAGCATCGCGAGCGCGGTCGGGTGCTCGGGGACCCACTCGAGCGCCTGCGCGATGGCGTGGCGCGCGGCGTCGGGATCGTCGAGCCTCTCGAGCTGCAGCTGGGCGAGCCGGATCAGGAGCGCCGCGACGTCGCCGCCCGGCGCGTCCCCGGCGGCCTCGAGCGTGGCGAGGCGGCCCTCGAGGATCGCCGCGGCCTCGCGGTCGCGGTGGGCCTGGATCAACGCGGTCACCAGGAGATCGGCGAGCGCGGGGTCGTCGGGGGCGATCGTCCGCGCGTGGCGCAGCGCGGCGGCGGCCTCCTCGGGGGCGGCGAGCCAGTCGAGCAGGACCTGCGCGCGCCGGGCGAGGAGCCCGGCCCGCTCGGCGGGCTCGCGCTCGAGCGCCGCGCGCCGGCGCAGCACGTCCGCCAGCTCGGTCCACCGGGCGTTC
>Ga0070717_10004083_pt1 | contig 10530 bp, 13 predicted proteins | sample LARL113metaG_FD_71366 | JGI IMG/M metagenome (GOLD analysis project Ga0070717, IMG submission 71366) | Corn, switchgrass and miscanthus rhizosphere microbial communities from Kellogg Biological Station, Michigan, USA - LAR L11-3 metaG | ecosystem: Host-associated > Plants > Roots > Rhizosphere ... | reverse complement strand
CTTTCTGCTGCGGCGCCTTAGCGCTCGGCGCATGCGAAGCAGCACGCGGCGCCGAGTGAGCGGCACCGCAGAGAGTCCACCCTCAGCAAAGCGGGTTGGAGCCGTATCTGGCCGACCTCAACACTCTGGTCGGCGTAGTCGCTTCGACCCGGAGGTACTCATGGTGGAGATCCGCGTTGCCGTCACAGACGCCACGCGCATACACGGGCTCATGCGCCGTCTCGGCACACTCTTCGACCGCTCGTCGGTCTCGTACGACGGGGCGCGAAGAGAGGTGCGCGTTCGTTCCGAGTGGGAGTCGCGCTCGGTGGTCGAGGTGATCGACGCCGTCCAGTCGTGGCTCGAGGCCGACGGCCTCGGTTCGGCCGAGCTGTCGATCGGCGATCGCTCTTACAGGTTGGTCGGCCCGGTGGCCGTCGCGGTGCCGAGTGGACGGGCCGCATGAGCGCAATCACGCCACAGTTCGTCCTCCTGACGACGGGCGTCGGCGCCCTGATGATCCTGGTCGGGCTCGGTCGGGGCCTGCTTCAGGCTCGCAGCGGCAGCCGCCGCTGTCCGTCCTGCAGCCGTCTGATCGAAGGCCGCCTCTGCCCAACTTGCACGGGCCGCGCCCGTTGATGTGCCGGCCGGGACTACGTCGATGACGGCAACCGCTTCCGTCGAGAACTGGGAAGACACCTTCACCTACCACGGCGTGACCTACCACGTCACGCGCGAATACCAGCGCTGGGTCGTCTCAGACGGGCGGCGCACCGAATGCAAGAGGAGCCTCGTGGAGGCGCTCGACGCTCTGCTCGGCACACTCGTTCGAGACGACGAACTGTTGGGCCTCGTCGTTCGCATCCTCTCGAGCTGCTGGACGTGGTTGCCCGCCTCCTCTCTCGAACAACCGCGGGACGGGAACGGGGCGCCTATCTATTCCCGCTCGCACGATCCGGGTCCCTAGGTGGAACAGCTACCGAGACAGTTGGCACGGATCGCGGTCGACCTCGGCATCGAGAATCTCGACGACACGAACGCGGCCGTAAGGATGCGGCAGTGGACGCCGCTCCGAGACAAGAAACCAGACTTCTACGCCCTGTTCGCCGCCGATGGGCTGCGGCAACTCGACACCTACCTCGCCAAATGGGCCGCCTACGACGACCACATCGTACGGCGCCGACATATCCCCGCCGGCGGAAGGCCGCCCTCCTCGGGCGCCCAGTCATAGATGTCGACAATGAGCCTTGTCTGATGGGTCTGTCACTCTCCGATGTCCGCGACGTCGGCTGCCCGGTCTGCGGTGCATCGCCCGGATCGGTATGCGTCCGGATCGACGCTCAGAACGGCGGCGGTAAGAAGCGAGCGCGGGTGCACCAGAACCGTGTTCAGGCCGCTGGTCGGAAGCGGTCGCCCGAGGAGCGGACGGAGTGCCGCCCGACGAGGGTCGTGCTTGTCGAGGCGATCGAGGCCGTGCTCGAAGGCCATCCGGAGAAGCCGATCAGGCTGGCCACGAACCCCGTGGAGGATCTGTACGTCCGGGCGATGTACCTGGTCGACGCCTTTGCCCCGGAGATGTCGGCCTCGGTGGCGGCGTTCATCCCCAGGCCTGCAGCGGCGGCCGGCGCCGTCCGCCGTGCTCTGCGCACGGCGACCAGCGGGAGAGTCGGTAAAGCGACGTCGGTGCGCGGCGGTTTGCAGGAGCCCCAGCGGATGCAAGGTCTCGGCGCCACGGCGCGGACACGGCGGGCGCGCTAGCGGATGCGGGCGGCGATCGTCTCCACCTACCCGCCGCGTGCCTGCGGCATCGGCACCTTTTCGGCCGACCTGCGAGCGACGCTGGCCGGCACGGGCACGGTGTCCGCCGTCGATCTCGTCGCGGTCGTGCACGAACCGTCGACCCCGCAGCGGCGGGGCCTGCTCGGGACGATCGCGCAGGCCGTCCGTGGCGACTATGTCCGGACGGCCCGGATGCTGGGACGGCTCGACGTCGACGTCGTGCTGCTTCAACACGAGTACGGGATCTTCGGCGGCCGAGATGGCGAGTACGTGCTGTCCTTTGCGCAAGAGTTGGCGCAGCCGCTCGTTGTGACCCTGCACACCGTGCTGTCCGAGCCCACGGCGCACCAGGCGGAAGTGCTGACGGAGCTGTGCGCCGAGGCGGAGCTCGTGATCGTGATGACGGACACGGCGCTCCGATTGCTGGTCGAGTCGGGCGCGTGCCCCGAGCAGAAAGTCCGTGTCGTGCCGCACGGAGCGCCGGTGCGGATCGTGGAGCGCGCCGCGAGGGATCGCCAGGGAGCACGGTCGACTTCGTCTGCTGCCGACCGTCCTTTCCGGCTCTCCACCTTCGGTCTGATCTCGCCCGGCAAGGGGCTGGAGACGGTGATCGAAGCGCTGCCGGCGATGATGGAACGGCACCCTGAGATCGTCTACACGATCGCCGGGCGCACCCACCCGGATGTCTCGCGTCGAGAGGGGGAGCGGTATCGTCTGATGCTCGAGCGCCGCATGCTCGAGCTCGGGCTCGGCTCCCATGTCGAGTTCGACGATCGGTTCCTGTCGATCGAGGAGCTCGCGGACCTGCTCGCTTCGACCGACGTCTTCCTGACGCCCTACGGGAGTCGGGAACAGATCGCCTCCGGCGCGCTCACCTTCGCAATCGCTGCGGGCTGCGCCGTCGTCTCCACCCCCTACTGGCACGCACAGGACATGCTCGCTTCGGGAGCTGGGCTGCTCGTGCCGTTCCGCGATTCGGACGCGCTGGCCAGTGCCGTCTGCAGCTATGTCGAGCGGCCGGACACGCTGATCGCGGCGCGCGCCGAGGCAAGGCGGATCGGTTCGACGCTTGCCTGGCCGGCCGTCGCCGAGGCCACTTCTCGCGTGTTGCAGGAAGCTGCCGAGCTTGCGCCGCAGCGCAGGCCCGCCGGTGTCGCCGACCTGCACTTGACGAGCTTGCGGACAGACCATGTGCTCACACTCGCCGACGACGTCGGCATCGTGCAGCACGCGCACGGAATCATCCCCAACCGCAGCAGCGGCTACTGCGTGGACGACGTCGCTCGGCTGGCGGTCGTCTCGCTCGCACTAGCGGAGCGCGGCGAGGAGCTGATCTGGACCTCGAAGCTCTATCGCGCCCTCGCCTTCCTTCAGGCAGCCGCTGAGGACGGGGGAATGCACAACTTCATGGGTTACGATCGGCGCTGGCTCGACAAGCCGCACGTCGGCGACCATGTAGGACGCTCGATCTGGGCGATGGGGGACATCCTTGCCACGGCTTGGATCCCCGCCGTCGTGCGACCGGCCCGTGATCTCCTCGACCAGCTTGTCGGCACGCTCGGCGATGACGTTTCCCTGCGCACGGCCGCATATGCCGTACTCGGTCTCTCCCGCCTCGACACGGACCGGCTCGAGCCGGCCGCCCGCCGGCAGCTCGAACGGCTCGTCGAGCAACTCGCCGCTGCCTACGACCGCACCTGCTCGGAGGATTGGTGCTGGTTCGAGGATGAGCTCAGCTACGACAACGCGCGCCTGTCGCAGGCACTCCTCGCCGGCGGCAGCGCGCTCGGTCGGCCGGAGCTCACGGAGATTGGTCTCGAGTCGCTCCGCTGGCTCGGCGACGAGTGCGGGCTCGACCAGAGCATGCTCCGGCTTCCGGGTCACTGCGGCCGCCGCCGAGGCGAGCAGGCGCCCGGCGCCGGCGACGAGCAGCCGCTCGAGGCCGCCGCGCTCGTCGAAGCCGAGCTCAGTGCCTTCGCTGCCACACACAAGGCTGAGCACGGAGTCCGGGCGATTCGAGCGTTCGAGTGGTTCCTGGGCCGCAACCGCCTGCAGAAGCCGCTGTACGACTTCGCGACGGGTGGCTGCAGCGACGGGCTCGGCAGCGAAGCTTTGAACGACAACGAAGGCGCCGAGTCGACGCTCGCCTTCCACCACGCGGCACTGCTCCTCGACGCCGCCGGTGTTCGGGCGGCCGACCGCGAGGCGGCGCTCGAACCGGCGGCTGCATGACCACCACCGTCGAGCTCTTCGAGCGCCACCCGAGCAACCCGATCCTGACCGCCGGCGACTGGCCCTATCCGGTGAACGCCGTTTTCAACCCGGCGGCTGCGGCGTGCAACGGTGAGACCGTCTTGCTCGCGCGCGTCGAGGACCGCCGCGGGATCTCACACCTCACCGTGGCCCGCTCGGCGAACGGCGTCGACGGATGGACGATCGACCCCGAGCCGCTGCTCGCCCCCACCGACGGGATCGCAAGCGAGCAATGGGGATTCGAGGATGCGCGGGTCGTTTGGGTCGAGGAGCTCGGGCGCTGGGTGATCACCTGCACCGCCTACGGCCCGGCCGGGCCGGCTGTCTTTCTCGCCACGACGGAAGACTTCGACACCGCCGAGCGGCACGGCGTCGTCAGGCACCCGGAGGACAAGAACGCAGCCCTCCTCCCGCACCGGATCGGCGGCCGCTGGGTGCTGCTCCACCGTCCCAAGACCGAGTTCGGCGGGGGGCACGGCGAGATCGTTCTTTCCCGCTCGGACGACCTCCTCAGCTGGAGCGCCCCGGAACAGATGCTCCAGCCCCGCGCCGGCGCCTGGTGGGATTCGCTACGGATCGGCATCGGCCCCCCGCCGCTCCGCACCGAGCATGGGTGGCTGCTCCTCTACCACGGCGTCAAGGACACCGTGGCCGGAGAGGTGTATCGCGTGGGCGTAGCGCTGCTCGACCTCGACGAACCGACCCGCGTCCTCCGACGCCTACCCAGCTGGGTCCTCGCACCGCTTGCCGACTACGAGCGAACCGGCGACGTTCCCAACGTCGTCTTCCCTTCGGGACTGCTCCACGACGAGGCCAGCGATGAGATCCGCCTCTACTACGGTGCCGCCGACAGCTCCATCTGCCTCGCCACGGGACGGCTGCGAGACCTCCTCGACGCCGTGCTCGCCGCACCACGCGAGAGGTAGCCGAACGCGCTCCGCTGGTCATTCGGGGGGACGCGACTGCCCTCGATACCGGCGGTAGAGACGGGGCAACTGCACGTTCGGGTCGACCAGGAACTCGTCCGGGTCGATGTCGATCCACGCGTCCGCGTATCCGGCGGTGCACCGGTCGGCGCCGACGAACGCACTGATGGCAGCGACAGCCGGTTTCGGAGTGCCGTCGACTCGCCAGAGTCCGAACGCGCGCTCGTGGGGAGCGAGATCGAAGGGCGGGTTCTCCCACAGCGCGGGGTCGTAGTCGGAGTAGCACCAGAGGAGTGCGCCGAGGCAGCCGGCACGACGGAGCCCCTCCAGCGCGGCGCTGGTGTATGCAGCCGCCCCTTCCTCTTCGACCAGAGGCGTCGCGCCGGCGCTCTGCTCGTGCGGATCGTCACCGCGATAGGTCGGGAGACCGAACTCGCCGAACAGGACGTCGCCACCGCCCCCGAGCCAACGGGTCACGCGGGCCAGGAACGGGAGAACCTCAGCGTCGGTCGGACCGCCAGCCCAGCGTGCGTAGATCGGGTAGCCGTGCATCGAGAGGAGCTCGCAGACCCGGGAGGCCTCGCGCGGCCCGAACCGACGGTCCTCCTCGAGGTCTTCCATGTGCAGCCCGATCGTGACGAGCGCGGTCTCGTCGGCCATGCGAATCGCGGAACTCAGGCGGACAAGCCACTCGCGGGCCGACGGGCTGCTCGGCGGGACGACACAGTTGGAGTTCTCGTTGCCGAGGTCCCAGGCCCAGACCGCCTCGTGCCCAGCGAGGGCGGCTGCGGCCGCTGTGGCAAGGAGAACCTGAGCATCGCCGAGTGCCGGATCGCTGTACCAGTTGCGGAGCCCTCGTCGCACGACGGTGCCACCGGACACGACCCGGAAGCGAGGATCTCCGTCCGAGCCACCGAGCGCCCAGGGAGGGATCCAGTTCACTCCGCTCATGTGGCCGGTGAAGAGGGTGGGGATCAGCGCCAGCCCGAGTCCGGCCGCGAGGTCGGCGACGACGACGAGACGCCCGAGCATCTCGCGGTCTACCAGGCCCGGGGTCGGCTGGAAGTCTTCCCAGGTGAGGAACACCCTCACGGAGTCGAGACCGGCGGCCGCGATCCGAGCAAAGTCGGCTTCAACCTCCGCTGGGTCGAAGCTCGACCACCAGCCCATCGCTGTAGACGCCGGCCAATAGTTGACACCGACCCGGAATGGCTCGCGCCGGGATTCCGCGCTCAGCGGACCGCCTCGATACCGATCTCCGTGCCGCGGTGGAGCTCGACCACGCGCTCATAGAGGGCTAGGTAGTCGTCCACCATCCGCTCGACGTCGAAGCGCCCCTCCACCGACACGCGCACGGCCACCCGGTCGAGGGAGCTCGACGCGTCGACGGCTGCAACCGCCTCCTCCTGGTTCCCGACGAGGAATCCGTTCTCGCCGTCACGGATGATCTCTGGCATCGAGCCGCGGGGCGGCGCGATGACGGGTGTCCCACAGGCCATCGCCTCGACGACGCTGAAGCCGAACGGTTCGTCGAAGTTGACGAGGTGCAGCAGTGCCCGCGCCCCACCGAGCAGGTCACTACGGCGATCGGGCCCGACCGGGCCGACGTAGCTGATCCGCGCGCCGTCGAGTCGCGGTTCCACGAGCTGCTCGAAGTAGCCCCGGTCTTGGACGATTCCGGCGATCACGAGCGGCAGGCCGGTGTGCTCGGCGACGTCGATCGCCTCGACGGTCCCCTTGTCCGGATGGATTCGCCCGAAGAACAGGAGGTAGTCGCCGGGCCTCTCCTCGAGCTCGAATTCGGCGAGGTCGATGCCGTGGTGGATCGTGGCGACGTAGTCGAGGCGCTCGTGCCGGTCGGCGTCGCTGATCGCCACGTAGTAGCCGCTCTCGTTGTACTTCTCGAACACGGGAACGATCTGCTCCGAGGAGAACCCGTGGATCGTGGTCACGACCGGCGTCTCGACCAGGCCGCTGTAGGTAAGCGGCAGGAAGTCGAAGCTGTTGTGGATCACGTCGAACTCGCCCGCACGCTCGAAGACCTCCGAGATGTGCAGCGCCTCCCAGGCCTTCGCATGCAGTGCCGGATCCTCGGAATAGCCCGTTGGCGCCGAACCAACAAGGCGGGCCGTCGTGACCGAGTCGGCGGTGGCGAACAACGTGACGTCGACACCGCGCTTAACCAGGCCCTCGGTCAAGAGGGAGGCAAACTGCTCCCACGGACCGTACTGCCGCGGTGGCACCCGCCAAGAGATCGGCGCCAGAAGCGCGACTCGCAAGGTCATGGCGCGAGAAGACGTTGCGCTGCCAGGAGCTGCCGCCGCTCCTACAGCGTTCCCGTCAGCGGCAAGGGTGCACTTCGTAGCTGCTGCGCTTCGGCCAGCGCGGCGAGCTTGGCCAGCGACTGTTTCTCTATCTGGCGGATGCGCTCGCGGGTCACGCTGAAGACGACGCTGATCTCGTCCAGCGTACGCGGATTTCCTCCGTCGAGGCCGTAGCGAAGCTCGAGCACCGCACGCTGCCGTTCGTTGAGGGAGTCGAGGCAGTCCGCCAGGGCCGCTGTGCGGGAGACGCTTTGCGCGGCATCCTCGGGGAGAGGCAGCTCCTTGTCCGCCAGGAGGTGCCCGAGTTCGCAATCCTCGTCGTCCCCGAGCGTCGGCGCCTGCAACGAAACGGGCGTCTGCGCGTTGTGCAGGAGCTGCTCGAGCTCCGCCACCGGTAGACCCACGTCGTGCGCGAGCTCCGTAGGCGTCGGATCGCGGTGCAACTCCCCGCGCAAGGTCCGCTCGGAGTGGCGGATCCTGTTCAGTCTCTCGACCTTGTGTACGGGCATGCGGATCGTCCTCGCCTTGTCCGCCAACGCGCGAGCTACAGCCTGTCGGATCCACCACGTGGCATAGGTGGAGAACTTGAACCCGCGGCGGTGGTCGAACTTCTCGACCGCCCGCACCAACCCGATGGTCCCCTCCTGGATCAGGTCCAGGAACGGCAGGCCGCGGTTGCGGTACCTCTTGGCGATCGACACCACCAGACGCAGGTTTGCCTCGACCATCTCCTGATTCGCGCGGCGATCGCCGCGTTCGATCCGCTTGGCCAGCTCCACCTCCTGCGCCGCCGTCAACAGGCTGACCTTGGAGATGTCCTTCAGGAAGAGCTGCAGCGGGTCGAGGTCGATCGCCTCTATGGGTTCGATTCTCACTAACCCACGCTGCCCTGGACGGTCGCTTCGGTCTTGCTCACGCTGCTCTTTCGCGGAGCACGAGCCAGTGCTTGTAGGCCTCGTAGGCCGCGAGTGCGGCCCGGTCGTGACGGCGCCGGTTCGGGAAGAACCGCTTGAGAAATGCCGACCAGTCGAGCTGATCACCTGCGGTGTCCGCGCTCTCCGGTACCCATGCAGGCTCCGCGAGCGTCGGCAGGACGGGGTAGCGACCGTCGAAGTGACCGTGTCTACGCGATGCCTCGACCATCGTCATTGCTCCCGACGAACGAGATGTCCGTGCACAGAGATGGGGCGACCCAAGGGCCTGACGACCATGACCTCTCCTCTCGAGACTCTTGCTCTAGACGTTCAGAGAGCGCAGCGCTCTCTGCGCATCAGGCCCGGTCTGCAAGTCGGAGAGGACGTTCCCCGGCGGCTTCCGCGCTAGGTCTTCGCGCATGTCGACTGTAGCGGTCCTGGACGAGGACGCTGACCGCGTGCGCGGCGACGAGCAGGACGGTGACGCTAGGCGCCGATGCCGTCAGATCGGCGTCCAGGCCGGGCGGTCGACCGCAACCTCGACCGAGATCGCATCCGGCGGCGGTGCCTGCGACCCCGTGGCGAGCCCCAGGTGCACGGCCAGGAACGGGCTCAGGTACCGACCGACGATCTTGCCGGGCGGCCACCACAGCGGCTGCGTGTCGACGAACGACGGCCCGCCTTCCTCGTGGCGCAGGTACCGCGGCACGAACCCGGTGAGCAGCAGTCCGCGCAGGACGGGCCGACAGGGGCTCGGCTGCACCGGCGCGCCGGCGTCGGCGGCAATCGCCTCGGCGGCGGCATCCGCTTCCTGGGCCGCGACCCCGCCCTGCTTGATCGGCGATTGCACGAGGTCGCCCGCCGCGTACACGTCGGTGAGACCGGCGACCCGGCCGAACTCGTCCGTGGGGACGAAGCCATGCTCGTCCTGGGGGATACCCTCCAGGCGCGGCCCCTCCAGCTGCGGGAGCGCGACGACGGCGTCCGCGGCAATCGCCCCGCCGCCCGCGAGCTCGAGGACGCCGTCCTCGAACTCGAGCGGCGTCGTCGCGGTCCGGAGCCCGATCCCGCGCATCTCGAGCAGTAGCGCGATCGCCTCGCTCGCCCTCGTCCCGAACAGGCCGAGCGGCAGCTCCTCGGGAGTGACGAGCGTGAGCTCGGCATGCGTGAGGTGCTCGGCGAGGTACTCGCCCGTGAGCAGAGCGAGCTCGTAGAGCGGCAGCGGCCACGTCGAGCCCGGCGGCACGGCGAAGACGAGCCGCTGCAGGTCGCGCGTGGTGATCCGCTCGAGCAGGCGTCCCAGCTCCTCGTTGTCGGCTGGAGTTCCGCGGAACGTCAACGCCCCGGGGACGGCTGGGAGCGACTGTGCTCCCGGCGCGAGCACGAGGACGTCGTACTCGAGCGAGCTTCCGTCCGTGAGCGCCGCGCGCTTCTCCTGCGGGTCCACGGCGGCGAGCGTCCCGGGCCGCAACTCGGCTCCGGCGGCCTCGACGAGTCGCGCGAGCGGGAACCGTCGCACTTCGCCGACCTGGAACGGCTCGGCCACGGCCAGCGGCCGGTAGACGAACTCGCTCTCCGGCGCGATGAGCTCGACCGAGACACGCTGCGGCGCGAGCGCCTGCAGCGCGAGCGCGGTCTCGAGCCCCGCGACTCCGGCTCCGGCGACGACGACGTGCCTGCGGCTGTCGTCCATGCGGGCGATGCTGGCACCGCGACCGCGATCCGGCATCCGAAGCAACTACGGATTGTTCGGCTTTCGCAGTACCTCGACACCGTGGGATGCGTAGACGACCCGCCAGCCGTGCTCCGCCCGCAGCCGCCCGATCGCGCGATAGTCGTATGAGCTGTAGGCGGGATCGCCGCTGTCGACGATGGCCCAGCGCCCGGCCGATGTGGGGGAACGTGGTGGACGTTCTTCAGCACCTCGGCGCGGTACGCCTTCAGGCCGCAGTTCATGTCGTGCAGACGGACGCCGGTGACGAGCGCCGTCGCTCGGTTGTAGATCCGGGAGACGATGCGGCGGCTGAGCGGATCGCGCCGGTCTTGCTTCCAGCCGGAGACGAGGTCATAGCCCTCGTCGAGCTTCGCGAGGAGGTTCGGGATCTCGGCGGGGTCGTCCTGGAGGTCGGCGTCGATCGTCACGACCACGTCGCCGGCGGCGACCTCGAAGCCGGCTGCCAGCGCCGCGACCTTGCCGAACCGCCGCCGCAGTCGCACGACCCGGACGTTCGCGTGCGCCTCGTGCAGCCGCACGAGCTCGCGATATGACCCGTCGGTCGACCCGTCGTCCACGTAGACGATCTCCCACGCCATCCCGAGCGGCTCGAGCGCCGCGCGAACCTCGTCGTAGAGCGG
>Ga0070717_10004082_pt1 | contig 10531 bp, 7 predicted proteins | sample LARL113metaG_FD_71366 | JGI IMG/M metagenome (GOLD analysis project Ga0070717, IMG submission 71366) | Corn, switchgrass and miscanthus rhizosphere microbial communities from Kellogg Biological Station, Michigan, USA - LAR L11-3 metaG | ecosystem: Host-associated > Plants > Roots > Rhizosphere ... | reverse complement strand
ACGGATGTCAGACCGCAGGGGATACACCACCTTCTAGAACTTGCCAGTTGTCGTCTTAGGGTACCCCTCGTATGGTTGAGAAGCACCCGGGGCTTCTCAGTTGTGAAAGGATTGAAGTCAATGTGCGGAATAGCCGGATTTATTGATGTAGAGCGCAGTCGTGACAACGCGGAGCAGCTCATCGACCGCATGTGCCAGGTCATTCGCCACCGTGGGCCAGATGACCAGGGGGTATGGGTGGGTGACGGTGGCGCCTTGGGCATGCGCCGTCTCTCGATCATCGACCTGGCTGGCGGTAATCAACCGATTTTTAACGAAGATCAGAGCATTCTCGTCATCTTGAATGGGGAAATCTATAACTATCGTGAACTGCAAAAAGAGCTTCAGGAGCGTGGTCATCGCTTTCGTACGAATAGTGACACCGAGGCCATCGTTCACGCCTACGAGGAGTACGGGGACGACTGTGTCAAGCACCTGCGCGGGATGTTCACCTTCGCCATCTGGGATAGAAACCGTCAGCGCTTGCTAGCGGCCCGCGACCGCTTTGGGAAGAAGCCGCTGAATTACTACTGGGATGGGCAGAGACTGATTTTCGGCTCGGAGATCAAATCCATCCTGGAGGCTGGTATCCCTCGCGAAGTGAATCACATCGCCCTCGACGAATTCCTCGTGTACCGCTGTGTTCCTGCACCAAATACCCTCTTCAAAGGCGTCATGAAACTGCCTGCTGCCCATATCCTGGTCTACGAAAACGGGCAGATCAGTACGAAGTGTTACTGGGAACTGCCCTTTACACCAACTTGCCGGGACGATGAAGCCACAGCGATCGAACGCACAAGGGCGCTCCTGAAAGATGCCGTCGAAGTTCGTTTGATGAGCGAGGTTCCCCTGGGAGCCTTTCTCAGTGGTGGGATCGATTCGAGTATTGTGGTCGGATTGATGAGTTCGATGATGTCTCAGCCCGTCAAAACCTTCTCCATCGGCTTCGAGGAGGATGATTTTAGTGAACTTCCCTACGCTCGGCAGATCGCGCAGCATTTCGGTACCGATCACCATGAGTTTTTTGTCCGGCCAGAACTTATTTCAGTGCTACCACAATTGGTCTGGGCCTATGACGAACCTTTCGCGGATGCCTCGATGCTCCCCACGTATTATGTCTCCAAGCTGGCGCGAGAACACGTCACCGTCGTCCTTACCGGCGATGGCGGTGACGAAATCTTTGGCGGCTATACACCCTATAGGCGTGAATGGTTAATCAGCCGCATTCCTCCCATACTACGCTCCCTGTTAGGATTTGGCAGCAGGTTTATGCCTGATGGTATGCGTGGCAAAAATCGGCTCGGTAGCTTGCTCCGTGACCTTCCTACTCGTGTCGTGCAGTCCCAGATGCTCTTCGCTGCTGACTCGCGTTCCTCGATGTATAGTCCAGCATACTTCGCTCAGGTGCGTGACCATAATCCATACGAACGGCTCACCAGTGAATTCCGTGCGGTATCAGATCTCGATGTAAGGGCACAATTGCAGTACGTTGATGTACGGGCATATCTCGCTAACGATATTCTGGTCAAAGTCGATAAGGCCAGCATGTTCAACTCACTGGAGACGCGCGCTCCCCTGCTCGACCAATACCTGGTTGAATATGTCGCATCCCTGCCCTCGACCATGCGCACGCGCCATGGCGTGTTGAAGTACCTGCTAAAGAAGGTCGCTGCAGATCTGTTGCCTGCCGAAATTTTGACGAGACGTAAACAGGGCTTTGGGGTACCCATCAAGCACTGGTTCCGTGGTGATCTTAACGGCTATGCCTATGAGCTGCTCCTTGCGACACGGGCGCAACAACGCGGCATCTTTAATCCAGAGTTCATTCGCAAACTGCTGAAAGCACACGCCAGTACGAAGTGGGTGAACCATAGTTCAGCGATCTGGACTTTACTTTGCCTGGAGCTCTGGTTCCAGGTTTATCTGGACGAGCCGTCCATGGATGTTGAGCGGCGTATACAAACGCAGATAACAAGCAATCGTTAGCGGAAAGGGAAAAGCCTATGTGCGGTATTTGCGGTGTCTACAATAGGCGGAGTAGAGAACCTGTCTCACAAGAGTTGATTGAGCGCATGACGCACCTGATTTCCCATCGTGGGCCCGATGACAGTGGAGTCTATCTCGATGCTGACGTGGGGCTGGGCTTTGCCCGTCTTAGCATTATAGATCTAAGCGGTGGCCATCAACCCATGTCGAACGAAACCGGGGACATCTGGATCGTCTTTAACGGCGAAATCTGGAACTATAAGGCACTGCGCAAAGAGCTGATCGAGAAAGGCCACCGCTTCCGCACGACTAGTGATACCGAGACCATAGTCCATGCCTATGAAGAGTATGGCGTGGATTGTGTCGCACGTCTGCATGGTATGTTCGGCTTCGCTATTTGGGATAGTCCAAGGAAACGATTGCTACTTGCCCGTGACCGCGTTGGCAAAAAGCCTCTCTATTATACTCGTGTTGACGGTGACTTCCTGTTCGCCTCTGAGATTAAGTCGCTGCTCTGCCATCCACGCGTTAAGAGGCAGGTCGATGCGCAGGCATTGGCCGACTTTCTCAGTGTGCGCTACGTGCCAGCGCCGGCAACACTTTTTACGAATATCTACAAAGTCCAGCCTGGTCACTGGCTACTCTGTGAGCAGGATACCATTCATGAGGAATGCTATTGGGATTACACCTTTAGTAAGACCGAGCAGCGTCCTGTAGAAGAGTACATCCTGGGTATCCGTGAGCATATCCGTCGTGCTGTCGAGGAGCGCATGATGGCCGACGTTCCGGTGGGCGCGATGCTCAGTGGAGGAGTAGACTCCAGCATCATCGCTGGTACTATGAGCCAATTGACGAGCCAGCGTGTCCAAACGTTCTGTGTTGGCTTCGACGTGCCAAACTATAGCGAGCTACCCTACGCCAGGCTTGTTGCGGAACACTTCGGCACCGAACATCATGAACTGGTCGTGACATGCTCAGACCTGTCGAAGTACTGGCCTCTGCTCACCTGGCACCGTGATGAGCCTGTTAGCGAACCATCCGACTTAGGCGTGTTTCTGGTCTCCAAGCTGGCGCGACAGTATGTCAAAGTGGTACTTTCTGGCGAGGGTGGTGATGAACTCTTTGCGGGCTACCCCAAATACGTCGTCGATTGGATGGCTAAATATTATCACGTCTTTCCAACTTCAATCCGTGACCAGCTGATTACACCGCTGCTTGACCATCTTCCCTACAGTATGCGCAAGCTCAAGATGGCGGCACGTTCTTTGTCGCAACCAGCACCCCAGCGCTGGATGAACTGGTTTGGCATTTTCAATGGCCAGTTGAAAGAAGACCTGCTCTCTGCCAGCACTAAGGCTAGCATCGATATCGACGCGAGTCGCGCTTTCCGCCGCTTGCTGGAGAAAAATCCGCAGAGAGACGACCTCTCGTCGATGCTCTACCTGGACACGAAAATTTGGCTACCCGACAACTTGCTCATGAAAGGCGACAAGATGACGATGGCTGCCTCACTTGAAGGACGTATCCCGCTCCTGGACTACAGACTAATCGAGTTCGCGGCGAGCATTCCATCAAACATTAAGATTAAAGGGCTCACAACAAAATACTTGCTCAAGCGCGCCTTCGCAGACTTCCTTCCCGACGCTATTCTGACGCGCAAGAAAATGGGCTTTAACGTTCCGACGGGTACCTGGTTCCGCGAAGGTCAACGTAATCTTATCATGCAATTGTTGCTTTCCGAACGTGCTCGTAGTCGGGGCTATCTGAATGCTGCATTTGTGGCACGTTTAGTACGTGACCACCTGGAGGGAAGGGCGAACTATCAAGCACAGTTGTTTACTCTCGCCAGCCTGGAACTCTGGTTCCGCGTCTTTATTGATGCTCCCAGATTAGAGCGTCCATATGGATCGGTTGAAGAATTGCTAGAATCAGGAGAAAAATTGGCAGTTCCCGGTTTGTAGATCGCAATTGTACAAAGAAGGAAACGTGATCAGTATGTCCTCCACATATTCGAGACAGCAAACAATAGAGAAACCTTTTCGCGTCTTGATGGTGACGGGAGTCTATCCAACAGAACAGAAACCGCATTCGGGCACGTTCATCAAAAGCCAGGTCGATTCACTTATCGCGGCGGGTCTCGAGGTAGAACTGCTCCTTCCAAAACCTGGTCCGTCACCAATGCGCTATCTAGCAGCAATTGTGCAGGTCTTCCTCAAGACGCTCACAGGCGGCTTCGACATCGTACATGCACATTATGGCCTCTGGTGCCTAACTGCGCGTACGCAATGGACCACACCCGTTGTTGCTTCCTTTATGGGAGACGATCTGTTAGGCACTGTGACTGCCGGCGGAGGCTACAGCAAAAAGGGCGCTGTTGTTGCAGGTATCAGCCGCTACTTATGCCGTCGAGTAGACGCCGTCATTGTCAAAACCGAGGCTATGAAAGAGGCAGCGTCAAGGGTAGATAACATCGTCGTTATTCCCAACGGCGTAGACTTTGAGTTATTCCGCCCTATCCCCCGTACAGAGGCCCGCACTGCACTGGGTTGGGATCAAGACCGCTACTATATTCTCTTCGGCAATGACCCACGCATACCAGTGAAAAATTATCCACTGGCGCAGGCTGCTATCGAGCGTCTGCATGCTAAAGGAATATCTGCCGAGCTGGTGGTAGCTCACGGCTTGCCACAAACAAAAGTTGTGCTGTATATCAACGCCAGCAACGCTCTCATTCTCTCATCGATTGCTGAAGGTTCGCCTAACATTGTCAAAGAAACAATGGCCTGTAATGTACCAGTTGTCTCGACAAACGTAGGGGACGTATCTCAGGTCATTGGCCACACCAAGGGTTGTAGGGTATGTCCCCATGATAGCGACGCATTAGCAACAGCCCTTGAGGAGGCATTGCGACGAACAGAGCCGACAACTGGCAGAGCTGATATCCTGCACCTGGATCGCTCGCTTGTCGCAAAGCAGGTCATCGCTGTCTATGACCAGGTGACAAGACACAAGACAAAGAACACTCGTTTCTTCTTGAGAAGGGAAAGAAAGCATGTCGAAAGCCCGTAAGATACTGATGCTGGTAGAAAACCTCCCTGTACCTGCTGATCACCGCGTCTGGACCGAAGCCACTACGCTGCGAGATCAAGGCTTTCAGGTCAGTGTTATCTGCCCTAAAGGGTCTACACGGTATCGAGAGTCGTATGTTTGCATTGACAATATATCCATTTATCGATATCAATTGCCCACAACTGGACATAAATATGCAGCCTACATCGCGGAATACGGTGTTGCCGTACTCATGACATTCTGGCTGAGCCTTAAGGTGTTGTTCCGTCAAGGCTTTGATGTCATTCACGCGGCTAATCCACCTGACATATTCTTCATGATCGGGTTGTTCTACCGAATCTTCGGCAAGAAATTTGTATTTGACCAACATGACCTTGCACCAGAGATGTTCCAGGTTAAATTTCAGAATCGCTTGAAGCCACTTCAAAAACTCCTATTCTTGCTGGAACGCTGTTCATACCGAACAGCTAATATCGTCATCGTGACCAACCAATCATTTAAACAGATCGCTACTGAACGCGGCTGCTGTCCTGCCAACAAGCTATTTGTAGTACGTAATGGGCCTGATTTGCAGCGCTTGAGGTTGACCACTCCCGAGCCTGAACTGAAAAAAGGGCGACGTTATCTGCTGGCCTATGTGGGTGTGATGGGGAAGCAAGATGGTGTTGAATACGCCCTGTTCGCACTCCATGATCTTGTTCATAAGCGTGGTCGTAACGATGTCTCATTAATACTGATGGGAGATGGTGACCATGCTTACGCATTGCATACGCTCGCCCACAAACTACTACTTGATGAGTATGTCAATTTCACAGGCTGGATAGAAAGCAAAGATATCGCAAGTTATCTTACAGTGACAGATGCGGGACTCTCGCCTGACCCGCGAAACGGCCTGAATGAGTTCTGCACGATGATCAAGACGATGGAATACATGGCAACGGGCAAACCCGTAGTGGCTTTTGATCTCGCGGAAACACGCTTTTCAGCGGGAGATGCCGCTCTCTACGCCATACCAAACGTCGTACAAGACTTTGCTGACAGAATAGAAACCTTGCTTGATGACGAAGGACTCCGCCTTAAAATGGGAGCCATTGGACGAAAGCGTATCGATGAGGAGTTAAGTTGGGAGCATAACAAAAAAAATCTCATGCTAGCATATATGATGCTTTTTCCTGGAAGTTTCGGCGTGGCAACAGAGCAGATGCTGCCACAAGTCGCGGAGGTTATGGATTAAGAACAACAGATGATACTGCAGTGTTTCCGCATGTATGAAATTGTCTGGCTAGAACTTGCTCAACAACACCCTACCAGAGTGAGGAGGCATGGTGATTACCTGACTGACAGGCTCACCATAGAGATCAACATAGAGAGTTCTTAACCTGATAGTTACAGCGTCCGTTGCGTTGGGGTTAACGATGCTCAATCCGTTGCTATAGTCACGCCAGTAGACATTTTGAGATTGATGCATGGCATCGATAGGGTGACCAATTTGGGCACTATACTCGCTATAGCGGGTATCACCTCCATACCCTTGATAGGTGGAGATGAACAGCGCTGCCAGATGTTCTTTGCCCATCAGGTAAGAGGCGAGCGCCCACTGAATCTCCTCACTATTTATAGGAGCCGACTCACCGAATTGGTTAACGACGTAATATGGCTTTTGTTGTTTCTGAAAATCCTCCATGAATTGGATTCTTTGTACCCAATCATTACCGGTCAGGTAGCCTTCGCCGCCGCGTGTAAAACCATCTTCATCTAGCATGCCATCAACATGATCCACTATCTTTTGTATGTGGGGATCACTGGGAGACAGACCATCGATAGCAAGGTTGGGGATGAGAGCCAACGGATGTCGCAGGTGATGCAACGCCTGTTGCATTCGTGTAAGCCAGTTTATAACATCTGCGCTCCATCGTGGATCATCAAGCTGCCCAGTGTAACGTTGCACCCACTGGCCATTTATGTAGGCGCCGCAGGCACCGAACTGGTTTTGCAGGTCCACATTATCAGCAGCGATCCCATCGTACCCGCTTTCGCTGGCTGGCTGGGCATAGGTCTGGATCTGCCAGGATAGCACAGCAGAATTGGCAAAATCGAGCGGAATATTTGGGTCTCCGAATTCATAAGCTGGGGTGGTCCGATCACATTTGTAGAGTACCCAGTTGGGATGGACGGCTTTCCAATAGGCCAGATCACGGTATGCCTCGCTATTAGAGAAAGTTCCATGGTCACGATTAAAGGGAATATAGTAGCTGATAAAAATGTTTGGGTTTCCTGCGCGAATGGCTGCAACGTGATCAACCTCTGCTCCCCATACAAAGTCGTAGTGGTTCGCGACAGCGGCTGGGTCAGATATTTTGTAGTCGAAACCCTGAAAGAGGTGGATGTTGTTCCAGGTAACAACAAACAGGCGTATACGGGGAGTATCACCGGAAGTAGTCCCGGATCTGCTATAGAAGGGAGTACAGCTACTGAAGATGAGCAAAAGCACGAGTCCTGCAAGCCAGTAAGGCAGTCGTTGTCCATTCAGTGGATGCTGAGATGACATAACATGCTCCCGTTGTGAGTACATGATATACCCAAGGAGGTTTCGAACTCCTAGGGTACCCGTCACAGGTGTTAGTGTAGCATAGGCGAAGGCAACATGTAAATATCAACAGCAGTGACGGAGAACAGCCCCTCATCCGAAATCGATATGCCAGCGTTCACCATCACTGCGCTCGCCACACCTGTACTGTCCTATCCGCGCTCCCCGAGGCGATGCGGGTGCCATCCGGCGACCATGCCACTGTCCATACGGGGTCGGAATGACCGCGATAGATTAAGACATGCCCGCCATTGGCTGTATCCCACACCTGAGCGGTTGTATCGCCTCCTCCATTATCGATATTCCCGCTTCCAGAAACGATACGCCTGCCATCCGGTGACCATGCCACCCCCCACACAGCATCAGCGTGCCCGCGGTAGGTGTAGACATGCCCGCCATTGGCTGCATCCCATAGCTGCACCGTGTCATCATCACTCCCCGAGGCGAGGCGCTTGCCATCCGGCGACCATGGCACCGCATTCACATGATCAGCATGCCCGCGATAGGTGTAGACATGCCCGCCATTGGCTGCATCCCATAGCTGCACTGTCCTATCTGCGCTCCCCGAGACGAGGCGCTTGCCATCGGGTGACCATGCCACCGCATTGACACGACCAACGTGCCCGCGGTAGGTGTAGACATGCCCGCCATTGGCTGCATCCCACACCTGCGCTGTGCCATCATTGCTTCCCGAGGCGAGGCGCTTGCCATCTGGCGACCATGCCACCGTTACCACACGTTCAAAATGCCCGCGATAGGTGTAGACATGCCCGCCATTGGCTGCATCCCACACCTGCACCGTGCCATCATTGCTTGCCGAAGCGAGGCGCTTGCCATCTGGCGACCATGCCACCGCATTGACACGACCAGCATGCCCGCGATAGGTGTAGACATGCCCGCCATTGGCTGCATCCCACACCTGCACCGTGCCATCATTGCTTGCCGAAGCGAGGCGCTTGCCATCCGGCGACCATGCTACCCCCATCACACCAGCAGAATGGCCGCGATAGGTATAGAGAGCCGTTCTGAGAGAGGAAGAAGTGGAGGTCTGGGGTGTGGGAAGAGGGTCAGTAGGCGAGCCAGTGGAGGTCTGGGACGCTGGGGAAGGGTTAGTGTGCAAGCCACACGAAGTGACGAACGATGTGATACTCCCTCCTGCGAGGGTGAGTCCTGCTAGCCTCCGTAAAATGGTGCGTCGAGACATCCTCTGCTCACCAGTCAGCAGGCCAAGTGGCTCGGCGTCCTGTGAAAATGAATCTTGATGAGCCATTAAGAAAGGCTCCTTTCTGTTTGAGTACGATGGGTTCCTTTCCAGTGCTCTATTCCTTTTGTGATAGGTGCAGGCATTGGCAGCTACCCCTCCTCGTTTGAGAGTAATCATGCCGGTTTGAGCGCAATCAGCAGCGTGATATTGTCGCTTGCTCCGCCATTAAGTGTGCCGTGAATCGTGCCTGTCGCACCAGTTGAAGCGAAGATCTCCTGTGACATCTCCGAGGTCGTCAACGAACTACTGGTGGTGCTCCACTGTTCAATAAATCCTGATGGGACATTGATGGTCGTTGCGCCAGCGATGCCAACCACGTAGACCAACATGTCATTGGCAGTCGTTGTTGTCACGCCCGTATTATCCACATTGCTGGTTGATGAGTTGAACTGGGCATTGCTGGTATCCACCGGAGTGGTGGTATTCACCCCAATGTAGCTGGCAATCCCCCCTGATGCCTCCCCGGCCGTCCCGAAGCTCCAGGTATAGGTTGCCGGCTCCGATGAGCCTGCGACTTTCTCATAAGTGGCGGTCGCGATGGATGCACTGTTATCTTGCCGAAGCACGGGATTCCACCCTGCCGGAGGAGTGATCGCATTACCGGCTGTTTGCACAACAACAAAGGCAACCATGACATCACCACTGGCTGTTCCTGGCGGTAGCCCGATGGTGAGTGTTGAGCCTCCTGCGCTATTATTGCCTATGGCTGTCGCTCGAAGCGAAATCCCTGATGGCGGTGTTGGGGTAGGCGTTGGCGTTGGCGTTGACGTCGGCGTTGGGATAGGTGTAGGTGTTGACGTCGGCGTTGGGGTAGGCGTTGGCGTCGATGTTGGGGTAGGCGTCGGCGTTGGAGTAGGTGTTGGGGTCGCTGCCACTGCGGGTTCGAGCGCAATCAGATGGGTGATATTAGAATTGGCTCCACCATTATGCGTGCCATGAATCGTGCCTGTCGCACCAGTTGAAGCGAAGATTTCCTGCGACATCTCCGAGGTGGTCGACGAATTACTGGCGGTATAGAACTGCTCAGTAAAGCCAGAGGGGACATTCACGGTCGTTGGGACAACGATGCCAACCGCGTAGACCAACATATCATTGGCCATGGTGGTGGTCACCCCGCTATTGTCCACATTACTGGTATTCGAGTTGAATTGAGCATGACTGGTATCCACCGGAGTGGTGGTATTCACCCCAATGTAGCTGGCAATCCCCCCTGATGCCTCACCGGCAATGCTAAAACTCCAGCTATAGCTGGCTGGTTCTGATGAGCCTGCGACTTTCGCATAAGTGGCGGTTGAGATCGCTGAACTAGTATCTTGCCGAAGCACGCGATTCCACCCTGCCGGAGGAGTGATCGTATTACCGGCGGTGCGCACAATCACAAAGGCAACCATGACATCACCACTGGTTGTTCCTGCCGGTAGCCCGATGGTGAGCGTTGAGCCTCCTGCGCCATTATTGCCTGTGGCTACTGCTCGAAGCGAAATCCCTGATGGCGGCGTTGGGGGCGCTGCCGCTGCCGGTTTGAGCGCAATCAGCATCGTGATATTGGAATTGGCGCTATTAAGCGTGCCGTGAATGGTGCCTGT
>Ga0070717_10004081_pt1 | contig 10534 bp, 9 predicted proteins | sample LARL113metaG_FD_71366 | JGI IMG/M metagenome (GOLD analysis project Ga0070717, IMG submission 71366) | Corn, switchgrass and miscanthus rhizosphere microbial communities from Kellogg Biological Station, Michigan, USA - LAR L11-3 metaG | ecosystem: Host-associated > Plants > Roots > Rhizosphere ... | reverse complement strand
TCAGGCAGGTCGAGCGCGACCGCGACGTTCCACAGCATGCCCATGGCGAAGAACATCCGCAGCCGCTCGGGGTCGGCTCCGCTGCGCTCCTCGGCCAGCCGCCACAGGTGGCCGTAGCATCGCCTGGCCGCTGCCTGCACCTCGGCGTCACCGGACGCGGCATACGTGTGCAGCTGGACCAGCAGCAGGTCGCGGTCGTTGAGCAGGTCATGATAGGCGCGGGCCATCGCGTCGAGGGCCTCGTCACCGGTCAGGCCCTCGGACGCCTCGATGAACCGGCTTTCGATGAGCGCGTAGGCCCGCCGGTAGGCGGCGATGAACAGGTCCTTTTTCGTCGAGAACAGCCGGAACAGGTAGGGCTGGGAGATCCCGGCCCGGGCCGCGATCGCCTCGGTCGAGGTGCCGGCCAGCCCGCCCCTGGCGAACTCGGCTACCGCGGCGTCGAGCACAGACTCCCTGCGCTCGTCGGCACTCATCCGCCTTGACACCATGGCTATAAGTTAGTGATGACTCACTATCTTGTCAAGTTCTGCGGTGGGCAGGCTGTTTGGGCTGGTGAGCGCGCCGTTGGCAGTGCGGGCGATGCTCAGCGCGCGGGTGGCAGCGTGGCGGCCAGGACGGCGCGGTGAGTGGGTACGGCCGCGGCGTGCCGACGCCGGCCCTCATCGGTGAGCGTGACGTAGATCCCGCGCCGGTCCAGGTCGCACAGGACGCGCTGCACCAGGCCGTGCTGCTCGAGCCGCCCGATCAGCCGGGACAGCGCGCTCTGGCTCAGGTGCACGGCGTCGGCCAGCTCCTGCACGCGGAACTTGTGATCATCGCTCTCGGCCAGGCGCTCCAGCACCTCGAAGTCGCTGACCCCGAGGCCATGGCGTTCGCCCAGCTCCCGGTCGAGCGCGCAGCTGACGACGGCATGGCTGGCGGCCAGCGCTCGCCAGGCGGCCACCTCGGCGGCGTCCGGGACCGGGGCGGCCGGCCCCGACGTGCCCGGGGCCGACCTAGCCGCGGCTGACGTACCCGGGGCCGACGTACCCGGGGCGGGCCGCGGGCCTGTCGCCTGCCGCGTTGCGCTCACGCTCGCAGGGTAGCGCTCCGCGGAGTTAGATGCAAGTAAAATTAATGTTGTTGCATCTATTGCAGGTGCATATATAGCGTCGTGGCCATGACTTCTACAGCTCTCCCCCGTGCGTCCGCCCCGCGCTGGAGCCCGCGGCTGTGGGCCATCCTGATCGTGCTGTGCGGCGCCCTGTTCCTCGACGCGCTCGATGTCTCGATGGTGGGGGTCGCGCTCCCGTCCATCCGCGCCGATCTCGGACTGACCACCTCCTCACTACAGTGGGTGGTCAGCGGGTACGTGCTCGGCTACGGCGGGCTGCTGCTGCTCGGCGGGAGGGCCGCCGACCTGCTCGGCCGGCGCCGCGTCTTCCTCTCCGCGCTCGCGGTGTTCGCGGTCGCGTCGCTGTTCGGCGGCCTGGTCAGCAGCGCGGGGCTGCTCATCGCCGCGCGGTTCATCAAGGGCGTCGCGGCGGCGTTCACCGCTCCGGCCAGCCTGTCGATCATCACGACGACCTTCGCCGAGGGGCCGCAGCGCAACCGGGCCGTCAGCATCTACTCGGCCTTCGGGGCCAGCGGCTTCTCGCTGGGCCTGGTGCTGTCCGGCCTGCTCACCGAGGTGAGCTGGCGGTGGACCCTGCTGCTGCCGGCCCCGGTCGCGGTCCTCGTGCTGGTGGCGGGGCTGCGGCTGATACCCCGCGAGGCTTCGCCGGCCAGCCGCAGCCGGCGCTTCGACCTGCCCGGCGCGGTCACCGTGACCGCCGCCATGCTGCTGCTCGTGTCGGCGGTCGTCGGGGCGCCGCAGTCCGGCTGGGCCTCGGCCGCCACCCTCGGATCCTTCGCGGGCGCGGCCGTGCTGCTCGCGGCGTTCGGCGTCATCGAACGGCGCAGCCCGGACCCGCTGCTGCCGTTCGGCATCTTCCGGTCGGCCTCGCTGACCCGGGCGAACCTGTGCATCCTGGCCCTGTTCGGGTCCTACGTTTCCTTCCAGTTCCTGGTCACGCAGTACCTGCAGATCGCATCGGGCTGGACGGCGCTGGGGACCGCCCTCGCCTTCCTGCCGGCCGGCGTCCTGGTCGCGGTCGCCTCGCCGAGGATGGGGCTGCTGCTGGACCGTTTCGGCCCGGCCCTCATGGTCACGGTGGCGCTTGGGTGCCTGGTCGGGGGCTACGCGCTGTTCCTGCGGATCGGCCCGCGTCCCGACTACCCCGGAGTGATCTTGCCGTCCGTGCTGCTGATCGGCGCGGCGTTCGGGCTCGGCTTCTCCGCGCTCAACGTCCAGGCCACCGCCGGCGTGGCCGACGCGGAGCAGGGGCTGGCCTCCGGCATCCTGCAGACCTCCATGCAGATCGGCGGCGCGCTCGTGCTGGCGATCGTCACCGCGGTCGTGGACGCACACGGCGGCAACAGGCTCGGCGCACCCCAGGCGCTGTTGTCGGCCTACCGGCCAGCGCTGGAGGTGATCACCGGCGTGGCGGCCGTGGGCGTGGCCATCGCCGCCAGCGGGCTGGCGTTCCCCGGCGCCCGCAGGGCGGGGACCGGGCCCCGGCGGCCGACCGAGGAGGCCGAGCGGCCCGAGTTCGAGCCGGTGGTTCGCTAGGCGGCCCGATCGGAAACAAGGAGGGCCTCTGGCGGCGCCGCCCGCCTCAGGCCCTCCTTCGTGGGAGTGATCGTCCCGCTCACCATGTGGCTGACCTGCCGCAAGCAGGGCTCGCGGCCGCCGGGCCGCCCGCCGCCTGACGAGTCGCGCACGCTGGCGGCCTCCGCCGGCCGGCACGGACCGGGCGGCTAGGTCAGCGGCCCGCGGCGATCGCCGCCACCACCGCGTAGGGCAGCGGCCGGGGATGCACGAGCAGCGCCCTGGCCACCTGCCGGATCTCCAGCCGCCTGGGGGTCAGCACCCCCTCGCTGTAGCGCCAGGCACCGCACTCGTCGGCGCCGAAGCGTGCTCCCAGGGTCCGGCGGAACCGCCGCGCATCACCGCCGTCGCCCTTCCAGATGAGCAGCCAGGCGCGCAGCTCGTCGTCGCGTTCGAGCGTGGTCCAGTTCATCAGCTGTTCGGCGATCTGGCCGGCCGCGTCAACGACGAAGACCAGGTCGCCCGCGGCCTTGATGCCGTTGATCCGGCCCTCGCTGGCGTGCCCGTGGTGGATGCTGGCCGAGCTGAACGGCACGCCGACCGCCAGCGCGGCGACCGCATGACCGGCCTCGTGCCAGGCGGTCCGGACGGTGGCCTTCCGGGCGGGGGTAAGGCCGGGGAAGCAACCGCAGTCATAGCGCTGCCTGGCCCACTTGTCGTTCACGATGGACTCGTCGTCGTAGCGGATGACCCGGCTCAGCTCGGCCTGGATCCCGGCTAGAGCACGCTTTTCGGCAGGCTTCATGGGCAACGCATCGAGCCTATCGCCCGACAGCGCCAGCTCATATTCCGGGCAATTGCCCGACATCGTGGTGAGATGCCTGTTAGTACTCGTGAGCGGGAGGCCGCATGACAACCGTGGCTGGCGGTACCGCTGGTCGCCACCTCCGCCCGCCGTCGGCGCCGCCGCTGCGGGCGGACGCCGAGCTCAGCCCGATGCCGCCGTTGCCCCACGCGCCCGGCGGGTGGGCGACCATCCTGGCCGATCCGCCGTGGCGGTTCACCAACCGGACCGGCAAGGTCGCTCCCGAACACCGCCGACTGGACCGCTACGACACCATGACCTACGCCGACATCTGCGCCCTGCCCGTGGCTCGGGTCGCCGCGCCGAACTCACACCTCTACCTGTGGGTGCCCAATGCCCTGCTGCCCGAGGGCCTGCAGGTGATGGCGGCGTGGGGCTACCGCTACGTGTCCAACATCGTCTGGGCCAAAAGGCGGAAGGACGGAGGTCCGGACGGCCGCGGCGTGGGCTTTTACTTCCGCAACGTCACCGAGCTGCTGTTGTTCGGCGTGCGCGGAAGCATGCGCACCCTGCCACCGGGCCGTCGTCAGGTGAATATGATCGAGACACAAAAACGGGAGCACTCGCGCAAACCAGACGAATCGTACGAGCTTATCGAAGCGTGCAGCCCCGCACCGTTCCTCGAACTGTTCGCCCGGTACTCGCGTACGGGCTGGTCAGCATGGGGCGATGAGGCTGCGACCGACATCACCCCGCGTGGACGCCAGCATCCCGCGTATGGCACGCGGATGGGACCATTGGCGTAACAGGGCTGGGGAGGCAAGATTCAACGATGACCAAGGTGCCAAGTCTCCCCCGGGGCAAGCGACTGCGGGATAAGGAACGGTCCGACGTCGCGGCTGAACTGCTCCGCCGCTACAACAGCGGCAAGAGCATCCGGGACATCTGTGCCGATACCGGTTACAGCATCGGCCGGGTGCGGCGACTGCTGGAAGAGGCGGGGGTCAAGTTCCGCAGGCGGGGCGGGGCGACCCGGGGTAGTGCCCAGGGCAGCGCGGGCTGACCCGCCGGTCATGTCACCAGCGCCGAGCCAGGCCGAGCCTGCTGAATGACCGGTGCTAGCGCTCACGATTGCGACCAGGGCCGATGGGACCAGGGCCGAGACCGAGGCCAGAACCGGGACGGAGTCCAGGACCTGAACCGGGGCGGCGGGTATCAGGGCCCGAACCGAGGCGAAGACCAGTACGTCGTCGGGATGGATTTCGGCACGCTGTCCGCCCGCGCGCTCGTCGTCCGTACCGCTGACGGTACCCCGGCCGGCACCGCCATTCATCAGTACGCGCATCAGGTCATGGACACCGAGCTCGCCGCCACCGGCGAGCCGCTCCCCCCGGACTGGGCGCTGCAGGATCCGGAGGACTACCGCGAGGCGCTGCGCACCGCCGTGCCCGCGGCGATCAGGGACGCGGGGATCCGGCCCGAGCAGGTCGTCGGCATCGGCACCGATTTCACCGCGAGCACCGTGCTGCCCGTGCTCGCCGACGGCACCCCGCTGTGCCAGCTCGACGGGCTCAAGGGCAACAAGCACGCCTACGTCAAGCTCTGGAAGCACCACGCGGCCCAGCCGCACGCGGACCGGATCAACGAGCTGGCCCGCGTGCGAGGCGAGCCCTGGCTCCCCCGCTACGGCGGGAAGATCTCTTCCGAATGGCAGTTCGCCAAGGCCCTGCAGTTGCTGGACGAGGCGCCCGAACTGTACCGGCGGGCCGAGCGCTGGATCGAGGCGGCCGACTGGATCATCTGGCAGCTCGCCGGGCACGAGACCAGGAACGCCTGCACGGCCGGCTACAAGGGCATCCGGCAGGACGGTAAGTACCCGTCCCGCGAGTTCCTGGCTGCGCTGGACCCCAGGTTCGAGACGTTCGCCGCCGGCAAGCTGGACCATCCGGTGTCCGCGCTCGGCAGCCGGGCGGGCTCGCTCACCGCGCAGGCGGCCGGGTGGACCGGGCTGCCCGAGGGCATCGCGGTCGCGGTGGGCAACGTAGACGCGCACGTCACCGCCCCGGCGGCCGGCGCCATCAGGCCGGGCCAGATGGTCGCCATCACCGGCACCTCCACCTGTCACGTGATGAACTCGCCCGCGCTCGCCGAGGTGCCGGGAATGTGCGGGGTGGTGGACGGCGGCATCGTGGGGGGGCTGTGGGGTTACGAAGCGGGGCAGAGCGCGGTGGGCGACATCTTCGCCGCGTTCGTCGGTCACAGCGTGCCCGCCGGCTATTTCGACGAGGCGAGCAAGCGCGGGGTATCGGTGCACGACGTGCTGTCCGGGCATGCGCTGCGCCACCCGGCGGGCGCATCCGGGCTGATCGCGTTGGACTGGCTGGGCGGAAACCGGTCGGTGCTCGTGGACCACCACCTGTCCGGCGCGATCGTGGGCCTGACGCTGGCCAGCACCGCGCCGGAGATCTACCGCGCGCTGGTCGAGGCGACCGCGTTCGGCACCAGGGTGATCATCGAGGCGTTCAACTCGGCCGGCGTGGACGTGGCCGAGCTGATCATGGCCGGCGGGCTGCTCAGAAACGAGCTGTTCATGCAGGTCTACGCGGACGTGATGCGCCGCCCGCTGGGCGTGATCGGGACCGACCAGGGCCCCGCGCTCGGCTCGGCCATCCACGCCGCGGTGGCCGCGGGGCTCTACCCCGACGTACCCGAGGCCGCGGCGGCGATGGGCATCATGCACCGTGACGTCTACCGGCCCGATCCGGTGAGCGCGGACGTCTATGACGAGCTCTACGCGCAGTACGTCCGGCTGCACGACTACTTCGGCCGCGGCGGCAACGAGGTCATGCACCAGCTGCGGGATCTCCGCGACCGCGTCCTGGCCGGCCAACCCGAAAGCAGCAACCGATGATGATCCCGAACGCCGCTTCGCGGTAGCGCCGGTCAGCGCGCCCCGGCCAGGTGGTCGATGCGCCATCACCGACACTCCAGGGGAGGCGATGGCACATCGACACCATGGCCCGCCCGGCGGCCCGCAGCACGAGGTAATGAACCTCGGCCACCGCGCGGCGGCCTGGCGGGTGTGCCGCGAGCTGACCGGATCGAGTTCCGGCAGGTCTGGGAGTACGGCTCGAAGCACGCCACCGCCCGCCGGGATGATCCGGCGGGCGGCGGTGGCTGGCCGCGGCGGGCGGCGATACTAGACATGGTGCAGAGCGGAATCGGCCCCGGAGGCGGTCTTGGAGGCGGGCAGCCGCGAGGCACGGACGCCCAGCGCGAGGGTGCGCACCAGGACCATGGCCAGGGCCATGAAGATCAGCCCGTCGGTGACGGCCGCGAGGGTGACGTGGTTGGCGATGGCCCAGTTGACCACCGGCGTCTGGAACCAGTGCCCCAGGCCGTAGGAGAACGCCGCCCTGGCGCCGATGATGACCGTCCACAGCGCCGCGTACGGCGCCCCGGCCCGGCTGACCGGCTTGCCGGTCTTGGGGCTGCGGTACACGTGCATCAAGGCGGCGGCCGCCAGCCCGCCGAGTACGCCGGCCGCCACGCCGGCGATCTCGACGATCAGGCCGGTGCCGCTGGTGACCGGACGGTCGACGAACAGCGGGATGATCACGGCGGCAGCGATCACGGGGCGCAGCAGCCGCATCGCGTTGATCTTGCGTGCGTTGCCGTAGTCGCTGGCGAGCACGGTGGCGAGCACGATGCCGTTGACGATCTCGGCCTCGGTTAGCTGGGAAAGCATCTCATCCTCCTGACGAGCCGGCGGTTCTTGCGATGCCTCCACCATCGCCGGGCCGGGGGTCGTGCGCGTCGGAGTACGGGCTGGTCACCGGCATGATGTCTCCGGCTGGTCCTGGTACCGGGCGGTACCAGGACCGGCCGGTGAAGGTCAGCCCGGGACTCACCCCGCGGTCTGACGTGCCGGCGGCGCGCCGGGCCGATACTGAAGGCATGCCACGCACGGTCAACTGGGTAGCCCGCTCCCTCGGGTACGTGTGGATCGGCTTTCTCACCTTCCTGCTCGCCCCACCGCACGGGCGGGCCGCCTGGGCGGTTCAGATCGTGGGCTATACCGTCCTCGGCCTCGGGCTCCTCGGCTGGATCCTGCTGGAGGCGCTCTCGACCCGCACCGCCGCCGCGGAGCGGATTCCGGCCTGGACGCTGCCCGTGCTGCTGGGGGCGATGGGCGCGGCCGCGGGAGCCGCCTCCGTCTGCGGAAGCGGCGGCACGGCCCTGCTGATCTTCGCGTTCCTGGCCGCGATGATCGCGGGAGGCGACACCAGCCTGCCAGCGGCCATCGCCGTGACGTGTGCGGCCATCCTCGCGATCGACGTCAGCGGGCTGGCTTTCGGCGACAGCTACGGCACGCTGCTCGGATTCCCGGCGATCGTGGTGGCCGGCTTCGTGATCGGGCGGAACCGGGGCGCCTACCGGATTCAGGCCGAGCAGGCGTCGATCCTGCTGGCCCAGCGCGAGCAGCTGCAAGCCGAGCAGCGCCGGGCCGACCTCCTCGACGAGCGCGCCCGGATCGCCCGGGAGATCCACGACGTGCTGGCTCACTCCCTCGGCGCGCTCGGGATCCAGATCCAGGTGGCCCGGTCGATGCTGCACAAGGACATCGACCAGGCGGGTGAGGTCCTGGCCACCGCTCAGCAGTTGGCCGCCGAGGGCCTGGTGGAAACGCGCCGCGCCGTTCACGCCCTGCGGGCCGGCACCCTGCCGCTCGACGAGGAGCTCGCCCGGGTCACCGAGACGTACACGCAGCGGTACCACGTCGGGGTCAGCTTCGGCACCGGCGGCGTCCCGGCGGCCCTGCCGCCCGACGCGACGGTCGCGCTGCTGCGCATCGCCCAGGAGGCCCTGGTCAACGCGGCCAAGCATGCCTCGGGCCAGCCCGTGACGATCCGTCTCGACTACGGGGACACCGAGGTCAGACTCACCGTGCGCAACGACCTGGCCCCGGGCACCGACCCCGGCCCGGCCGCCCTGAGCACCGTCAACGGCGGCTACGGCCTGACCGGCATGCACGAACGGCTGCGCTTGCTGAACGGGACCCTCGAGGCCGGGCGCCATGACGGCCAGTGGGTCGTGACCGCCGAGCTGCCACGCCCGGCGGTACCCGGGACACCTGACCCTGCGAACACGGCGCCCCCTGATGCCGAGCACACGGCGCCTCCTGATCCTGGGAACATGGGGTCGTGACCGGTCACGTGGCTGGGCTGCCGTTGCGCATCGTGATCGCTGATGACCAGGCCAGCGTGCGTCAGGGCCTGGTCCTGCTGCTCGACGGGCTGCCCGACATCGAGGTGGTGGGCGCCGCGGCGAACGGGGAACAGGCGTTGGACCTGGTGGCCGAGCACCACCCGGACGCGATCCTGCTCGACCTGAACATGCCCGTGCTCGACGGCATCGGCGCCATCCGCAGGCTGAGGGCCGAGCACCCGGACGTCGCCATAGTCGTGCTCACCACGTATGCGGACGACAGTTCCGTCCTGGACGCGCTGCGCGCTGGCGCGCGCAGCTACCTCACCAAAGACGCCGACCACGCCGACATCGCCCGTGCGCTGCAGGCGGCAGCGGACGGTCTGACGGTGTTCGACCCCCGGGTACACGAAACGCTGCTCGCCGCCACCTCGGCGCCCGCGGCGCCCGAGCGCACCCCGGCGGCGCCACCTCCCGACGGCCTGACCCAGCGCGAACTCGAGATCCTGCGTCTCATCGCGCGCGGGCTGACCAACCCGGAGATCGCCGCGGAGCTCTACCTGAGCAACCACACGATCAAGACCCACATCAGCCGGATCTTCGCGAAGACCGGGTCCAGGGACCGTGCCGCCGCCATTGGCTACGCGCACCGCCACAACATCGGCTGAGCCGAGGCGCCTGAGGCACGGGGCCGGGGGCCTGGGGGCTGAGCCCGAGGCCTGAAGCCGAGACTTGAAGCCGGGGCTTGAAGCCGGTGCCTGAACTCGGGGCCTGAAGCCGGAGTCTGAGGCCGAGGCCCCAGACAAGTGGACGAAATGTCGGCATCGCGAGGTAGGTTGGCCGCGTGCTTGACTCTTTTCACCCGGCCGTACGCGCCTGGTTCGAGCGCCGGTTCCCGGACGGCCCCACCGCGCCGCAGGAAGGCGGCTGGCGCGAGATCGCCGCGGGGAACGACACCCTGATCGCGGCGCCGACGGGCTCGGGAAAGACCCTCGCCGCCTTCCTGGTCTGCATCGACCGGCTGTGCCATGCCGGGTCGCCGCCCGCCGACGTCGACGCGCCGCGCGGTCCCCAGGTCGTGTACGTCTCTCCGCTCAAGGCGCTGGCCGTCGACATCCAGCAGAACCTGGACGCTCCGCTGCGCGAGATCGGCGAGGTTGCCGCCCAGCTCGGCCTCACCGCGCCGGACATCCGGGTGGCGGTCAGGACCGGTGACACGGCCGCGTCGGAGCGCGCCGCCATGCTGCGCAAGCCGCCGGACTTCCTCGTCACCACCCCGGAATCGCTGTACCTGCTGGTGACCTCGGAGCGCAGCCGGGAGATGCTGCGCGGCGTGCAGACGGTGATCGTCGACGAGATCCACGCGGTGGCGGGCAACAAACGGGGGTCGCACCTGGCCATCACGCTCGAGCGGCTGTCCCACCTGGCCGACGGCCCGGTGCAGCGGGTAGGCCTGTCCGCGACCCAGCGCCCGATCGATATCATCGCGCGGCTGCTGGTCGGGGCGGGCGCCGGGCGGTCCGGCGCGGACGGATCGCCCCGGTGCGCGATCGTCGATTCCGGTCACCGGCGCGAGCTGGATCTGGCCCTGCAGCTGCCCGACGACGAGCTTGAGGCCGTGCCCACGTCCGATCAGATGGGCCAGATCCTCGACCTGATCGCGGCCGAGGTGGAGCAGCGCAAGACCACCCTGGTATTCGTCAACACCAGGCGGATGGCCGAGCGAGTGGCCCACCAGCTGGGCGAACGGCTCGGCGAGGACCAGGTGGCCGCGCACCACGGGAGCCTGTCGGCCGGCCGGCGTCAGCGGGTCGAGGCCCGGCTGCGGGCTGGCGACCTGCGGGCGCTGGTAGCCACCGCCTCGCTCGAGCTCGGTATCGACGTCGGGC
>Ga0070717_10004080_pt1 | contig 10535 bp, 10 predicted proteins | sample LARL113metaG_FD_71366 | JGI IMG/M metagenome (GOLD analysis project Ga0070717, IMG submission 71366) | Corn, switchgrass and miscanthus rhizosphere microbial communities from Kellogg Biological Station, Michigan, USA - LAR L11-3 metaG | ecosystem: Host-associated > Plants > Roots > Rhizosphere ... | reverse complement strand
TCCTCGCGGAAATTGCCGCGCTCGATCTCCTTCTCGAGGTTCTTGTTGGTTGCCGCGATCACTCGCGCATCCACCTGGATGGATTGCGGAGCGCCCACTGGCTCAAAGCGATGCTCGTCGAGTGCGCGCAGCACCTTAGCTTGCGTCTTGAGGCTCATGTCGCCAACTTCGTCCAGGAAGAATGTGCCGCCGTGCGCTTTTTGCAATTTACCGATTTTGTGATCGGCCAGGCCGTCCCGGTTGACACGCCGATGTCCGAAGAGCTCGCTTTCGATCAGTTCTTCCGGTATAGCCGCGCAATTCACTTCCACAAATGGCCCGCTTGCGCGCTGGCTGGCTCGGTGAATCGCGCGCGCCACCAACTCTTTTCCTGTGCCGCTTTCGCCGTAGATCAGGACGCGGCCGTTCGTCCCCGCCATCAGCTTCAATTGCTGCCGGAGCGCTTTCATGGGCACGCTATCGCCGATGATTTCCGGCCATTCGGTATCTTCGCGAAGTCTCTGCAGCTCTAAATCGGTCCGCCGCTGCTGCACGGCATTCTTGAGAACGACGCTGACTTTCTCGATCGTGAGCGGCTTCTCGACAAAGTCGAACGCGCCTAGTTTAGTGGCCTTTACGGCGGTCTCGATATTGCCGTGACCCGAAATCATGATCACGGCCGGGCGCGTTCCCGCCGGCAACTCCTGTATGCGGGAGAGTGTCTCGAGACCATCCATTGCGGGCAGCCAGATATCGAGCAGCACGGCTTCGAACGATTCGTGAAGCAGCACATCGAGACATGCCTCCCCACTTTCAACCGCCGTACAATCGTAATTCTCATCTCCGAGCACGCCGCGCAAGGATTGGCGGATGTTCGCCTCGTCATCGACGATTAATACTTTGGGTCCGCGTGCCGGCACAGAACGATTACGACTTTAGCGCGGGAGCGCTATCCGCCATCTCCACATTGGCAACTGGGGCGGCGGCAACCGGCTCTCCATTTGGCAATCCATTGAGCTCGACGACGAAGCTCGCGCCACGAGGAAGATTATCCTCCACCCGCACCCGGCCATGATGCTCGTTAACGATGTGGCTGACGATCGCGAGCCCCAGGCCCGTGCCCCGGCCCTTGGTCGAAAAGTACGGCAAAAACAATTTCTCCTTGTCCACGCGCGAGATGCCGCAACCCGTATCGGTGATGGAAAGCTCGACAAGATCCACCGAAGGCTGGGAGGTCGCGATAAACAATCTGCGCAATGGCGAATCGCTCATCGCCTCCGCTGCGTTGTCAATCAGATTGACGATCACGCGCTTCATCTGCTCCCGGTCCGCCATCACCGGGGGAATTGTGCGGTCGAGCGCTATAGATACGTCAATGTCTTCCAGGCGTCCCGCGAAAACGGCTAGCGCGCTCTCCACGATCTCATTCAGGTCCGCCGCAACGGGCTGCGCGCTTGGGAAGCGCGAGAACTGCGCGAATTCATCCACCAGCGTTTTTACGCTCTGCACTTCCTGCTGGATGGTCTGTGTACACTCCTCAAAGATGGCGCGCGTGTCCGGCGGAAGTGTCAACCGGAGTATGTGTCGTGCGATGCGGTCCGCGCATAGGGAAATGGGAGTGAGCGGATTCTTGATTTCGTGCGCGATGCGCCGCGCCACTTCCTGCCACGCCGCCGCCTTCTGGGCGCGCAGCAGATCGCTAGTGTCTTCAAGCACCATCACGATGCCGCGATTTTCTTCGAGCGAAGCAGCGGTGACCGCTAGGTGCAACACGCCGCTTGGGCGCTGCAGGTCGAGCTGGCAGGCTGCGGCGCCCGTGCGCCGCGCGCGTTTGAGCAAATGCCGGATCTCCGCCAAGTCATCCGGCGTGAAGAGATCGGAGAGGCGGCGGCCCGCGTGCGCCAGATTCTGCGGAAAAATGCCCGCCAGCGCCCGATTCACGCGCTCGATCCGCTCGTCGGCCGAAACCGAAATTACGCCGGTGGGAATGCTTTCGAGGATCGCTTCATTGAAGCGGCGGCGCGCTTCGAGCTCGCGAGCGTTTCCTTCGAGCTCGCTCGTCATCTCGTTGAATGCGCGCACCAACGTAGCCAGCTCATCGATCGCGTTTACCCGCACTCGATGGGAAAGGTCGCCGCGCCGCACCTGCTCGGCGGCTCCGAGCAGAGCCGAGATGGGTACGCTAATCTGCCGCGACAGAATCTGCGCGGACCACGCTGCGAAGAACAACACGAACAAAGTCAAAAGGCAGATCAGCAAGAAATATATGTCCTGATAGAACTTCTTCCGGCTGCCGAGTTGCTTCTGGACGTCCATAAAGCGCTGGATCTCGGACTCCTTTTGCGTCGGGTCTTCTGTGATGGAGCTGATCAGTGTGAGGTGCCCGAGCTTGCCGGCGCCATATTGGAAATTAGCGTCCGCTTTCAACGGGGCGGCGCTCGACACCCGGAAAAGCTGGTATAGCAGCAACGGGACACCGCTTTGCCGGGTCAGCAGCAATTGCCGAATGCCGCGCTTCTCGCACAATGTCCTGAAAAATGCCGAATTGATGTGCCCGCTCTCCGCCGCATCGCGTGTCTCGGGCAGCAGGCTGATCCAATCCACCTGCGCCTGCGCCCTGTCCTGCGCTTCCTTGCGATAGGATCTGTCGAGGTCCTGCAGGTTCATTTCGATCCCGCGCGACGGCTGGGTAAACCATTTCTCCAGTGTCCGGTTCAGCACCGCGTAGTTGAACAGCGCGGAGAACAGGGTTGGCGCGATGGTGAGCGCGAGCGCGCCTAACAAAAGCTTGGAACGGATGCGTGAGCCTTCCCGGCTGCGCTGGCGGTCAATGTAGAGCTTGACCCAAGCGCGAAAAAGCATGAATGCCAGCGCCACGCCGAGGACGAAAATGAGCACGGAGACGGCCGAAAGCAGCATTGTTTCGGCCGGGTCGGAAGGCCGGAACGGAAAGCTGAAGGAGCCCTGCCATATCATCAGAGCCAATAAAATCAGCAGCCCCAGCGCGGCCAAAACGTATGGGAGACGGCGTTTCACGTCACTGTCATGGTAGCCCAAAAGCAACGCGCGCGCTGTTGTCCGCCTCCGGAACCGCTACACTTTGGAGGCGATGCTCCGGACCATTCGCGCTACCAGGTACGTAACGCCACTCCGCGAAGGCGGCTCCCTGCCGGCCATCGTCGAGGCTGATGACCTCGGCCTGTATGTCCTCAAGTTTCGCGGCGCCGGGCAGGGTGCGCTCGCCTTAGTGGCCGAATTGATCGCCGGCGAAATCGGCCGTGCGCTTGGCCTCCGAGTCCCGGAGATCGTTTTGGTCGAAGTAGATGCCACCCTGGGCCGCAACGAGCCGGACTATGAAATTCGCGAGCTGCTCAACCACAGCGCCGGTCTCAACTTGGCCCTCGACTATTTGCCGGGCTCGAGTATGTTCGATCCGGCGGCTGGCGATACCGCCGACACAAGCCTCGCCTCCCTGGCTGTATGGTTCGACGCGTTTGTGACCAACATCGATCGCACCGCACGCAATCCCAATCTGCTGTATTGGCACAAGACGCTCTACTTCATTGACCACGGCGCGGCCTTGTACTTCCATCACAACTGGAAAAATATGGGACAGATGGTCGAGTCTCCGTTCGCTGCCATTCGTCACCATGTACTTTTGTCGTGGGCCTCAGCGATCGAAGAAGCAGCGGCCACCGCGCGCGATCACTTGGGGCCCGATGTTTTTGCCGAAATTCTCGATCAGGTTCCCGCCGCCTGGCTGCCGCCGGATTCACGGGCGGTGTATGTCGATGTCCTAACCCGGCGCCTGCGCGCCTCATCCAATTTCGTACAGGAGGCCCTGCGTGCCCGCGCTGACCTCGTTTGATTACGCCATGCTGCGGGTGGTTCCCCGCGTCGACCGCGAGGAATTCATAAACGCGGGTGTCATCGTTTTTTGCGCGGAACAGCCTTTTCTTGGGGCTCGCGTACACTTCGACGAGGCGCGGCTCAAAGCGCTCTGGCCCGCGCTCGATGTCGAGCTCGTCCGGCAGCACCTCGAAGCAGTACCCCGCATCTGCTCCGGCGAGCCCTCCGCCGGACCCATCGCGTGTCTCACACCGCGCGAGCGCTTCCATTGGCTCGTCGCGCCTCGCAGCACCATCATCCAGGTCTCACCCGTTCACAGCGGCCTTTGCGAAACGCCGGCAGAAGCTTTGGACCGACTGTTCCGGCAATTGGAACCTTAAGCTCTGGACGCTCAGCTTTGCCGTAAAAGAGCGACAACATCATCAACCGTGATCACACCGAGCAACTCTTTCGTCTCGCTGACCACGGGCAGCGTGAGCAGATTGTATTTGTCGAACACTTCGGCGACGCGGTCCTGCTTCTCATCGGGCTGTATCGAAAGCAGCGGATCGATGGCGAATTCCTTGAGAGGCGTATCGCCGGCCGCAAACAGGAGTTTTGCCAAAGGTACAGTCGCGCGCAGCCGATTCTCGTCATCCACCAGGAAGATGTCGTGGAGATTCTCGAGCGGCTCCTCGTTCTTTTTGAGCTCCTCCATTGCCTGAGCCACAGTCGAAGCTTCAGGCAGAGCGATAAACCCAGGATCCATGAGGCCGCCGGCGGTGTCGTCGGGAAACTCAAGCAGTTCCTCCACTTCTTCCTTGTCCGCCTGCTCCATTTCCTCGAGAATCTGCTCCGAATGCTCTTCGCCCAGTTCGTTAAGCACGTCCGCCGCCTCCGACGGCTGCATCTCTTCCAGGATCGCGGCAGCCTTGTCCGTGCCCAGCGACTCGATGATACTGGTCTGGATGTCGGAATCGACTTCGCTGAGCAATTCGGCGGCTCTCTCGGCGGTGACGTTGTTGAAAATGGAGACGCGATCTTCATGTCCCAGACTCTCGACAATATCGGCGAGATCCGCCGGGTGCATTTTCTCGAGTAGTTTGTTGGAGATGTTCAAACGCACGCGACGCTGAGGATCGGCCTCCAGCATGTTGCAGAATTCCCATCGGATGGAGTGCGGTGGAATGCGATTCTGGACCGCGCGGATGATGGACGGAGAAACGATGCCCCGCAGCACGCGTCGCACAATGGATCGCAGGCCGATATCGATTTCCAGAATGTGCAGAACATCATTACCGTTTTCCCGCTCTTTTAGAAAAGTGATGTCGTTGATCCGGACAACCTTTTGTCCCTGGGCATCGATGATCTGTTGATCGAGCAGATCGCGTACCATGCGCAGCATGTATTCATCGGAATGATACGGGGTGAGAAGCTCGTCCTGCAGGCGAATGCCGTCGGGACCAATAGTCTTCACCTGGTCGTAGCGGATGCTGAGCCAGCCCGGGCCGGCGCCCACCAGAAAACGATCGACGCGCACTGGGTCGATCAGCGGAACCAATGCGGCGTCGCGGAGCGTGCCGATGCCGCGGCCCTTCAGGTCATAGACCTTCAGGCCGATCAGTTCGGTCCAGTAAAGAATTTCTTCCGCCATAGGAGAGCAAAGGGCACGGATGCCGCGCCGCCAAACCAGAGAGGAACCCGCCAATTGGGTGGACAGAGCGTTTAGCCCGTGCCCGTCTTGCGCGCGTTCCTCAGGAGCGACGTCTATCACCTACTGTATGCTGTTGGTGTAGCGGTGGAGTTCGCTTAACGCCGTGCAAGCGGCCAATGACTCCTGCGGCGGAATCGCCTCGGGAGATTTTTTTTGACCCTCCTGATCGGTTCCCAAAAAAACGGCGACAAAGTTTCTAGCATGGCAAGGAGGCCTGACTTTGGATCGTTACATTATGGTGCTGGCGGGTGGGGCAACCGGATCTTTAGCGCGATTTTTGGTCGGCACGGCGATCATGGCGCGAGCCGGTGGGCGCTTTCCTTTCGGAACCGTCTTCATCAATATTTCCGGCTCGTTCCTGATCGGTCTCGCCATGACGCTATTGACGGAGCGCTTCCGGCCGCATCCGAACTGGCGTCTTTTTTTGGTGGTTGGATTTCTCGGCGGCTACACCACATTTTCGAGTTTCGAGTGGGAGACCTTGAGTCTCATCAAGGACGGGGCACGCTGGCTTGGACTGCTGAACGCAATCGGCAGCGTAGCGCTCGGATACGCGGCGGTGTGTCTCGGCGCGATCGTTGCGGGTAGGCGATGATGGATACGCGTATGCTCTCGAAAGGCGCCGCTAAGAAAGTAACAATCTACCTGAATGAAGATACGCAGCATCATCTTGGCCCGCTCTACGAATCAATCCTCAATTACTTGATGCACAAGGGCATATCCGGCGCCACCGCCACGCGAGCGTTCGCGGGCTTTGGCGCTCATAAGGTGTTACACACTCCCAAGATGGAAGCGCTCGCGGAGCATCTCCCTATTCGAGTGGAATTCATCGACAGCGCGGAAAAAGTAGAGGAGATTCTTCCGACGCTCTACGACATGGTGACCGACGGACTGATCGAGATCCAGGACACAAGCATCGTAAAAGTAGCCATGAAGGAGAAGCGGCAACGGGAGGCAAAGGCCGCCCATACCCGCGAGGCAGGGAAAGCGAAGCTGATGCGGATCTTTCTGGGCGAAGCCGACCGCTGGCACGACGAGCCTCTCTACGATGCCATCGTCAAGCAAATGCGGATGATGGAGATTGCCGGGGCCACTGTATATCGCGGCATCGACGGTTATGGCGCCAAAGGTCATAGTCACAAGAAGAGCTTCTTTCACATCTCTCGCGACTTACCAGTGATGATCTCAGTGATCGAATCAGAGGAGAAGCTGAGCCATGCGGCGGCCGCTGTAGAGGGAATGCTCGAAGACGGGCTCATCGTGATTTCCGACGTCGATATCGTGCGGCTCGTGCATGCAAACCTTCCAACCAGCTAAGTTGCTCCGCTTGCACGTCACCGAGAGCGATCGCTATCAGGGAAAGCCGCTCTACGAGGCGATCATCGAAAAATGCCGGGAGCTAAAGATCGCCGGCGCGACGGTGTTTCGTGGCCTCGAAGGATACGGCGATGCGGCGGAAATCCATCGTTCGCATCTTCTCGGCCGTGATTTGCCTCTCGTTGTGCAGATTGTGGACACGCCGGACAACGTCGAACGGCTGTTGCCCGTTATGGAAGAGATGCTGGACAAGGGGCTCATCGCTATTTCCGACGTGCGGGCGCTGAGAATTCATAAGTGAGCCGAGCAGCAAGCCGAACGGGAGCAAAGCTGACTCTGCGGAGCTTTTTTGGACGTAACGGGATTCTGTCGAGCGCTCATCCGAGTTTTGAGTATCGCTCCGGGCAGCTTGAGATGGCCGAATCGGTCGCTTCCGCCCTTGCCGAGCGGCGGCACTTGATTGTGGAAGCGGGAACCGGTACCGGAAAGACGCTGGCGTACCTGCTGCCCGCGATTCTGTCGGGCAAGCGGATTGTGATCTCCACGGGAACTAAGGCGCTCCAGGAACAACTCTATTTCAAAGACCTGCCGTTCCTGGAATCTTTGCTTGCCGTGCCTATTCGCGCGTGCTACATGAAGGGGCGGTCGAACTATCTTTGCCGCCAAAAAGTATATGATGCCGAGCGCGAGCCGATGCTCACGGGCCTTGCCGAAATCAGCGAATTCCGGCTGATTCGCGATTGGGAGAAGACGACGGCCACGGGGGACCGCAGCGAGTTGCGCGAGCTGCCGGAAGCGAGCACCAGTTGGTGGAAGCTCGACGCGCGCGCCGATGCTTGCAGCGGCCAGAAGTGCCAGCAGTTCGAGCGCTGCTTCATTACGGAAATGCATAGGAAAGCGCTCGCGAGCGACATCATCGTGGTGAATCATCATCTCTTCTTTGCCGATCTGGCGATGCGAGAACAGTCCTTCGGGGCCATACTGCCCGAATACGCGGCGGTGATCTTCGACGAAGCGCACGAAATCGAGGACGTGGCCGGCCAGTACTTTGGGATGAACGTAAGCAATTTGCAAGTGCAGGAATTGGTCAAGGACACTGGGTCGGTGTCACGCCGGAAATTATTTGCCGCGCCTGAACTCGATCGCAGCCTGGTCCAATTGGGGGAGCGCAGCGAGGACTTTTTCCGGCTGTTTCCACACGATGGACGGCAGGGCTTCCCGGATCGCGAAGGATTTCTCGCCCAGCACGAAACTGCTTATAGTGAATTTTTGCTGGCGCTTGAGACGTTGTGCGGCCGGCTTGAACTGGTGGATGGAGCTGTGGAAGATACGCTGCCGTTGGTGCGGCGAGCCAAGCTGATCCAGCAAGGCACCCGGTTCTGGATGGAATCGACAGATACGGCAACCGTGTATTGGGTGGAGCAGCGCGGACGAGGGTTGTACCTGCAGGCCACGCCGATCGACGTGTCCCAGGTTCTGGCGGCCCGGCTTTTCGACCAGGTGGAATCGGTAATTCTCACGTCCGCGACCCTGGCCGTTGCTGGTGGCTTCGAGTACACCCAGACACGCCTGGGATTGCCGAATGCGAGAACGCAATGTATCGAAAGCCAATACGACTATGCCAACCAAGTTGTGCTGTACGTACCGCGGCATTTGCCGGATCCGCGCCAGCCTAATTTTGCACGGTCGGCGGGCGAGGTCGTCGAGCAAGTGCTGGAAGCTTCGCGGGGAAGAGCGTTTGTGCTCTTCACGAGTTATCAGCAGATGCGGCAAGTCTACGAACTCGTGAAAAACCGGCTGGATTATCCTTTGCTGCGGCAGGGCGACGCACCCAGGACCGCGCTGCTCGAAGCATTCCGTGCCACTCCGGGATCCGTTTTGTTTGGCACCTCGAGCTTCTGGCAGGGAATCGATGTGCAAGGCGAACAACTCAGTTGCGTGATTATCGATCGGCTTCCGTTTGCCGTTCCGAGCGACCCGGTAACCGCGGCGCGCGTCGAAGCCATCCGGCAGACGGGGGGCAATGCGTTCTACGACTACCAGGTTCCCCAGGCGGCGCTGGCTCTGAAGCAAGGCTTTGGAAGGCTGATTCGAGGGACGAGCGATCGCGGCGCATTGGTCTTGCTAGATAATAGGATTATCAAGCTGCCGTACGGACGTATCTTTTTCGACAGCCTTCCGCCGTATAAGCTGACCAGCAAACTAGAGGATATTCAGAAATTTTTCGATGTATGAAATCGTCGTAGAACACACGTTCGCCGCGGCCCATGCGCTGCGCAATTACCACGGGAAATGCGAGAACGTGCATGGACACAATTACCGCGTCCAAGTGGGCCTCGAAGGCGCCGCCGTCGATGAGAACGGACTGCTGTACGATTTCACCGAGCTAAAGAAGCGGCTGCGGGCGACCAGCGAATATCTCGATCATCAGTTCATCAACGAGCTTAAGCCGTTCGACCAGACGAACCCCACCGCCGAGAATATCGCGAAGTTCATTTTCGATGAAATTCAGCGTGAGATTGAGCCCGCGGCGCTAGCCTATGTGCGCGTCTGGGAAACCGATACGTCCTGCGCGATTTACCGGCCTTAGCGTCCGAAAAACACCGCGTTCTTTTGTGCGAAATCCGTCCACTTTTCGGGCAGGTCGTCGAGCGCGAAGATGGCGGAAACCGGACAAACCGGCACACAAGCGCCGCAATCGATGCACTCCACCGGATCAATGTACAGCATGGTTTCACTCTCGAACTTCTCGGCGTCCTTCTTTGGGTGGATACAGTCCACGGGGCAGGCGTCCACACACGAGGCGTCCTTGGTTCCAATGCAAGGTTCCGCAATTACGTAAGCCATCTTATTTCAGTGATTCCTCTAACCCTTAACTTTTAGGAGTAGCACACCCGCCGGGCAGCTACAAACGCGCAACGGCGGACGGTCATTTTGGGCGTGCGAATGGCGCGCTCTTTGGGTAGAATATCTGCTGACATGTGGCGGCGAAAGCTTCGCGACCGGGAGTTGAACGGGAGCTTCGCGCGCATCTGGAATTGGAAGCTCTAGAACCGCGAAATCGGCCTGGAGCCTTAACAAGCGCGTTTTGCCGCTCGCTGCGCTCTTGGCAATACAACGTTGCTAAAGGCGACCATGCGCGAAATGTGGAGGTGGATTAAGGCGGCTGCCTTGCTGGCCAGTTATGTCCCGGCGCGCCGCGCTTCACGGGTAGACCAATGTCCACTCTGCGATGCGAATAAGTGTCTCTGGGATACTGGCGGATGATGATCGCAAAGGTACGCAAGGCAGTGTTCCCAGCGGCCGGCCTGGGCACCCGATTTCTCCCCGCCACGAAGGCCCAACCCAAAGAGATGCTGCCGCTGGTGGACAAGCCGCTCATTCAATACGGCGTGGAAGAGGCGATCCATTCAGGCATCCAGAACATCATCGTTGTTACCGGACGCGGCAAATCTTCCATCGAAGATCATTTCGATGTCAGCTTCGAACTGGAGCAACTGCTCGAATCGAAAGGGAAAACGGAATTGCTTTCGATGGTGCGCGGCATTTCGGACATGATCGACATTTCTTATGTCCGGCAGAAGGAAGCGCTAGGGTTGGGGCATGCGGTGCATCGCGCCAAGGAATTAGTCGGCAATGAGCCGTTTGCGGCCATTTTGTCGGACGATGTGATCGCGTCCGAGGCACCCTGCGTGCG
>Ga0070717_10004078_pt1 | contig 10535 bp, 12 predicted proteins | sample LARL113metaG_FD_71366 | JGI IMG/M metagenome (GOLD analysis project Ga0070717, IMG submission 71366) | Corn, switchgrass and miscanthus rhizosphere microbial communities from Kellogg Biological Station, Michigan, USA - LAR L11-3 metaG | ecosystem: Host-associated > Plants > Roots > Rhizosphere ... | reverse complement strand
CTCGTGGTATTGCTCGCCCCAAAGTTCCGAGCCGTTCCCGACATCAACGAGTTCTGCCTGAACCCGCACATCGTCGCCATGCTGAACCAGCGTGCCTGTCAAAACTGCTCGAACGTTCAGATCGCGGCCTATCTTTTGTGGGTCGATATCCCGGCCCTTGTAATGAAAAACTGTGCTCCGTGCCATGACCCGCAGTTGAGGTAGTTGGGACAAACTATTGATCACGCCTTCCGTAATGCCATCACTGAGATACTCGACATTTGCATCGCCAGTCGCATTGCTGAACGGCAGGACTGCAATCGAGTCGATTGGAGTTTTGAATCGTGGGGAAAAGTAGAAAAGCCCTATCCACGCGAGCGCAGCCAATACCAGCGCAGCAACTCCACCCATCGCCGCCTTTCCTTTCCACCATGGATTTGATGGCTGGCGCGAGGCCGCTCCGAGTTTCGCAGCAATGTTGCCCGATTCCGTGTCCCGCTTTAGTCTTTGGAGATCGGCGCGAATCTCGGAGGCGTGTTGGTAACGCAGCTTGTAGTCTTTTTCTAGCCTAGCGCCCACCAAGGCCGCACGCCCTTCCAAACAATTTGAATGAGAACAATCGTGATGAGCTTTGCGGGCGACCTCTTGGGGCGCAAGAACTCGCTCGTGTTTCTTATTAAGTGCCGTAGGTCGATAAGTTCGCAGTTCCCACGCATGAGCAAGAGGAACTGAAAGCCATCGTCAATAGCACCCGGGGCGGGGCATGGGCGCTACTAGTTTATGGTAAAAGTCATAGTATTCGACTTGACGCCTCCGCCATAAATCCCACCGGTTGTAAGAACGTAGACCGACACCATGCAGGGTGTCATGCTACACGCAGTATCGGTGGAAGTGATTGCAGCCATGAGCTGTCCTGAGGAGACAAAGTCGGTCATTTTGGGGGTCGTGCTCCAGTATATGACCGAGCCGGACGTGAAGTTACTGCCATTAACGGTCAAATTAAATGCCTGGCCCGGAGTTGCGCTGTTCGGCATGAGGGCTGTTATAACGGGAGCACTACTCATGGAGTTGGATTTTCTCGTGTAGCCGCATCCAGCAGTGAGGATCGTTAGCAGCAGCAGAACACAAATTTTTTTCATCACGCACCTCCAACCTTCAATGTCATCGCTTCTTCCGAGTTGTCTGCGCATTCGTTGCGCAACAATCGACGAAAATGGCCACCGCCGTCGCGCAGTTCGGTCCTTGGGTGAAATTTACCGTTGCAAAATCATCGAGAAAAAGCTGCTGGGTGAGATTGCCGCAAAAAATCACTGTCGTGGACGGGCTGAAATCTGGCAGAAAGGTAATAATCGTAACGACAATTGTGCTGTTTAGGAGGGTCGTGAGATCGACGAAGTCAACAAACCCAGTGACGCTAAAGACTGGGCTGCCGGGTCGGAAGGTCCCTTGGAAATGCCCCCCACCGCAGCCAAGTAGGCAAATGAGAAGCACGGCCAGGATACGTCGCATGGCGCGCCTCCTACGGATACTGCATCTTTTACAGGCGTTTTAAGGTAAGCGGGTCGGTGTGCTCCGAAGAGCCGATCCGTAAAACCGTAAAACGCGGCTTAGAGCGACTTCAGGTACTCAACTAGATCATGCTTCTCCTGATCAGTAAGCCCGAGATTAAAGCGAGCATCGTAGCTGTTGACCACATCTAGCAGAGTCTTAAACCGCCCATCATGGTAAAAACGTCCTCTGTCTTTCGGAAACATGAAGAGTCCCCGCTCTCGCACGAAGATGCCCGCGAGATTCATCGTGCGGTAGCCATGTGCCGGATGGCCTTGAGCATTGATACTTGCCAGAGCACGCCGCGCTTCGAAGCCGTCAATCTTCAACTCTCCGGGGGTGTGCTGGTTCCAGCCTGGCTCAGTCCATAGCGGCTCACGATGACAGCTGTTGCAGTTGGCCTTACCACTGAACAGTTCATCGCCGCGCGCAGCCGCTTCGGTATCGAAGTCAATCCCGGGACGTGGTTTCACCGCCGGCAATGCCAGCTGATAGAAGTGCAGTGCCGGCAATTTGCTAGTGACCTTGTCACTATCTGGATCGGTGGATACGTGGCCTAGCTTGGCCTTGGCGGCAATCGGGAATTGCGCGGCGTTGTCGAAGCGCTCGTCAAAAAACGTGCCGATCCCATGGAGCTCGTTCACTGCTACAAAGGCATTCCAGTACGTCACCGTACCCCAGCCGCCCGTCCAGGTGTGTAAATTGTGACCGGACAGACCGCGCGCGTTGGGTATTAAGGTGGCGCCCGGCACATGCGTGGCGGTGACAACCCCGTCGGTGATTTGTTGTGGGTTAAACGCTTTGCCATCGAGGAACAGCTCGGCGTCGAATTTTCCTGCTCCCCAACTCCTTAGGACCGCGCGGACCTGATCCTCGGTAATGCCAGGGTTTGCCAGGCTCAATAAGTTCACGACCGGCTGCAGGTCAGGTGCACTGGCGGCAATAGCTCCCACGTTCAGGTCGCGATTGGCCAAGCCATCAATTCTGCGCCCGACACTCGGTGCGATCGAGTTATCTACGGTTGAGTGACAAACTGCGCAAGTCAGCCCAACCGAGCTTAGCGTGCCGCTTCCATTGAAGAAGCCTACGACACCGAGAACGGCTTTCAGCTTGATCAGAAGCAGCGTCACCATGGGGTCGTCGAGGTTCACGGTGCCATTCTGGATGGCTTGAATGACTGCTGGCGGCAGGGCGGCTGAGTCAATTTTCAGGCCTAGCGCCAGTGCCTGCCGAGGTGTAAGGGTGTTAATCGTTTGGTGGAGTTTGAGCTGGTTACCCCAGAATGCCTGGTCCCCAAAAGTGTCGAAGCGAAAGATGTGCCGCCCCTGCTGGATCATCTCCTGGGAATTGGTCTCTGCGCTGCCAAGAAAATTAGACGTGGTGTCTTGCGTTATCTGCTTTGTGGCCGCAAGCAGGAGAACCGCGATTGGAAGCAAACCAAGTACTACGTGGCGCCTTTTCACTTCATGCCTCCTTACTGCTTGAGCGAGAACCACTGTGTGAGGAACGCGCTTGTTAGATCTCGACAAATCGGATTTTCATTAGGCTTCTCTGAACTGTAATATCCATCCGCGAAGTGACTACTCCACCTCCGACTCGTTACGGCAGAAAGTGCTCCGGGTGAGCGCTGAAGAATAAGAAAAAGTTTGTGGGTGCATCCGGCAGTGCCTTGTGTGCCGCTTGCGCTGCCCTGAGCGCATCAATGGAATTGATCCCCTTTGTGCCTTCTTGATTCGGCCACACGCTCGGATCGGTGACCAGCACTGAGATCACCTGCCACCACACTGCTTGCTTGTTGGTTTCATCCAGAATGTGGCTGTGGTTTGGGGAGGGAACAAACACGTTCGTATTGGGTGCAACTTTCCCCATCTTGGCGAGCGGCGGCCCGAGGTCGAGGCGAGTAGTGTGCATGGTGCAAGTGCCGGGCGCACCTTTGTGCTGCGTTTCGGGCAGCCCCGGCTCGGGACATTGCACCGGAACCGCAGGATGTGTTTTGAACGCCTCTGGAATGAACCCGAACAGATTCAACAGCACCTGCCCCAGAGTTGGGTTGAAAGCGTCATCGGGATTCTTGTCGTTGCCGAAGAATGGCACAATCACCCACAATTTTCCCGTTTGGCTCACAGGCGCACCGGTGGGATCGATGCTGGGTTGCTTTCCTACCACGCAAATCGAGCGTTGAAACTCTTGCGGATCGACCGCCGCTAGCAGCCCGTTGTGATTCAGGTCCTGGAACGGCTGGTGCGTGCAGTAAAACTCTTGGAGATAGGTGAACACCAACTCCTGGCCCTCTCCGAAGCCTTCGGTTTGGTTGATCGCGACTTGCGCGGGCATTTCGCTGACAAACGTGATTAGCACAGCCAGTGAAAGCGGAACTATATAAGGGAGACGCCACATGTTTTCCTCCACGTTCTAGCGCCGAGAGATGGCGCATACTCAACTGGACAATTGCAAGCCCAGTAGAAATGACTGACACTTCTAGATGTTGTTTGACATTACCTCCAGACCACGCACGTATCCTGGCGGGTCGCAATAGGAGACTATCGAGTGCTGGCGGCACTCGATGCCCATTGCCGATATGAGCGGACAATGGCCCCAATACGGTATCGAACTCAAAAAGCGTAAGTGTCACCGCGACGTAAATAATTTGTCACATCTCTGTCTGGTCAGCAAAGTATGGTGGTTCCTGCATGCAATGCCGGAGCCTGCACTCATCGCCGTCCTATCAGCATTTCAAAAGGAAAACCTAATTGTGGGTGATGTTGCCCACAACCGACAGAGAAGACTGCATCCGGTTCGCTAAGAATGAAGACGAAAAAGCCCGACCGCGTGAAGTGGTCGCCCTTAAAGCAGAAGCCCTTCTCACATCAGTACATCAAGCTGAAGGTTTGGCGCACACTATTATAGGTAAATAGTTCTGGAGCACGTCCCGCCCGAACATAGCTTGATGGCCATCTACCCACCTCCGAAATAAATCCCCGCCGTAAGCCATGATGTTGCGGACGCAAGTCCTTCGTAGCCATAAAGACTTTCTGCAGCGATCCCCCGCTCGCCGGAACTGTGGCCAGACCATAGCTGGGAACATACAAATTGGCGCTCCAATATTTCCAAGAGAGTTGCCACAAGACTTATGTTCAAGACATTGAACGCAAAGACTTGTTGGAGTTTTCGGCATTCCTGCGGTATGAAAAAGAGGTGGGGATGTCAGCCAAGAATCGAACTGGCGCTGCGAAACTAAGGATCAAGGCACTAACTAACTGAAAACGGCGGCCAAACACCAGTTGTTTTGAATGGGGCAGCAGCGAGCGCCAATGCGATCTCCGCACCTACACATGGATGCTAGGCTTCACGGACGTGACCTGATCTCAACTTAGCGCGATTAAATGGAAAAGTAGATTTGTGGAGAATCAATCGCAGCCAACTCGCGGATGACCAGGAAGTAACGAAAACGGTGCAGCACATTCTGACACGCCTGATCTAATCCGACAGCAAGGTGCGCACAATTGAGGGCTTCCCCCACCCTCAACTCTTGTGTCCTACGCCGCATTTATTATCCCCGTCTTTTCGTGTTGGGAACTTGGTTCGGTTTTGTCCGAACAAGCCCTTGTTTGCTTTCCGCAAGATTGTCAAACGCGGGAGACTTGTAACAGATCGGCTAGGTCTTCAGGAGTGTTGATGCTTACGCACGTGCCTTGAACACTGCCCTAAGTTTGATAATTGCCCATCACAATCCACCCGAGGTTTCTTATTCATAAGGTCTCACTGTGCTTTTTGGGGGCAGATTGCCATTCGCTCCACGACAGCAGTCCAAGTTCTGGTCGCGGTCTGCCGTCGAGCATCGCAATGTATTCCAACAAATTGCCGTCAGGATCATCGAAGAAGACGGAAGCCGCAGGCATCCAGGCAAAAACCACAGGCTCGTCAATGGGCTCGCGATTTCCTCCCACAGCAGTCATGCCGGCAGCCCGCAGCTTTTGCGGTGCCGCGAACAGGTCCTCCAACGTCACTTCGAAAGCGGTATGGTGTTGCATGATCGTTAAAGGCCAGGTTGAACCCAACGAATAAAGACCGAGCATTGAGCGGCCATGTCCTCCTACCCAAAGCAGTGTTCCACCCATGCCTTCAGGCGACTGTGATTGTAAAAACCCAACTTCCATGCCCAATATATCGCGATAAAATCCCAGCGAGCGTTCGAGGTCGCGGATACTGATGTGATCTTCGAAGAGCCGTTCAACGGGAGTGACCGTGTTAGCGCCGGAACTGCTGATACGCGCGCTATAACCAGCGTTCCATTCGCCCCACCGCACCATGCCCAGTTCTGGGCGCGGTGGATCCGGCAGCATGGCAATGTACTCCAGAAGATTTCCATCAGGGTCATCGAAGATTATGGATGCCGCCGGCATCCAGGCAAACACAATCGGTTCGTCTGTGGGTTCTCCTCTCGGGTAGCTCGGGGTGCGGCGTCCCTTCGGGGTTATGCCCGCAGATCGCAGCCTTTGGGCGGCCTCTAAGAGATCCTCCAATTTCACGTGAAAGGACAGATGATGCTGCATCATCTGCATCGGCCAGCTCCCCAAGGTGAATATCCCCAGCATCGATTTGCCACGACCACCGACCCAGAAAAAAGCCGCCGGGCGCTCAGGCTGTTCGATCCCCACTTGCAATCCCAGAACATCTCGGTAGAACGCAACCGAGCGCTGCATATCGCGGACGATGATGTGAGCCTCGAATAGCTTTTTAATTGGAATCACTGTGCTCAATGGGCAACACTTTTTTCTTTCCGGTTCTCGACAGATAGGGACATCGTCAGAATTGTGGGACTTTCCGATAGTTGTTGTAAACAGATGGGATGAGAAGGCCGGTCTCCGACGGGATGCTGTCCGCTCCCAAGTTATCGACGCGCTCCAAGCGCAAGAGATAAAGGAGACCGGCAATGAAGAAGATTAGCGCTGCAACGGCACATGCGATCGGAAAAGTGGAGAACCTGTATTTCATACAAATCGCATTGCAATGCGACCTGTCTTTCGGCCCGGGGCATCTTACTTTTGCATCAAAGGCGGCCTGTATCGAGCTATTCACACCGCCAAACGAAAGCGGAGCTGGATTGTTCCCGCTCCGCCTGAAACCACCATCAAACCCAGTGAAGCTCACTGGCAGCCGGTGAATTTGAAGCTCGCTATTTGCGTGCTCCAATTGAAGGTGCCGCTCGATTTCAAATACTCGTTGGTATAGAAGAACGTGCAATCATCCACCGGATCAACGCTGATGGCGCTGTAGTCGCCCCACCTGGCGAGGTTGGGCAACTGCGAGCCTCCGCCGATCTTTATCGTGTTTTCGGCCTCGAGCGTTCCCAGAGGATCATTTGGCAGCCTACCGCTAAAGCGGACAGAGGGAAAGACGCTACTGCTGGAAGCGCTGTAGCCCACCGCGATATTGCCCTGCTTGTCCATGGCGACACTGCCCATCCAGCGGAATGTCGAATCCGGTGAAAAGGTGCCCTGCTGGAACACCGTTGGTGCAGTGTTCAGATTTTGGAGTTCGTACCAGCGTACCCCAACATGGGAGTTCCTCTTCGAGGTGCCCACTGTTACAGAATGGTTCACAACCCACGATTCATGAGAGGCGAAGTTTCGATAGGCGAGGCGGTACATCAGTCGGTCCGCCAGCGAATCCAGTTTCTGACGGGTGCTCGGTTGCGGAATACAGGCACCGCCGCCGCTGCAGGCTGGAGAAAATGCTGCTACCGGCAAGTTGATTGGTCCTGTCAAAGTTGAGTTCGCCGGAGTCGCGAAGTCCACGTGGAACCGCCACAGGTTTAGAGAATTCGTGCCGAAGTTAACGAACACGTTGGGAGAGCCAGCCGGGGGCGCAGTTGAACCGTCCAGATCTGACGGCAACAGCCCGCCGAAGCTCGAGCTCAATTGGAAGCACTGCTGCGTGGCGAGGGCTCCAGATAGCATTGAGGCACGGTCATAGGCGCACACCTTTGCACCGCTAAAAGTGTTCCCAGTGAAAATGTTGAAAGAGATGTAATAGGCGTCTGGCCATACGCCGAGCTTGGGGTAGTCGGGAAACCCAGTGCTGCCGTAGTTGAAGGAGTAGCGATTGTAAGAGCCAGTCGCGTCCGAGGTGGTGGAGACCGCGACGCACTGCAGAAACGGCGTGGTGCTAACCGAAAACTGCGTGAAGACCCACCGGCCCGCGGCCTTGTCGTACTGCACGATCGGATCGCCATCGTTATTGGTCTGGCAACCCCCGCCAAAGCCTGACCACAATGTGTTGCCCGCGGTAGGACCCATCACCAGTGCGCCGGTGGACTTATTGAACACGGCAAATGATTCATTCACCCATTGCACGTATTGGGTTGCGCCCACCGCGCCATTGGTATCAGGCGGAGCCGCATTGGGCGTGAAGCCATAGTCACCGTTTCCCACACCGGCGATGTTCAATCCTGCTACGGTGCCCACGGCGAGGCTGGGTGTGCTCTGCACAACGGGATCGGGTTGAGGCTGGCCGATAGCGCCCAACGGCAACGGGTGCACCGGTTTTTCATTCCGCTGCAGATGTGGGGCTTGCGGCGGAAGGCTACGCAAAGGAGGAGAAACATCATGATGTACGGCCGCGCCTACTTCGACCGAGCCAGCTTGCGCCCACAGAGACGAAGGCGCCATCAAAACAGAGCAGAACAATGCAAATGCTGCGACGCTGAGTGCTATTTTAAAGAGCTTATTCATACATCATCTCCTGTGTAATCACGCCTTGGGTTTCGTAAAAGCCTCGGGAGGATTTCCAGTGAAATGGAAGTTTCGGTCGGGGAACCACGGGCCGTTAGCGAACCTGCGTTTCACAAAACGTGCGAAGAATAACACAGGTTATTGATTATCCGATGTCAAATCCTGATAGCGCAAACTTTTGCACACGAATGATCGGTCGTTGGTTGGCTGTAACGGATTGTATTGCGCAATCTTAACCAATCTACTCCGCAGGACGTCCACCACTATGAGTTCGTTCTGGTGCCCCGAGGTCGAGCATTCCGGTGCTCGGGTCAGATGCACGAGGTAACCTAGCCTCGAACTGCCCCACAACGGTGATTTCTAACAGGTCGGTCGGCCACTTGGGACCGAGCGTTCTCCATGCCGCCTTGTTCCTTGCTTCGTCGTAATCGAACAGGAGAAAAGACCGGCTTCGTGACCGCAGTTCAGGCGGTTCGGCGACAGGAATTCCTGGATGCTGAAACTTCGCAGCCCTTTTGATGAAAGCTGCGTTTCCCAGCCATATGATTTCGAAAGCTTTTGCTTCCCGCATGGCTGGAGTGCGACACGCCCAGAGCTAAGTAAGGTAGCACTCACGCGCCGTTACCAGACGATGAGTAAACGATTGTGGCTGGGCCAATCCGTTCAACGGTATACTCCGACGAAGACACGGGCGGAGATGGGGCTCGGTGGCAGCCCACATTCACAGTCGTCAGCACGAGCAACGAAGTAGCCCGAGTGTTAACGTTCACCAGTAAAGATGTACGAGGGGGCAGAACGATAGGCAACGGCGTCATCACTTTATTAAGTTTTTTGGGGAAATTCTGGCGTCGCTTATCAGTCAATGCGTTCTATAAAAAGGGATGTCAAGAAAAAAGCTCCGCCTCGACCGGAGGCCGAGATGTTTTCTCGAGACTCCAGCCCACTGTAGTTTCGCTTCACTGGAGAAGTTTGGCTTGTTGCCCATTCTCGTAAGTTTCCTCTGTTGATGGAGGCACTGCCGTCGAGTTTGAAAGAGTGGCAAGCGAGACTGGTGTTTCAGTGTCAACCATGGTTCTATCCGAGGCTCGTGGCTATGGCTATTTCTGGTTATCCGAGGGGGCATAACGTGTAATTAGTGACTCGGTGCCAAAGCACACGGGGCCGATCTCATTGACTGATACTCCCCTCGAACCGAGCATTTTCAGAACCCGACCGACCGAATATTGAAGGTGCTCCAATCGTATAAGCCCTTCTCATTCTTGTTCGCAGCTGTCATTCGTGGACCAATTGGAGGGGAGCCCCGGCCGTGGTCAAGGTCGTTTATCTGATCCCCCTGATTCCTCCTTCTGGCTCTCATTATTTTCGCTAGTCACTATTGGCTCGATTCGCATGCGGTGCGTAAGCGAGAACCTGGGCGTGTAAACCTGGAATGGGTCTCAGGGAGATCACACCACGCCAGTAATTTCGCTTGACGGGGAATCAGTCGCCGTTAGCCGGCGGAATCCCACAGGAGAAGCGAGAAGCATCGTGTGCTTTCGGCAAGCGTGCATGACTTCAGCGGGCACAGGCTGATAAGTTCATCAGTCGCCTAGCGCGCGACTGAGCATGCCCCAACAAAACACCCGAGTTCCAGATTCAATCACAGAGCTTCAAGCGCAGCTCGAGCAGTTTCGCTCAACCCACCCAGCCCGGACAAGGCTGCCACAGTCGGTATGGCAATCGGCGGCGGAGCTGGCCCGGTTCCACGGCATATACGTGGTGGCACACTCGCTACGGCTGGACTACAGCACACTAAAAAAACACGTGAGCGGATCTGGCGAATCTTCCGCCCGCCGGCGGAAGAAGGCCCAACCGAAATTCATCGAGCTGATCGGCACCGCCCGCGCCAGTGTCGATGAATACGTGATCGAGTTCGAATCCGCGCGCGGCCCCAAGCTGCGGATCCACTGCAAGACCGCCACCCCGCCGGACTGGGCGGCGTTGCTGCGTGCCTGGCGAAGAGTGGAACGATGATCCAGATCACGCCGCAGATGCGGGTGCTGGTCGCGATCGAGCCGGTCGATGGCAGAAAAGGTATCGATTCCTTAGCGCAGCTCTGTCAGGAAAAACTGGCCGAAGACCCTTTTTCCGGATGTGTGTTCGTGTTTCGAAGCCGCAGTGGGACAGCCATTCGCTTGCTCACCTACGATGGGCAAGGTTACTGGCTGTTGCAGAAGCGGCTCTCGAAAGGTCGCTTTCGCTGGTGGCCGGAAGCGGATCAGCCCGCCAAAAGAC
>Ga0070717_10004077_pt1 | contig 10536 bp, 10 predicted proteins | sample LARL113metaG_FD_71366 | JGI IMG/M metagenome (GOLD analysis project Ga0070717, IMG submission 71366) | Corn, switchgrass and miscanthus rhizosphere microbial communities from Kellogg Biological Station, Michigan, USA - LAR L11-3 metaG | ecosystem: Host-associated > Plants > Roots > Rhizosphere ... | reverse complement strand
AGAAGCACTCGGATGCAGCCTCACTTCAGGATGAGATAGCCTGTCCAGACTGCCCACTGACGAAAAAAACGGAGTGAAATGGGTTCTCAGGGGGGTGATGGATTTATCCACCATGTCCTATGGCTGTACCCCGCCCCGCGTGCGCCTGGTCGAGCCTTGTGCAACAAGCACGCCATTGACCGGTTTCAATCTCAGATGAGAAGCCGCCCCGCGTGCGCCCATGAACTTCAAACGGATCGGAAAAAGAGTCGTCGTTTCAATCTCAGATGAGAAGCCGCCCCGCGTGCGCCCTACATCTGCCACGTGCAAGAGCAGCGACAGCGAGGTTTCAATCTCAGATGAGAAGCCGCCCCGCGTGCGCCGTGTATTAAAGGCGATGCGGATAAGGCTTTTTTGATTGTTTCAATCTCAGATGAGAAGCCGCCCCGCGTGCGCCCACGTATCTCTTGCCACAGGCACAGAATGACTTTATGTTTCAATCTCAGATGAGAAGCCGCCCCGCGTGCGCCGCCTCGCCCTTTTGCCCGTCCATACCCATTGAGACAGTTTCAATCTCAGATGAGAAGCCGCCCCGCGTGCGCCCCGGCGGGAGCCTTGCGCGTCGATGGCTCTGGTGTGAGTTTCAATCTCAGATGAGAAGCCGCCCCGCGTGCGCCAGAGCGTGATGTCCTTCGGGCTCATGGCTTGCTCTCGTAGTTTCAATCTCAGATGAGAAGCCGCCCCGCGTGCGCCATCGTTCTGCCTGAACGCCTGCAGCGCGTACACGAAGTTTCAATCTCAGATGAGAAGCCGCCCCGCGTGCGCCCTCAAGTTCCCTCAATGCCCGGTGAACACTCATTTTCGTTTCAATCTCAGATGAGAAGCCGCCCCGCGTGCGCCACAAGATTTGTCGTCCCTGAAAACGTACCATTCAGCAGTTTCAATCTCAGATGAGAAGCCGCCCCGCGTGCGCCAGTGCCCCGTTGAGCGTGGTACTCCCTGGTGTCGCTGTTTCAATCTCAGATGAGAAGCCGCCCCGCGTGCGCCCTTGGTTTGTACGGTAATCGGATAGTGTAAGTAGTGTTTCAATCTCAGATGAGAAGCCGCCCCGCGTGCGCCTGCCATAGAACTGCTGTTCATGCCCATTCTCAAGAAGTTTCAATCTCAGATGAGAAGCCGCCCCGCGTGCGCCGCTCTTAGCGGTGGAGCTGGATATCCCGATCCTGGGTTTCAATCTCAGATGAGAAGCCGCCCCGCGTGCGCCACCATCAACTTCGGCCCTGTGGATCCTATCCCTCCTGGTTTCAATCTCAGATGAGAAGCCGCCCCGCGTGCGCCGTCATGAGCGACATTCTCACCCCTCGCGTGGCAACGGGTTTCAATCTCAGATGAGAAGCCGCCCCGCGTGCGCCCTATAGCCACTCATCGTAAATATGCTCCTATTCTTGTTTCAATCTCAGATGAGAAGCCGCCCCGCGTGCGCCCTGGGAGAGTTGAGTGGTTGCCATCGGTGCCTCCTGAGAGTTTCAATCTCAGATGAGAAGCCGCCCCGCGTGCGCCTCAAGGGTAATATCACGACCATGCACAATGTGGACGGTTTCAATCTCAGATGAGAAGCCGCCCCGCGTGCGCCTAATACCAGATGTACCAGTAGACCAATACAGTTCTAGTTTCAATCTCAGATGAGAAGCCGCCCCGCGTGCGCCGGGCTACGAGTACGTCTATGGCATCCTTGAAGGGCTGTTTCAATCTCAGATGAGAAGCCGCCCCGCGTGCGCCATAGGAGTAATCGGTCATGTCGCGAGCGATTCGAATGTTTCAATCTCAGATGAGAAGCCGCCCCGCGTGCGCCACGACGCGCGCGTTGGCTTGCCTGATGAAATGTGGTGTTTCAATCTCAGATGAGAAGCCGCCCCGCGTGCGCCATGCCCGTCTGACCTGATATCGAAGCCGTATTGATCGTTTCAATCTCAGATGAGAAGCCGCCCCGCGTGCGCCGCTCGCGTGGAAGCGCATTGAGCGCTGGACTGAACGTTTCAATCTCAGATGAGAAGCCGCCCCGCGTGCGCCGCTCAAATTCGCGCAAAAGGAAGGCCAAGGTTTCATGGTTTCAATCTCAGATGAGAAGCCGCCCCGCGTGCGCCAAACATTTAGGAAAGCTATCTGGAGCGAAGAAAAGCAGTTTCAATCTCAGATGAGAAGCCGCCCCGCGTGCGCCAGCTGCTGACATGAGTCCTGCTCAAACCTCTAATAGTTTCAATCTCAGATGAGAAGCCGCCCCGCGTGCGCCCTTGTTGGTTGGTTTCGGCTTCCCATCTATTCAGGATGTTTCAATCTCAGATGAGAAGCCGCCCCGCGTGCGCCAAAATCAAGCACAACTTATGCAAAGGCAGTGGGAAGTGTTTCAATCTCAGATGAGAAGCCGCCCCGCGTGCGCCTTGCTTGCCATCGTATTCATGGCAACCGAGACGTTGTGTTTCAATCTCAGATGAGAAGCCGCCCCGCGTGCGCCGCGAGTTTGGCGCCCGCACTATCTGCCGACTCACCGTTTCAATCTCAGATGAGAAGCCGCCCCGCGTGCGCCGCCTGCTCACGGCTGGTGCCCGCATGAATATTTTGTGTTTCAATCTCAGATGAGAAGCCGCCCCGCGTGCGCCCACCGGGTAGTACGAGCACATCACGCTCATGCTATAGTTTCAATCTCAGATGAGAAGCCGCCCCGCGTGCGCCGCAACAAGTGCAACTGAAAGCCGCGCAAATCGCGCGTTTCAATCTCAGATGAGAAGCCGCCCCGCGTGCGCCTATGGATAAACGATTCCAACCAGTCCAGTTCTTGTGGTTTCAATCTCAGATGAGAAGCCGCCCCGCGTGCGCCCTCCAGCCTGGAAAATGCTCGCGGACCAGATGCACAAGTTTCAATCTCAGATGAGAAGCCGCCCCGCGTGCGCCAGCGGGTGGCTCGCGGCCCATTACATGAGGTCTCTTGAGGGAGTTTGCGAGTCATACCGTTCAGTGTCGCGGGAGTGGCTGAATTAGTCACTGCCCAGGCAATTATACTTGAGGTGAGAGAGAATTGCAACCGCCTGGCGAGCGGATGAAGCGTGTTCGCTTTGAGGCGAGGCAGCGAGCGTGGCGCTGCCACCACTACGTGCCTCGTTAGCATAAGGGAGTTATAGGAGATAGACGGAGTCTTCGCGGGGAGCATCGCCTCGACCTAGTACCTCTACTTTCGTTTTGCATGTTTTACAGAGGCCATAGATGCGCACGGTATCCTCTCGCTGGTGAATTTCCTTTAAGAGGCGCGCTTCTAACAACATACGCTGTTTGCGATCGAGAAAACATTCAAAGACGCTGTATTGCACCCATGTGCCGAATCCTGTCAGAGCGCTATGAACTCGCGAACGCCTGCAGTCGTCAGGGATATCGTAGCTCACAACGTACAGTATGCTTTCGTCGTGGTGCCTATCGTCAGGCCTGACCATGTGCTTGTCCCCAATCTCAGATGAGAAGTCTCTACTACCAGGTCTACCGAATCATCGCACGCTAAAAGGCAGATAGGCGGGGATTTCGTTCTGGAGCCATTTCCCTAGCAGGCGCGTCTGCAACTCTATGCATCGACGATAACTGGTTCGATACCCAAAGTACGGATGCTGCAAATCTTCTTGCAAGCGTTCCTCAAATTTGCCGTAAAATACCTTGCGCGCCTCCGGCTTCAACTGTACTGCGCCTAGCTCCTCCTCGAAATCCTTCTCCACGAGGATGCGATGGTTGACGACGTTCAGCACGACAGAGTCCGCGATGATCGGGCGAAATTCCTCCATTAAGTCCAGCGCCAGCGCCGGGCGGCCATAGCGCGGCTGATGCAAATATCCAATGTAGGGATCAAATCCTACGACCTGCAGAGCTGACGAGACCTGGTGCTGCAGCAAGGTATATCCCAGGCTGAGCATGGCGTTAATCGCATCAGTAGGTGGTCGCCTGCGTCTTCGCGTGAAATGCATCGGGTTGCGCAGTAGCTTGCCAAATACTCCAAAGTAGGCCGCTGAACCGTTGCCCTCAAATCCCAACAGAGAACCGGTTGTCTTTGCGCTTGACACCATCGGAAGGATGTTCCGAATCTCTATTGCTGCTGCTTCAATTTCCGCGTCATTCAGGTTCCGGTTGGCACGCATCAGCATCGTGCGCATGTTTTCCAGCTTTCCTCGCACACACGCCTGGGCCACGCTCAACGCACGTGCTGGCTCCATATGCGCCCGGTATTGCGCCCTCCGTAGCATGGCATTCTTCGCCACCGGCGGAGATAACCTCCCTCGAAAGTGGCCATACATCGAAAGGAAACAGACCTCTACTCCCATCTCCAACAAGGTATGCAGCGCGGGCGTCGTCAGCATCACATCGCCCGACACGACAACCTGTGATACCTTGATAAGCGGCACTTCAACGGTCCGTTTATCTTTATACTGCACGATCAGGTACCCGTCACGCTTCTTCACCACAGACTGCTGCTCATTCAGATACAATGTTGTCATAGCCTGCCTCTTTCACTTTGTCTCATTCACTCTCAAAACTTGTTTTGCCTAATGCCAATACCTCCCTTGGTAAGCATAGCGGTTCTAGGCTGCAATCCTTGCATTTCGGGTGCAGCGATGGCAACTGGCTCTGTTTTGCCTGCTTTCCCACCAGCGGCCCGGGCAACTCCCCTCGCGCGATCAACTCGAATGCGAGACGAACCGTCTCCTCGGTATGCCTGCGTAGCGATCCGGTAAAGAGCACCTCCTCGCGATGAGCCGAACCAAAATAAAACACATACCCGCGCGGGATAACGCATTGCCTCATCTCCTCCAGGCAGAGCGCCTGCGCGCAGAGTTGGACATGGTCATTCAGCCACTCTCCCATCTTCCCTTTCTTGTATTCCACCGGTACAAACTCCCCCTCTTGCTCTTCCACCACATCAGCAAAGCCGCTCAGCCGCAGCCGCTCCGACCAGACCCATACGCGCCTCCGCGTCGTCACCCCGTCCTCGCTCGTCATGCACCCACTATCGCTCCGCTCGTGTCGGGCAATGCCCTCCACCACGTGCGTGTTATCCAGAAACTCGTTTAATATACACTCGTAGTAAAACCGTCGGGGACAATATTCCAGCGCGTTCAAATACGAGATCGAGAGCATATCCAGGTCATCTTCTTCTACCATGCTCCTGTATCCTCCTTTCATACTTGTGCGCAACCACAGGCAAGAAACCTCCCCTGGCCTGCTGCTAGACCAAGCGCACGCGCCCCATCCCCATCGGCGACTTATACCCCACGCCGCAATAAAACGCGAGTTGTGCGAGCAATACCAGCTGCTGTCGCACCGTCAAAGGAGCTTCCGCCGATGTCTCATCATCTGGACCACGTAACTCATAGCAACATGTCCCGACAAATCCCCGCTGCGGGTGATGAGCAAACTGCACCTGGTGCGTCTTCAAGTCGTAATCCTCGATCACGATCCCCTCATCCTCAATGTACCGCTCAATACGCTCCTTCTGCACGATGCCGACCAGTTCGGACGGCGCAAGTTCCTGCCAGCGTTTCGCTAGCCCCGGAAACACGTACTCTGGCAAGGGCAGGCGCGCAAAATGACTGCCATACGTCCTCCCCTGCTCATCATCCCTGCTCCCACGCGGGCGCATCCGGTTAAAAGTCGTCAGCGAATCGAACTCCAATGTAAGCAACTGGCTCTTGCTCAAACGCGGCGCCTTCGCCTTCCTCGCCAGGGCGGCAAACGAGGTAAAGCCTGTCCATCCCGAAGCATCATCCGGCGAAGAAATCACTTCATCCAGCAAAAACGCCTGCTTGCCGATGCGCATAAACGGCTGTTTCATCGCGCCTCGCTCGGCAGTGTTGAAGTGCATCAGCGAGCTATAAAACAACGGAAATAGCTCTCCAAGCAGCAGTGTCAGACGCACGGAATACGTTTTCTCGGGATTCAGCGGCAAGTGTATATGCTCCTGCTCCGCCTGCAATGCCCTTTGTCTCGAGAAAGGGAACAACAGCCCGGAGCAGGTGAACAGCCTGCGCCGGTTGCCATCATGCAGCATGGCCGCCACGTCAGGCGCTGCCGCCCCCACCCATTCCAGCCATGCCGCATGCACCAGCTCCCCCGAAAACGGCATGATCGTCCCTGCCTCCAATGGGCGTAGCCGCAAGAGCAGGGCGTAGAGCTTCGCCGGGGCAGCAGGAGAAGTAAGCATCTCCATAGCACGTTCTCCTTTCATTCAAGCCGGCAAACGCTGGCCGCGTTCCGGTTGGTAACGCATTCCTGCGGGCAGATAGATGGAAGATGTGCGCCTGTCCTGCTCGTCATCCCTGTCAGCAAGCTCGTAGTAGCTACCGGTGCAATATACATTCGTGATGAGGCTTGCGGGGGCCATTGACACGATATTGCAATTCTCCGGCATCAATGAGAGATCAAGTGGATTGAGCGCTCCCGGTACGCGGAATGCTCCCTGCTTCACCTGCGCTATACCTTGTCTCTCGACATCGACCCGTGCCTTCGCCATCCACTTCCCCAGGCGAATCCAGCGAGGCAGCTGGATCGCCTGTTCACTCAGTACGTAGAACTCAAACACGCTTTCGGGCGCAAGCTCTTTTGCTCGCCCAAAAACCACCTGGTTTGAGCTGATCTGGGGTGTGAAACTGTAATAGTTCACAATCGCCATCTTGAAGGTATGGAACGCGAACGTGTAGCGCAGGGGATATGCCGGTGTGACATACACCCCCTGCTCATTCAAGGTGTTCAACTCCTCAGCATAGCGCGGGACCTGCGCAAGATTGGTATACGGCGTCTTCACCAGCCCCAGCGCATAGGTCAAGCCATAGTTGTGCAGGTACTTCTCCGTCTCGTAGAGACGCCCCATCTCGCGCGAGGCATAAAAGAGAAAGTCATGCAGGTGCAGGCGGCAAACGGTGATCAACATGATCCCCTCCTACTTCTTCGCCTTCTCCTTAGCAGAATCGACGCCATAGGTCTTCGCGTATTGAATCGTCTCAGCATTCGCCTGTGCCAGCACGCGCTGCAACCGTTCCTCGTCGCTGGCAATCTGGGAAATTTCCTGGAGTAGCTGACTCAACCGCTCACCCATGACCAGGTTCGCCACCACGCCGTCCTCGGCCAGCAGCGTAGGAACCACTGAGCCCATAGCAGACAATACATCGACCTGTGCGAGTGGCGTGCGCGAGAGCTGGTCCGGTGTCATCGCATCGTAGATAGCCTGCGTCAACTGCAAGTTTGAGCAAATTTCACCATCAGCGAAGACCACACCCACAATATGGTTCTCGACCGTGCCGGTGCGTGTATTTTGCGCGCCGTAACGCTTTGTGCGTATGATATTGTTCATCACATAGATGAACTCGGCCTCGGTCGGGTCTTTAATCGTCACCACCGAAGGGAAGTAGACCTGCGGAAGCACATAATCCTGCTCGCCCAAGGCCGTCTTCATCTTGCCTGCCTCGCTCATCGTGCCATTCTCAAACGGCGCGCTGAAGGTGAACTGCTGGTGCGACATATCGTAGCCAGTGATCGAAAAAGCCGAATCGACCAGCACCTTCGATCGTTCTGATCCCTCGCTGCCGATGGCGAAACCGTAGAAAATGCAGTCCGGGCAATGCTTGCAGAACTTATCCGAGTTGTAATCGCAGCTTTCGACCAGCCTATAGCGACGCAAGAGTTCGCGGCCCGTCAAGCGCTCCGGCGTCGATTGCTTGCGCTTGAACAGCACGATGCGCGTCGCCTGATCCTGATTCTCGGCCCTGCGTCCCTTACTGACGCGGCTGATGTTCAGCTCGCCGTCGGTCTGGAACAGCGCGAACGAGTTTGTTTCGCGCAGGATCACGACATGAGCATACCTGCCCATCGGCAGTTTGGGAATAGCCGTGTGAAAGACGTGAAGCGATTCGAGTGTGTTCAAAAGCATGGTAGGTTTCTCCTTCTTTTTTTATGATGTTTCTAGACGGCGGTGGCTTCCGCTTCGACTTCTTCTTCCTGATCTTGAATGCGCTGCTGGTGTATCAGGTGCATAGAGTATGCCTCACAGCCATCTTTGAACTGGTTGATGCGGCTACGTAAGATGCCACGCTCGCCCTGGCAATATTCCTTGAAGACGGCGGTGTAGAAGAACAGGACGAATTTGCGAATGGCCGGCTCTTCCTGCTCCGTGATTTGCTTCCCGTAAAACATTGCGCGGCCAGTTGCCTGGCGACTGCGAACGCGGTCTAGCCAGTTCTTGAGCTCGCCTTGAATCTGCCAAAGGAGATCGGCCTCCTCAATATTGAGAGGGCTGTTGATAATGGCTTTCGCGACGATATCCACCGGCTTGAGGACGGAATGGGACTTCCAGCCGCCCTGGTAAAAGGCGGTGTACAGGTCTACACATTGTACGATTTTGCTCACATCTGCCTCCAATATCTCTTCATAAATGTGCAGGTAGCGTTCTGCATCGTTGGGGCGGAACGAATCGCGACCATCGCGCCGTTCCTGCTCGTGCAGGTAGCTAAACAACAACAACGGGTCGGTATCGAGGTCGCGGGCAATGGCGCTGAGATGCTGCCATTCCGGCTTCCCTCCCTTCGCATAGGTATCCAGATTGACGGTATACAGGCTTGCCAGCAGCCTGAGTTTGCGCTCAAGCTGGTTGACGCGCAGGCGTTTGCCCTTGAGCAGGCGATCAAGAAATGGGTGCGGCGCGTCGAAAATGACCGTCTCGCGGAAGTCATGGCCGGATGAGAAGAGCGGCAGTGTCATTTCCGAGATCACGACTTTCGCGTCGGTGATGAGCGGCAGCGCCAATGCCAGGAATGCTGGCATCGCCCAGGATGCCGAGTCGGTATCGTCGCTGCTTGCCTTCATCCCGAAGAAGCACATACCGGGATAGTTCGACGGTTCGTACTTGATATACATGCGGTCGGCAGCTTTTCCTTGCGCCTGCGCCGCCGGCTCGCGTTCCTCGTCTCCGGCTTCGACCGATTCGCTTTCATCATCGTCATCGCTCAACACCGGTCGCAATGGCTGCGGCTGCGCAGCTCCGATTTCCGGCGACAGGAAGGCATCCAGTTGTAACAGCGCGTCGATGGTCAGGTCGCGGCCAGCCAGTTCGCGGCGCACCGTGAAGAAATTGATATCTTGCAACTGGTTGAGAACGCTCTGCACTAGCGCGCCCGTTTCGGCCGTAAAGAAGAAATTGGGATAGACGGCGAGATATTTGGGGCGCAAACCCTCGAACTTCGCGCCGGTCAGCCGCAGGATGCCCCGCTGCAAGTTTTGCCGCAGCATCAATTCAAGCGAGCAGATCGAGCAGACACCACCCGCGTTCTTCCCAGCATAGAGCGCGAGCTTGTTTTTGTAGACCCATGGCTGGAACAGTACCGCGTTGTCCGACTGTTCATCGGTCGGGTAGGCGCTGCTACAGAGCGTGCAGAGTAATTCTTTGCCACTCTTCTTCTTGGCGCTGGCATACCGCTCCATCTCGGCGGCAAAATCCGGCAGTGCGCCGCCCTCGCATACGGCCCGTGGCAACTCGACAACGCTGCTCAGATACGTGACAAGCTGCGGCAGGTATTTCTGCGGCATCGCCTGGCGCAGTGGCTCGCCTGCCATCTCGATCACCAGCCGGAGCGTCTCAGTAAAGACATCAAGGAGGTTGCCAAGGCCATCACTTTCGTGGATGCCGGGGTGATCGCGCAAGTAGCAAAGGCCCAGCCAGAACCAGCGATACTCTGTGCCACCCTTGTTCGGGATCGACTTTGACTGCCCCCAGTACGGCGTCAGCCCAAGCCGCTCAACTACCGCCTTCTCGACACGCTCGCGCAGGCTATCCTGCTTCTTATCGAGCCTGCTTAACAGCGTCAGGAAGATGACCGAGAGGAACCGGCTCATCATGCCTGCGCGCAGATCTGGCGCAAAACTGAGGTCGATATCCGCAGGAATCTCACAGCGCGCCTGCATCTGGCGCAATTTCTCCAACGGCCCTGCCGTTACATCATTGTGCGTGACGTTGATGGTGAAGCGCGCCAGCAGTGCTGCATACTCTTCCAGCGAAAGAAAATCGAAGTAGTACTCAGGATGCTTGGCGATACCCTTGTTGTCGAATTTGAAGCCCGGCGCTCCCTGCTTGATCCTGGGAGCGCAAATTTCTCGCAGGCGAGCCTGCACGGCCTCTACTACCTGCTCGCTAGTAATGGTCAAATGGAGTTTCTTGCGCGCGATGTACACCGCCCCATCCGAGAAGAACAGATACGGCCAGATGCCGTCGCGCTGGCCAGCGTCCGTGTAGAGATTGACGAGACTATCGTTGATGACATTGGTGAGCAAACCGCGCACTTCGCGCAGCTGGTGATAGGAAAAAACCAGTTCGTCGTCGCTCAACTCGCCTAGAATGGTATTCAACTTGCGCGCATCCCCTATCGAGAGAATAGCAGAGGGCATGGGCAGCAGGTAAGCGATACAGTCGGAATAGGTACAGAGCCGCCTCAGTTCCAGGATACGATTCTCTGGCAGCCGCAGATTCCAGGCATAGGTGTT
>Ga0070717_10004074_pt1 | contig 10539 bp, 8 predicted proteins | sample LARL113metaG_FD_71366 | JGI IMG/M metagenome (GOLD analysis project Ga0070717, IMG submission 71366) | Corn, switchgrass and miscanthus rhizosphere microbial communities from Kellogg Biological Station, Michigan, USA - LAR L11-3 metaG | ecosystem: Host-associated > Plants > Roots > Rhizosphere ... | reverse complement strand
CTCTCGCACCTCACGGCTGGTCCAAAAATCAACCTCGCCCGTCGAACCTTCCCCGCGGTTCTTTTCAAGGATTGGCAACTCCGGCACTTCGCCATTGGCCGCATCGGGATGAAGTGCGCTGAGAAGCCGTTCGATAACCCAGCCGTAATAGGGCGACATGAACGCCTGAAGCCGATCTGCCGGCGGCTCGACGATAACCTTCTCCATGACGTAGCGCTGAATGATCCTGGCGAGCTGCGGGAACAGCACATGCGGCGGCGCCTCGCACCCTTCTTGACCCACATACTGTTGCGTCAAAGCGGCAGCCATCCCGAAAACCGCCCGCTGCAACCGCTGCCCACGACTGTACGGCTCTAACGTCACGATTTCTGATGCGCCTGGCCCGTGCAGCGACGGGCGTCCACGATCGGCCGGCAACGCGTCCTTAACCTCAACCTCCGACGGGATCTCTTTCGGGTCGATGCGGAGTGGTGCCATCGACGGCCAGTCGACCGTGATCCGATTGCGGATACCCTGCCGATATGCCTCCACCCGTGGGAAGCGGATCTGGAACTGCGCCTTTTCCGGGATCGCGTGGATATGGTGCCGCTTCGGCTGCGGCGGCCGCGCGCCGGCCTTGTTTTCCTTGAACGGAATCACCTCGAACGGCACGCCGAAGACTTTGGCGACTTCCTCAGTCAGCCTACCCTGATCGTCGAAATCATCGTAGCTGCGTCGCCGCAATGCGCGGCCGACGACCTGTTCGCACAATAGCTGCGACATGAAGGGGCGAAGCCCGATGATGTGCGTCACCGTGTTGCAATCCCATCCCTCGGTGAGCATCGCGACGCTGACGACGCAGCGGACATCCCGCCCGGGTGGGAGCAATGGCCTCCGCAGCTTGTTAGCCAAATCCTCGAAGCCCTCGGGGTAGATAGGACGTTGCTGAATGTCACGCGGCCAATCCACGCGCCCGACTGTATCGAGGGTGAAGCGCATCCACGCGACCTCGTCGCTTTTGGCGCCCTCAATGTCGCTTTCCTGAACGACCTTTGTATCGACGCGGATGGTGACAACACGACCTTCGATGTTACGCAGCTCGTCGAGACCGGCCGGCGGGACATTGACGGGCGGTTTGCCTTCGGCCAACCATTCATAAATCACCCGTGCGATCCGGGTGTTCTTGCATACAAGGATGAAGACCGGGGGCCGGGTCTCATCGTCCTTTTCGGCCCATTCCCGGCGCAGCTCGTCCCATAGCCCGCCGAGCATCGCTATCGGGTGATGTGCCCATTTGAGGATTGCTTCTGGCTTCGGGTTGGCCTTTTTGCCGCCGCGTTCGGCGGGCGTGAGCCGCGGCAGGATATCCCGCCAGATGTTGAAATAACCGGGGATTTCGGCGCCGGTCGTATCGCGCACCGCCAGCTGCGGAATCTTCACCAGTCCGGCTTCGATCGCATCCGTTAGCCCGAAATCGCTTAGCACCCAGGGGAAGATCGTGTTGGTCGCGATGCCGGCCCGGCCGATGAAGTAGGGTGTCGCCGACAGATCGACACAGAAGTTGATGCCGCGGAGCTTGTTGATTCGGTCGAGGCCATCGATCCAGACGGTCGCCTCTTTGACAAAGTAATCCTCGTCGCCCATGCCGCTGTCGCCGTTTTCGTCCCCATCTCCCTCTTCTTCGGCGTCGGCCCGCTGAATGCGATACGCATGGTGCGCTTCGTCATTGAGCACGAGGATGTTCCGCTTGCCGCCAGCGCGCTTCAGCACTCGGTTCACCAGAGCGGTGTCGCTTTCGACATAAGCGGTGCCCGTGACCCTCACAGTCCGGCGGCCGTTCTTGTCGGTCTTGTCGTAGAGGATCCGCAATTCGCCTTTCGCAACGCGGGCGTCGAGCACCTCCGGCGTGATGTATCTCGTGCCGCGGAATGAGGTGGTCTTGCCGCCGACTGTGAAGGTTTCGGCGGTTGCGGTCGCTCGTCCCGCCTTGATAACGCGGGCGCCGGTGCCGCCGACCGAGCTGCCCTGAGGCTCAAAGACGTGCCAATTGGTCACGATAACCTGCCCTTGGCTCAGGTCGGGCATCAGGCGGGCGGGGATCAGATCGCGGGTCCGGTAGAGGCTCGCCTCGCCGTTCTGTGGGTCCAGTTCGGCCAGACGGCTGCGGATCGTCACGTTCGGGCACACGACGAGCACGACATCGGAAAAGCGCGCGTCGGAGCGGTCATTGACCTTGTTGAGAATGCTCCACGCCGCGAGCATCCCCATAACCGTTGTCTTCCCTGAGCCGGTTGCCATCTTGCACCCGAGCCGGTGGAATGCCTTGAAGCCATCGGCCTTGCGCTCGTCACTCGGCTCGTCGAGCGAGACCGAGATCCCTTGCAGGAAATCCGGCCGAGCCTCCGTCAGGAAGATGATCGCTTCGGCTGCCTCCAGCTGCGCGAAGAACAAGCGCGGATGCCGCCCCTCCCGGGTCCAGTATTCGATCAGCTCTCGCGTCGTCCGAGTGATGCCTGGCCGGCCCGCAGCGCGCCATTCGGCCATCCGGGCGCGGATCAGATTGACGAGCTCTAATTCGTGCCACTCGCCGCGCGCGGCGTGTTCGCCTTCGTCAGGAGCATTGGGCCGTCGATAGTAATATCCGGCCGGCCGCCGCCCTTGCATTCGCACCGGCGGCCTGCCTTCCTCGATCAGCCAATATTCCGCTGGCTCGTCGAACGGAGTGTTTAGGATCGGGGTCGCGACCTCGAAATTTTCCATCCCTCGCCTATTGCTCGAAAACCCGGTGGTGGGACGTCTTCACGCTCTCCCCCTCGATGGGGGAGGGTCGGGGTGGGGGTGATGCCTCGGCGAGGACAGCCGCGATCGTCATGAGTACCCCTTCCGGATTTTCCAGGATCTGATTGTTCCAAAACCGCAGCATCCGATATCCCTAGCCCTCGAGAAACCGGCCTCGCGCGACTTCATCCTGTGAGGCGGCGTCATGTTGGCCGCCATCGACTTCGATGATCAGCCGCGCTTCGTGACAGACAAAGTCGGCGATATACGGACCAAACGGCACTCGTCGCCGGAAGCGGCATCCGTTGATCTGCCGCATCCGCAACATCCGCCAGAGTCGCTGTTCCGCTTCGGTCATTTGCCGGCGCAACGCCCGCGCTCGATCGCGGGCGCCGTTGCTGGGGCACTTCTTCATGTCGGGTAGGCTTCATCGGCTCTCGTCACCCCCACCCAAACCCTCCCCCGCGAGGGGGAGGGTGCATGAGCGATCGGTTGCCGCTCACTCCGCTTCGGCGAGCGATTTGACGACGATCAGCTCGTTGCCGCGGTCGTCGATCACCTTGACTGCGATCTGTCCGTGCAAGCCGCCCTCGAACGGCGCGCTGACGGTGCCGGCCAGATGCTCCCAAACGCTTTCGTCATGCGTCGCCTTGAGGGCTTTTTTGAGGTTGTCCCAGGCGCCGGTGCGCGGGAAGAAAACTTGGCTGCCGTGGAACACCAACCCGTTGTAATCGGTGTCGAGCAACCAGGCCGGCACGTCGTCGCCGCGGATGTGGCTCGGCGTCATCGTTATCGGATCGAAGACATCGAGCCCGCGCATGGTCACTTCGTATTGGACCGGGTCACCGGCGGCCTGCGGCAGCTTTTTGAACCGAATATCGGGGAGACCGCACACGCTGAAAATCTGGCTCGAGCGCATCGTCTTCAGCAGGTCGCCCATCATCAGGTCCGGGGTCGCTGCGACCCAAGTCGCGGGAATGCCGACCGCGCTTTCGCATTCCTCGATCAGCCGGCGAGCGTTCGGCTGGATCGCAAACCCGATGACGTAAAGGTGGACGTAACTCTTGGCGTAGGCTTCCCGCCCCGCTTCGTACACCGATCGTTCGCTGACGGCGCCATTCTCCGGGCCGAAAACCACCGCGACGGGATGTTCCGAACCGTTCTCGACCATCGCCTCGGCCGACAGCTCGAGCGATTTCGCCGGCGGCCGGATGTTCTTTAGCGTGACCGTGTTGCCGCCGCCAAGTTGCAACACTGGCGCGCGCCGCAGTACGTCGAGCATCCGGTCGAGATACGAACCGTAATCGTCCGCCCCGTCGTCGTGTTCAGAGCCGCCCTCACCGTCCCAATCTACTGGCGTTGGGATCGTCGCCTCGACGCAAAATGGCCCGGCGACGCGAGTAATACCTTCGGTAACCTCCGGGCGGTCAACCAATACCTCCTGCTCCGCCGGCTCATCATGTGCTAAACTGCCAAGCGTAATATGAGGAACTATTCCTCCAACCTCCTCTCCCTTTCGATTCTGCTTGCGTAAGTAAAGAAATCCAGATGAAGGACCTCTGGTTTCATCCTTCAACGCATAATAAGGGAAAGTCGCGGTAAGGATTCGCTGTCGAGCTAGCGCGAGCGGCACTCGGCTGGTGTCAATCGTGATCCAACGTCTTCCCCATTGCTCGGCGACATACGCTGTCGTACCGGAACCACAAGTAGGATCTAGGACCAAATCTCCTGGATCTGTGGTCATCAGGACGCATCGTACAATGACCTTAGGAAGTGTCCAAACGACGTAGGGCTTTTTGTCGCCATATCCACTGATTTGAGTATCTGACCAATTGTTAGTTAACGGAGTAACAGGATAATCTGAAAGGTAATTGATAAATCGAAGCGTTTCGCCTTGGGCAATAAGCCGATCCAGTGCCGTCAGCCGAGCTAGTCCTTGGGCTGTCGTCTTCCAGTGATTATTCCCCGCGGGTTCGTACGTGCCTCCATTCCATACGAACGGCGCATCCGTTGGCGACTTACCTTCCGAGAAGAGTGGATAAGCCTGGAAAATTTTTGAGCTAGCTGGAATCGCCCAATGGCGCTTCTCTTCGGCCGTAAGCGCTCTTCGATTGCCGTTCTGTTCTTCGATCCAGGTGTAATTTGTGGCGCCCTCTTGGCCCGGTACCTTTTCCAGAAATAACTGACGATATTTCAGGTGATCCTTATCTCTGGCGTACATCAAGAGATAATCAGAGATAGACGCCAATAGCGAGCTACTTTGGCCACCAGTCTTCCTGAAGGAGATGATCTGGCAAAAATTCTCGGGCCCAAAAACCTCATCCAAGAGGTCTCGGACGGTGTGGACGTTGTCATCGCTGATTTGCACAAAAATGCTGCCGCTCTGGTGCAGCAGGTCTCGCGCCAAGAGCAGGCGGTCGCGCAGATAGGTCAAATAGGAGTGCAGGCCGAGTTCCCATGTGTCCCGGTAGGCTTTGACCATCTCGGGCTCGCGGGTCATGTCGGCGTCGTCGTTGTGGGCGACGTCGCGCTTTCTGACCAAGGGCTGAAAATTTACACCAAACTTCACGCCATATGGCGGGTCGATGTAGATCATCTGCACCTGGCCGCCGAGGCCCTCGTAGTGCAACAATGAATTCATCACGACGAGCGAGTCGCCCAGGATCATCCGGTTGACCCATTCGTCGCGGTATTCGTAGGCTTTCAAAACCTGATCGGTGATTGGGCGCTGCGGATCGCCGAACAGCTCGAACATGCCGAGCTGGGCATCGCGCGCTTGCTTGGTGTGCGCCTTCAAGGTTTCGACGATCGCCATCGTCGATAGCCGCTCATGCACAAACAGCGGCAGGGTCGGCACTTCAAAGGACAGCCGCTCTGCCTTGCCCGCCCAATTGAGGAACGGCCGACCGAGCCGCTTGAGCTGGTCTACCGCGTCTCGCAACCCGCGGCATTCAGCAACTCGATGCCCGGCTTCGTCGCGGAACACGCTCGGCTCGGCAAATTCATGCGGCGGTGGCAGCTTCGCGGCATCCTCAATGCACACCAATAGCCATTCGCCGAGTTCGCGGACGCTGTTCTTGCCGTCCCATTCGAGCGATGGCGAGAGCGAGGAATCGTAGCGATAGGTCGCCGGCGGCTTGCGTTTGCGGAACTGCGGCTGCGTCCCGACTTCCGGCCGCAACGCCATGTCGGATTCCGGGTAGCGATAAGTCTCGGTCCTCGCCGACCGCGCTGCCCATCTTTGCCGTCTCCTTGTGCTCTGGTTTTCGCCGCCGTTCTACCCACACGTGCACTGGAAGTCACGAGGGCGGCGCTGTGCTGCGCCCCACTCGCCGCAACCCGAAAATCGCCGCAAAAGCATGTTACGAAACCACAGCGTCACGAATGTGTCCCGGAATTAAGGAATGCCTTTGTCACATATTCACGCCGGATTGACCGGTGAACCCTGCAGCCTCCCGTTTATTCGCCGTCGTACGGCCCGATCATGAGGGATTCCGCGGCCGACACGGAGAGCCCTCCTGTTCTTTGCCTGTATTATCAGGAGGGTCGCCCTGGTTGGCTCGTCGGGCGCGATCCTCAGCTACATCATGTGCAAGGGGATGAACCGCTCGATCTCCAATATCATCCTCGGCGGGTTCGGCACCTGGGGCGGGCGCATGAGCCGGGAGCGGGGGTCGATAACAACTCGGTTAAATCGAGGAGCGCAGAGGACGGTCGACGCTACAACCTTTGGAGGAAAATCTCCTGCTGATTTCCTGCAGATACAGGGACGGCGTGTTCCGAGAACAACTCTTGATTGTCAATTCGGCAGTCGAAAGCGTCTCAGACTCGCGCAGGCATCGGCCCGATGCCTGGCGAGGCTCAGTAACCCTCGCGTTCCAAGCGTTTGCGTAGCAACTTGCGGTAGCGGCGAACCGCTTCGGCCTTTTCCCGGGCCCGCCGTTCCGAGGGTTTCTCGTAGTTGCGGCGGAGCTTCATTTCCCGGAACACCCCTTCGCGTTGCATTTTCTTCTTTAAGGCTCTGAGTGCCTGATCGACATTATTGTCGCGAACAACGACTTGCACGGGGGCTCTTCTCCATAGAGGGACACAAATCTAGCCGGGCCACCTTGGCACCGGCCTGCGGCAATATTTAGCATCGATGCAGCCGGGTGTGAAGCCGGGGCTGCAGAGGCGGGGCGCACTTTACCGGGCGCCGCGCGCAGCACATATTGCACTTCATGGCATTGTTGAAAATCGCCCGCATGGGGCACCCGGTTCTGCGCGCTAGTGCATCCGCCGTCAGCGACCCAACGGCATCTTGGGTGCGCTGCCTCGTCGAGGATATGGTCGAAACCATGGACGACGCGGGGGGCACCGGCATCGCTGCTCCGCAAGTCCACCAGCCCTACCGGATCGTCGTCTTCCGTGTCCTCGGAGACCGCCTCACCGAAATGCCCGGCGATGTCGCCCAAGATCTGACGGTGCTGATTAATCCGGTCGTCGAGACTCTCGGCTGCGAGCGCGCGCTTGGTTGGGAAGGCTGTCTCTCGGTACCCGGGTTGCGCGGCGTCGTGCCGCGCCATCTGCGGGTCCGCTATCACGGATCGGGGCTAGATGGCGAGAGGATCGAACGCGAGGTCGAAGGTTTTCACGCTCGGGTTGTGCAGCACGAATGCGACCACCTCGACGGGATCCTTTACCCGCAGAGGATAACGGATCATCGGCTGCTGGTCTTTCTTGATGAACTACAGCGCCACCCGATCGATCTCGCCGAATTCCTGGCGGACGGAACGACATGAAAAGCCCGCTCGCCGAGAGCCAGCGAGATGCGTTGATCGAGGCAATGCTGCCCGATGTTCCCTTCGATGGCTGGTCGCGCGCCGGGCTGCGCGGGGCAGCGCGGCGGATCGGCATGCCTATGACGGAGGCCCTCGCCCTCTTCTCGGGCGCCCCTCCCGAGTTCGTGGCCTGCTTCAGCCGATGGGCTGACCGCCGCATGCTCGATCGGTTCGAGAGCTTGCCGGCCGATCAGTTGCGCGTCGCCGAGCGGGTTGAGCACGCGGTCAATGTCCGCCTGGAAATCGTCGAACCCTGGCGGGAGGCGGTGCGCCGCGCACTCGCGGTCTTGGCTCTGCCGCAACACGCGCCGCTGGCGCTGCGCCTGCTGTACGAGACGGTCGACGGCATCTGGTACGCTGCCGGGGATAGCGCGACCGATTTCAGCTTCTATACAAAGCGGGCCACCCTCGCCGGGATTTACACCGCTACATTGCTCTACTGGCTGGAAGACCGCTCGTCGGAGTTCGCAGAAACGCGCTCGTTTCTCGAGCGCCGGCTCGGCGATGCAGCTCGCATCGCCGCGGCACGCCGGCGTCTCGGGACGGCCTTCAGTCGCCTGCCGAACCCGTTGCGGCTGCTCCGTCCTTCGCTCTGAGCCTCTTTTCACCGGTTCGGGATGAGCCGAGTGACGTGGCCCATTTTGCGGCCGGGCTGGATTTCTTTCTTGCCATAGAGATGGAGCTTTGCCAGCGGATCGTTGAGCGCCTCGCGCCATTTCTCGACATCGCCGCCCAACAGGTTCTTCATGACCGCGTCCGAGTGGTGCTGGACGGAGCCGAGCGGCAGACCGCAGAGCGCGCGGACGAGTTGCTCGAACTGGTTGGTGACGCACGCGTCGATCGTCCAATGCCCCGAGTTGTGTGGGCGCGGAGCGATCTCGTTGACCACAATATCGCCGGCCTGCGTCACGAACATTTCGACTGTGAGAACCCCGACGAGATCGAGCTTTTCGGCAACGTGACGGGCAATGGCCTCGGCCCGCATCGCGGTCCCCGGAGGGATGCGAGCCGGTGCGATCGTCGTGTCGAGGATATGGTTGACATGCTGGTTTTCGACCGGCGGATAGGTCGCCCAAGCGCCGCTGCCGCCGCGTGCAACAATGACCGAAATCTCGCAGGCGAAATCGACAAAGCTTTCGAGGATGCCGATCTCGCCGCCCATCCGTCGCCAAGCCTCGTCGGCGCCGATATCTTGGGTCAAGATCACTTGGCCCTTGCCGTCATACCCCATGCGCACGGACTTCAACACAGCAGGGTAGCTAAACTCTCGCATCGCCCGGACCAGGGCGGCCGGATCGGAAACCTCTCGGTAGGCGGCGGTGGCGACGTCTATCGAGCGCAGAAAGTCCTTCTCGCGCAGTCGATCCTGCGCGATTTCGAGGATCTCAGGCTGCGGCAGGACCGGCTTGAGTGCTGCGACCCGGCGGACAGAGTCGGCGGGGATGTTTTCAAATTCGCAAGTCGCAATGTCGACCGCCGCCGCAAAGCGCTCAAGCGCCTGGCGATCGGTGAACTCTGCCACGGTCGCCGCCGCGCAGACCTGCTCGGCCGGGCTGTCGGGCTCGTCGGTCAACACGTGGCATCGATAGCCGAGCCGGGCGGCGGCGAGCGCAATCATCCGGCCGAGCTGGCCGCCGCCCAGTATCCCGACCGTCGCGCCTGGGGCCAGCATCACTGACGGGTTGGGCTTTCGGCCACACTTTCGGTCTGAGACTGCCGCCAGTTCTCGAGAGCTTGTGCGATAGAGGCGTCCCTTAGCCCGAGGATTGCCGCCGCGAACAGCGCCGCATTCACCGCACCGGCCTGACCTATGGCGAAGGTCGCAACCGGGACTCCGGCAGGCATCTGGACGATCGAAAGCATGCTGTCGATCCCCTTCAGCGCTTTGCTTTCGATCGGTACGCCGAGCACCGGAAGTGAGGTCAGCGCGGCTGCCATGCCCGGAAGATGCGCGGCGCCACCGGCGCCGGCGATGATCAGCTGCAGACCGCGCAACCGGGCGGTGCGCGCGTAATTGTAGAGCCGCTCGGGAGTGCGATGCGCCGAGACGATGCGGATCTCATGCGTGATTCCCAACTTATCGAGGCTGGCCGCGGCGTGCTGCATCGTCTCCCAGTCAGATTGGCTCCCCATGATAATGCCCACCATCCGACCGGCTTCGCTCATTCGGCTCGTTTCCTCAATGCGGGCCCGAAAAGCGGCATTATAAGAGCCGAACCCGATCGGACAACCCACGGACGGTCCGAGGACCGGCGAGATATCACCCCGCTAAGCAATGATGTCCGGCAACAGCTCGCTCTCGATCTTAGTGATTTGGTCCTTGAGCAGCAGCTTTCGTTTCTTCAGCCGCTGCAGCTCAAGCTGATCGGCAGGAGCGCGCTCGGCGAGACGCGCAATGACATCGTCTAGTTCACGATGTTCGACTTTCAGAGCGGCGAGCTTCGTCTTTAGAGCTTCTAGGTCGAGGTCCATGGCCGCTGCCGGGCAAGTTTGTCTATCATTATAGCACGCCCGACGCGCCACGTATCGGAACGGTTGCCGCTTCGGACGGCACGAGAGAGGGGCTGGTCGTGAAGACACGTATCGGACTGCCAATAAGCGGGCGGCGATTGTGGCGGAGTGAATGTTGCGATCCGTGCGGTGAGGCTGCGCCCGGCCGACCGGATGCGTATCAACCGGCGCTGGGACGCGGGTGACGAGCGATGCCCTCGAACCATAAGGCGGGGGAAAATGCCCTGTGGCAGTTTTCGCTCGCATTCTATGCTGCTCCAGGCGTAGCCAAGGCCTTGATCACGCTGCAAGATCGAGACGGGCTCGACGTCAACCTGATCCTTTTTGCGCTGTGGCTCGGCTTGTCGGGGCACAGGCGGTTCGACCGAGATGCGCTCGCTGCGGCCGATCGGGCGATCCGCGATATTCGAGCCGAGATCGTGGAACCGTTGCGTACGCTTCGACAAAAACT
>Ga0070717_10004072_pt1 | contig 10543 bp, 7 predicted proteins | sample LARL113metaG_FD_71366 | JGI IMG/M metagenome (GOLD analysis project Ga0070717, IMG submission 71366) | Corn, switchgrass and miscanthus rhizosphere microbial communities from Kellogg Biological Station, Michigan, USA - LAR L11-3 metaG | ecosystem: Host-associated > Plants > Roots > Rhizosphere ... | reverse complement strand
GATCAACCCGTGAGGGGAGATCGCGACTGCTAGCATCAAGGCGGTCGGGAGCTAGGGTCCGGGTGATAAGGTCAACGGAAAGTGAATCGCTGTTAAACTTCGTGAACCGTAACAAGCCAAAGGTGCTGAGAGGCTTGAACCAAAAGGTGCGTGGTCGGTCCAGGACTTCTTCCCTGTCCTGGCGCAGACAAGAGGACCACCGGCGGACAGGCGAGTACCTACGTCATCCAAATGGTACGTAAGCGGAACGTGGAAACCCCGTATCTCTCCCGACGTGCGGGTAGGAGCATCGCAAGAGGTTCCAACGGGGGTGCGGGCACAGGACGATGGAAGAAGCGAAGGCTGTCCTGTAACGGGGCAGATAGGAGTTGCGCTGCAAGGCAACATCACCCCACGCGAAAGCGGGCCCACGTCCATCGGGTGGTTCATCACGAGAACCGGTGGTCAACTGACTCAGGGGACAAGGCAGATGTCGGCGGGCAGGAGTTTTCCAGAAGTCCCGCTGGTGCGGTCCCCCGCTCTCAAGCGCGTCAGCCCCAGCGCAGTATCGTGAAGGTGAGGACGACAAGCCTCAGCGGGTTCCGCAAGGGGCCTTAGAACTGCTTGAGCGGGGTGAAGGGAAACCTTCATGCCCCGTTCTGAGGGGGCTTGGGGGCAGTAATGCCCCCCGGCTACCCGGCAGGTGGCTGGAAAAGGGCCGTGTTCTTGATACTACCTGGGAGGATAGCCTTACCAGACAAGTCAGAACAGTAGGCGGTACCTCGCTGGCCACCTACTTCATGAAGGTGATGTGTGAGGCACCTACGTTGCGCTCGTACGTCTCATCGTGACGGAACACGGGATGCGCCTCAGGAGGGCGACCTCTAGGGAAACGGAGTGCCCAGAGTAATCGTGAGGGTTACGTCTCTAAAGGCGCGGATGGGAGAGCCATCCACAGGGGAAAGGGGCACAGGTGGTCAGACGAGCAGGAGTCATGCGGTACGCGAAATGCGGAGAGCCAGAATGGCACTGCATGTCACTTGTCGCCTCCGGATGACAAGCATGACCACTGGAGAGCGAGGTGACGCGGAAACGGTCACGCCTCGTTCGGAGGGGGGGAGGTCGAAAAAGGGCTAGCAATGGTACCTCGTCGGCCCCCTACCCTTGTGCTGGCTACTTGAGACATCTGTTCGAGTAATCGGCCCATTGTGCCCGATGAGGAAGCTTTCTTGCTAAAGCACCTGAGTTGCGAGTACAATCAACACGGTCCATGCTGCGCGTGTGCTCTGACCATGTGCCCATATTCACAAAGAAGAGGTTCTATGTGTGCTGTGTGTTTTCGTCGATCAAACAACGAGTCTGCTTCTGCTTTCATGTGCTCCAAGAACGTGTTTTGCGTTGGATCAAACCTGTGCTAGCTACTTAGGATATCCGTTCCAAAAAGAAGCATCGAAGATGGCTGTATCAGTTCTTTCTCTTCGCCGACTATTCATTGGATAGATGACGATACATTTCTCCACAACGATTTCTTTCCCGATAGTGGAACGGATACCTAAAGTAACCAGCACACGGAGGTTTAGCGGTAGCTGGTATGACCAGGGCGCGGTAGATTATATTCAGAAGATCAAAACCACTCTCGCTGACAAAACCTGGATGCAGGCAGGATTTTAATTATACCGGTAGATCTTTGTTAAACCCTGCGACGGCTTGCTCAAGTGTCAACGCTCGTCCCTCTGCCCGTGCTGAGATAAAAGTCTTCTCGCCTAATGTGCCGCGTACTGCAACTATTGCGTCGTTGTAAAAACTTCTCTCAAAAGGAGAGAGAGGAGTTCCCATTCTCTCACGGAGCTGCTCTGCACAGCCCCAGAGCCGCGCAGCCCACATTTTCTCCTGTGAACCCTCTCCAGGCAACGTCTCTCCTGCTGCAATCACGCTCGCTAGCCCCTCCAGACTTATGGCAATGCTTAATCTGTTATCGGATGCTCTCGCTACAGTCAGGCTCTCTTCGTACAGAATCCGTGCTTCTTTGAGACTACCCTGCCTGGTTGCCACCTTTGCCAGAAAGGAGAGAGAAGTAGTTGTACCGTGCTGCTGGCCCATCTCCTTAAAGAGTTCGACCGCTGCTTCAATCTTCGAGCGTGCTTCTGGCAGGTCATCCTGGCTAAGAGCGAGGAGACCGAATTGGCAGAAGCAGTACGCTATGCTTTCCTTGTCTCCCATTTCATTGAAGAGCGCATAGCCTTCCTCAAGAAATGGCCGTACTTGAGTGAGATCTCCCGCCAGGAAGTGTGCTCTGGCTACATTCGTTAATGCCTCAGCAATCCCACTCTTGTCGTGAAGCTCCCGGCATATATTCAGGTTCTCTTCAAGCAGACTACACCCCTTCGTGTAGTCTCCCTGATCGATGGCGAGTGTAGCTAGATGAAGTTGCATGAAGGCGACATTAGCGATGTCATTCATTTTGCTAAAGATCTCAAAGGCTTCTTCTGCCTGGACACGTGCAGTTTCAAGGTCTCCTCTCGTCCAGGCGATATCTGCCAAGTGATGCATTGCTAGCGCAATTCCCGAGGCGTCGTTAAGCTCCTGGTACAGCGCCAGGCTCTCTTTGCAAAGCTGTTCTGCTCGATCGTTATTGCCCTGTGTATGAGCTATTCTTGCTGCGTAGTAGAGTGCTTTTGCTCGTATCGAGGCTCCCGCTCCTTCACTTACCGCAATCGCCTGTTCCAGGAAGCTACGAGCTTCGCTGTAATTCCCACGCAGCCCCCAGAATGGCCAGAGCACGGTACTCAAACGTAGCGCCATTTCTACGTGGCGAGCGCCTTTAGTAGTCCTTCCTGGCTCTAACAGCCATGATAAAGCTGCTCGTACATTGTCCTGCTCACGTTCGAGCCGTTTGAGCCATTCGCTCTGTTGGACTCCGTCAAATTCGTGATATGCCTGCTCTGCCAGCGAGAGATAGTACTCAGCATGCGCTTGTCGAACCTTTTCTGCTTCTTTGCCGTTGCTAAGTACTTGTATCCCATACTCACGGATTGTCTCTAGCATGAAAAACCGCGTCTCTTCTTCTTGTCCTACGGCTTGAAGGAGGCTTTTATCTAAAAGCGATGCTGCTCCATCCAGCGCTACTCCTTCGCTCATTTTTAGAGCAGCACTGATCGCTTCAATCGCCTCCAACGTACCACCACCGACGAATACGGATAGCATGCGAAAGAGCTGTTGTTGTTGAGAGCCTAGCAAGTGGTAGCTCCACTCAAGCGTGTTGCGCAGAGTTTGCTGTCTTTCCGGTATATCTTGTGTTCCGCTCGTCAGTACGTTCAAACGGTTTCCGAGTCGTGCGAGCAGGGCCTGCGGAGAGAGGAGTTTACTGCGTGCTGCTGCCAGCTCGATCGCCAGTGGTAATCCATCGAGGCGAGCGCAAATTTCGGCAATGGCTTGCGCGTTTGCAGCGGTCAGGCAGAATTCAGGTCTGACTGCCTGTGCCCGTTTGACGAAGAGATCCACGGCCTCGTTCTGTGAGAGTGCTGCCAGATCCGCTACATGTGCAAAGTCAGGCTGTGGCAGTGGCGGTACTCTAAACTCATGCTCTATCTGAAGATGCAAGATTTCACTGCTAGTGACCAAGACCCTCAGCTTTGGACAAGCTGCAAGCAGGTCCGCTACAGAGGAGGCCGCTGCTATTACCTGCTCAAAGTTGTCCAGTAACAGTAAGATCTGTTTCTGCCGTACATCTTCTTTCAGGCGTTCTAGCAAGGGTTGATTCGTTTCATCTCGTACACCAAGTGCCCGCGCAATGGTAGGGATAACGAGTGCAGAGTCACTAATGGGTGCTAGAGACACAAAAAAGACTCCATCAGCATATTCATCGCTTAGTTCTGCTGCTGCCTGTACTCCTAGCCGAGTTTTGCCTACTCCTCCTATGCCGGTGAGTGTAAGCAATCGTACATCCTGCTGTCGCATCAGGTCGAGAATGCTTGCCAGTTCGTTCTTGCGTCCAATGAGCGGTGATGGATGTACAGGAAGATTATTCGCATACGTATCCAGCGTGCTGAGTTTTGGAAAATCAAAGGGGAGATTCGCAATAACAAGTTGAAAAAGGTGTTGAGGGTATGAGAGATCCTTGAGACGGTGTTCCCCTAGATCGCGTATAGTTACGTCGTCTGGTAGGTTGTGTAAGATAAGATCGCGAGTTGTTTGGGAGAGCAGGACCTGCCCACCATGACCAGCATTCATGAGCCGTGCAGCGAAATGGATATCTATGCCTACGTATCCTTCGGCAGCCAACTCCGGTTCACCTGTATGTATGCCTATACGAACACGTATGGTTATCCCCTCTCCCCATGAATGCCTCGCTAAGGTACGCTGGGTGGCAACTGCCGCAGCCACAGCATCTCTCGTTCGTGCGAAGGCTGTGAAAAATGCATCTCCTTGTGTGTCCACCTCGTACCCATGATACTCGCGGAAGATCGCCCGTTGGAGATGTCTGTACTCCGTCAAGACATCGGTATAGCGATTACCTAATTGCTGAAGCAGGTGTGTCGATCCCTCCATATCGGTAAACAGCAGTGTGACAGTACCTGCAGGTAAATCACGTCGTCCAGACCTCTCCCTTGAATGAGCCGATCTAGAATCTTGCGGATTTTGCTTCTCGTCTTCTTCAGGAGAAAGATAGCTCTGTGTCATCAGATCCTCTTGAGTATCGTTCATGGTATAGCATTTGAGTAGGTTTCACATTTCAGTGTATCATGCGCCCGGTCATGCTGTCGATGACCTTACTCCACTTTTGTAGCGCTATTCTTCTCATGTGAACCTGTACTGGCTACGTAGCATGTCTGTTCCAAAACCAGAGAGGAATCAATCATGCTGGAAATCTTTTCGCCAACTGTTAGTTAAATAGATGCCTAAAAAAGGAACGGAAAGAGCCATCATTGATGCGCTTTTTGAAAAGGATATACTAAGTAGCCAGTACAGCTCTTTCCGTAGAACGTCATTTAAGACGGGGGAAAAGCGGGTCTTATGCTGAAGACGGAGGTGAAATGGGATTGCTTAAGGGAGGAGGCGTGATCTATGGCAAATAGTAAAACCTTGAAGGAAGCCTTACTCCGCCTTGCTGCAGGAAAAGCTACTGATTCCGATCGCAAAATCGTGCAACGAGCTCTACAGGATGGTCAGATCACCGTGGCCTTGGGCGAACGGGCAGTTGCATTTGGAGGCGATGTGACTGATGCTGTTATTATTACGGGCGACGGAAACGTTGTACACGTTTTTACAGGGCTTGATGTTGAAACCTTTAGCCAGATCGTCAATAGTAAGAAAGTTGATCGCCCACGAAACTACATTCCATTGCCACGTAATCCCTTGTTCCAACCCCGTCCAGGAGAGTTCGAGCAACTGGAGCAATGGCTATTTGGGCCAGGAACAAAGGACTCTCCACCTCGCATCGGAATCGTGGGCATGGGAGGCATAGGCAAAACAAGCTTGGCACGCGAACTTGCCTATCGATATGAGAATTCTTTCCCTGCAGGCGTCTTCTGGGTGACGGCTACAGGGTCTAGTCTTGCCAAGTGGCAAAACCATTTTGCAAATCTTGCCGTGATTACCGATTACCTTCCACCTAAGGATGAGGAGTCGTCTCCAGAAGAGAGGGAAGAACAGCGTGCTCGTCATATTTGTCGCTACCAGGCCGAGCATACTGAGGCCTTATTAGTTCTAGATAATGTCGAAAAGCCGCATTTGGTAATAACTGCCATACCTGAACTAGTAGGCAGAGAAGCGAAATGCACTATTCTTTACACCTCTCAGAACAGTTTTCCTCCTCATCCAGATGTGAAGATTCATACAGTTGGTAAGTTATCAAAGGAACCTGCATTAAGCCTCCTTTTAGGAACAAGACCTTTGCTCCTTTCAAAAATACAAGCGAAAAGCCAAGGTGCAGAATCGCAGGCAGCACAGGAATTAGTTAATGATGTAGGGTACCTACCACTTGCACTCATTCTCCTGCGCAAACTGCTGCAGCTAGATAACTCTTTGACGGTGGAGCTTTTGCAACAGGAACTGAAACAAAGTGGTACGATAAAGATTATAGAGATCACAAAGGAACTTAATCCAGAAGAAATTACACTCCTTAGTACATTCATGTTAAGTTGGGAGAAGATAGATGATGAAAATGCTCGTCAGCTGTTCAAACTAGCCTGCTGCTTCCCCGGATGCCATCCCGAAAGTTGTGTAACGACAAGCTGTGGTGAAACCAGTAGTCAGTCCAGTTTGATTTTTGGAGAAGGATACAAAGCAGGTACCTAAGTTGATAGAAAATGGTTGATACGGTTATACTCAGATGAGTAATTGTCATAGACCAATCTTTGTCAAAGGAGCAGACTGGCTTCTGCTTTCTGTGTATCGAAAATGACCGTGTCAGGTCCTATTGTGCCCACGTCTCTCTCTCTTCCCCATCCTCCAGGCGCATTTCTTCTTGGGGACGTGCTTCTTCCGCGCCTTTGTCCTTTCGGGAAGCGGCAGAATCAGGCTCATCCGCCGAATCGGGCAAGGGATCCAGGACGCGATAGCCTGTGCAAAGACCTTGTGCCTTCGCTGCATCAAGCCATGCTTTTAACTCGTCTGTCATCAGACCTGCAAGTGCAACACACAAAGTAGTCTTGCCTGCCTCGATCACTGGCATGTTCGTGATCTCTTGCCTCCCTAATGCCAAATAGGACATGATTTGTTGACAGAGAGTAGGCGCACTGAAAGCATCGGTATCAACCAAAATGATCTTCTCCTTTGCCCCAGCCGCTTCTCGTAGCATGGTATAGAGTGCCTTTCGCTTGGTCTGAATGAAGTCTGCTAGTTCAAAGGCCTCTGCTGCACTCAGGGATACCTCCGTCCCATCGATGGCTGTGATACAAAGGCCCGTCGAGATAATACTGAACTGTAACTGCTGCATGCCTCAGCTCCTTCTTCTTTCTTGTAAGTTCACCTGGACTTGTTTCACAAAGGACCGGGATTGAGCCTTCATCTTGCCCCTTACTCCTCGTCGACTTGTAACCTCCGTCGCCTTTGTTCTGGGCTCCAGCGTGTCAGCAGCAAGCTCTCTTCATCATTTTTTTGTTCATAGAAGACGGTTGCAGTGTCAAAGTCCGTCTGGTAGCCAAGATGCACATAGTCAGGACTCTCCGCGCACTGAAGCCACTCTGCAAGCTTCTTCTGGGCACATTCCTCACAGAGATAGCCAAAGGCAGGCCGTTCCTGTTCATCACGATGTTCATACTCAAAGACGGGAGTCTTCTGCTTGCATCTGAAGCAGACACGATCCCACAGGTTTCCATTTCTGGTATACCGTTTGAGGCTCCAGATGACGGCCCCAGTTGGTATCCGTCCCATGAGGAACTCCTTCTCAGAGGAAGGACAGATGGTGGCGTGCTGTCATTCCCTTACTTTCGTCGGACTGCTACGATAGTATCGTAGATGAACTCCACTCCTTTATCGTGGGCTGTTTTTATGGATGTTCTACCTACATCGGTCCGCGTACCGAATTCACAAAGCGTATTCCAATACGATTCTCTTGGTGTCGCTCCAGGATCAATGTTGGGAATTCAAGGGGACTACATGTGAGGTTGTGCTTTTGAGCAACGGGACATGTTCCGACACTTTCTGAGTATACCATATTCTTACGATGCCCGAAGACCCTCTCGCGATGCCATGTCGAAAGTTGTGAAATAGGGAAGGGAGGAAAAGAGCTTCGCCAGAGCAGATACTACAGGCATAGACGGTTCCTTTGGAAGAGACCGTTCCTGTGATTGCCCACGGGATGCGCAACGAGATGGCAGCAAGCGAGCGGAAAAAGAGAGGTACGTTCTTTCGCCCTGACACCAGACCAAAGGGAGTAGGGGAGAAAAGGGGGAAATGTGAGAAGGGCCATCGATCTCGTCGGGCAAAAAACGTCGGATATGGGGAGCACTGCTGCGAAAATGCGCAGACGACTCCTCTCGACGGGAAAACGCACGTCGAAAACCAGGCAACGGGCTTTATCAAGAGTGTTGTTGGCTCAAGCGACCCGCAAACCGAGGGCCTGGGCAAACTCGGGTGAGAGTCCAAAGACAGTAATCTCGACAGGCGGAGCGGTGGGCGGTCGCGCATTGCGTGCGAGCCGTTGTTGCCACGTCATGCGCCAATGCGCTCGCTGAGCGCGCGAGAGCAGCGAAGGCGTCGAGGGAGGCGGTGAAACAGATGAAGCCTCCACGGTGACCAGGTGGCTTCGCTGCCAACGGATCCAGGCTTGACGAGGCTGAGTACGTGACCAATCCCCCCACAGGATGGGATGAAGGGCAGGAGGGCAGGGAGGCGGATGCTCTTCTGGCACTGGCTGAGGTAGTGGATGCAGGACAGCGCTGACACGACGAGGTTTTTTCGTGAACGTACCATGTCCTTGACATGAGCTGCGTAAGGAGCAGATGCGACAGTGAGCAATACGCGCAGCATAGAGCACGCGCACTGTCCCATCGTGTTCGGGGCGTCGTTCCTGTGGATAGAGCGGAGCTCCTTGCGGACAACGCAGCGTGCCGTCAGGCTGGAGGAGAAAGTCTTGTCCCCCCAGGTTTCCGACTCGCGCCGCGCGAGCCCACTGCGGGGGCGCGATCAGCTGGTCCAGCCAGGGAGAGGCTCGAGGATGGCAGAGATTCAGTGAGAGGGGGGGGCAAACTCAGTGAGACGCATCGCGGACGGTTGCCACTGCCGACTGAGTTCTTGACGCAGATTCCACATCCACTGGGAAAGGATCTGCCAGACTTCCTGACCGTGTGTGGTATAGGAACTCCAGCGATCACTGTCCTGCTCGCGATCCTCATCAGCGAGCACGGTCTCGCAGCTCCCACGCTGCAAGTAGAGCTTGACCACATCGGCAGCGGTGAAGCCGAGCGCGGGCAAGGCTGTGAAAAAGAGCTCATAGACGACTCCCTCGCGGGTCACGCCAATCGGACTGGCAGCGGTCCCGGCTGGATGGGTAGCGATGATCACGCGAGAGCGGTGGCCCTCCGCAGTCACCGGCAGTTCTCCACCCTCAAAGAGGTCCCGGCAGACACCACTTTCGGGATGCACGAACTGCTCATCAGCAGGTAGGGCGAGACGCTCTTTGACCGGTGCGAGATCCAGGAGCCCGTAATCTTTGCCACGCATCGTCCAACTGACCCCAGCCGCCCTCAGATCTGCGACAATGGCTCCGTCGCCATACAGGCCATCGAGTCGAACGAGGGCCTGAGCAGGCAAGAGGCCCTGTGAGCGCTGATAGGCCACCACCACCTCCAGTCCCTGCAAGAGCTCCCCCCGATAGTCGCCATTGCCCGCGCCGCCAAACGTTCCCAACCACTGATGGGTATGGGCCTGCAAGAGCGTCGTGCGGGTGCGCACCACTTCTCCCCGCTTGCGCCCCGTGTAGCCAGGCGCACAGACCGCATCCAGACGCCGCTGTGGAGGGGGCAACTCCGGACTCTGAGGCAGTGCGCGCTGTCGTGCAGCCTGTCTTGTGCCGTCTAGATCGAAGACCACCCATCGTTGTCCTTGCCGATCCCACAGACCACCCACACCCTCGGCTGATCCAGGGCGGGCGAGCACGTCCTGCAAGAACACACTGCGCAGCGCTTCCACACTTGCCCGGTCCAGGGCAGCAAGAAACCGGCTGAGCGTCGAGCGATGAGGCAACTGCGTGCGTCCGAACAAGGCCATGAACGGCGTCGCAAACGGCTGCAGGCGCTCGTAATAGGCCGCCAGTGTCGGCTCTCCGCTGAGCGCATAACCCATCAGCACGACGAGAAAGTCGATCACCTCATAGGTCCCGAACCGTTTGCGGACGAAGCGAACACGCTCAGAGATGTCGGCAAGCAAACCCTGGCGGGTCAAGGTGTGGGCGACGAGGGCCACTTCGCCAAACCAGGCAGGCACCGAAGGGATCGGCGAGGCTTCGGTCTGAATGCTCACAGAGGAGGGGTCATCGGTACTCATAGGATCTCCTGTCATTTTGATTCTCCACTCGTCAAGCCTCGGCTAAACGGGCATCAAGAACGCTCAACCCTCTCAAAGAAGGGAGGCATGATCTCAATACCTTATTAGTATGGCACAAAATGACGTAGTCGCCGTCGAGGTCCACTTTCTGCTTCTCTGCCTGCTTGTCGAAATCTCGTTGCGCATCACTTGGGATTGCCATCCCAACAAAGGAGGGAACTATGCCTGTCTCCAAGAAAAAGCGTACCACATCGCCCCCCACGGCTTCAACGCCAGAGTCATCGTCGCCTGTATTGCCGGACCAACAAGCCTTCCATGAGCACTTGCGTACGCTCGCTCGGAGCGCAGTGCGGGTGGTGCTAGAAGAAGTGATGCGTGAGGAGTTAGACCAGTTCCTCGGAGTGGCCTGGGGAGAGTGTAGTCCGAAACGCAAAGGCTATCGCAATGGTGCCTATACCGGCAGTATGTCAAGAGTTGTGTAAAACTGCCGAGTCTGGTTGAGCTTGAGATGTGACCGGCATCGTCAGCTTGTTGAACTTGAGACTACGGATGACGGCATAGAACAACAGTAAACAAC
>Ga0070717_10004070_pt1 | contig 10544 bp, 9 predicted proteins | sample LARL113metaG_FD_71366 | JGI IMG/M metagenome (GOLD analysis project Ga0070717, IMG submission 71366) | Corn, switchgrass and miscanthus rhizosphere microbial communities from Kellogg Biological Station, Michigan, USA - LAR L11-3 metaG | ecosystem: Host-associated > Plants > Roots > Rhizosphere ... | reverse complement strand
TACCTGCACGTATGGCTTCGCTACCCACTGCTGCGACGCAAATTCGACCCGGCAGACCACCGCAGCGCATCGGCCCTGAAGAGAACCGTCGACGCCTGGCTGAAACTCAACCCCGAGCTCAGGTCACTATTCTCGGAATGGATCCAGCAGTCGCATAACCCGAGGACGAGAGCGGGCGGCTAGGTGGCGAGAGACCACGGCACCGGCATGCCACGCCTGGAACTCACAGAATCTCAATGGGTCAAGCCGTGGCGAACGGACCTGGTGTCAATCCTAGCGGACCAGCCACAATGCAGGCCGGTTCTGCAGCTGTGCCGGGACGGTGAGCCTTGGTCGGCAGGCGCGATACTTGCGCTGGGCGACAGGATGGCCGGACAGATCGGGGGGCGCAGCTCCCCATCGCGTATCTGGGTTTGTGACGACGTTGGTTGCATAACGCTCGCTGCGCTGGTAGCTCTGCGGGGGACCGTCGTCGTCGTGGACGGCCGCACTCCCGCGCTGGAGGCGGGGAATCTGGCGGAAGCGGCCCCTCCTGACCTGCTTGTCACGTTCGAGGCTCCATGCTCTCTGGTGGACTGGGCCGAGAGAAGCCAGCTCCCTATTCTCTTGGTCTCGAGCGGCCTTGACGTCCTTGCGCGGAACCTCCCCAGGTGCTGGCCGGCCAGGTCCGATCCTGTGGCCGATCTTGGCGTAGTAACCTCCGGGACCTCCTCAGCTTCGCGCGTTATCGAGCTCTCCTCGCAGCAGATCACGGCCGCACTTTCCGGCGTTTACCGCTTCGGCGATCTCAGGGCGGAGGATCTCGTTCTCAACGTGTCTCCCCTTCACCACACGTTGGGCCTCGTCACCGGCCTGATCGCGCCGGTTCTTCGCGGCGCGCGCGTCGCGCGAGCCGCGCTGGCGGACTTTGCAGCAGCAAAGGCGGCAAGCGAGAGGCCTACGTGGTGTGCAGCGAGCCCTGCCGCATTTGAGCTTCTGCTTTCTATCCAGCCCTTCGGGGACCGATGGGCCCCGCGAGTGATCCGTCTTAGCTCCGCACCAGTACCCGTATCAGTTGCCGACCGACTATTTAGAGTAGCAGATTCAACCATTCTGAACGCATATGCCATGAGTGAAGCCCCGGGGGAGATAAGTTCCCGCCGTCTCTTGCGCACGAACCTCGGGAACGTCGGTTCAGGAACCGTATGTGAGGTCGGTGTCTTTGATGAGGTCGGGCTGCCCGTGCCGTCCGGGTGCGATGGTGAGATATGGATCCGCGGCCCCAACGTGGCACTCGACGCCCTTCTGCGGGGCAGAAGCCGGGGGCGATCGCGGTCTGATGACCTGACCCGGCAGGGTTGGGCCCCGACCGGCGACCGGGGCGCTATCGAGCTCGGGGAGCTGGTCATAAAGGGCAGGATTGATGATCTGATAAATTGCGGCGGCGAGAAGGTTGCCCCAGAGGGGATCGAGACGGTCCTCGCGGAGCATCCAGACGTCAAAGAGTGCGTAGCCTTCCCAGTTCCACACCGCACCCTCGGCCAAGGAGTCGCGGTAGCGGTCGTGGCGAACGGCCCCGGTATCCGGGTTCAAGACCTGCGAAGGTTCATCCTTGGCCGCCTGCCACCGACGAACAACCCGCTTCGCATCCTGATCGTGTCGGCAATTCCCAGGGCTCGAAGCGGGAAGATATCGAGAAGGAGCCTGGCTGATCGGTTCGGCCTGGGCGGGGAGCGGGACCCGTCTGCCTGGCCGGAGGGCCCAACAACCGGAGGTGGCCTTGCCAGTTAAGGCGCCAGGCGACATGACCGTCGCTCACCTGATGGCCCACCGCACGTTCAGGCCGGGCGAGGGAGGTGTCGCGGATGCGGATGAGTCTCTTCCGCTGAGGCCCCTGCTCCTCCAGGCTGTGCGGAAGGCGGGGGTTATGCGTCAAGCAGGCGTTGCCCGCGGTACTTGCGTCGCACTCGCTCTCAGGAACCGGCCCTGGAGGTCTGTAGCTGTTGACTACTTGGCTTGCGCTTGGATCGGCGCGGTGGCAGTGCTCGCTGAAGATAGCCAAAGCCTCAACGCCGTGGATGGCCCGGTCACGCTCATGGACAACTGCGTCCGGGGCGGAGAGGCGCGCCGCGGTGCCTCAGGCCGGGAGTGGCCCCGTCCCAGCGATCCTCTCGACATCGTCTTCAGCTCAGGAACCACAGGGACGCCCAAGCCGACTGTCTCGTGCCATTACCACTGGGCCTATCACCCGTGGTGGGTAGCCAGCAGGGCCAGGAACCGGGTGGTCCATTGCGGAATCCCGTTCAGAACCTCTACCGGGGTCCATGGCATACTGCTCCGGCACGTAGCGGCGGCAATACTGAGCGTCGCTGCCCGGTCTCCCGAGGAAATACCCCATCTCGTCGAGAGGTTTGACTGCCACGAGCTGGTTGTGACCCCCTACGCCCTGCGGAAGCTCCTCGACTGCGTTTCCAGGAAGGATGCGCTGACGCGTATCAAGACGGTTAAGGTCGTGGCAGGGCCAGTGTCCGGGCGCATGGCATCGGCAGCGATCGATGCCTTTCCTGACGCCAGGATACTTTCCATTTATGGGGCAACGGAAATAGGGTCAGCTATTTTCACCCGGCTCGTTAAACGCGGCGAATCTGACGCTTTGGGTGTGCCAAGCCCCGGAACAGCCGCGCGAATTGTGAATGAACATGGTGCCGTGGTCCCGCAAGGGGCTGTGGGAGAAATTCAGGTGTCCCAAAGCGTGGGGGCAGGAAAGGCGTCGCCCCCGGCGGGCAGCTGGACCGGCACGGGAGACCTGGGATACATCGATAAGCTGGGCCGGGTGCATCTGGTAGGCCGGGCGAAAGAGATCATGTTTCTTCCATCCGGGCGCGTAGCTCCGGCGGAAGTCGAAGATCGTCTGCTCGAGAATCCGTTGATAGCGGATTGTGGGGTCGCGGTGGTTGATGGCACTGAGGGATGGGACAAGCTCGGCGCCTGCTTGGTGCTCAAGGACCGCGGCAAGATCCGGCAGGTCGAGGCCGCGCTAGCCGACATCGATCCTCCGCTGTTCCGGGTTAGGTTCGTCCCGTCCATTCCCCGGACCGCCCTTGGAAAGCCTGTCCGGGCTCAGCTCCGGCGTCTTCTGCTGGCTCCCGGTGCCGAAGGCGTGTGGGTAAGGTCTTCCCCCCCATCCACCACACAGGCGTTACCGCCGGGCGCGCGTGGACGTGGCTGGGCTGGGCTTGCCGGGCTGACCCGGAGTCTTGCCGCTCGCGCCGCGGGGGACAATGGGAAGGCCGCGGGGGACAATGGGAAGATGGGTGGAGGAGAGCTGGCCGACCCGGGGAGGTCGGCCACAGACGAGCGCACGGCGGCCGAGCCCGAGTTCCTCGCAGACCGGTTCTTCGACCGGGAGGAAAGCTGGCTCCGCTTCAACCAGCGGGTGCTGGAGCTCGCAGAGGACGGCTCGCTTCCGCAGCTAGAACGCGTCCGCTTCCTGTCGATCTTCGCCAGCAACCTGGACCTTTTTTTCATGGTGCGGGTAGCCGGGCGCATCCGGCGGATGGCCACCGGGCTGCTGGTGGAGGGCGTGGCTGGGCTGCCGCCGGACCAGATCCTCGCCAACACGCTCCGCACCGCGCAGGAGCTGAGCCAGCGGCACGCGGAATGCTTCAACCGGTTGGTCCAGCCCGCGCTGGCCGCCGAGGGGATCGAGATCCTGCGCTGGAAGGAGTTGTCCGAGACCGAGCAGGAGGATCTGCACGAGCTGTTCCGCGAGCGGATCTACCCCGTGCTGACCCCGCTCATCGTGGACCCGGCCCACCCCTCCCCCTACATCTCCGGCCTGACGCTGAGCCTGGCCGTGAAGATCGCCGACACCCGAACCGGCGCCACCATGTTCGCCCGGGTCAAGGTGCCGCCGCCGCTGCCGCGGTTCCTCACAGTGGGCCAGCGCCGGTTCGTGTCGCTGGAAGACATCATCGCCGCCCACCTGCCCGAGCTGTTCTCCGGCCTGGACATCCTTGAGCATCACACGTTCCGCGTCACCCGCACGCGTGATCTGGAGATGGACGAGGACATCACGGAGAACCTGCTCAAGTCGCTGGAGGCCGAACTCCGGCGCCGCCGGTTCGAGCCCGCGGTCCGGCTGGAGGTGGAGAAGTCCATGTCCAGCGACGTGCTGGACAAGCTGGTCACGGAGCTGGGGGTGGACCGCCGCGCGGTATACCATCTGCCAGGCCCGCTCGACCTCTCCGGCCTGGATGTGATCGCCGACCTCGGCATCCGGCAGCTCAAGTACCCGGCGTTCGTCCCCGCCGAGTCGGTCCTGCCGCCCGACAGTGACATCTTCACCGCGCTCGAGAAGCAGGACGTGCTCGTTCACCATCCCTACGACTCGTTCACCACGGTGGAGCGGCTGATCATGGAGGCCGCCGTTGACCCGCGGGTGCTGGCGATCAAGCAGACCCTGTACCGGACCAGCGAGACCTCATCGATCGTGGACGCGCTCATCGACGCGGCCGAGGCGGGTAAGCAGGTGGTGGTGGTCGTCGAGCTCAAGGCGCGGTTCGACGAGCGGGCGAACATAAGCTGGGCCCGCAAGCTGGAGGAAGCCGGCTGCCACGTGATCTACGGGATCGTCGGGCTCAAGACCCACCCCAAGATGGTGCTGGTGGTGCGGGAGGAGCCAGACGGCCGGCTGCGGCGGTACTGCCACATCGGCACCGGCAACTATCACCCCACCACCGCCCGGCTGTATGAGGACTTCGGGCTTCTCACCGCCGACCGCACGGTGGGGGAGGACGCCACCGACCTGTTCAATCACCTCACCGGCTACAGCAGCAAGCGCTCGTACCGTCGTTTCCTCGTCGCCCCCGATGGCCTGCGGGCTGGCCTGCTGGAACGGATCGAGCAGCAGGTGGCCCTGGTGTCCGAGAGCAAGCCAGCCAGGATCCGGCTCAAATGCAACGCGATCATCGACGAGGCCGTGATCGACGCGCTGTACCGCGCCTCGATGGTGGGCGTGCCGGTGGACCTGTGGGTGCGGGGGATCTGCTCCCTGCGCCCCGGCGTCCCGGGGATGTCGGAGAACATCCGGGTCCGCAGCATCCTCGGCCGGTTCCTCGAGCACTCACGGATTTTCGCCTTCGGTGAGGCACAAGGTCCCGCCAGCGAGGTGTGGATCGGCTCCGCCGACCTCATGCACCGCAACCTGGACCGCCGGGTGGAATGCCTGGTCCGGGTGACCGACCCGGCCCAGCAGGCAGACCTGCGGGGCCTCATCGACCTCGCCATGGACTCCGGCACCGCATCATGGTGGCTGACCGCCGACGGCACCTGGATCAGGCATCACCGGGACTCCTCCGGCGCGCTCCTGCGCGACCTGCAGCAGCACCTTATCCAGAACCTGCGCGGCCAGGCAGCCGATGCGTGACCACACCGGCCGGGAGATCCAGGCTGTCGGCGCGGTGCTGTGGCGCGCCGCTTCGCAGCAGGTGCGAGGTGGCGCTCGTTAACCGGGGACGCTACGCCGACTGGAGCTTTCCCGAGGGCAAGCGCATGGCCTATGAGCATCTCCTGGTCATCGCCGTATGGGAGGTGCAGGAGGAAACCGGCGTCCGCTCGGTGCAGCGTGGCTAGCTGTACTGCCTGGGCCATCTTGGCCCGCACCCGCGATGCGCCCGCGATGCGCCCGCGGCAGCGGCCTCGGCCAGCCACAGCCCGGCACCCTCGCCGATCGCCAGGCACCGTGCTTACGCGGCCGTGCGCGCTTCCGGCGTGCGGTCCAGCGCGCCGGGCGGCGCAGGCGGGTAGTGCGCGTCACCGGCCCCGCGGGCTGCCCGGCGTCGTGACCTGGTGCCGGGCCACCTCGGCCGGCCCGGCATGGGCGATCACCACGTGCCCGCCGTGCCGGCGCACGTAAACGGCCTGCCCGGCCAGGCGGTGCGGCACCGGGTACTGGCTGCCCTCGAAGGTCACCAGCGACATCATGTCCACTAGATAAAGCGACATCATGTCCACTAGATAAGGAGCCAGCCGACCGGAGGGTACTGGTCACCTCTTGCGGTGAACCTCCAGCCGGCGTGCCCCGATGGCGGTGCGAAGCCCTGATCGGCGGGGCAGGCGGGTCCGCCGATCGCTGCAACCACACCGGCGGCACGACCCGCTTGGGCCTGGTCCTGCACAGACACGCGACCTCGGACGGGACATGGGCCAAGACTGGTCAGCCGGCGCAGGCTCAGGTGCTGGGGAATCCCGAGGCACTCCCGGCAGTCTTGACACTTGGCCGGACCGGAACTAGTTTTGTGGTATTCTATCCGGTTCGGAGGGGAAGTCATGACTAAATCGGCTCCCGATGCAACTGCGGGTTCGTCTAATTTTGCCCCGCGGGTCTCAGGCGTCTTTATCCTGCCGAACAGCAACAACGTGATCGACATGGCTAGGCTGGTAGGCGGAAACCTCGGCTTCACCGTCGAGACCATCACGGGCGGCGTACCAGACGCGAGTGACCAGCTTCCCGAGGGAACAATCATCGTTTCCCCGTAACTCGCAACGCCCTGCGTTCATTGGCCGCTTCACATCGCCATTGTCGGTTAGGTCAGAGCAGTTTCTGGCGTCCGCGGTCGCCCGATTGGTGTAGATATTGCGTCAGGTCGAAGGTCTTCTGGTGTCGCGATCAACGGACGCCCTTCGCCTCATAGTGAGCCACTCGGCGCTGGTCCTAAACGCGGAAAGCGTCATCGCGGTTGAGACTCTCGACATACCAGGCCTGCCCGGCGAGTTGAAGGCCGTGCGCGTCGACTACCGGGACGACGTGCCGAGCGGCGGTAGCGTCGATTCTTCTCCGGCCTCGCGTCCCCAGCCAGACGGTGTCTTGCCTTTCGCCCTGGCTGTACGCCGGCAGTCGGCGCAGATTTCGGACAGCCCCCGCTATCGAGCGCTAGCAGCGTCCTTCATGCGGCAGCACGGACTGATCGCACGCCATGAACCTAGTGACGGCGGGAACGGTCTCTGAGGTGATACTTATCATCGCCGATCAGGACGACGTTCACTCTAGGCACGTCAAGAGTCTCATCGAGACCGCCGGCGGCGCGGCCTGTATCCTCGACTTCGCCCGTCTCGCCGAGAGCGCCCGCTTCTCGCACGCCCTCGGTTCGCGCACGGACACGGGTCACCTTGTGTCAAAGGAGTCCGTGGACTTCGCGCAAGTCCAGACGATCTGGCTCAGGCGGCCGGCGATGGTGGCCGTGCCGGGCGCGGTCACCGACGACGCGGCGCGGACATTCGTTCGTCACGAGTGGTCCGCTGCGATCAACGGGATGGCGATGTCACACGATGTGCGGTGGGTCAATCATCCCTTCGCGCAGAACGCCGCCAGCAAACCGCTCCAACTCCACTGGGCCCAGAAGGTCGGGCTCCCGATTCCCGAAACCCTGATCACCAACGATCCTCAGCTCGTGCGGGAATTCGTCCGGCGACACGATGACCGCGTGGTTCATAAGGCCCTGACCGATCCCGGCGGCCGGCTAATCGACACGCGCGCCTGGGACAAGAGCAGGGACGACGCCTATCTTGACGCCTGCTTGCCCATCGCTCCGGGGATCTTTCAGCGGCACGTCCAAGGTCGAGGCGACGTTCGGAGCGCGATCATCGGCTCAGAGGTCTTCAGCGTCTTCATCGACAGCCGGACCTCGCGTTCGACTGTCGACTCGCGCCTGGATCTGGACGCTGCATACACAGCCCACGAGCTGCCCGAAAGGACGGCATGCATGCTCCGTGAGCTCATGGCGCGACTTGGTCTCGTGTTCGGCGTCGTCGATCTCAAAGTAGACGCCGACGGGCAACACGTCTTCCTCGAAGTCAACCCCCAGGGCCAGTTTCTCTTCATGGAGATCCTCACGAGACTTCCCATCTCGGCGGCCATGGCGAACTTCCTGCTCTCCGGCACCGTCTCCAAGGCAGCAGGCTGAAACGGGTGCCCGTCCCATGTCAGTCCGAGGCGCCAGCGAGAATGGGACGCAGCCGTTCCGCGCTCCACAGCCGTCTGTGAAGCGACCACTCGACGCGGCTAGGGGTCGCCGGCTGAGCAGGCTCAAGTGGACAGCAACCCTCAGGCTGGTTCAGAAGTGCTGCTCCCCGCGTACACTCCGTCTCCTTCTTCAGTTGAGGCGCTATCGCTCCGCGCGGCTTTCGCAGCAGGAGGAACTCCAGAATCTGCTGTCGTTCTGCATCCGGCGTGTGCCGTACTACAAGCGAGCGTTCGCCAGTCTGGCGATCGACCGGGGCGTTCAGTTCCAAGACCTCCCCATCATGACGAAGGCCACCGTTCAGCAGAACTTCGCCGACCTTATCGCGGTGAATCCAGGCGGCGTCGTCCAAGGCTCCGCGCCCCTGTGGATCACCAACACGAGCGGGAGCACAGGGGTCCCGAGTTCCTTTCTCAAGAGCAGAGCCGACATGCTCGCCAACATGTCGGCGGTCACCGACATATTTCGACAGCACGGAGTCCCGAAGGTCGGCCACATTTTCGACCTCGGACTGCATTGGAGCGGCCAGCCACTTGTCGAGGCTCGCGTTCTTCCCGGGGCGTTTGTATGCTGGAACTTTCGAGCGGCCAGTTTCGACACGGCGAACCTGCGGCAAGAATGTCTCGATGTCCTGGCCACGACGAGGCCCAAGGTGATCTTCGGCGCACCGTCGCGGCTGATCCCCTTCGCCGACCTGTGCGCGTCGGCTGGCGCGGTCCTGCGACCCGATCTGGTGGTTACCACCTACGAGCATCTCTCACATGCGGGCTCGCATCATCTCTCAGAGGCTTTCGGCTGCCCGGTCGTTCAGCTGTATGGAACCGCGGAGACCGGTCTGGCCGGCTGGACCTGCGCGGTCGGCCGATGGCATTTCGATCCTCAGGCGGTCGCGGTCGAGCTCGTCGCCGCAGACGAAGGGTACACGGCCGCGGGCGAGTGCGGGCGACTCCTCATCACGCCGCTGGGACGACGGACGATGCCGCTAATCCGCTTCGACACCGGCGACATCGGACGATGCCCGACCGGCCCATGTCCGTGTGGACGTGCCGGGCCGGTGGTCGACGCCGTGGAAGGACGGGCCTCGGAACTGCTGGAGACCTCGAGCGGGAAGCTGTTCTCCCCGTTCGCGGTCTTCAGGTACATCTCGGATCTCGGTGTGACCGACTGGCAACTCGTCCAGCGACGCCCTGGTGAGATCGAGATAGTTCTCCCCGAGGGTGTCACAGTGCGCGACCATGAGGTCGAACGCATCGCGGCACGCATCAGCACGTACTTTGAGGAGGAGGCGACGGTCGTCGTGCGACCGGGCGGCGATTTTATCCTTGCGACGAACGGGAAGCGCAACGCCTTCGTCCGCTTCGACGACCAGTGACGCCGTGGGCGGAGGTCGGGTTCCCCACGGCCAGCCGAGCCACGGCCAGCGTATCGATCGGGTCGTACTTGCCCGGCTGACGCTATGCTTGCCGAAAATCTCATCCGCCCAGGTGGGAGTGGCTATTCGGTTTCAGCGAGGGCCGGATGAGCTGGTTGCTCTCCTGAGGTCCGCTCGCTGCGGCATGATGATCGGCTGTGCTGCTCCGACTGGCCTACCTGGGTGTGGCGAATGTGTTCGCGTCACTGAGCCCTTTTCAACCTGATCTTGGGTGAGCCGGGGCATAAGGGCTGGCCAGGGCGGCGTGTCGGCTTCGAGGTCAGCGGAGCCCCTGGTAGATGAAGCGATCACCACAACCCTTCGTCTGCCCAGGGGCTCCGATGCTTTTCTACGTGCGCCGTGAGGCGCTGTGGTTCGAGTGGAGGTGAGAGACCTTCGCCTGCAGCCTGTCGCAGCAGGTCGCTGTAGCTGAGGACAGCCTGATCCGGGTGGTGCCGGGGAGGGCGGGAGCAGTCCTGACAAAGCCGGGACGTTCCAGGACTGCCAGATGGGGCGGGCCCGGCGAGCGAGATGGAGAGGAGTACGCGAGGAACCGGTGTTATTACGCCCTTCATAGCATTATCCGGCTCAAACCTGGCGGATATGGGCCGGGCGCGGTGCGTCCTGACGTGTGTAGAAGCGAAGGGAACTCCGGGCGGCGTGGCGTGCGCTGCCGGGAAGGCCACGGTGAAGGACTGCGGCGTAGCCGTGGCGAGGCCGCTGGGGCAGAGCCGGGCTCCTACTCCGGCAAACGAATCACGGTGAACACGGGAACCGCCTGGTGCTGGCTCCCCGCGCGCGGGCGTCCGGCCCGGGTCGCGGGGATAGGCGCGCCGACCGCTGAACGGGCCGGGCGGGGCGGAGCCGCCGTAGTACTCCGGGGCCGGGAGAGCCGGCCACATGGGGAAGGGCGGCAGCGGTTACGAGAGGGGAAGGAGACTGTCATGCCGCAAGACGCGCCGCCGAACGGCGGTGCTCCCGGCCCGGCCGCAGGGCCGTGGCCGCGGGTAGCGGGAATTCAGGCCAAGCTTCACCGATGGGCGGCGGCCGATCCTGGCCGCCGGTTTGATGACCTGTTCAACCTCGTGCATGACCCGGCGACGCTGATGGTGGCGTTCGCCCGGGTCGCGGGC
>Ga0070717_10004068_pt1 | contig 10544 bp, 13 predicted proteins | sample LARL113metaG_FD_71366 | JGI IMG/M metagenome (GOLD analysis project Ga0070717, IMG submission 71366) | Corn, switchgrass and miscanthus rhizosphere microbial communities from Kellogg Biological Station, Michigan, USA - LAR L11-3 metaG | ecosystem: Host-associated > Plants > Roots > Rhizosphere ... | reverse complement strand
GATGTAGTCACGGTCTCGACACCGGGTGGAGTCAAAACCTACACGATCCTCCGCATCGAATAGCCCTTTCCTCTTGCACGAGAAAAACCGTCGAATCAGGCAGCTACTGATTTACTCTCCTCAGTAGCTGCCTATAATTTGACGGAACGGTGTAAGACTTTGTTTTCAGTGTAAGACTGTATTTTAGCCATACAACAACACCTGTACCCGTCAAATAAAGTCTTACAATTTCGAAGGGATGAAGCCAGCAATTACGTGCCTAGAACTCCTGCTTAAAAGTTTTACACCGCTCACCAAAATCTCGGTCAACTCCTTATCAGCGGTTGATTGCTTAAAATAAAGATATACACTGCTGGCTCTTAGAGAAATCCTACAGGCAAACAGATGATCTAAATAGCCAGTACAACGGTTGGAAGGTGATCACATCACTGCTGATCACCCTTGCTTTTGCCAGTATCTTACGACTTTTTCACGTTGCTCCCCAACTCATTGAATGATGCCCTTTGGCTCATCCCCCCGTTTATCAATGGCTGTTCCCACACGCCCGCTTTTACGCTAGTATTGCTCTCGTGAGAAGTTTCTTGCGCTGTAGAGAGGAGATACTGTGATGATAGACGTACTGGACATGGTGAAAGCCGTTCTCGCCTCAACCGCGACGCGCTGGTTGAATTTGACGGAGGCGTTGCCCGTCGACCTGCTGAACCGCCAACCTGCCGCAGGGGAATGGTCAGCAACAGAGTGCCTGATCCACTTACTCGATACCGAACATATTTTTCCCGCTCGCGTGCAGGCACTCTTGACCGGACAAGCGATCCCCGCCTTTGACCCTGACACGCAGGGCACAAAAAATGCTTCCTCATCGCCGGAGAAACTGGCCGCCGAATTTGCTAGCTTGCGCCAGACCAGCCTCGCCGTGTTGGCGCGTGTCGCGCCCCAGGACTTCGACTGCACCGCGGAGTATAGCGAGCTTGGTACGGTAACGCTGGGCCAGTTACTGCACGAATGGGCCGCGCACGACCTGAATCACACCATTCAGGCCGAGCGAGCCATCATGCAACCGTTCATTCAGGGCTCCGGCCCCTGGCGCTCCTATTTCCAGGATCATGAGGTAGCCAACCAATGATCTCTTTACGAAAAAGGAAATGTACCTTTCTTGTCCCCAAGGTGACTCGGGCATGAAGCAAGGTGCCAGCGATGCAAAAAACAAGGCACGTGAGGGCCGTCTTATTCGACATGGATGATACGCTGTTCGATCACCGTCATAGCAGCCGTAGCGGACTCGTGGCCATTCAACAACGCTATCCCTGTTTTCAACACACAACTATTGGTGAACTCGAGCGGATCCATATGTCGCTGCTTGAAGAGGTACACCTCCAGGTATTGCGCGGTGAGATGAGCCTTGAGCAGGCAAGAACTGTGCGCATGGAACGCCTCTTCGCGCAATTTGGCGGGCAGAGTTCCCCCGAAACAGTTGAAGAGGCAGCAAGAAGGTATCGTCAAGTGTATCAAGCGTCACGACAAATCGTTCCAGGGACCATTGCTCTGCTGGAAGCGTTACGCCCGCATGTGAAAATCGGTATCGTCTCAAACAATATGCTGGCGGAGCAACAGGGGAAGCTGAGATATTTAGGGCTGGAAGCACATATCGATATCCTGGTCGTTTCCGAAGAGGTCGGCATCCTCAAACCTGAAGCGGGCATTTTTCAGGTTGCGCTTGAGAGATTGCAATGCAGCGCCGAAGAAGCGGTCATGATAGGGGATGCATGGCACAACGATATTCTCGGCGCACGAGGGGCTGGGATCAGGGCTATTTGGTTGAACCGTTACGGTGTGCCCTGTCCAGACTCTTCGCTAGCTCGAGAAATCACCGCCTTTGAACCACTTGAAGCGGTGTTCGCTTTACTGTCACTCCCCTCATAAGTGGGCGTCCAATCTCTATTGGACACAAGACAGCTTCATTAGGTTGTGTTGCTAAAATTTTTAAGCTCATCAAAAAGGAATATATTCTACAATTGAACAAAGGTAAAACAGGTAAAAGGTGAACCCGTTTTACCTTAAAGAATTTGTTTTTACCGTAATTACTCGCTCATTTATGATGGGCTTAAAAATTTTAGCTACACAACCGATAATCTCGTTGCTGTGCTGGCTACTTCGCATATCTGTTCCAAATAAAGCGTGCTAATCATAGCTCTACCAGTGTTTTTGTTTCCAATCTACGTTCCAAATAGGTGTCGTTAAAGTTTCTGCATGACTATTCACTTCCTGATTTTGGAACGGATATCCCAAGTAGCCAGCACAGCCGCAGGGAGCCGAGGAGACGAACGAGCAGGAAGGCTCGACCGCCGGCATCGGAGGAGAGGGCGATGATGAAGAAGCCTGATCGTGCCTGAGCCAGAGCGGATCGCCTGCCCGGCTCTTCTTTTTGCCCTTTTCTCTCTGCGGAAACGTGTGTTATCAAAAGGTGCAATGCTCTGCCGGACCTGCTAGAATGAAGGCGACAATATACAGCGCGCGGATTGCAACAGTAAGGAGGGCACTCATGCCACGCAAGAGGCCGCAGGAGATACCTCCGCATACCTATAGCGTCTTTGTGGATACACGCGAAGCTTCGGGCACAATTCTATCGGAGCAGGCGTACTTTGGGAATAGCGAGTACACAGCGCGAATGAAGCTTGCAGGGGCGATCATGGACAATCCGCACGCTTGGCGGGTCGATGTGAGGCGTGATCTGCGGTTACTGGTCCGGGTCACGATTGAGCGACCCGGCTCTAGCTTGCCTTAGCTCTTCCCTGCAAGGCTGGTTGTTGCGCGAGTGTCCACTTTTCGATAGCCAGGTGCGCGGCGTCAATGGCATCGTCGCGGTTGCTGCTCTGGATGGTGAAATCTGCACCAATTTCAGCAACCGTGACTCGGAGACCTCCACCAGGGACCGGCTCGATGTGAATCGTAAATGTTTTGTTCTTCATGCCACAAGTATAACACACAAGGAGGGATCAGCATAGCATTTCCTGCTTTTTGTACGCTTACTGCTGCGTTCCTCATTGGTGAGGACAACAAAGATCGGCTTGCGGAGCTGTATCATCCTTGAGAGCATTTCCTAACTACGCTATTATCCTCGCCAACAGTTCAACCTGGTTCAAATCAGGAATTGTTGGCCAGAGAATAAGCTCGTCCACTCCCACGTTAGAAAAGGCCTGAATAGTGCCCTTAACAGCCTCGGTGGTAGATGGGACGCTACTTGCTAGCCTATCTGCCATTGGTCCCGTGAAGGCATCGTAGTGACGGATGTACTGAGCTGCCTTTTCTGCTGCATTTGGGCCTAATCCGTAGTTGTAGCATGCAACGAAACGGGGTTTGCCGGGTCTGCCAGCATCCTTCCAGGCTTGCTCGGCGACGCTATAGCCCTGGCGGGCCGCGTCTGGATCGCTGCTGCCAGCACTGATAAAGCCATTTCCCCAGCGGCTGATTCTCTTAATGGCTTCTGGTGAGAATCCACCGATCAGCAATTCGGGACCTCCCTGTTGTACCGGAGCCGGGCCAATCGCTCCCACCTTATCACTCAACGGCTGACCAGACCAGATGCGTTTCATCGTCGCCAGTTGCTCATCAAAGCGTTTTCCTCGCTCGTGGAACGGTACCTGCGCGGCCAGGAAGTCATCCTCTCGCCCACCGATACCTACACCAAGTGTAAGGCGACCATTGGAGAGTGCATCTATACTAGTGTTCTGTCAATGAGCAACTGATGGGTAGAGATGCTTGAGCTTGATGCGGGCATCAACGGTGGTGAAACGCCAGTTGATGCCGATCGCCTGCCCATTGCGTTTGGTTTGCCAGGCTGCCACCTCGCGTTCCAGTTCCGCGCGCGAGCCGATGCGACGATCCAAACACCGCCGAGTAAGGACCGAGAATTCGATCTCAGCCATGTTCAACCAACTGCCGTGCTTGGGGGTGTAATGCACTTCCAGCTTTTCGATCAACCGTCGCGCTTCGGCAGGCTCAAACACCTCATACAGCGCTGCCAGGGTATGGGTGTTCAAGTTATCCATGACCAGCACGATCTTCTCGGCCGCCGGATAATACTGGTCCACCAGATCGCGTATGAACAGCGCAAAGTCTCGTTTGGTGCGCTGCTGGGTCACGTGCAGGTAGCGCTTGCCCGCTAGCGGCTCGCAGGCCACAAACAGATTACAGGTGCCCTCTCGCTCATACTCATAGTCGCAGCATTCGGTCTGCCCCGGTTGCATCGGTAACGGCAAACGGGTTTCGCTGATCAACTGCTTGCTCGTTTCATCCAGACAGACCTGCGGACGCCGCTCATCATAGGGGCGGGTGTACACCTCTAGCACCTCTTCCATCTGGCAGACAAACTCCGTATTGCTCTTCGGGGGAATGCACCACTGCTTGTGCAGCCACGGCTTGAGTTCGTTGTGCGCTAACACCTGTCGCACCGTTTCCCGCGAAATGCTCTCCACGATCTGCAATTGCACCAGCTTGTCGGCCAGCAGTTGTAAGGTCCAGCGCTCCTGTCCCTCTTCTGGTTGGCTGCACACCAAGGCAATCAAATGCGCTTCCTGCGCTCCATCCAATTTGCGCAGACGCGGCGCGTGAGGCCGATGCCGGGTGAGCGCGGCGGCTATCCCCTCTTCCACCAGGCGCTGCCGCACCCGCTCGACCGTCGCGGTGCCCACTTCCAACGTCTCACTGATCTCTTGATCGGTCCAGCTGGGACCGTCTTGGCTACTGTCGGCTTTCAGTAAAATGCGCGCATGTGTCAGTTTCCGGGCCGAGGCCTTGCCTTGGGCAATCAGTTTGTACAGATCAGCTCGTTCTTCCTTCGTCAGTTTTACGATATACTTCTTCATGGGGCTTCTCCTTGTTGAGCAATGATTTGGTTTTTCTTGCTCTTCAAGGATACCCCTTTTCCCTCCACTCATCCTTTCATCTTGGACAGATTCCCAGTTGCAGGGGGAGCAATGAACGGAAAAGCACGTTAAGCAACGAAACGGCTTCCGCATGGGATCGGAAACTGATCATGGACAGATCAGCTCATGAGTCTTCCCGTTCCCACCGCTCAAGCGCCTCTTTCATCCACTCGGGAGCCTTCTCTCTTGGGGGTTGGCCCAATTCTTCTGTAAAGCGTTCGGCCTGTTTCAGCTGTTCTTGCAAGGACGGAACGTGATTGGCGGCACGTTCGGCGTCGCTGGTGCTCGGGTCAACGTCCCAGAGCCGCCAGCATTTGCCGTCGGGGACGAAGTTGGTGCCGTATTTTTGCGGCTTGCCCTGGTACATGAGCCAGCGATCCAGGGCCGCTGCGGCCAGCCATAAACTATCTTTGGAGCCCATCGCTGTCGTGGCTCCCATCTCCGCTGCTCTTCGTGCCAGCTCGTGGGCTTGCCAGATCTCTTCCAGGGTTTCGCCGTGCTGGAAGATGAAAGCCGCGTGAAAATAATCATCGGGCGCAGTCAGCTGTCCCTGGTCAAGGAGTTCTTTGACGTGCTGGCGGCGCCCTGCATCGCGCTCACGCAGTTGCCGATATTCAGGGGTATCGTAGGCCGGATGGTCGGCGCGGTCCGCCTGATCGGCCACAAACATTGCGCGCAGTTCCTGGTTCATCGAAACCTTTCTTCTCTTTCTTGATGTTCACCCGTTCATCTATCTCTGGTATTCTAGCATCGTTCAGATGCTCTCCAGCCTATTCCTTCGCAGACGGTCAAATTTGGAATGAAATGGGAGTAGCACATAGCATAAACAGGTGCTCTCTAAGGTTTCATTTGCTGAGCTGACCCTTGCCAATTTGCTCGCTTTCTGTTATGTATGGAGTAAAGGAGTGGGTTCGCATTGCCAGGAGGAGTACGCTGATGTCCGAGCAAGAGCGTTACCGTGAATTTTGTGATCATGTATGCACCTATTTGATGTCTCGCCAATTAGGCATTCCCAGCCAATGGGATATGCCGTTATCCCGGTTTTTCCAGGGAATACCGAGCACTGACGAGTTTCGGGAAGATATCAGGCTTGCGGTTATCAGCCGTTGTATTCACTATTATCGGCGTACAGCAGAGGGAGAAGAATATGCGGTCCAGCCTGAAGGCCCATTGGAATGGCTCCCTCGCCATCCTACGCTCCTGTATCCACCCGCCACCGATGAGCAATTACAAGCGACAGAAGAAGTGTTAGGTTTCCCTCTACCTGCTCTTCTGCGAGCTCTGTATGCGCAGGTAGCAAATGGTGGATTTGGTCCTGGCTACGGACTGCTCGGTGCCATTGGTGGAGGAAACGAACATGGTTGGCTTCTTAGCGATACCTACCATGGGATGAAAGCAGACACACAGCCGATTGATCTGCTCACCTGCGAGCGTCTCGCCACTCCGATCAAGAAAACAGGAGGATTCTACAAATTCATCTCGGACCTGGAAACGCCCATTCCCCATGGATACTGGCCTGAGAGCCTTCTTCCTATCTCTCATGATGGGTGTGCCATGTTTTTTTACCTGGACAGGCAGACTGGTCGTATTTTCTTTGGTGGAGATGATGACGAGACCACACTCTGTTTGATCGCTATGTCGTTGGAGGACCTCTTGCAACGGTGGATGAACGATGAGCTCTTTGATTATCCTGCTTTTCAGCAGGTGATGAGCACACATTCGGGCGACCAGTCTTTCTTTGAAGCTTTCGACCCGTCTGATCCCTTTCTTGATCCAGACATCTGACTCAATCATCTTTACCCATCAATTGCCGATTGACAGAACACTAGCCACCTGCTTTGCGAGAATGGCAGTGTTGCGCAATGGAGCAACGAGAACGGTGGTCACCAGGCGCTTGCGTTGCGTCACACCGGCTACCGCGGCGAGTGTAATAAGTGGTTCATAGTTAGGATAGACCAACCAGTCAAGAACACTAAGGCTTGAGAAAGGGCCTACTTCTGCTAGCTTCGCCCAATCCAGAATAAGTTCTCCTTTAACGCCAGGGATTGTCCCTGGTAGTCCAATACCGACTTGCATCGTTACCTCCAAAAAAAATCTTACCCGTCAATTTTCAGAATTTTTCAGGGTGGGGGCTGCCCTGGCCGTTCTCACATGCGAACGTCCAACGTCACCCACGCCATTCACCTCGCCGAAGTCGAATAATCCTGTCCCAACAAGTGTGACTACGTGAGGGCCCTTCCTATACGCAAAGGCCCACTCGGCAGGATGGCGGGCCACAACTCAGCTGAGGCGCCTCGCCCTCTCTGGTGCGATTATAAGGAGGAAGCGTCATGAAAGCGTCATAAACTTCGTCATGGGCAGTGGCCTGAAACGCTGACCCACACATGAGCCAGAACGTGCCCAGGCTGGGAAGACCACCCACCAGCCTGGACTCCGACCGAGCAGCAGGTGGATGCGATCACGCGTGTTGACATGGGGAGCTGATCTTCTGGAGAAGGGAACACGCCTTGTCAAGAAGATCAGCTCCGCTTCCTCTCTTTTTGCAGTTAGGAAATGCTCTCATCCTTGCTTAAATGATAGCGCCAATAAGGAACGCAGCATTAGTGTGGCAGATTACATGTTCATTCGATCCTTCAGTCCCTTTCCAACCAACACAGGCGCAGAGCTCCACGGTGAATGTACCACCGTCGAGTGCCGTCCACTACGAATGTCTCCATGCTTTCAGGCGATAGATCGCTTCTGCTCAACCTTCGCGCTTCTTATCATCTCAATGAAAAGGCACAAAAGTCAGCGTTATGGGGGCAGTTGGTGCGCAGAGGATGGGTTCAGCTTTGAGCAGAAGAAGCTCATTTTGCTGAAGACAGAAAGAGGCACTTTGAAAGCAATAATCGGATAGCCACCTTTCAGCCTTACAGATTATACTTCTCGTAGGCAAACGAAAGAAATGAAAGGAGACGAATGAGCAAGACCTGGAAACTGATTGGTCCCGATGGGAAGCCGTATGCCAGCGCTGTGCCAGGGACGCTGGGTGGTCACCGCCGCAACCGCATCTACGGTCGTCTCGACTGCCCCGCCGCACTGCGCGCTATTGCCCGAGGAGGCTATGTTACCAACCGTGTCTTCTTCTCGACTTCAGAAGACGCGCGGGCAGCGGGCTACCGACCCTGCGCCGTCTGCCTCCCCGGTGCCTACACGACCTGGAGGGCGTAGCAAGATGGCGGATCGGAAACCAAGCCAGTTCGTGATTCTCTCAGGCAATTATCAACCAGAAGGAGACACCCTCAGCATCATGGATAAGCAACAGCTTCTGAAACGACTGGAGACGGCGTGGACGGCGCTCAAGGAGTCCTACACTGGCCTGTCCAATGCACAACTGCTCGCGCCTGGCGTCATGGGAGATTGGTCGGTGAAAGAGATCCTTGCGCACGTGACTATATGGGAAGAGGAGGCGCTGAAGTATCTGCCGCTCATCATCAACGGGGAGAGGCCACCGCGATACGTCCAGTACGGCGGCATTGATGCTTTCAATGCGCAGATGATAGAACAGAAACGGGGCCTTGCGCTCTCTGAGGTCCTGAGCCAACTGGATGAAACGCACCGCCGACTCATCAGCTACATTCAAAGCGTGCCTGAAGAGTACTTCACGCGAGAGACACGCTTCCGGCATCGCCTCCGGCTCGATACCTACAGCCATTACCCCCTGCACGCCAGGGCGATACAAGAATGGCGGGAGAGGCCAGTTGAAGAAAGGGCTAGGAGCTGAACCTTCTTCCTGTTGCGCAGACTTATGACGCAAACCGGGTTGCTGTCGCCTGTGCTGGCTACTTGTGGCATCCGACCGCCAGAGAAGGCTTTTGAGACCACCCACTCATGTCTTTTGCTCCTTGTCGATTCCTCAGAGGAAGAGTACAATCTCAAGCATTGACTCGCTCATCTTCATAAGGAGGTAACGCCTACTGTGCAAAGGATTCTCACCTTCATCACGCGGTCGACACGCTTTTGTCTACTGTCGCTCAACGACCGCTTCGTTGCCTGGACCACACCGGAGAGCACCTCGCTCCTGCTCTTGACGCTGACCGACCTTTCCAGGAGCAAGTCCGAGCTGGTCGCAGAAAATGCGTTCCTTCGCCAACAACTGATCATCCTGCGGCGACAGGTGAAACGGCCTGCCTGTACCAAGACGGATCGGATGCTCCTGCTGCTTCTGGCAAGAATGGTTCAGACCTGGAAGCAAGCGCTGTTCATTGTCCAGCCAGAGACGCTCCTACGGTGGCATCGCCAGGGCTTCAAGCTCTTTTGGAAGTACAAGTCGAGGACAGCTTCTCTCAAGCCAAGACTATCCCAGGAGACCGTGACCTTGATCAAGGAGATAGCAAGGGACAACCGACTATGGGGGGCAGAACGCATCCGGGGCGAATTGCTCAAGCTGGGCATTCACGTTTCTAAACGCACTATTCAGAAGTACATGAGACAGGTCCGCACCCCACGACAACGAGGACAGACCTGGGCCACGTTCCTGCACAACCACGCGCAAAATATATGGGCCTGTGATTTCCTGCAGATCACCGACCTCTTCTTTCGCTCCCTGTTTGCCTTCTTCATCATCGATCTACACTCGCGCAGAGTCGTCCATGTGGGGGTCACTCGCTCTCCAACCGACGCCTGGACAGCACAACAACTGCGGGAAGCGACTCCCTTTGGACAAAGACCGAGGTATCTCATTCGCGATCGTGATAGCAAGTTTGGATCCTGTTTCGCGCGCGTGGCCGCAACCAGCAGTATCAAGATTCTCAAAACGCCGTATCACGCCCCGCGAGCCAATGCCATCTGTGAACGCTTTCTGGGCAGTGTCCGGCGTGAGTGCCTTGATCATCTGCTCATCCTGCATGAGAAGCAGCTCCATCGCGTCCTCAATGCCTATGTCTCGTACTTCAACCAAGCACGACCGCATCAAGGCATCAGGCAACAGATTCCAGAAAGGTATGGTAGGCCTGTTCCTCCACATCGAGATGATGCCAAGATCCTCGCCTTGCCAGTCCTGGGTGGCTTGCATCACGATTACCGCAGAAGCGCTTGACCGCTAAGGGTGTGCGAAGAAGCGGAGAGTTCTAGATGGTGGCGTGGGCCCCTCTGGAAAGTCGCAGACTCTCAGTCCCTTTCCTCTTGTTTCTCAGTTGACGACAAGCAAGGCATCTGTGTCTTTCCTTGGAAGAACGCTTCCGGCTTCGAAGCGAGAGTCTCTTCATGGCTTCGCTTTTCTCAGCGAAGCAGCAAAGCAGGAGGGCCCTGAAGAGATCAAACCCTCTCTTTTTTCGGGAGATGACTCATGTAGCCAGCACGGGGTCTTCCTTGCCTTGTTCTCCTCGCATTGACAAGGAGAAGACCTCTACCTGCTACCTGGTTGTCTCGATAGCTGCTTGCCTGTCCAGTAAGCAGAGGTGCTCCTTCGTGATTTTCTTGGCATCGACCTCCAATTTTCTGAACGGATGTCCGAAGTAGCCAGCACAGGCTCCTTGCCGAGAAATGCGAACTGTGTGGATCAAGAGAGAACATAGAAGTTCATCATATCCGAAAGCTCGCAGATCTCGAAAAAGAGGGCAGAGAACGACCACGCTGGGTCAA
>Ga0070717_10004066_pt1 | contig 10545 bp, 6 predicted proteins | sample LARL113metaG_FD_71366 | JGI IMG/M metagenome (GOLD analysis project Ga0070717, IMG submission 71366) | Corn, switchgrass and miscanthus rhizosphere microbial communities from Kellogg Biological Station, Michigan, USA - LAR L11-3 metaG | ecosystem: Host-associated > Plants > Roots > Rhizosphere ... | reverse complement strand
TTAAGGCCATCGTATCCTGCGGCCATCGCGCGACTACAGTCCCTGGTTGATCGCTATCCGTTGTACAGCAAGGCCGACGAAACTCTCTACTTGCTTGGCCAGTCATATGAAGGCGAGATCACCATGATTCGGCACAGCGCCGACGCCGAACGACGTTTACTGGAACGTCGCGGCGGCAAAGTGGATGAAGCACGGCTCAAGGGTGAAGAATTGGCGCGTGAGCGGATGGTTTCCGATTTCACTGCGAAAGCCACAGAAGCTTACTCCAAAATTCTTACTCGCTATCCGGCGATGGACTGCGCGGATGATGCCAAAGCCAGGCTGGTCGCATTACACCAGACGGTGCCGCGTCCGACTAAAGCGATGCTTGCTCAAAACAAAGCGGAAGAGGACGCTCGGAAGCAGAAAAGTATAACCGGCGCGATGATGGGAGCACTCAGCCGCCGACCGGACGTAAGCCCCGCGACTAATGTCGGTGACCCATCGCTGCAGGACCAGGAACCAATTAGCGCCAGCGGAATCGTTCAGGCCGCAAACCGCGTGGCCGCCGGTGCGAAGCCTTCTTCCGGGAGCGAATCGCTGTCGGTAAAAACCACTGGCACGGGCGAGCCTGGCGAGAACCAGCCTGCACCTCGCTCCGATACTCCGCCCACCAACTCAAACGCCTCCGTGGCTGTAGTAGACCCGGCACCAGACCCAGCGCCGACGAAGGCAAATGCAGTGAAGCCGGGCGCAGAACCACAGACCGACGCCGCGAATGATCCAAATGAGCTCAAACCTAACGTCGCGCAAGATCCGGCTCCGGCGCAGGCCCCAGCCCAGGTGAACGAGATTCAGAATGGCGATCCGTCACAGGCGTCTGCAAACGGCGCCACCGCCTCGCAAGCCAATGGTCAGGAATTGGCGGATGATAATGCCATCGCTTCCAGCAAGCGCAAGAAAAAGAAGGGTCTACACAAGGTTATTCCGTTCAAATAGCCAGATGGGGCTGACAAACAGGGCAAAAAGCCGGAGGAAGTTCACCCTCAAGCATTGACCCGTCGTAACCTGCTTAGTGCCGTACATTCATTGACTTAGACTGTATTCCCAGTTACCTTCGCTATATCTCCCCTAGTCTAACCGAGGACATCCTTGGCTCGTACCGTACTGCTTGCCGACGACAGCGTAACCGCCCAGAACATGGGGCGCCGCATTCTTATTGACGCAGGTTATGAGGTAATCACCGTCAATAACGGGTCGGCCGCTTTGAAGAAGATCCACGAGAGCCGCCCTGATCTGATTGTTCTCGACGTCTACATGCCCGGCTATGGCGGCCTTGAAGTTTGCCAGCGGCTGAAAGAGTCCGAGGAAACTAACAGGATTCCTGTTTTGCTGACGGTTGGCAAAATGGAGCCTTTCAAGCCGGAAGAGGCGAAACGAGTACGCGCCGACGGCCATATTGTTAAGCCGTTCGAGGCCAGCGAACTTCTCGCGGCCTTAACCAGACTTGAGGACAGAATCGTTCCGCAGGCGGAGCCATCGCGAAACCGCAAGAGCAAGCCAGAAAGGAAATCGCGCGGGTGGCGGGTTGCGGACCCCGCGGTCACTTTTGACGACACCAATACCGACAAGATCGCCTATCTGAACGAAGTTAAGCAACGCCATACCAGCGGGAGCGGAGAAAACGGCAACGCCGGCGAAAAGGCCCCCGAAGCTCAAGAGTCATTTATTGAGGAGTTTTCGGAGGCAGCGAAAAAAATAACGCCAGGCCCGGTTTCAGAAGGTCCGACAATGCCGCGTCCGATGTCAGTGTATGCGGCAGAACAACTTCAAGAGCTTCCGGTTGTCGCCGACGCAATTCCGGCGGGCGTCTCACCTGAAGCAGCCGTCGCGCAGGAAAGCAGTTCGGCAACCATCATAGAGTCAGAAGAAAAAGCGGAAGCCCCTGAAGCACAGAAGGCGACTGTCGCTGAACCCGCGCAAGTCGCAACCGTTGAGGCTGCGCCTGTCGCCGAGAGTGAAGCGGCTGAGGAAGCGGCTGCGGCCGTGAGTCAGATCGAGAGTGAGGTTTCATCAACATCCGCTGCGGCGGAACCTGCTCCTGCAGACGCCGAAACAGTTGCAGCCATGCAGTCGGAGGAAGTATCCCCTTCTGCCGACATAGAAGCTGTTGCGACAATGCAGGCTGACGAAGTATCCCGTGAGCCGCGCCAGGATGTTCCGGCTACAACGCGCTGGGTGGCAGAGAAAGTCGCTCTGACGGCTGAAGAAGCCTCGCTCGAACTTGAGCGCGAGATGCATGAAGTACGAGCCGCTTCGGTTGAGGCAGCGCAGTCGGTCTCAGAACCTCCGGCGGAGGCTCAGACTGCGGCGGATTCTACCGTCCCAGAAACAGAAAATGACGAAACCAACGGCGCGACCTTCGCCGCGGCAGCTTCAATGTCGGGATCCAGCGTGTCGGGATCTAGCACGGTCAGTATCGCCGTCCCTCAAGCTGGGCCCGAGCAACCGGTCGCATCAGAGTCGTCCGCAGCCTGGGAAAACTGGCAGCAGATTCGCGACTCGGTAATGGGAGCACAGACAACAAACGCCATCGCCGAGTCGGTGGCGGAAGTCGCTCAATCGAGCGTCTCGGCCAAGCCTGAGCAGAGCACAGAAGCTTCTGACGACGCGGACAGTGCGACCCTGTCGAGCATTGTTGATAGTGTGCTCGCTGAACTTAAGCCCCGGCTGATGGAAGAAATTTCCAAGAAGCTTAGGAAATAAACGCCACCCTGGCTTCTCGCAACGTATCCTTAATAATCTTCAATCTTCTACGTGTCTTTTGTGGTTCGTCTAATTTATTTTCCTATTTCACCGATAGACTTGGCACGGGGGAATTCCGGGATAGATATCGGCTCAATGTAGCGATCGCAGGTTGTAGTTTCGAGTCTCACGCAGGAGGGAGCGTGGACACTAGAGCAACATTCCTAGAAAAATTCTGGAAGTTGAACATCAAACTTTCGGTTGCGGTGCTTCTATTGACCGCAGCGCATGCGCAGGACAGCGTCAACGACGATGCGGGCCGCATCATGTCTCTAGAGACTCTATGGAACCAAGCAGAACTCAAACAAGATACTAAAGCCATCGAGAACTTGATTGCAGCAAGATTTGTTTACGTCGATACGGATGGGAGCACCCAAACAAAATCGGAATTCCTGGACGGAATAAAGAATCGCCCCGAACAAATCGACCTGATCGGAATTGAGCCGGGAACTGTCAAAGTTTACGTTTACGAGAACAGCGCGATTGCCAACGGAATCTATCGCGAAAAGGGATCCCTTCACGGCAAACCCTACTCCCGTCGCGGCAGGTTTACCGATACCTGGATAAAGCAAGGAAGCGCCTGGGTTTGCGTGGCCAGCCAATCGACGCTGATAACGAAATAATAGTTTTGTTGCTGCGCTGGAGATCAGGCTGATCGAGACTTGATCACGGTAAACCGCTGCTTCATCCTGAGAAACGGCCGCTCCAGAAAACGATAGGACAACACTGCCAGCAGTATCGTCACCGACAGCGCCGTCAACTGAAACACGAGCGAGTGCGCGAGCATCACTCCGAGAGCAGATAACTCGAGCTTCGGGGTTAGGTCTCCGTGCGCTTAGGCGAAATGACAAGGTCCTTTTCTGTGTAGCTTCGCCTTTGATGACAAACACCACAGGTCAGCTCAAAGGTGCGAGCGCCTAACGGATGCGGATGGCGCGGATAGGAATCTCGCTAACGAACAACAGAGTTCCCCATGGTTTCGGGTCATCCTTGGTTGCTACTTCAGCTTTACATTCGACAGCCCAATACATTCCGATTAGGATCTATCAGAACGTCCTGGAGTGTGATCGGTGCTCCGGTCTTTGTGGGTGAACATGACTCAAAGTAATTTGCGCGAATCTGCAGATCAGCAGCGCGCAGAATTATAGAGCCTGGTAGGCGGCTGATGTCGATAAGAAACTCAGCGGAGTGGTTTTTAGGCGAGCTGCCGAGTGATTGTCCCTTACGGTATCTTAGAAAAGAGCAGGGAAAAATACAGGTAAGAAGACTACTAGACAAAGAGCGTGAAAGAGAGATTACTTCTCCATCGGGCCCGATACTCAACTACACACGTCGGGGCATTGTCTGGCTGAACTATCTCCGAATTCAATTTTGGATCGACCATCTTCGCGACCAGATGGCATTCAGGGTTCTTGGTCGCACCCATAGAACTATTATAGAAATAGCAAGCTGGCGGGACAGGTACTATGTGTTGCGCTTCTGGATGTTTGTTTTCTTCCTTTGGTTTTTGGGTCTTCCCTCAGTCTCTCAGCTTTCGAAAGTCGCGGTCTGTGTTGTCTCGCTCGCTCTAGTGCTCGACATCTTTGGTGGACTTGCAGGATCCGCTCTGGTTTGGCATAGCGAATCAGTAAGCCATCAACGCAACCTGTTGATTTCGTTGATTAACTACGCCGAGATTGTTGTCGCCTTTGCGGGGTTTTATCGAACATGTAGGTGCCTCAACATCGAGCATCCTAGTCTCTTGCAGTCGCTGTACTTCAGTACGGTGGTAGCTACCACACTCGGATTCGGCGATATCATTCCATCTAGCACCGTTGGGAGGCTGCTGATAATCGCACAACTGTTCTTTTTTGTGATCTTTTTGGTAGTACTCGTGAACATCTTGTCGGCACGTGCGCTTACGCCCAGCGATCACCCAGCTAAGATGACCAGACTTGGCATGTCCCCAGAAGAAATTACCGGAATCCTTGGAACCCCGCCACAGATTGCCAATGGAGACGAGCCTGTGTACATCTATGAACGGCTTAGGGTGCAATTTAGAAATTCACGAGTCGTAGACGTCCAGGTCGCTGATCCTCATTTCTGACATACCGCAAGCATTCAGAGAGGCTGAAGACCTGAGCATGTCCCCCCCAACAAACACTCAGCGCGCCCCCGCGCATTGGGCTCACTTGCGCACGAGCTCGCGCTTCGGTCGGGCGAGCGGGCGGGGGTGTGCAACTTTGAACGGCTCTGTCTCCTATCCCCAACCTCGGTTGACCCCTTTTTTCTTCCGCCTGTAAGATCGAAATTCAGCCCTTTAGCATCTGGCAGTGACAGTCAGTCCTAAGCTCGGGGAGTCTTCCCGAATGCGGGACGGTACGGGGGCCGACATCTTAACTGCTAATTGCTGAATTTCGCATGCCTCGCGAGCTTCCAAAATCGTACGAGCCGGGCGCCATCGAGGCGCGTTGGGCCGAGTACTGGGTGAAGGAGAAGCTGTTCTCGGTGCGTACGCCGGAGGATGGCGATCCGCGTCCGGTGTTCACGTTGCTCTTGCCGCCGCCCAATGTGACTGGGCGCCTGCATATGGGGCACATGCTGAACCAGACGCAAATGGACATCATCGTTCGCTGGCATCGCATGCGCGGGTTCGTAACCCTATGGCTGCCGGGAACCGACCATGCGGGCATCGCTACGCAGATGATGGTGGAACGTCAACTGGCAACCGAGGGCAAGAAGCGCTCGGAGCTGGGGCGGGAACAATTCATCCAGCGGGTGTGGTGCTGGAAAAAGCAGTACGGCAGCGCGATTCAGGAGCAGATGAAGCGGCTTGGGGCCTCGGTGGATTGGGACCGCGAGTATTTCACCATGGACGACAACCTTTCGCGCGCGGTGCGCGAGGTGTTCGTCCGCCTGCATGAGGAAGGGCTGATTTATCGCGGCAAGTACATCGTGAACTGGTGTCCGCGATGCGAGACGGCGATCTCCGATCTCGAAGTGAAGCACGAAGAGATACCCGGCAAACTTTGGGAAATTCGGTATCCGGTGATTGGAGCTGGCGAGTTCATCACCGTGGCGACGACGCGGCCGGAGACCATGCTTGGCGACACCGCAGTCGCGGTAAATGAACGCGACGAGCGGTATAAGCATCTGCACGGAAAAAACGCGCTGCTGCCGCTGATGAATCGCGAGATTCCGATTATTACCGACGAACTTGCGCAGCCCGAGTTTGGCACGGGAGCGGTGAAGGTGACGCCGGCGCATGATCCGAATGATTTTGAGGCGGGACTTCGGCACAACCTGCCACAGATTGAAGTGATGGACCAACACGCCCGCATGAACGAAAACGCCGGCGCTTACGCGGGGCTTGATCGCTATGCGGCACGCAAGCGCGTGCTGGAAGACTTGCGTGAGCAGGGCTTTCTGGTTGGCGAGAAGGACTACACGATTGCCATCGGAAAATGCGACCGCTGCGGGACGGTGGTTGAGCCCAGGCTCTCTACGCAGTGGTTCGTGAAAATCAAACCTCTCGCTGAGCGAGCGATTGAGGTTGCGGAGAAAGACTACATTCGTTTCACCCCGGCGAATTACCTGCAGGTTTATTTGAACTGGATGCGCAACATTCATGACTGGACCATCTCGCGACAGTTGTGGTGGGGACATCGCATCCCGGCGTGGCATTGCGAATGCGGCGAAATTATTGTGGCGCGAGAGGCGCCTAGTGCATGTTCGAAGTGCGACGGCTCGAAGCTGACGCAAGATCCGGACGTTTTGGACACTTGGTTCTCTTCTGGCTTGCTGCCGTTCACGTCGCTCGGTTGGCCGGAGGCGACACGGGATCTCGAAGTTTTCTATCCGACGTCGCTGCTGATTACCGGTTTCGATATTCTTTTCTTTTGGGTCGCGCGGATGATCATGCTGGGCTGCTGGTTCATGGCGCGTCCGCACAAACCGGGAGAAAGGCTTGGCGAGCAAAGCTCGGCCGCCCGGACGAGGGCGTCTGGACCTACGCCGGCATCGTCGGAAACTTTGACTGTCGAGGAGCTGCGTGACTCCGTTCCCTTTCGCGAAGTCTACATTCACGCGCTGGTGCGGGATGCCGAGCGCCAGAAAATGTCGAAAACCAAAGGCAACGTGCTCGATCCGATTCAGGTGATTGAGAAATACGGGACGGATGCGACGCGGTTTACTCTGGCGGCGATGTCGTCTCCCGGAACTGACATTGCGTTCAACGAAAGCCGGACGGAGGGCTATCGAGCTTTCGCCAATAAGATTTGGAATGCGGCGCGTTTCATGTTCATGAATGTGGACCGGATCAATCCGGGCCTGCGTCCCGGACGGACGGGCGAGGGCGCCCGTCCCCACACGGACATTGCTGGATTTCAGGCTACAACTCTCGAAGACCGCTGGATTCTTTCTCGCTTCAACACAGTTACTAAGAATGTGAATGAATCTCTTGCGGCTTACCGTTTCGACGAGTCGGCGAATTCTATTTACGATTTCTTCTGGGGCGAGTTCTGCGATTGGTACATCGAGCTGATCAAGCCGCGGCTCGCGCCCGAATGCGAGCAGAATGCACGAACGGCGTGCGGGAATCTGGTTGCGGTGTTCGAGGCGTCGTTGCGACTTCTCCATCCGGTCATGCCGTTCATTACCGATGAAATCTGGCACGTAATTTACGACGGCAAGCCGCCGCAGAAGTCTCTTGCGTTGGCCGGGTATCCGCAAGCGGACGAGAGGCAGATCGACAACGCCGCCGAAACACAAATGGCCATTGTGCAGGATTTGATCGTCAGCGTGCGAAATCTGCGAGCCGAGCTTAAGGTGGAAACCAAGGAAAAGGTTCCGGTCGAAGTATTTGTGCTTGAGCTGGAAATTCGGAGCTTGATCGATGAGAATCGCAACGCGCTAGAGCGGCTTGCGAATGTGCAGGAAGTGCGGTTTGCAGACAGTTCTCTGGAGAAATTATCGAATGTCCGGCACACGGCGCGGTTTGACGTTCGCTTGGATTACGAAAAGAAGGTCGACATCGCGGCCGAGCGTGAGAACGCGAGAAAAGAGTTGGAGAAAATCGAAAAGGAATTGGAGAACATCGGCCGGCAATTGGCAAATGAAGGGTTTGTGACCAAGGCGCCGGCGCTCGTGGTCGAGAAACTCCGCAAACGACAAGAAGAATTGCTTGCGCTGCGGGGCAAGATACGAATCAAGGTCGACGAAATGACGTAGAGTTAAGAGACGGGCGCGGGCGCCCGCCCCACACAAGAATTACTGACAACTGACCACTAGCCACTGGCAACTGTTTTTATGGACTGGAATAGCCGACGTATTACCGCGGTACTGCAGAACGCGTTGCTGGAAGACCGGGCGACGCGCGATGCGACCAGCTACGCCTGCATCGACCCCAGCCAGCGCGCAACCGGCACTGTGATTGCAAAGCAGGATTGCATTCTCTCCGGTGTCGGCGGCATTGCGCGCATCCTGGATGTTTATGCCGCGCTCGACGGAGCTGTGGTTTCGCACTACGAAGTTACAACTCATCCCGAAATTTTCGATGGCGTGCGGTTGCACAAAGGGCAGACCATTGCCGTGGTCCGTCATAATGCGCGCGTGATTCTTTCTTGCGAGCGGGTGATTCTGAATTTGCTGCAGCGCCTCAGCGGGATTTCAACGCTCACCAGAAAATTCGTGGAAGCGGTTGCAGGCACTAAAGCGCGAGTTCTGGATACTCGCAAAACCGCGCCTGGCTTGCGCATGCTGGATAAGTATGCGGTGCGTTGCGGCGGAGGTCAGAATCATCGTCTGGACCTATCTGATGGTGTCTTGATCAAGAACAATCATATTGCTCTTGCGGGCGGCTTGAAAGCGGTGCTTGAGCGGGCACATCGCAACCGGCGCGGGACCCAGCCGATTGAAGTCGAGGTGCGAAGTCTCGCTGAGTTGGAAGAAGCGCTCGCAAATGGCGGCGAGGCGATTCTGCTCGACAACATGGCAGTTACAGACGTTAAGGCGGCAGTAGAGAGGTGCTCCAGAGCGGAGCGGCGCATCCCGCTCGAATGCTCAGGCGGTATCAACCTGGAGAACGTTCGCGCTTACGCGGAAACTGGTGTGGATTTTATTTCGGTCGGCGCGCTCACGCACTCTGCCCCCGCAGTAGACATGAGCCTGCGTATCGTACCGGCCTAAGCTCCTCCAGCTGTTTTGACTCGCCAGAGGATTGTGCTTTGGCGGCGATTCGCTGATAATTCCGGCATTCCTCCTAGCCACTCCAAACCGCGAAAACATAGCACGCCGATGTCGCCCGTGCTTGAGACCGACGCGCGTCTCGGCCGCATTGTTAGCGTTCTCTTGAACTATCCGACTGTCGTAATCAGCGGCACCAAGCTGGCACAGGAGATCGGGACGACGCGATCTGAAGTGTGGCGATTGGTGCAGCAGTTGCGAGCGCTGGGGGTTGCGGTGGCGGGCCATCCGGCCAGCGGATATCAATTGACCGCTGTGCCTGATCTGCTGCTTCCGGAGATGCTGCAATCGCTGGTTCGCGGTACGATTTTCGCTGGGAATATCCATCACTACTATCGTGCAAGTTCAACCAATACTCTGGCTCTGGAAGCGGCTGCAGGCGGAGCGCCCGAAGGCAGCGTCTTTCTCGCGGAGCAGCAAACCGCAGGCCGCGGGCGCGGAAATAATCAATGGCATTCGTCAGACTCGAGCGGAATTTACTGCTCAGTGATTCTGCGTCCGTCATTGCCTCCTGCAGATATTCTGGTTTTGTCGCTCGCGACCGGCCTTGCCGTGCAATCCGCTGTCCAGGAAATTGACTCGCGCGCTTTGCCGGATTTGAAGTGGCCCAACGACCTGCTGATCCTGGGCAAAAAGTTTTGCGGCATTTTGACGGAGATGAGCGCGGAAGCGACTCGCGTGCGTTACATCGTCGTGGGAATTGGCATCAATGTAAATCAGGCTGAGTTTCCGGCGGAGCTCGCGAATACCGCAACCTCGTTGCGGCTCACGACTGGAACAGCCTGGTCAAGGGTGGAACTCTGCGCGGCTTTGCTAAAATCACTCGACCGAGAATACCGAACTTTGCTCGCGAGTTCTGAAGCACATGCGGAAATTCTGCGTCGTTTTGTGGAGCGATCGTCGTCAGCTCATGGCAGACGGGTGCTGGTCCAGGAGAATGGCGGCTTTGAAGGCACCACGGAAGGCCTGGATCCGCGCGGGTTCTTGCGGGTCCGCACACGTGATGGACTGCGCATTGTGTATGGCGGAACCGTGAAACTGATGTAGCTCAAGTGGCGACCGCTTCGATGATTCAAAGGATGTAACCCGCGGCTACAAGCTGCATGACAGCTACGAACCACAGTTATGCTTCTCGTAATCGATGTCGGCAACACAAACACGGTGTTGGGCGTGTTCGCGAAATCGCCCGGCAGTTCTGCTTCCACCTATGACGAACTGCTCGCCAACTGGCGCGTGACCACGCGATCGGCGCAGACCGTGGACGAATACGGCGTGCTGTTTCGAAATCTTTTCTCCATGGAGAAGCTGGAACCAAAGGAGATTCTCGGCATCGTCGTGTCTTCGGTCGTGCCTCCGCTGGACTCCACGCTGCGCCGCGTGTGCGAGCGGTACTTTCAGCAGAAGCCACTTTTCGTTGAGCCTGGGATCAAGACCGGCATGCCGGTGTTATATGAGAATCCCTCGGAGGTGGGCGCTGACCGCATAGTGAATGCGGTTGCGGCGTTCGAAAAATACGGCGGGCCTTGCATTGTGGTGGAT
>Ga0070717_10004065_pt1 | contig 10546 bp, 9 predicted proteins | sample LARL113metaG_FD_71366 | JGI IMG/M metagenome (GOLD analysis project Ga0070717, IMG submission 71366) | Corn, switchgrass and miscanthus rhizosphere microbial communities from Kellogg Biological Station, Michigan, USA - LAR L11-3 metaG | ecosystem: Host-associated > Plants > Roots > Rhizosphere ... | reverse complement strand
GAGGAGCGGTTCGAGGACGCCGCGCGCTACCGCAACCGGCTCTTCGCGGTGCAGCATCTCGTCGAGCGGCAGGCGGTGGAGCGGCAGTCGGTCGGGACGGTCGACGTGATCGGCTTCGCGTCGGAGGGCGACCGCGCCGTGGTGCAGATCTTCCCGCTGCGCGGCGGCAAGATGGTCGACCGCCACTCGTTCCACCTCGAGAACGTCGGCGGCCAGGACGTGACGACCATCCTCGAGTCGTTCGGGCTCGAGTACTACGGGAGCGCACCGAGCGTGCCGCCGCAGATCGTCGTGCCGAGCGACGCGGGCGACCTGTCGGCGCTCGCCGAGCTGCTGGGCGAGCGGCGCGGCGCGCGCGTCGAGATCCGCATTGCCGAGCGCGGCGAGAAGCGGCGCCTGCAGCGGCTCGCCGACGAGAACGCGCTCCACGTCCTGAAGAGCGATCTCGCGGCCGGCGAGCAGCGGCGGCTACGGCGGGTCGAGGCGCTCGAGCAGCTGCGCGAGACGCTCAATCTCGAGGCGCTGCCGCTGCGGATCGAGTGCTTCGACATCTCGACGGCGATGGGCCAGGACAACGTCGGCTCGATGGTCGTGTTCCAGGACGGCCTGCCCAGGAAGGCGCACTACCGCAAGTTCGGGATCCGCGGCCAGGAGGGGATGGACGACTTCGCGGCGATGGGGGAGATGGTGTCGCGGCGGTTCGCCCGGCTCGCTGCGGGGCCGGCCGCGGACGACTACGACGAGTCTTTCGCGGCGACGCCGAATCTCGTCGTCGTCGACGGTGGCAAGGGCCAACTCGCGGCGGCGCTCGCGGCGATGCAGGCATTCGACTTGCCGCGCGTCGCGGTGATCGCGCTCGCAAAGCGGGAGGAGGAGGTGTTCGTGCCGGGGCAGGCGAGACCGGTCGTCCTCTCGCGGCACGACCCCGGCCTGCAGCTCCTGCAGCGGATCCGCGACGAGGCCCACCGCTTCGCCGTCGGCTTTCACCGCCAGCGACGCGAGACGCGGGGCTTCTCGTCTCTCTTCGACGAGCTCGAGGGCGTCGGCCCGGCACGGCGGCGCGCGCTGCTCAACCACTTCGGGTCGGTCGAGGCGATGCTGGCGGCGACGCCGGAGGAGCTGGAGGGCGTGCCCGGCGTCCCGGCGAAGGTCGCGCGCAGCGTGTATGCGCAGCTGCACAAGGCGGGCCGGGCCTAGCCGGCGCGCAGGCGCGTCCAGGTCAGCTCGTGCTTGATCGGCAGCCGGTACGTCCCCGAGAGCAACGGCCGCACGCGGTCGAACAGCGCCGTCCGATCGGCGTCGGGCAGCACCGCGAACGAGCTCTGGGTGGAATACATCGCGAGGAGCAGGTCGGGATCGACCGAGAGCTCCTGGACGAACTCCTCCTGCCGGAGGGGCTCGAACGGTGCGTCGTCGAACGCGTCGTGCCAGGGGCCCGGCCGCTGCGCGGCGGTGCGGTCGTACGGCTCGCTGAGGAGGGCGACGGCCTCGGCCGGCAGCGGCGGCTTCGGCTCCCACCAGTGTGTCCAGATGATGGCGAGAGCCCCGCGCGGGACGAGCACCCTCGCGATCTCGGCGATCGCGCGCGGCGCATCGAACCAGTGGAACGCGTCTCCGGCGAAGACGCAGTCGACGCTCGCGTCCTCGAGCGGGATCGCCTCCGCGCTTCCCGCTAGGACGGTGCCGACGTCGACGAGCGCGCGCATCGCGTCGTCGGGCTCGACAGCTGTGACCGTCCCGAATCGCCGGACGAGCTCGCGCGTGAGCCTGCCCGTTCCGGCGCCGAGGTCGAGCACCCGGATGTCCGCGTGCAGGGCGAGCGCCTCCTGCGCCCGGTCGAGGACGGGCGCGAACCACGGCGGCCGGACGCGGTCGTACGTCCGCGCGACGTTGCCGAACCCGCGCCCGAGTGCGGGCGGGTCGCTCAGCGTCCCGCGTCGGACTCGGGCCCGAGGAACGGGTACCGGTAGTCGCGCGGCGGCACGAACGTCTCCTTGATCGCGCGCGGGCTGACCCAGCGGATCAGGTTCCACATCGAGCCGGCCTTGTCGTTCGTGCCGGAAGCGCGGGCGCCGCCGAACGGCTGCTGGCCGACGACGGCTCCGGTCGGCTTGTCGTTGACGTAGAAGTTGCCGGCCGCGTAGCGGAGCCGGTCGCGCGTCGTCTCGATCGCGTCGAGGTCGCGGGCGAAGACCGCGCCGGTGAGCCCGTAGCTCGTTCCCGCGTCGATGAGGTCGAGCGTGTCGTCGTAGCGGGAGTCGTCGTAGACGAAGGCGGTGACGACCGGTCCGAACAGCTCCTCCTTCATCGTCCGGAAGTCCGGGTCGGAGGTCTCGATCACCGTCGGCTGGACGAACCAGCCCTCGCTGTCGTCGTAGGAGCCGCCGGCGATCACCTGTGCCGTCCCGCCGGATGCCTTGGCCTCCTCGATTGCGGCCTTCTGCGTCGCGAACGAGCTGCCGTCGATCACCGCGCCGACGAAGTTGGAGAAGTCCGCGACGTCGCCCATCTTCATCTCGCCGATCTCCTCGACGACCTGGTCGCGCACCTGCGGCCACAGGCTCGCGGGCGCGAAGACGCGTGAGGCGGCGGAGCACTTCTGGCCCTGGTACTCGAACGAGCCGCGGAGGATCGCGGTCGCGAGGGCCTCAGCGTCCGCGCTCGGGTGGGCGACGATGAAGTCCTTGCCGCCGGTCTCGCCGACGATCCGCGGGTAGTTGCGGTAGCGGTCAATGTTGTCGCCGACCGTCTTCCACATGCCCTGGAAGACGGGGGTGGAGCCGGTGAAGTGGATACCGGCGAGGTGCTCGCTCGCGAGCGCGGGGTCGCCGACGGCGGCGCCTGATCCGTAGACGAGGTTGATCACGCCGGGTGGCAGGCCCGCCTCCTCGAGGAGCTTCATGAGGAAGTGCGCGCTGACCGCCGCGGTCGAGGCGGGCTTCCAGACGACCGTGTTGCCCATCAGCGCGGCCGAGGTGGGGAGGTTCCCAGCGATCGCCGTGAAGTTGAACGGCGTGACGGCGAAGACGAACCCCTCGAGCGGCCGGTACTCGAGCCGGTTCCAGACGCCGGGCGAGGAGATCGGCTGCTCCTCGTAGATGCGGGTCATGAACTGGACGTTGAAGCGCCAGAAGTCGATGAGCTCACAGGCAGAGTCGATCTCGGCCTGGTGCGCCGTTTTGGACTGGCCGAGCATCGTGGCCGCGTTGAGCGTCTGCCGCCACGGGCCGGCGAGAAGCTCTGCGGCGCGGAGGATGACCGCGGCGCGGTCCTCCCACGGCGTCCGCGACCACTCCTCCCACGCGTCGGCGGCGGCCGCGATGGCCCGGTCCACCTCCGGGGCGCCGCCCTTTTGGACGTCCGCGAGGACGTGGCTGCGCTTGTGGGGCATGACCGCTTCGAACGTGTCTCCCGTCTCGACGTCCTCGCCGCCGATCACGAGGGGGAGCTCGAGCCGCTGGGAGGAGAGCTCGTCGAGCCGCCGGCGGAGCTCCTCGCGCTCGGGGCTGCCGGGCTCGTAGCCCTTGACGGGCTCGTTGTACGGCTCGGGGACGCGGAAGATTCCGTGAGCGGACATGTGCCGATTCTAGGATTCGGAGTCGTGGCGGTGACGCAGGTCGCCTACGAAGTCGAAGGCTGGGGCATCGGCGAGCTGGTCGTGGAGGACGACCGCGTCGTCTGGCACGACCTGCCGTGGCCGCGGGCGAGCGCCGTCAAGGACCCGTCCCGAACCCCCACCCACCCGGGGCAAGGGGCAGGGCGTGGCGTATCACGACAGGCGTCACGCGGATCGAGCAGCTTCGTGGCGGAAGTGGTCCAGCTGCTCCAGGCCTATTTCGCCGGAGAGCGCGTGCCGGTCGAGGAGGTGCCGGTCGACCTCGACTACGAGACGTCGTTCTTCGAGCGCTGCGCAACGGCTCTCCGCACGGTCCCCCGTGGCGCGACCGTCTCCTACGGCGAGCTGGCGGCGCTGGCCGGCGCGCCCCGCGCCGCCCGGGCGGCCGGCACGTTCTGTGCGCGCAGCCACCTTTCGATCTTCGTTCCCTGCCACCGCGTCGTAGCCGCCGACGGCCTCGGCTCCTACGGTTCGTACGGCCTCGACTACAAGCGGCGGCTGCTCGCCCTCGAGGGGTACCCGGATGCTCTCTGACGACCTGCGCGAGGAGCTCGCCGCGATCGCTCCCGAGAGCGAGTGCGACCGACTCGCGGAGCTCTCCGGGCTCTTCCACGTCGCCGGGCGTGCGCATCTGCGCGGCCGCGGCAGCGTCGACGTCCACCTCGACGTCTCGAGCTCGATCGTCGCACGGCGGGCGTTCGCCCTCCTGCGGGCGCTCGGGGTCACCTCCGAGATCCGCACCTACCCGCGCCGCGCGTTCGACCGTGCGACGCGGTACCAGCTCCACGTCACTGGGTCGGAGGACGCCTACGAGACCCTCCACCGGGCCGGCGTCCTCGACCGGTCGCACCGGCCGCTCGACCGGCCGCCGCAGCGCGTGGTCGCTCGCCGCTGCTGCGCCGCCGCCTACCTTCGCGGAGCGCTGCTCGGCGCGGGAACCCTGAGCGGCCCGCGCGACCCCCACCTCGAGATCCGCACGGCCGAGTCCGAGGGCGCGCGCTTCCTCGCCGACCTCGCGCAGCGGCTCGGCGCCGAGCTGCATGTCCAGGAGCGCGCGTCTCATGCGACGGCGTACGCAAAGGGGACGGAGGCCATCGCGGACGTCCTGGTCGCGGCCGGGGCAATCGACGTCGTGCTCGCGCTCGAGGAGCAGGCGGTGCTCGCGGCGACGCGTGCCGACGCGAACCGCCTCGCCAACGCCGACCACGCGAACCTCGTCCGCACGAGCCGCGCTGCGCACGCGCAGCTCGAGGCGCTCAACCGCCTCGACCTCGATGCGCTCCCCGACGAGCTGCGCGAGGTCGCGCTCCTCCGCCTCCGCCATCCGACGGCCTCGACCGCGGAGCTCGCACGTCGGTGCAAGCCGGCGCTGTCTAAAGCCAGCGCCTACCGCCGACTGCGCCGTTTGCAGGAGCTTTCCCGAGCCTGAACCGTCGGTATCCGTTGTAAGTCTTCTAGCACGGCAACACCCCAGGAGTCATACTCGTTGTGGCGGGTCCTGCTCGTCCGGCGGCGGATTCAGACCCCGTCCGCTGCCGAGTCTCGAGCGGGTGAGGGACCGGGAGGGTCGTCCTCGGAGCTTCCCGGTCCGCCCGCCGTCCCCACGCGACGGGTGTGCGGGGAAGTACGGATTCAGCCGCCAGCGACGCGGTTAGACTCGCTTGCAGAGACCCGGAGAGCGACAGAAAGGCTGAGAGACGATGGCGAAGATCAGGGTCGGGATCAACGGCTTCGGGCGTATCGGCCGCAACTTCCTCCGCGCCCAGCTCCGGCAGGGCGGCGACTTCGAGATCGTTGCCGCGAACGACATCGGCGACGCGACGACGATGGCGTACCTGCTCAAGCACGACTCCGTCCTCGGCACGCTCGACCTGCCGGTCGAGGCCGGCGAAGGAGCGATCCGGGTCGGCGGGAGCGAAGTCAAGCTCTTCTCCGAGCGCGACCCTGCCGACCTGCCCTGGGGCGACCTCGGCGTCGACGTCGCGATCGAGTCGACCGGGCTGTTCACGAAGCGCGCGGATGCCCAGAAGCACCTCGAAGCAGGGGCGAGGAAGGTCGTCATCTCCGCTCCGGCCACCGACCCCGACATCACGGTCGTCCTCGGCGTCAACGACCGGGAGTACGACCCGGAGCAGCACAACATCATCTCGAACGCCTCCTGCACGACGAACTGCGTCGCGCCCGTCGCGAAGGTGCTGCACGAGGCCTACGGGATCGAGCGCGGCTTCATGACGACGATCCACGCGTACACGAACGACCAGAACGTGCTCGACCTCCCGCACAAGGATCTGCGCCGCGCCCGCGCCGCCGCGATCAACCTCATCCCGACCTCGACCGGCGCCGCCCGCGCGATCGGCGTGGTCATGCCCGAGCTCAAGGGCAAGGTCGACGGCATGTCGATGCGCGCGCCGGTTCCGACCGGGTCGGTCGTCGACCTCGCAGTCCAGGTCGGGTCGGAGCCGACCGTCGACGAGATCAACGAGCTCTTCCGCGGCAAGGCCGACACCGGCGACCTCGAGGGGATCCTCCAGTACACCGACGAGCCGATCGTCTCGAGCGACATCGTCCACTCGTCCTACTCGTCGATCTTCGACAGCGACCTGACGATGGCGAACGGGAACCTCGTCAAGGTCTTCTCCTGGTACGACAACGAGTGGGGCTACAGCTGCCGGCTCGTCGACCTCGTCGCCAAGATCGGGCAGGCGCTGCCGACCGCCGTACCCGCCTAGTGCGCTTGCCGCGGTCGGTGCGCGACGCCGACGTCGCGGGCAAGAACGTGCTGGTCCGGGCGGACCTCAACGTGCCTCTCGAGGACGGGCGGGTCGCCGACGACACGCGGATCCGCGCCTCGCTTCCGACGCTGCAGCTGCTGCTCGACGGAGGAGCCGCAACGGTGCGGGTGAGCTCGCATCTCGGCCGGCCGCAGGGGGACGAGGATCGCGCGAAGTACGCGATGGCGCCGGTCGCCGCGCGTCTCCGGGAGCTCCTGCCGGACGAGCGCGTCCACGTGCTCGAGAACACGCGCTTCGACCCGGGCGAGACGAAGAACGACGAACGGTTCGCGCGGGAGCTCGCGGACGGCAGCGACCTCTACGTGAACGACGCCTTCGGCTCCGCGCACCGCGCTCACGCCTCGACCGAGGCGGTCGCCCATCTGCTTCCGTCCTATGCGGGCCTGCTCCTGCTGGACGAGCTCGAGCATCTCGGCCGGCTGCTCGGTGACGTCGAGCGGCCCTTCGTCCTGATCTCCGGCGGCGCGAAGGTCGAGGACAAGCTCGGCGTCCTGCGCAACCTCGGCGGCAGGGCCGACACCGTGCTCGTCGGCGGCAAGATGGCCGAAGAGCTGCGGGTGGAGAACGCGCTCGACCTCGAGGTCGAGCTGCCGGTGGACGTCGTCGCCGCCGCCGAGTTCTCGGCCGACGCCGAATCGCGCGTCTGTGGCTACGACGACCTTCCGGACGGCTGGCTCGGCCTGGACATCGGGCCGGAGACCCGCACTCGCTTCGCCGAGCGGCTGGCTGCGGCGCGGACCATCTTCTGGAACGGCCCGATGGGCGTCTTCGAGTGGCCGCGCTTCGCAGCAGGGACGAAGGCGGTCGCGGAAGCGGTTGCCGCCAACAACGAGGCGTTCTCGGTCGTCGGTGGCGCCGACTCGGTGCGCGCGCTGAACGAGCTCGGGCTCGCCGACCGGGTCTCCTGGGTCTCGACCGGCGGCGGCGCGAGCCTCGAGCTGCTCGAGGGCAAGGAGCTCCCGGGAGTCGCAGCCATTCCTTCCGCCCGGGGGGCACCGTAGGTGCCTCGGTCTGCCGCTGGGCGTCGTCGGCTCTGCCGACGACGCTTCCTGCATAGGATCGCCAGGTGCTCATCGCCGGCAACTGGAAGATGTTCCGCGGGCCGGATCCCGCCGCGTTCGCCGGGCTGGACGCCGTCATCTGCCCGCCGTTCACCCGGCTGCGCGACTGCGTCGACGCCGGACTGGCCACCTATGCGCAAAACGTGCACTGGGAGCCGGAGGGCGCGTACACGGGCGAGATCTCGGCTCCGATGCTGCTCGAGCTCGGCGTCGTCGGCTCGCTCGTCGGCCACTCCGAGCGCCGCCAGTACTTCGGGGAGACCGACGAGACGGTCGCGAAGCGCACCCGGGCGGCGCTGGACGCGGGCCTGCGCGTGATCGCCTGTGTGGGGGAGACGCAGGAGGAGCGCGAGGCCGGCGAGACAGCGGACGTTCTCCGCCGCCAGCTCTCGGTGCTCGAGCCGCATCCGGACCTCGTGCTCGCCTACGAGCCGGTCTGGGCGATCGGCACCGGCCTCAGCGCGACGCCGGACATGGCGCAGGAGGCACATGCGTTCATGAAGTCTCTGCTCGACGCGCCGGTTCTCTACGGCGGCTCGGTCAAGCCCGACAGCGCCGGTCCGCTCCTTGCGCAGCCGGACGTGGACGGTGCGCTCGTCGGCGGCGCGTCCCTCGACGTCGACTCCTTCACGACGATATGCCAGACGGCCGCGGCTATCCGCTCGTAGCGCTGATCATCCTCGACGGCTGGGGGATCGCGCCGCCGGGGCCGGGGAACGCGGTCGAGCTCGCCGACACACCGGTCTTCGACCGGCTGTGGAGGGACTTTCCGCACGCGCAGCTCGTCGCCTCGGGTGAGGCGGTCGGCCTGCCGGACGGCCAGATGGGCAACTCCGAGGTGGGGCACCTGACCATCGGGTCCGGCCGTGTCCTCGACCAGGATCTCCAGCGGGTCAACCGCGCGATCCAGGACGGCTCGCTGTTCGAGAACGAGGCCCTGCGCGGCGCCTTCGAGCGAGGGGAGAACGTCCACCTGCTCGGACTCGTCTCGCACGGCGGCGTGCACTCGCACATCGACCATCTCAAGGCATTGCTCGCGTTCGCGCCGGAGAAGACCTGGATCCACGCGTTCACCGACGGCCGCGACGTGACCCCGACCTCGGCTGTACACGACCTCGCGGAGCTGCCGGTCGACCGGATCGCGACCGTCGCCGGCCGCTACTACGCGATGGACCGCGACAACCGCTGGGACCGCACCGAGCGCGCGCTGCGCGCGATCGTCGACGGCGAGGGCGAGCACGCCGCCGATCCGATCGCAGCCGTGCAGGCGAGTTACGACCGCGGGATCACCGACGAGTTCATCGAGCCCGTCGTGATCGACGGGCGGCCGCGCCTCGACCCCGAGCGGGACGCCGCGATCTTCTTCAACTTCCGCCCAGACCGCGCCCGGCAGCTCTCGGAGAAGCTCCGCCAGCTCGGCGTCGACCTCACGACGATGACGCGCTACCGCGCCGACTTCGACTTCCCTGTCGCCTTCCCCGAGCACGTCGTCGACGACACGCTCGCGGAGGTGCTGTCCCAGCACGGCATCCGGCAGCTGCACGCGGCGGAGACGGAGAAGTACGCCCACGTCACGTACTTCCTCGACGGCGGGCGGGAGGAGCCGTTCGGGGGGGAGGAGCGGATTCTCGTCGAGTCACCGCGCGACGTCCCCAGCTACGACCACAAGCCCGAGATGTCCGCGCGGGAAGTCGCCGACCGTGTCGTCCGGGCCATCGACGAGGATGGGTACGGCTTCGTGGTCGTCAACTTCGCGAACCCCGACATGGTCGGCCACACCGGCGACATCCCGGCTGTCGTCAAGGCGGTCGAGACGACCGACGAGTGCCTCGGCGGGGTCGTCGACGCCGTCCAGCGCGCCGGGGGCGTCGCGGTCGTGATCGCCGACCACGGCAACGCCGAGACGCTGCTGCAGCCCGACGGAGCGAGCCCCCACACGGCTCACACGACGAATCCCGTGCCGATCGTCGTCACCGCGCCCGGCGAGGTCTCGGACGGGGAGCTCTCCGACGTCGCCCCGACCCTGCTCGCGCTGGCCGGAGTTGACCCACCTGTGTCCATGACTGGCAAAAATCTCGTACAAATCCCGTGAATTTTCGGTCTATACTGCGGCGTCTTGTCGCTGCCCCAGCCTGATCACGGCGTCCTGCGGAAGGCCCAGCGAGGCGATGAGCGCGCTTTCTCGATCATCGTGCGCTCGTACCAGATCCCGGTCTACAACTACGTCCTGCGCATGGTCGGCGACCGCACGCTCGCCGAGGACCTCACGCAGGAGGTCTTCCTGCGCGTCTTCCAGGGGCTGCCGCGCTTCTCGCTCCGCTCGAAGTTCACGACCTGGCTCTTCCAGGTCACGAAGAACCGCGTGCTCGACGAGCTGCGCGCGACGGAGCGCAGGCCGCGGGCCGTCGTCGATCTCGACGACATCCCGCCGCTCGAGGTGCTCGACGCGCCGTTCGAGCGTCTCGAGGCGATCGACGCCGTCTGGCGGGCGGTCGAGCGGCTCAGCGTCGACCTGAAGATGGCGCTCCTGCTGCGCGACGTGGTCGGCCTGTCGTACAACGAGATCGCCGACTCGCTCGAGGTCACGCTCGCCACCGTCAAGTGGCGGATCTGGAAGGCCCGGGAAGACGTCCAGCTCGCGCTCGCGCAGGAGGGGATCGAGGTCTTCGGCGAGACCGCTCCCGTCGCTGTGCCCGCGGTCGCAGACCCGGACCCGGTGGTCGTGCCCGTGCTCACGCCGCCGGCGCTGCCCGCCTCCGCGTAGCCCCGGCTACTGGCCGAGCTCCAGCCGCGCGGCCAGCATCTCCGGCAACCCTGCCTCGCGCATCTCGCTCTGTGTCCGCTGGACGTCGTACTCGACCCGGCGGAAGCTCGCACGCCGCGCGTCGAGATCAAGCAAGAGGTAGGCAGCGCGGGGATCGCCCTGGCGCGGCTGGCCCACGGAGCCCGGATTGAGGAGCCACCGCTTCTGCGAGAGGTCGATCTCGGCGCCGTCGTCCGCGACGCCACCCTCGAGCGACTCCCCGTCGAACGAGATCCTGAGCGGGACGTGGCTGTGGCCGACGAGGACGAGCGGC
>Ga0070717_10004064_pt1 | contig 10546 bp, 7 predicted proteins | sample LARL113metaG_FD_71366 | JGI IMG/M metagenome (GOLD analysis project Ga0070717, IMG submission 71366) | Corn, switchgrass and miscanthus rhizosphere microbial communities from Kellogg Biological Station, Michigan, USA - LAR L11-3 metaG | ecosystem: Host-associated > Plants > Roots > Rhizosphere ... | reverse complement strand
AGTTTCGCCTCTTGTATAAAGCGATGCATGCGGTCCGGGTCGGCGGCCACATTCGCGGGCAACACTTTGAGAGCGACGCGACGACCTAAACGTGTGTCGTCGGCCAAATAGACGGCGCCCATGCCGCCCTCGCCCAGATGTGAGATCACGCGGTATTGCGCAATGTTGGAGCCCGCGGCGAGAGGGTCAGCCATCCCCTCTTGCATATCACACCCGCTCAATACAGGGCAGCTCCATTTCCGCGACGAAATGATCGGCTGTCGCCGTGGTGTCCAGTCGTGCAGTGTTTTCATAGACCGCACGCAACCGGTCGCGAACATTTCGTAGGCCCAGCCCGTGACGGCTGGCGGCCGGAGATTCAGGATCAAATTCGTTCTCGATCCTGAGGTGCAGGTAGCCATCCTGGCAGCGTGCTGCCAGGCGAATGGTTCCACCGTCCACCAATCCTGCGATCCCATGCTTCACTGCGTTCTCCACCAGAGGCTGCAGCACCAGCGACGGCACCACACAGTGCTCGCAATCGGCATCGGCATCGATCTCGACACTCAGTCGCGCGCCGAAACGAACCTGCTCCACTTCCAGATAAGCCTTGGCCAGCGCCAGTTCGTCGGCCAGCGTAATGCGCTGCTTCTCGCCCAGCTTCAGCGTGGTTCGCAAAAAGTCCGACAGCTTTATGCACATGTCCCTGGCACGCTGCCCGTCCACAGTCGCTAGCGCGCTAATAGAGTTCAGGCTGTTGAACAAGAAATGCGGATTGATCTGCGCCTTGAGAGCCTTCAATTCCGATTCGCGAGCCAGTGTGAGGGCCTCCTGCTCGCGCGTCTCGGCTTCTTTGGACGATTCCAAAGACAGCAGCACGTAGTGCAGGGCCACCGACAGCAGGTACAAGAGCACCCCGATGCCGAACAGGAGTGGAAGCTGCGGGCTAAAGCGCTCGTTGAGCCGTGCGAAGAAGTAATTCCCGAGCGCGAGCGCCAGGCCCTTGCCCAGCACGATCCACATTAGCCCCGCGACGATGGCCGCAGCCAGGTGATTGCCTAAAACCTTGTGAACCGGCGAGGAGCCAATCGGCAACACACGGCACATGGGCCACGGCGCCAGGCAGACGATCGCGTAGAACAAGGCCAGCGGGAGGCTTAATGACACGGCTTCGGGCCATGCAAGGCCGCCCATCATCACCAACAGATAGGCCAGCAGCAAAGCCAGAGGACTCCACGCAAGCAGGTAGAGGAACAGCCTGCCTCGTCTGGCAATCAGGGGATGCATGGCGGAATTTTCCGATGACTAGTTGCGCAGCGTAAGGCCGCCGAAGAGCACCGAGCCCGTGATGATAAGCCGGGGAGTCTGAACGTTGGGATCGAGTTTTGGATGGATGGTTTTGTCGTCTACGCCCGCGAAGAGGACACTGGCCCTATTAATCACATTCCACGTTTCGGGAACACGGACCTCCGCTTCACCGAAGACGACGTTGATATCAATGCGCGCTTCATCCGCCGTCATGGAGGCGTTCCGCAGGTCGAAGCGCGCCGCGCCAAAGATGGCCGTCGCCTGTCCACCCTGAAAATCCTTAGCATCGGTGCCGCTTTTGTTATCGCTGAACAAGGCGTGGGTGCCGACCACTGGCGATGAGGGGTCTTGCGGGCCACCATCGCGGATTCGTTGGCGTTCGAGAGCACGAACCAGAACAGTCACGCCGAACGCGATCAGAAGGAGGGGCCAGAGCACTGCGAAGTTGAAGGAGATGATGTCCAGTTTATCCAGCAACAGGAATGCGCCAACCAGGGTAACGATGCCACCCCAAACGTAGCCGGAGGGCGAATTGCTATCCACCAGCCGCGACACTCCCCAAGCGACCAGCAGCACGGGCCAGTATTGCCAGACGTCATGAAACCGGAAAATCCCCAGATTGTCGAGCAGCAACAGGACCCCAATGGCTACCACTATGGCGCCGAAGAAAATTCCATGGCTGCCGGAGCGATAGCGATGCCTAGCCATCCGTTCTTCCCAACGAGCCCGTCGTACTTCCTGCCTCTGTTCCCAGCGTTGCCGGCGCTCTTCCCAACGATCCGTATCCATGCTTTGAGCGTATCAGCGGGTAATTCGGCATTCGACTTCGGATCGGCGAATAGCGGCTGGGAATCGGCGAACGGCGGGTGATCGGTTCGCCGGAGAGTGTCCAGGACGGTATTTGCTATAGAGCGAATGAGTAAGGTAGTCTGCCGAACGCATGGCGATGGCTCGTCGGGGACAGCCGTGCGGCCGTCCCATTCGAATCTTTCCGTCACCATTTGCAACGGGAGCAAGGCCGGGTCTATGATTATCGCGGGAGGAGCGTGTCATGAAGCCATTGGATACTTTGGATTCTGTGCTCCGATTCAAGGGCGGCCGAGTGTGGTCCATCGCCCCTACGGCAACGGTTTACGAGGCGATTGCTCGAATGTCCGAGAAGAGCGTCGGGGCATTGTTGGTCTTATCCGAAGGCCACCTCGCTGGCATCATTTCCGAGCGCGATTACGCCCGTAAAGTGATTTTGAAGGATCGATCGTCCAAGGAGACGCAGGTGTGGGAGATCATGACCGATCGGGTGATCACCGCCAGTCCCGACAACACGGTGGAAGAATGCATGCGGTCTATGACCGAGCATCGAATACGCCACTTGCCGGTCCTGGATGGTGACAATGTGGTCGGCATTGTGTCCATCGGCGATTTGGTGAATTGGACGATCACCGCGCACGAGGAAACGATCGGGCATTTACAGGGCTACATCGAAGGTCGATACCCGGGCTGACACAAGGTCTCCGGGCTAGTCTCGCCAGACGGTATCGTGATCCGGCGCCGACGGTACGTGGAAGAACTCCAGGAACTTTCGCTGGTGGGAGGGCGGGCCGTCATGCCGAGACTCGGCCGGAGCGATTGATCGCGCCAAAGCCATGATGCTCTGGCCGAGGTTGGAGCGATGGGATACGGGAACGCCATCCAGTATGGCGCCTTGGACGCCGGGATAATCGTTGGAGAACTGATGCGCAATGGGTAGTCCGGCTAGTTGCGCGACTTCGCCGTCAGACAGTCCGCGGTGAGTTGGATTCTTGCGGTTTAGCAGCAAGACGACCTTATCGGCCAATCCAAGATCCTTCAAATGGCGCAGCCGGTCCGCCGCCATATAAAGCGGAACCAGTTCGGGCGTGGTGACCATGAAAATGCGGCGCGCTTCGTGCATGATTTGAACGGTGAACGGATCTAGACTGCTGGCTAAGTCGGCACAGATCGTGTCGTATTGGGCACGAGCGAAGCCGAGCACTACATCGAGGCTCGCGGCTGTCAGCGTAGCGGGCGGAGCGAGTTCACCGGCGTGTAATACCGCCAGCCCATCCCAATGCGCAACCATCTGTGTCCACAAATCTTCGTCCAAGGTATCGGCCTGCTCCAATGCATTCACGATGGAAGAACTGTTGCCCAGCTTCAACAGAAACTTCGTGACGCCGGCCATCAGGTCGCAATCCAGCAACAGGGTGCTCACGTGCAACTCGTCGGCCAGCGCGCAACTGGCGCTCACGGCAATGGTGGACGAACCGACGCCGGGCTTGGCGGGAAAGAATGCGTACAGATCGCCCAGCCGAGCTACAGGCGCGGGATGTTTGGCGAGCTGCCCAGCGATAGACGCAATGGTTTCACCCAGCTTCTCGTGAGTGACAGGCGCGGTGAGAAGGTCGCGAACTCCCAGGCGCATGAGCTTGGGAACCAATTCGATTGGATTTGACTCGTGGACCACGCCGATCACGGGCAAGCCGGGCATCCGGTCGTCGATTGCAGCGGCCAAGCCCTGGAACCGCACGAAATCTTCGGCTGAGATGAATACGAAGTCAGGCCGGCGCGCGCGGACGATCCGCAGGAAATCGTCGGGTTCTGGATAGGCCGTGACTTGGCGGGCCAGTTCGATTTCCGGGAATTCGGCGAGTGCGGTCACCAAATCATGATTGAGCGCTTGGTCGGGTATAACGAGGATGGTTCGCATTGGAGTTACCCCATCAACATGAGGAGCAATTCAAAATCCGGTGTAAAGAATTGGTGCCGTTACGGGACTAGAACTATCGATCTGTGCGGCTCCTGCGTGGCGTAGCGCAGAGCTTGGGGGAACTCACCTAAGGTTCGTGGGCTAGACGTGGGCGAGCAGTTCCCGTGGTATCCCAGATGACTTGACCCTGGGAGTCGAACAGGCGCAGTACTGCCTGGCCGGAAGGGTCTATCTTCCACTCGCCGCGCTTGCGGCCGGAGCCGTCCAGGAGCACGAAGCTTTTGCTCTGGAGGATATCTGCGCCTGGGCCTTGGGCGTAAACCGTTCTTAGATAAGCATTGAATTCTCCGCCAATAAAGCCTGCTATCGCCGCCACAACAAGGGTTGAAATACGCATAGACACTCCTGGAAGAGACATGTCCTCACCGTTTCGATCCTTGCAGGAAATTCATCTGAGCTTATAGCGCGGGTCCTCAGCCGAACACAAGCTGGCGAGCCTTCTCGCGTACGTACACCGGCAAGGCGCGCCGCAGCATCGATCGCTTGAATTGCTCGTGCGTTAATGCGCCGGTAGCGTAGCGGGCCAGAAGATCGGCAAGCACGGGGTGGCGGCTGGCTGCCCGGACAACTCGGTCGACTCGCGTGGGATCGGCCAGCAACAGCTTTTGAAGCCGAACGCTGTTCCCCAACTCGTCACCGATTTCCTGCTTCCAGGCGGATTCATAACCGCGCAGTTGGGCGCTCGCGAAGTCGCCGGCGCGGATTGCGTCGAGGGCGGCCCTGGCGGCTAGATCACCGCTGACCATCGCGTAGTAGATGCCCTCGGCGGTGAGCGCATTCACGAAGCCACCGGCATCGCCCGCAAGCAAGACTCGATCCGTGTAGGTGCGCGCTAGAGGTCCGGTGATTGGCAGTGGAAACGCGCGGAAGTTGGCCCGATTCGATTGCCCTGTCAGCAAATGCTTCGATTTCAGATCGTCCACAAATGCTTGATGATGCACGTAATGCTCGCCACGCAGACTCGACAGATAGTAATCCAGCTTGAATCCGATGCCGACGTTCAGATGGCTGGTTTTCGGAAAGACGTAGCCGTAGCCGTAATGGCTGCGAATCCGGTAGTAAATGTACATGCGGTCGCGCTCGGCCGTGCTCAGCTCCTGTTGCGGCGTCTCTTCCATCATGTCGATGGCGTAGTCGTTTTGGACGCTGCCGGTGCGGAGCCCGGAGGCGCGCGCGACGATGCTGTTCGCGCCGTCGCAGCCGATGACGATGCGCGCACGATATTCGCGAGTATCGGTAGTGACGCTCACATGATTGGGATGAAGCGTGACTTTGCGAGCCAGCCCGGTTGCGAACTCCATGTGGGGCCTGGCAAGTGAGAACAGCAGATGATCGAACTCGCACCGGCGGATCATCAAATACAAAGGATCGGGCGATCGATAGTCCACCACAAAACCGGACGGTGATTCAAAATGAACTTTGCTGACCCAACTGGTAGGGATGTTCGCCAGCACGTCCTTTAGGTACGGAAACCGTGTCAAAGCTCGCGCGCTAATTCCGCCGCCGCAGGGCTTATCGCGCGGAAAAGCGCATTTGTCGAGCAGCAGCGTCGACACGCCGGCTTCGCCCAAGATTTTCGCTGCCGTCGACCCTGCCGGTCCCGCGCCGGCCACGATCACATCGAAGATTGTCACTGCTTGATTGTAACGGCGCAGTTGGCCGAAGAATGCCTGGATGAACTCGACGCCGCTCTGCGTCAAGGGCGTCACGACGCGTACCAACTCCGTATCGGTTCGGTTATATCGAAGCGCGTCCCAGGCCGTGAACGCAGCGGCTTTATATTCGCTTGCCACCACGCGATCGCGCGATTGATACCAATAGAGCACGACGGCGTGATCGTCGCCTTTCGAAACGACATAGCGATTGATCTCGATCGGCTGCGCGCGCCCGGAAATGTCCACGTGAATCGTGTCGGCAACCGACCAGGCCCAGCCCGAACCCGGCAAACAATTCTTCGGCGAGTGCGGCGTTTGCCCAGCGCGCTGCGAGCGGAAAAAGGCCACGAAGAGACCCACGGAGCGCCGGCCAGGGGCAGAATACTCGCGCGTCAGATAATCGTCGGCACGGAGAACGTCGCGCTCGTCCTGTTCAATGACGCCTTCTCGCGCCGTCCGCCAGGCTCCGATCACCGTGGGGAATTCAGCCAACGGTTTCGACGGCGGGATCAACTCGGCGCGTCGTGTCAACGTATAAAACGCTGCACCCTGGGTCATGAGCAACGCGCTCAAAACCAGCACAACCGCTTGCTGACGCACGCGGCTCTGAGTCACGACTTCGTGTTTACAGGTGTTTAATGAGCTGCGATCGTAAGGGAGCGAGTGCAGGATATGAAGGCGCCGCAACATTTGATGGACGGCCACCAGCAGACTCAGCGCCACCACAAACAGCACCCAGCCTTCGAGTAGATGAAAGACGCCGCTCGCCAAATCGGTTCGATATTCGCTTAGGATGCCGGTTAGCGTGACGCGCGCCGCGTTGGCCGCGATCGCAATCGGAATCGTCGCAGCCAGCAGCGCCCATCGCATCGCAACCCGCCGGTCGAAGAAATAGGCATAAACCAGCGACAAGAACGCCAGTGACAGCAGCGATCGGATGCCACTGCACGCTTCCACCACCGAGAGCCGGTCATGCGGAAGCTCCAGGATGTTGCCGTCGCGCAGGACCGGAATCCCGATCGAATTCAGAATGGTTTCGGCAGTTGTTGAAGCGAAAATCTGCAAAGGTAGAGTGATCCGCGCGTACAGGATCGCTGGGATTGGGAAGAGAAACAACAGCAGCAGCAACGGAAATGCGAGGATGCGGAGGGCTCGCGTGCCGCCGAGGAGCAGAACGGCGCCGGTTAACGACACCATGAACGCGGTCCGCGCGACAAACGCTTGCGCCGCCAGCATGCCGAGTAGCATTTGCACCGCGCCCCAGACCGCGATCGCGAGCCCCCACCAATTCGGCTCTGGCACGGTCGCGGCCAAATCTTTGCGCCGCCGCCAAACCATCCAGGCAGCCACAGGAAGCACGAAGAATCCATGCGACATGTCTGCATCAGTGCTCCACTGCCGCACCAAACCCGCCAGCAACGGCGCGTAGCACGCCGAAAGCAAGACTCCGACCAATAAAATCCGTATCGCCGTACCCTTAATCATTCGACAAAGCTAGAATGTAATAGTGAGCGTTTTGCGCTTCTCCGTCTCACTCGTTTTTGCGGCTAGTTGTTGCCAGCACCTGGCAACCGGGCAGATCGCGATCTACCCACTGCGCGATGTGCGCGCCGGCCAGCACGCCATCGGAAAAACTGTCTTCCAGGGCAACAAAATCGAGGAATTTCAGGTTGACATCCTGGGTGTGCTCGAAAACATCGGGCCGCGGCAATCCATCATCCTGGCGCGCCTCTCAGGAGGACCACTCAAAGAAACGGGCGTCATGCAGGGCATGAGCGGCAGCCCGGTCTACATGGATGGACGGCTGGTGGGCGCGGTGGCGCTGGCTTTCAACTTTTCCAAAGAACCCATCGCTGGCATTCGACCGATCGAAGAGATGCTGGCAGTCGGCGATCCAACCGGCAAACAGCCCGCTGTGAAAGCGCGCGAGCATGCGCCGGTTCGAAAAGTCGCGTCCACAGTCGACTCGCTCGCCTCCAAGCTCATCGACATCGCCACGCCTGTCTCCTTTAGCGGATTCACCGCTGGTACGCTCGATCAGTTCGCGCCTCAACTCAAGAAATTGGGCCTAGAGCCGCGCCAGGGCGTTTCCAGCGGCGGTAAGCTGCCCTCCAAGCTCGGCGCGCCCGCATCGCTCCGGCCCGGCGACATGATCGCTGTCGAACTGCTCTCTGGCGACATGAGCATCGGCGCCGAAGGCACAGTCACCGCGGTGGATGGTAAAAACATCTACGCGTTCGGGCACCAGTTCATGTCGGTAGGAAACACCGAGCTGCCGTTTGCGCGTGCTGAAGTGCTCACGCTGCTTCCCAACCTCTCTTCGTCGTTCAAGATTTCATCGCCGCTGGAGTGGATGGGCGCCATCACGCAGGACCGCAGCACCAGTATCTACGGCGAACTCGGCCGCAAGGCCGACACCATCCCGGTTTCGATCACGGTGAAGGATGGACGCCGCGCGCCGCTCGCGTATCACATGCAGATGATTCAGGATCGAGTGCTCTCGCCCTACATCGTGCAAACTTCGGTATATTCCGCAATGGACGCCACCGAACGAACGCTGGGGTTGGCGAGTTATTCGCTGCGCGGCGGCGTGGAATTCGTAAACGGCGCACCTCCGTTGAAGCTTGATAACACCTACGCGGGCGATTTCAATGTGCCCCTGCAAGCATCCACCGGCATCGCCGCGCCGCTCTCGTCAATTCTGGGCGCCGGTTTCGATGCGCTGAAGATCAAGAGCATCAACCTGGATATCGAGGCATCGGAGCGCAAGAGGTTCTTGCAAGTAGACCAAATCACGGCGTCGCCGAAGCAGGTTCATCCCGGCGGATCAGTGGAGCTGGCCGTGACGTTCACTGGAGAGAATGGCGTAGAGGTACAAAAGAGTATTCGCTATCGCGTGCCTGTGGGCGCGTCCGCCGGGCCACTGAATTTCACGGTCTCCGACGGCTCCATGTCGAACGCGCTGGACTATCAGCAGATGGTATCGGAAGCACCGAAAAGCGCGACGCAACTGGTCTCGTTCTTGAACAATCTCCGGCCCAATACCAACGCCTACGTGCGAGTCTGGCGCACCGATCCGGCTTTCCAGGTTCAAGGCCAGGATTTGCCGGCGCCGCCGCCTTCAGTCGGCCTCATTCTTGCCAGAGCTCAAACGGCGCAAGGTGTATGGGTGCCGCGCGGTTCGAAAATCGATGAATTACAGATCGAGACTGGCGACGTCGTAGTGAGTGGATCGAAAACGGCGCAGGTGGAAGTTACCGAATGAAGGTGCTTCGTACGACGACCCTTACGCTCGCAGTAGCAACGTCGCTTTGCGCCGCAACCACGGCCACTTGGGAGATGAACACCTATCAGGACTTCCTGAAGGGCCGCTTCCAGGGGATTTCGCTCGATCGCGATGGCCGATTGACGCTCGCTCCGAAGCTTGAGACCGTTTTCTCTTCTGGCCAGCCGACCATCTGGAGTATCGCGCGTGCTCTGGACGGATCCATTTACGCGGGCACTGGCCATCGCGGACGCGTTTACCAGATCACCTCCTCGGGCGCGAACAGTTTGGTTTGGACATCCGATCAGCCGGAGGTCTTCGCTGTGGCTGTCGACGCGGATGGCGTTGTTTACGCCGCCACTTCGCCGGACGGCAAAGTTTATCGCATCGAAAAGGGAAAAGCGACTGAGTTTTTTGCGCCGCAGGCCAAGTATATCTGGGCGCTCGCGTTCGCAAAGGACGGAAGCTTGTTTGTAGGTGCGGGAAATCCCGGCAACATCTTTCGAGTGGACAAAACAGGCAAGGCCGAAAAGTACTACGAGACCGGGCAAGCGCACGTGACGGCACTGGCTTTCGATTCGCACGGCAACGTGCTTGCCGGAACGGAACCCAATGGCATCCTGTATCGCATCAGCGCCAAGGACAAAGCGTTTGTGCTCTACAACGCCAGTTTGCCGGAGATCCGCTCCATCGTTCCCATGCCGGACGGCACGATATACGCGGCGGCGCTGGGCGGGTCCATCGCGAATCGGAACCAACCACTGACTACTTCGCTCTCGTCTCCGCTGAGCGTCACAGTGACTGCGCCTGTGACATCCATCACTGTGACCGATTCAGCAGATTCGCAAGCGGAGACGGACATCAAACCTAAGACCGATGCTCCTAAGGCCGCGATTGGGCAACCTATACAACAAGTGACCACCGCCAGTCCTTTGACTGAAATTCCTGGTGTCGACAAGTCGGCCGTGTATAAGATCAATCCCGACGACACCGTGGAGACGTTGTGGAGTTCCAAGGAAGAGAACGTCTACAGCCTGGTTGCGCGGCCCCCGGCGGCGGGGACAACCGGCGACTCCCTTTATTTCGCCACTGATTCCCAGGGGCGGCTTTACCGGTTGGGCGCGGATCGCAAGGCGACGCTTATGGTAGAGACAAGTGAAGGCGAAGCAACGCGGTTGCTCGAGTCGCCGGATGGATTGGTAGCTGCGACTGGCGATATGGGCAAGCTATTCCGGCTGGCGAATGAGGCTGGCGCGAGCGGCAGCTACGAATCGCCCGTGCACGATTCCGGTTCCGTCGCGCGCTGGGGCCGCATCTCATGGCGCAGTGGCGGTGGCAAGGTGCAGCTGGCAACGCGATCGGGCAACTCCGCGCGGCCGGACAAGACCTGGAGCGATTGGTCTGAGCCGCTGACCGATGCCCGCAATTCAATCATCCGCAGCCCCAACGCCCGCTACATTCAATGGCGCGCCAGTTTGGAAGGTCCGGGCGCCGCGGTTGAAAATGTCAGCCTCGCCTATTTGCCACAGAATAACCCGCCCGTCATTCGCAGCA
>Ga0070717_10004063_pt1 | contig 10547 bp, 8 predicted proteins | sample LARL113metaG_FD_71366 | JGI IMG/M metagenome (GOLD analysis project Ga0070717, IMG submission 71366) | Corn, switchgrass and miscanthus rhizosphere microbial communities from Kellogg Biological Station, Michigan, USA - LAR L11-3 metaG | ecosystem: Host-associated > Plants > Roots > Rhizosphere ... | reverse complement strand
CTCGGGCTCGGGCCGCGAGGCGGCGATCGAGATGGCGGCCGCGAAGGAATTCGAGGTGAGGCGCGTCTGCCTCGACCCTGGGCGGGCGCGAATCTGGCTGGACTGGCGGCCGCATGTCGACATAAGGGAGGGTCTGGCGACGACGTGGGCGTGGTTTGCCGCCCAACCGGAGGAGATCCTCCGCCGGATACGATGATGAATAGAAGGTGAAGGGCCCATGCGTGTAGTCGTTCTAGGCGCCGACGGTTATCTCGGCTGGCCGACCGCTCTGCACCTTTCCGCGCGCGGCCACGAGGTGATAGCCGCCGACAACCTGATCAGGCGCCGGTGGGACGTCCTGTGCGGCACCGAGAGCCTGGTCCCGATCGCCGGCATGAAGCGGCGCGTGGCGCGCTGGAAGGCGGTGAGCGGCCGCGACATCGGGTGGGAGCGGCTCGACCTGACCTCGCTTCCCGACACCACCGCGCTGATCGCCCAGCACCGCCCTGACGCCGTGGTGCACTTCGCCGAGCAGCGGTCCGCACCCTATTCGATGATCAGCGGCCCGCACGCTGTAGAGACCCAGGTCAACAACGTGGTGGGCACGCTCAACCTGCTGTTCGCGCTGCGCGAGTCCGCGCCCGACTGCCACCTGGTGAAGCTGGGGACGATGGGCGAATACGGAACTCCGAACATCGACATCGAAGAAGGCTTCATCGACATCGAGCACAACGGGCGCAAGGACCGGCTGCCATTCCCCAAGCAGCCTGGGTCGTTCTACCACCTGTCGAAGGTGCACGACAGCCACAACATCATGTTCACGTGCCGGGCCTGGGGGCTTCGGGCGACCGACCTGAACCAGGGCGTCGTGTACGGATCGGGCACGCCCGAGACCGACATGCACAGCGAGCTGCGCACGCGCTTCGACTACGACGACATCTGGGGCACGGTCCTCAACCGCTTCTGCTCGCAGGCGGCTATCGGCTACCCGCTGACCGTCTACGGCCAGGGTGGCCAGACACGCGGCTTCCTGGACATCCGGGACACTGTCCGCTGCGTCGAGCTGGCGATGCTGAACCCGGCGGAGCGCGGCGAATTTCGGGTCTTCAATCAGTTCACGGAGCAGTTCAGCATCAGCGAGCTGGCCGAGCGCGTCACAGCCGCTCGAAAGGCGCACGGGCTGGAGACGCAGGTCGAGCACCTCGCCAACCCGCGCACCGAGATGGAGACGCACTACTACAACGCCAAGCACCAGCAGCTGGTCGACCTGGGCCTGGTTGCCCACCGGCTGGAAGATTCGCTCATCGACCGGGTGATCGGCCTGGTCGAGAAGTACAAGAAGCGGATCCGTCCCGAGCTGTTCGTGCCGCGTGTGGACTGGAGGCTCGGCGGTCGCGGCAACTTCAGAAAGCCGTCGGCCGGGCGACGGCGGGTGGCGGTCGCCCCGTCCTCGGCCTCTCGCTAGCGCCGAAACCGGATCTGGACGAGCTCCTTCATAGCCCGGAGGATCGGGATCAGCCGGCCCCCGGAGCGGCGGCCCATGGTTCTCGGATGGTGAGGCACCCCCACCTGCGCATAGCGGCCTCCCTTGAGGCCGACCTTCCAGTACAGCTCGGCGTTGATCAGCGCGCTGCGTGACTGCAGGTCGAAGCTGCGCAGCATGTCGGTGCGGATGATCTTCAGCGCGCAGTTGACGTCTTTGATCGGGATGCGAAACGTCCACAGCACCAGCCGGTTGAACGTACCGCTGATGACGGAGCGGAAGGCGGGGTCCTCGCGCGTGAGGCGCCAGCCACCCACCATGTCAGCGTCCCTCAGGAGAGGCACGAGCAGGGCCAGGTCGGCGACGTCGAGCTGTCCGTCCGCGTCCGTGAAGGCGGTGTAGTCGAGATCGGCCGCGCGCAGGCCGTCGCCCACGGCCGCCCCATAGCCAGACTTGTGCTCGTGGCGCACGACTTTGAGGTCCATGCCGAGCCCGGTTGCGATGGACTTTGCCTCTTCACCGGTCCCGTCGGTCGATCCGTCGTCGACGATGATCACGTCGAACTTGTCGGCTATGCGCGGCAACACATCGTTGACGTGAGGGAGCAGCCAGCGGAGGTTCTCGCTCTCGTTGTGGGCCGGCATGACCAGGCTCAAGCTCGAGAGGCGTCCCTGCGGTGTTGACAAGCGAGACCAATCCTAATGAAGCCGATGTGGCCGAGGTCGCGAGGCCACCCGCATCGTCGGCGGCACCGGCGCGCCTGGTCGCGGCCGCGCTCACGCTTATCGCGGCGGCCGCCTACTCGGCGGTCTCGCTTTACCGGCACGACCATTTCGCGAGCAACGCGTTCGACCTCGCGGTCCAGGACCAGACCGTCTGGGGCTACAGCCGCTACGAGTTCATCTACAACACGGTGCTCGGCATCCCGAACCTGCTGGGCGACCACTTCCACCCCATCCTCATCGTGCTCGCGCCGTTCATGTGGGCCTGGAACTCGGCGGGCGTCCTGCTGGTGGCGCAGGGGATCCTGCTGGCGGTGGCGGGGATTCCTATCTACCTGTGGGGCGAGCGCGAGCTGGGACCGCTTGGCGGCGTGGCCTTCCAGGGCGCCTATCTCTGTTTCTGGGGCGTGCTTGCGGGCGTCGTGTACGACTTCCACCACGTCGCCTTCGCCGTGCCCGCGATATCGCTCGCGCTCTACGCGACGCTGACCCGGCGCAACATCCTGCTCATACCTGCGCTCGCGGTCGCGATGCTGACCCGTGAGGACGTCGCGCTCACGCTGATCGCGCTGGGCTTCTACATCCTCGTCATCCAGCGGCGATGGAGGCTCGGAGCCGCGGTCATGGCGGTCAACACGGTCTGGTTCGGGCTGCTTCTCGGAGTAATCATCCCCGCGCTGGGCGGCGGCGTCTCGTACCGGCACTGGACCTATGACGCCCTCGGCGCCGGACCTCTGAGCGCCGCCTCATACGTGGTGCGCCATCCGCTGGCGAGCCTGCAGCTGCTGTTCAGCCCACCCGACAAGGTGAGGGTGTGGGTGGGGTCATTCCTCGCGTTTGCGCTTCTGCCTCTCGTCTCGCCCTTGCTGGTCGTCGCGCTGCCGTCGTTTCTCGAGCGCTTCTGGTCGTCGTCGCCGAACTTCTGGTCGTTCCACTTCCAGTACTCCATGCTGCCGGCGCCCATCCTGGCCTTCGCCGCCATGGACACGTGCGCGCGCATCAAGCGCCTGTTCGGCGGCCGGCTGGCCGCGGCCGGCGGCACCGTCCTCCCGATTGCCGCGCTCGCCACCAGCGCGGTGCTGACGTTCGTCCTCGTACGTCCGCTGGCCGAGGTCACCACCTACCTGCCCGCCGGCCGGGCCGCGCAAATCCAGTCCTGCCTCGAGGCCATCCCCGCCGACGCGAGCGTCACCGCGTCGAACGCGCTCGTGCCGCACCTGTCGCACAGGGCGGACATCTACGTCATCACGACGCAGAACTACGCCGACTACATCGCCATCGACCCCTCGATCTACCCCTCTTTCTACGCGGGCGAGGAGGACCAACTGCGGCTCATCGTCCGGGCCGCGCTCGCGGCCGGTTACGGCGTCGTGTGCGCGAAGGGCACGACTCTGGTGCTGGCTCGAGTCGACTCGCTGCAGCAGCTGACGCCCGAGCTGCAGCAGTGGCTGAACGGCCAGTGCAGCGGGCGGGCCTGCATGCGCGGCTAGCCGCCGGGTGCCGCGAGCTTGGGCCGCCCACCGTTCACAACCTCGAGGTCGAGCCACGTCCCACTCGCCTCGCTGCCGTCCACCAGCGACGCGATGCGGAAGCTTCCGGTCTGCCGCGGCGTGTACGCGAAGCTCGCCGACTGGCCCGGCTGCAGGCCGACGACAGGGTCGGGCGTGGAGAGCGAGGGATCGATCGGCTGTTTGTCAGTCCGGCCGGCCACGACCGCGCACGAGTTCGGCACGGTGCCACGGTTCTCGCACTGGATCGTGATGTTCCACCCGGTCGGCACGGTCAGGACCAGCGCACCGCTGGCATAACCGTCGTAGTTGAACTGGAAGTCGGTGGCCGGGTAGCCGGCGATCAGGGTCACGATCGCCGATTGGGATGCGTCGTCGACCTGGATGTATTTCGAGGGGTCGGGCGGCGTGCCGGTGCCGCTGCCCTGCAGCGGATCGCACGCGGCACTGACGAGAGTGGCGAGAATGGCAACGATGAGCCAGCCGCCCAAGCCGCCTCCCCCGCGCATCGTCCTCTGGTGGGAGGGCCTCGAGGTCTGGCAGCAGATCGCTATCTCGTTCCCGGTGTTCGCCGTGTTGACCTTCCTGCTCAACATTGGCCCGTTCAGCCAACCGATTTTGCGCTCCAGCTTCTACGGATTGTTCGAAGGCGGCATCCTCACCGGCCTGCTGGCCGTCGCCACCAGGACAGAAAGAGACAAGCGATCCTGAGCTAGACCCCCGCCCGTTAGGCGATCGCGAAGTCGACCTCGACCGTGACTGCGATGTCGAGCTGGCCGACCGGCACCTGGGTCGAGGCGTCCGCCGTGGGTGCGAAGCTGCCCGCCGAGGCGCGGCCACCCGACGTGAAGTCGCTGACGCTGAGAACCTGACCGAGCTGGACGCCCGCGGCCTTGGCCATCGCCGCCGCCCGCGAGCGGGCATCGCCGACCGCGAGCGTCCGCGCCTCGGCTTGTGCAGCCTTGAGGTCGGCGATCCCGAAGCTCACGCCCACGCGCGTCGCTCCGCCCTGCTGCACGAGCGCGTCGAGCGCGCTGCCGACGTTGTCGACGTTGTGCCACTTCAGCTCGAGCTGCTCGGCTGCCTGGTAGCCGTTGACAGCACCATCGGTCGTGTATCGAGGGCCGATCGAGTAGCCGGAGGTGTTGATGTCCTGGTCGGGGATGCCGAGACTCTTGGCCCTGGCGATGAGCCTGGCGGCCTGGCCGGCGAGGTCCTTCTGGGCGGCGGTCGCGGTGGAGGCCTGGGCCGCCACGCCAACACTGAGGAACGCCATGTCCGGACGTTTCGAGACCGTCGCATCGCCGGTGGTGATGATTCCGGGGGTGTAGGTCGTGACTGGGTTGGTGGTCGAGGGTGGCGTCGCGAGGACGATGGGAGCGCGGGTGAGACCGACCACGCCGAGGGTCACGCTGACGGAGCAGAGCACAGCGAACGCGACGACGACCAGAGCCTGGCGCAGTGATGTGGACATGTTTCAGCAACGCCGGCCATTCCGTGCGGGTAACGGGAGGGTCAGGCTTCCGTCCGGTCCTCCCAGCGGCGCCACCGGCGACCGAGGTAGGCGCCGCCGAGCGAGAAAGCGAGCGGCAGGAACAGGATCAGCAGCGCGAGCGGCACCCCCGGCCGGACTGAGGGCGTCGAGGACGCCGACGCCAGGTTGTACGCCGAGCTCAACACCGCCACCCAGGCGAGGATGGCCGCCACGAACCAAACGTCCGGCTTCAGGTATCCGATGAGCGCTCCGCCGACGAGGTAGATCCCGAGGGTCAGGCCGAACAGGGCGAAATCTGTCCGGCCCCACTCGGCGATGCGCACCGGGCCCAGGAACACGATGGGGCCGAGCGGTATGAACCCGAGTACGCCGACGACGAGTGCAAGAAGGGCGATGCCGACTGTCTGGACGATGCGTCCGGGCGACGGCCGCCGACGTCGTTGGTCAGACAAAGCAGGTGGCGCAACGATAGCTTCGCGTGCGCCTACCCGGCCTGTTCACGCTTCTGAGGGCAGCCGACGATGTGATCGTCAACGACGCCCGCGGCCTGGAGCAGCGAATAGACGATCGTCGACCCCACGAACGTGAAGCCCCGACGCTTCAAGTCCTTGCTCAAGCGGTCCGACAGCTCGGTGGTCGCCGGCAGTTCAGTGAATGTTCGCGGATGGTGAACGATCCTTTTTCCGTCGACCCATTTCCAGAGATACGTCGCGAACGATCCGGACTCCGCCTGCACCCTCAGGAAAGCACGCGCGTTGGTTCGGGTGCCGTAGACCTTGAGCCGGTTCCGAATGATGCGCGGGTCCTCAAGGAGCTTCTCCAGCCTGCGGTCGGTGAGGGCCGCCACCTTTTGCGGGTCGAAGTTCGCAAACGCACGACGGTACCCCTCTCGGCGGTTGAGGATGGTGGACCACGAAAGGCCCGCCTGGGCGCCTTCGAGGATCAGCATCTCGAAGAGGTATCGATCGTCGTGCGACGGGACACCCCATTCGCGGTCGTGGTACTCGCCCAGGGCGGGCGAGATGTCCGCCCAGGGGCACCTCCCTCCAGCACTCACCGTCGAATCATGCCGCCGATGCCGCTCTGCCTGCCAGCGAGAAACCTGACAGGCACCCCGCGGCCAGAAGGGCCAGAGCCAGCGGCGCCCAGCCGACGCCGAAGTCCGCGACCACGAGGCCGATCGCGCCAGGGCCGGCGATTCCTCCCGCCATCGCCGCGGGAAACAGCCAAGACGTCGCCCGGGAGTCCGCCGGCATTAGCTTGGCCAGCCAGACGATGCCGGTCGGAAAGATCGGAGCCAGGGCGAGGCCGGTCAGGACGTACGCGACCGGCGTGGCGATGCCGATCCACGCCGCCACGAGGAAAACAGCGGCGGCAGCCGAGCCGGAGAGGACGATGGCCGCCTCAGGCACGCGCGGCGGTACCAGCGTGATCAAGAGCCGCCCGGCCGCCAGCGCCAACCAGAAGCCCGAGGTCAGGGTCGCCGCCGCGGCTGATCGAACACCGAGCGACTCGAGGTGAGACGTCATCCAGCCGCCAGTACCGGACTCGGTGCCGACGTAGAGCGCGAACGCGCACACGAAGATGGCGATCAGCACGGCGGGACGCCGGACAGCCGGGGCGGCAGCGACCGGCAGGCGTCCGGAAATGCCGGAGGCGGCGGGAATCAGGGCCACGGCGATCACCGCGGCGCCTGCGTACAGCAGAGCCATGTGCTCCTGCGCCAGGGTGGCGACCAGCACAGGGCTCGCCACGGCGCCTGCCGAATAGGCGCCGTTCAGCGCATTGAGCAGGGCAGAACGCCGGGGGCCCTGGCTGTGAGCGACGAGCTGGTTCATGCCGATGACGAGGGTGCCCCAGCCAACGCCGATGACAAAGACCCCCGCCAGGAACGCAGGCCACGCAGGGGCCAGGGCCACGACGGCGCAGCCCAGGCCCAGGCAAGCGCCTCCGGCGCTCACGGTCATCCGTCCGGACATCTGCTCCATCGCCCGCATCGAGACCAGCACGCCGAGCAGAGCTCCGGCGAAATGCACGCTCAGCGAGGCGCCCGCCACGGGCAGGCTGATCGCGAAGCGGTGCGTCAGGTGCTCGAGCAGCGGTCCATACGCGGCGCCCAGGGTGCCCATCAAGGCGAAGGTGGCGGCCATGGCCGCGACGGCGCCGCTCGAGAGGACGAGTCGGTGGGCCGGCGTCAACCCGCGGCGTCGTGCAGAGTCAGGGCATCGCGCAAAGTGCCGCACATCGCGCTCGTCATCGTCTCAAAGCGCAGGCTACGGTTGGAGCGGCAGCGCCGCGAAAATGTAGAGGGCCGTCCGCTACCCTCTGAAAGACGCCGGCGTAGCTCAATTGGCAGAGCAGCTGTTTTGTAAACAGATGGTCTGCCTCTGAGATCGAAATCGGCCCAGGGGGCCTTATGGCCAGCTGTTTAGAAACAACTGAACATCGCATCTGGACGATGCGAATTGAAGCTTACTACACGCTTTCACCGGTAGTACTCCTGCCGCTTGCGATCCAACGGCTAGTTCAGCACCCTCGCATCCAATTGCAAAGCCTTCGCGCCTCTATCCGCCACCACCTGCCTGTTGGCGGTAATAGTCGGAAGTGGCCCGGTCGCGGTCTTGCTGGTCCCAGTCTCCAAACTTGGTCTGAAATTCGTCCAAAGTGCGTTGCATTTCAGTGCGTGTATCCGGAGGGTCATCGTGATGAAGCACCCATGAGTAAGCACTATTGAACGCGCTCTGCACTATGCCCCAGACAGTACGCCCATGCAGACCCTGGAACTCGTGGGGTAGTGCAAGTTGGAAGGGCGCAATGATGGTCTGGACTAAGGTTGCACCGGCCTGAGCAAAAACGTTTGCGAAGCCTATGAAAAGCAGCTTCTCAGCCTTAGCCATCGGAGACTCAACAAAGAGCCAATAAGTCATCTTGCCCAGGTCGCCGGCTTTCCCAAAGTTAGGCTCCTCCGCCCGCTTTGGGGGATCGGGCGGCCTCAGGGGTTCCGTCTCGCTGAAGCCTGGTCTCAAGTTTGTGGACGATTGACTCGCGCCTTCTGAACCGACATCTTTGTTTGCTGTCGTTGTGGACTCGCCAGGCGACTCAACCATCGTGCTAGGCGCAGCTGCTGTACCTTCTGGGCTTCCAATCGCGCTTGCCTCTGGTGATGTAGTCCGATTGAGTGCGAGAGCGGGTGGCGCTATTGGCATCCAGGCCGTCTCTGGGATCTCCGTGAAACTCACTGAAGGCTGCGCGGGATACGGTTCCGGAGGCGTGTCGGTCTGGCGACCAGTGGAATCAGTGTGCTGTAAAGGGTTGTCGCGCACGTAGCAGTAAAGATTGGGCCCGTCCTTCAAACCAGTTGGGTCACAGCTAGCCCAGCGGGCAAGCCACGGGGCGTAGTAGCGGGCACCATGGTAGTAGAGGCCGCTCTCATCATCGCGCTCTTTGGCTGTGTACCTGTAGCGTTTCCTGGCATAGCTTCCGAAGCTCGTTTCGCCGTAAGGCGTGTACTCCTCGCGATTAAAGAAGCTGCCTGAGGCATCGATGGTGACTGTGCTGCTTCCGAGGTGGTCCACCAACTGATACACGATCGGCGGGGATGGGTCGCGGGGCACCCTCGATCCAGCGCGAATGACAGCCAAGCGATTTGTGCCGTCAGACACGTAGAGACGGTCGTGCACGCTTGTGCTGGAGGTGTCAGTAAGTGTCATTCGTTCGAACAGGCTGTCGATATACACCGTGACGGCCAATTGCCCACCCTGATTGCGGGCGATCTTCAGCACCCGGTGTCCCGACGCATCGTACCGGTACTGGGCATAGATCGATGGGTCTGAGCCGGAGGTCTGAGTCCGGAAAGTGGCCATACGGTCGATGTGATCCCATTCGATCAGCCGACTCGTAGTCTCGCTCAGCATATTGCCGCAGCTGTCATAGGTATACACGTAGGTGAGTCTCGCTACGTCCATAGTTGCGAGCCGGTTACTTCCCGACCCGACCGCATAGCTCCGAACCATGCCTGCTGGGCCGGCGCGATGAGCGAGCTTCAGCAGGGTTCCCACGTCGTCGTACGTGTAAGTCTCGGTGTAAGCGCGCGCTCTGGTGAGGTCAGTACAACGAGGAGTCGCAGTCCACGGTTCGGAGGGAGGAAGGTCGCACTCACGTCCGCTCGCAGATGTCAGGCGGTACAGAGGATCGTATGTAAATGCCCGGTCGAGTTGGGCCGGCTCGGGCGAAACCCCGCTCCCGGGTGTGCGGTCGTGCAGCCAAAGCAGGTTTCCGACGAGGTCATACGAATAGCCGTAGTCCTGATGTGGAATGCCACCTTGGACAGATGGTTCACTGCGTAGCCGGGCAAGCCGGAATGTCGCGGCGTCGAAGACGCACCGAATCGTGGTGGCGCACGCGAGCTCAGCGAGTACCTGGTGTCCGTGAGCGTCATGGAGTATCCGATTCACGTACGGAACGCCGTCGATTTCGACAGCAGTCAACGTACCAGCCGGGCTGTACGTCATTTGCATGGCCTTCCGGTTTGAGTCAGCATCGACCGGGGCAGTAACGGCAGTGCAGCGTTTTAGGGCGTCGTAGGCGGAGTTGGTCGTATAACGGATCGGATCCAACAGATGATGCGCCAGCTGGTCGAGCGTTTGCCCAGGACCCGTTTGCCAGCTGACCTGATAGGCGGTCTTGGACCAGTCACCTCTCGGCGCCGGGAGACCTGACAGCACGATTGAGGTTGAGAGGACCCGTCGAGACTTCTCCAACAAATTTCCGTCTGCGTCGTAGCTTCGCGTCTCCATCAGGCCTGCCTCGTCGTAGCTGCGATAGGGCTGGCCGAGCAGGTTTAGGCTGGCAGCATCAAGTCCGCTAAGGCCACTATCGGGCTGGTCGCCATAAATAACGATCTCGCGGAGCGAAGGGGTGTCCGCAATCCGATCCCGAGCCCAGCGTCGCGACTGGCGACGCATCCTGTCTACTACCGTCAACTCGAGGGCGCCCTTGTCGTCTCGGCGCTCGATTACCGCCCCGCCGGCATCGAGGACTAGTCTGACCGCGCCAGAGTCTAAGTAGTCGGTGCGCCACGAGCGCTTCGCGAGATCATAGATGTTCGTTGCCGCCGCTCGACCCATTGGGTCGGTCAGCACGAGTAGATTGCCGTCGATGTCATATCGGCTCTCGACTGTCAGGATCGTTGGACCGATCCGCTCTGCGTGCTGGATTACACGGCCCAAACCATCCACCAGATCGCTCGAAGGGGTATTCCAGTGTGACGACCAGGCCGACGAGCCGGCCGGATCCGTACGACCCGCATTGTCGTTGCCGTCGTAGCGGTAGCTCTCCCACGGCGTTGGCGCATAGCTGTC
>Ga0070717_10004062_pt1 | contig 10549 bp, 11 predicted proteins | sample LARL113metaG_FD_71366 | JGI IMG/M metagenome (GOLD analysis project Ga0070717, IMG submission 71366) | Corn, switchgrass and miscanthus rhizosphere microbial communities from Kellogg Biological Station, Michigan, USA - LAR L11-3 metaG | ecosystem: Host-associated > Plants > Roots > Rhizosphere ... | reverse complement strand
CGCGAAGCCCGGGCAATTCTTGCTCGGCGCCCGCTGCTCGTGCCATGTCGACCGGCGAAGAGGGAGTCGCATGGGCGTCAGGAAGATTGCGTTCGTCACGCTGGCGTTTGCTTCAGCGGTTGCCGCCGAGACTCACGTCGAGCCCGCCGTCCGGCCGGGCGGGGACATTCCGCAGTCGTTCCGTCCCGTCGCGCCGGTCCCTCGAGGCGGCGACATCCCACAGCGTTTCGATGCTCCCCGCGCCGAGTTCCAGTACATCCGCCGCGAAGTGCGCATTCCGATGCGCGACGGCGTGAAGCTCTACGCAGTCCTGATTGTCCCGCGCCAGTCGGGCAAGTTCCCAATCATGCTCGATCGCACGCCTTACTCTGCCGACAAGGCGACCGAGCGAGGCGGATTCGGGCCTTGGCCCGAGAACATCCTTTCGCCGCTGAACGCCGAACTCGTCCGCGCCGGCTACATCGTCGCGATCGAGGATGTTCGCGGCAAGTACAAATCCGAGGGAGAGTACGTCATGAACCGGCCCCTCAAAGGGCCGCTGAACCCGACCGCGGTCGACCATTCGACCGACGCCTACGACACGATCGACTGGCTGGTAAAGAACATCTCCGAGTCAAATGGCCGTGTCGGCTCGTTCGGGACGAGCTACGACGGCTTCACCGCATTGATGACTTTGGTGAACCCGCACCCGGCCCTGAAGGCGAGCGTGCCAATCAACCCGATGGTCGACGTGTGGAAGGGCGACGACTGGTTTCACAACGGCGCCTTCCGCGAGGAGATGATCGGCTACGTCTACGGCCAGACGGCGAACAGGAAATCCGAGGAGGAATGGTTCACGTCGGCGTACGACGATTATGCGACGTTCCTGCGCTATGGCTCGGCGGGCGCCTACGGCCGAGCGATGGGGATGGAGCAGCTGCCATTTTGGCAGCGGCTGACGCAGCACCCCGCTTATGACGAATATTGGCAGGACCAGGCGGTCGACCGGATCCTTGGCGCCAAACCGTTGAGCGTTCCCACCTTGCTAGTCGGCAGCGAATGGGACCAGGAGGACATCTACGGCGCGCCAACCGTGTTCAACGCGGTGAAGACGAGCCCGAACGCTCACCTGGTGCTTGGACCATGGCATCATGGCCAGGCGAACATCGCCGGCTTCTCGCTCGGCCCGCTCGACTGGGGTTCGGACACATCGAAGTGGTTTCGGCAGAACATCATGATCCCGTTCCTTGATGAACATCTCAAAGGCGGCCCGCCGGCAAATATCGCGCGAGTCACGGCATTCGAGGGCGGCACCAACCAGTGGAGGCGCCTTAACGACTGGCCGCAGGCCTGCGTCAGCGCCTGCGCTTCGAAGCTCACACCACTCTACCTCGCGCCCGGCAACCACCTCGGCTTCGCCAAGCCGCCAGGGCGGGCGTTTGACTCCTATGTGTCCGACCCCGCACGGCCGGTAACCTATCGTCAGCGCCCCAATCTGCCGCCCTACGGTCCCAACTCGAGCTGGCGGCAATGGCTCGTCGATGACCAGCGCTTCGCCGAAGCTCGGCCCGACGTTCTTAGCTATTCGACGTCGCCGTTGACGGCGCCTCTGCGCCTTGCCGGAACGCCGTTCGTGAACCTCGTCGCCTCGACCACGGGTACCGACAGCGACTGGGTCGTGAAGCTGATCGACGTCTACCCCGACCAATATCCTCAAAAGCCCGAGCTCGGGGGTTACGAACTCGCAATTGCGATGGATATCATTCGGGGGCGCTACCGCGAGGACCGCGCGCGTCCCTCGCCCGTGCCCGCGAACCAGCCGGTCACTTACCGCTTCGAGCTTCCGCAGGTCGACTATGTCGTCGAGCCCGGCCACCGCCTGATGGTCCAGGTCCAGTCGAGCTGGTTTCCACTCTACGACCGCAACCCCCAGACCTACATCCCCAACATCTTCTTCGGGCGCCCAAACGATTACCAGCCCGCTACCCAGCGCGTCTTCACTGGCGAGGAGGGCACATCGATCGGCTTGCCCATCGTCAACTGATCTTGCGCGGCTGACGTTCGCTAGCTACCTGCCCCGGCGGCCTAGGAGTGTAGCTCAGTTGGTAGAGCATCGGTCTCCAAAACCGAGGGCCGGGGGTTCGAGTCCCTCCACTCCTGCCACTACTTCTTGAAGACTCGGGCGAGCGACGCTAAGTCGCATCCCAGCCCCGCCGGCCCCAAGAGGTCCGCGGGGCACTTTTCTATCCGAAACACGACAAAGAAGCGGAAGCGAACCAAACAGTGGCCAAAGTCTCCCCCGGCGAATTTATCCGTCAGGTCCGTGTCGAGACCGGTAAGGTCCACTGGCCGACCCGCAAGGAAACCGTCGCCACGACCATCATGGTGATGATCATGACGATCATCCTTGCCTTCTTCTTCTTCGGCACTGACGCGCTCTTTTCGGGCATCGTCAAATATCTGCTGAGCTTCCTGGGCTAGCCCGCCTCACCCCTCCCTCTCCCACCGGAGGGGGAACGAACTGAATTGAACAGGTAAGAACAATGTCCCGCTGGTACATCATCCACGCTTATTCCGGCTTCGAGAACAAGGTCCGCGACGCGATCCAGAGCGAAGCCACCCGCATGGGCCTCGAGCGCTTCGTCGAGCAGATCGAGGTCCCGACCGAGACCGTAACCGAGATCAAACGTGGCAAGAAGGTCCAGGCCGAGCGCAAGTTCATGCCCGGCTACGTGCTCGCCAAGCTCGAGATGAACGACCAGGTTTACCACCTCGTCAAGAACACGCCCAAGGTGACGGGTTTCCTCGGCCCCGGCGGCAAGCCGCAGCCGATCCCCGACGGGCAGGCCGCACGCATGCTTGACACCAAGGAAGAGGCGGCCGCCCACGGCCCCAAGACCAAGATCCATGTCGATTACGAAATCGGCGACTCGGTAAAGGTGCTCGATGGACCGTTCGCAAGCTTCAACGGCGTCGTCGAGGAGCTCGACTTCGACCGCGGTCGAGTGAAGGTGAGCGTCTCGATCTTCGGCCGCGCTACTCCCGTCGAATTGGAATTCGAACAGGTCGAACGGGTAAAGTGAGGTGAATCGGGCATCGCGCTAGCCTGTCCGCCGGCCTCGCTTGCCGCCGATGCTCCCGTTGCGCAATCGGGTTCCTCGACTCAGTCCGGAACGGCTGCGCGCATGGTTCCTTTTTTGCTAAGCTGCGGCAATTGAAGGGGGAGTCGATGATGGCCAGCGGCGAGAAGTTCGAACGTCACCGCCAGCCCTGGCGGCAGGACGAAATCCAGAAGCTGCACCAGCTCGCCGCCAAGGGCATGGCGCTAAGAGCCATCGCCAAGGCCCTCACCCGAAGCGAGGAGTCGGTCAAGGATCGCGCAAAGGCCGACAGGCTCAGGATCGCGAAGCTGAGGTAGTGCTGATAACCCGGCGTTTGTTTCGCCTTGGTTTCCCGCAGGATTAAGGGCTAATAGGAGATTGCGGCTCACAAAGGGGTAAGTTCAAATGGCCAGAAATGTTGGACGGGAAGATCGGGTCGTTCGAATTGTCGTTGCGCTTGGGCTCTGCGTCCTCATCTATATGGGCGTTCTCACCAATGTGGCGGCCATCGTCACCGGCGTCGTCGCCGCCTATCTACTCATTAGCGGGCTGGCGGCGAGATGCCTTCTCTACAAGGTCGCCGACATCGATACGAGCATCCAGGAACAGCCCTACTCGACAACCGACGACAGGGCCGGATTTTAGGGCTCGCACCTGGCCCCTCGATCGCGCTGACCCCGGTCCCCGGCGACTGGGACAGAGCAGCACGATTGGCGTATCTTCAAAACGTCGTTTCGCGGCAATTGACGGGCAATCCGGCGTGCGCCGCGGCAATGCCTTTGATCTTTAGTACCGGCCGGATCGCGGTGGCTGTTGCTCGAACGCCATCCAGCGTGCGGATGGTCCCGCTACACAAATCCAAGGACGTGGCGAAGGGACAGACCTTCACCTGCGCGAACAGTTCTCGCGAGTGGCCGATCGCCTCCGTCATCGCGCGAATCATCCCATTGGACAATTCCACGGAACTACGCGCTTTGGCGATGACGAAGGCTGAGTTGCCCCCGGGGGGCGAATGCACACCAGCTACGATGCTCGTTACGCGGGCGCTCCGGCATTAAGAGTTAGTGCCGGAACGCCCCGTCCAATTACTTGGCCGCCGTTCGTGGATCATCCTTAGGATCGGCATACGTGATCGCGAACGGTCCCATCGCGGTGATCTGGAGTTCCACGGGCTCCGTGTTGAACACCCAATGGTTCATCCCGGCCTGCATGATCACATGGTAACCCTTCGTGAGCGTCGCTGCATGGTCGCGATCAAGCTTGTCCCCCATTCCGTAGGACAGCTGGCCTCCGGACCGCACCGAGACCCGCTCGTCGGTCGGGTGATGGTGTGGTGGAACCGCATAATTTGCCGGCAGCCTGGCGCGAATGGTGAACGTGCCGGCCTTGCTGGGATCGCCGGAGACGACGGCGAACTTTGCGCCGCTCGGTAATCCTGGAGGGCCGTCCATCCACTTCAGTGCTTTCGCCTGCACAGGTGATGTAACGATCAACGCGGTGAGACTTAAAATGAAAAGACGCTGCATGCTGACCCCCTGATGCCTACCTTCCCGGCGACGGCTGTTAGCATAAGTTGCGGCGATCGCGCATCTCGTGTAGGGGCGCCGCCTTCCAGCACCACTGGAACCCTGCGGGAGACCTGCCAAAGCGCACGTCGTCTGGACCGCTAAACTTGAAACGAGAGTGAAATGGCAAAGAAAATCACCGGCTATATCAAGCTGCAGGTGCCGGCCGGCACCGCCAATCCCGCGCCTCCGATCGGCCCTGCCCTCGGTCAGCGCGGGGTGAACATCATGGAGTTCTGCAAGGCGTTCAACGCGGCGACGCAGGACCTCGAAAAGGGCGCTCCGATCCCGACCGTGATTACCGTCTATGCGGACCGCAGCTTCTCCTTTACGACGAAAACTCCGCCGGCGAGCTTCCTTCTCAAGAAGGCAGCGAGGATCCAGAAGGGCTCTTCGGAGACCGGCAAGTCGAGCGCCGGCACGATCAAGCGCTCGCAGCTGCGCGAGATCGCCGAAGTGAAAATGAAGGACCTCAACGCCAACGACCTCGACGCGGCGTCGAAGATCATCGAAGGCAGCGCCCGAGCGATGGGCCTCAACGTGGTGGAGGGCTAGGGCGATGGCGAAGCTTTCGAAGCGCCAGAAGGCGTCGCAGCCGGTCGATCGCGAGAAGTTCTACGGAGTGGACGAGGCGCTCGCGCTCGTAAAGAGCAACGCTACGGCGAAGTTTGACGAGACCGTCGAGGTCGCTCTGAACCTGGGCGTCGATCCGCGCCACGCCGACCAGATGGTCCGCGGCGTGGTCAACCTGCCAAAGGGCACCGGCAAGAGCGTGCGTGTCGCGGTTTTCGCCAAGGGTGCCAAGGCAGACGAGGCCAAGGCGGCGGGCGCCGATGTGGTTGGCGCCGAAGACCTCATGGAGACCATCCAGGGCGGCCAGATCGACTTTGACCGAGTGATTGCGACCCCCGACATGATGGGCGTCGTCGGGCGCCTTGGTAAGGTGCTCGGCCCCAAAGGGCTGATGCCCAATCCAAAGCTCGGCACCGTCACGATGGATGTGACGAAGGCGGTTACTGACGCCAAGTCAGGCCAGGTCGAGTTCCGGGTCGAGAAGGCCGGCATCGTCCACGCCGGGATCGGCAAGGCGAGCTTCTCCGAGGCAGACCTCAAGGAGAATTTCACGGCCTTCATGGACGCCATCGTCAAGGGCAAGCCGTCAGGCGCCAAGGGCAAGTTCGTGAAGAAGCTCAGCGTTTCGTCGAGCATGGGACCGGGCGTGAAGATCGATCTCACCGAAGTTGCAGGCGCCTGAATCCAACGCCGCGTTTTGACCATAACTTTCGGGAAGGCCGGGCCGAACAGCCCGGCCTTTTTTTTGGCGCCGCGCTCTCGCGACTGTGGCTCGGACGCAACAGATTTTGGCGGATTTCCGCTACCCGTTCCTCTGGTGCAACTTTGCGGTCAGGTCTAAGTTCCCCGGGCGAGAAGCAGAAAAAGGGGTTCCGTAAATGCGCAAATATCTGCTCGCCGCCGTCGCAGCGGCAGCCGTCTCATCGCCGGCCTTCGCTCGGGATGGAAGTCCCTATGTCGGTCTCGAGGGCGGGATAGTCTTTCCGGAAAGCAAGGACGTCAACGGCTCGATCGACTTCACCAGCGCGACCGTGACAGACGTCGGTGCCGCAGCGCTTGGACGGGTCCGGTTCCACCAGGGTTATGACGTAGACGCTATCGGCGGTTATGACTTCGGCATGTTCCGGGTCGAAGGCGAGCTCGGCTACAAGCACGCGAAGGTCAAAAGCTACAACCTCAGCAACCAGTTCCTGACCAGCCTCAACGCAGGGTCGGGCAACAGCTACACCAGCGGCAATCAGCTCGGCTTTGGACGCAAAATGAGCATCCTGTCGGCGATGGCGAACGCCATGATCGATGTCGGCGACAATGCCGGATGGAGCGGCTTCGCGGGCGGCGGCATCGGCTATGCCCACGTCAAGGAGCTCGGCGACAGCCACAGCGGCGGCGCCTGGCAGGCGTTTGCAGGAGTTCGCGCCGCGGTCAGCGACACGATCGATGTCGGAATCAAATATCGCTACTTCCGCACGCTGAGCCGGATGAAGTTCAACGATTCGGCGACCTTCCCCGGTGTCGGCACAGGCAGTGGCGGGACTGCGTTCATCAATTCGAGCCAGCATCCGAGCTCACACAGCTTGCTGCTGAGCGTCGTCTACAACTTCGCTCCTCCGCCGCCTCCTCCGCCGCCTCCCCCACCGCCGCCTCCGCCGCCGCCTCCGGCGACGCAGACGTGTCCGGACGGGTCGGTGATTCCGGCGACCAGCACCTGCCCGGCTCCGCCGCCTCCTCCGCCTCCTCCGCCTCCTCCGGCGCAGCGCGGCGAACGCGGCTAAGCAATTCGAGAGTTCAAAGGGGAGGGCCCGGGCGACAGATGTCGTCCGGGCCTTTTTCCTTGCCGTCTGTCGAAGGAAAGCTTTGATTCGGGCGAAGCGCCCGTTAGCCACGCCGAGCGGCAGGGTTCCGCCGCAACCTCGAGGGATCATTCATGAAATTCGCAGTTGCTCTTCTGGCATCGGCCGCGCTCGCCCTGTCGTTTCCATCGGTGCTTGCCGCACAGCCGCGCGGGCAAGTGGACACCGTCGACCCGTCGCTACCGACGCAGCTGCCGCGGACTGCAGTTCCGAATCATTACGCGATCACGGTCACACCGAACGTAGCAGGGCTGACCTTCGAGGGTACGGTCGCGATCGATCTCGACGTTATCAAGCCGACACGGGAGCTGGTCCTGAACGCCGCCGACCTCAAGTTTGCGTCGGCGACGCTGCGATCGGCGAAAGGCGGTGCAGTGTTAGCAGGTCGGGCTAGGGTGAACGGGGACGAGCAAACTGCAACGTTTACCTTCCCGCGCGCGATTGCAACGGGCACATATCGTCTCACGCTCGCTTACTCGGGCAAGATCAATACGCAGGCGAACGGGCTGTTCGCGCTCGATTACAAGAACAAGGAGGGCAAGGATGCCCGCTCGCTGTTCACGCAGTTTGAGGCGGCTGATGCCCGGCGTTTTGTGCCGAGCTGGGATGAACCCGACTACAAGGCCAGTTTCGACCTCACTGTACATGTGCCAACCGCGGTGATGGCCGTGAGCAATATGCCGGCAGCCTCGAGCAGGCCGATCAGCGGCGGACTGAAGGAAGTGCGCTTCCAGACGACCCCGACAATGTCGTCCTACCTGCTCTTCTTCGCGCTCGGTGATTTCGACCGGATCACCAAGCCGGCGGGCGGAAAAGAGGTCGGCGTCGTGATGTCGCGCGGGAACGGGTCCAAGGGCCAGTTCGCTCTCGATGCCGAGGCCCAGATCCTGCCTTATTACAACGACTATTTCGGCACGCCCTACCCACTTCCCAAGCTCGATAACGTCGCGGGTCCCGGCCAGTCCCAGTTCTTCGGCGCAATGGAGAATTGGGGTGCAATCTTCACGTTCGAGTATGCGATCCTGAATGACCCGGCGATCACCACCGAAGCGGGACGCCAAGACATCTTCGTCGTCGAAGCGCATGAGATGGCGCACCAGTGGTTCGGCGATCTCGTCACCATGGCGTGGTGGGACGATCTCTGGCTCAACGAGGGCTTTGCCAGCTGGATGGAGGAAAAAGCCACCGAGCATTTCCATCCGGATTGGGGTGCGGACATCGACCGAGTGGGGGCCCGCGAGGGCGCGATCGGCCTTGACTCGTTGAATTCGACGCACCCGATCGTCCAGCAGGTGCGGACGGTCGAACAAGCGAACCAGGCGTTCGATACGATCGCCTATTCCAAGGGCGAATCAGTCATTGCGATGCTCGAGGATTTCGCGGGGCCGGACGTGTGGCGCGACGGAATTCGGCGCTATATCGCCGCGCACGCCTATCAGAACTCGCGAACCACGGACCTTTGGGCTGCCCAGGAATCGGTTGGCGCCCGCGGACTTTCGGTGATCGCCAAGGATTTCACGACCCAGCCGGGCGTCCCGCTGATGTCGATCGGACCTGTGCAGTGCGTGAACGGCTCGACACTAGTCTCGCTAACGCAGAGCCAATTCTCTGCCGACCGTCGCGACCCAGCCGCTGCGAGTCCTCTGTTGTGGCACGTGCCGGTGAAGGCGACCACCGGCGGCGCAGTTGCGAAAACGGTAACGGCAGGCCGGACGACACAGCTCAGCGTACCCGGATGCGGACCGCTGATGCTCAATCCAGGCCAGCAGGGCTATTACCGCACGCTTTACACGCCGCAGCAGGCGGCAGCGCTGGCCGCGCGTCTCCCGCAGCTCGCTCCCGTCGACCAATACGGCATCATCTCGGATTCGATGTCACTATCGCTTGCGGGCTATCAACCGATGCAGACGGGACTCGACTTCTTGGGCGCCATGCCTGCGAACGGAAACGCCAAGGTGGTCCAGCGTATTCTCGGGCGCTGGGACGATCTCTTCGAAAGAATGGATGGCGATCCCGCGGCGCAGGCGGACATCGCCTCACGAGTGGTGCGCGCATACGGCCCTCGCCTGCTGCAACTCGGCTTTGCGCCGAAGCAGGGCGAGCCGGCGGTCGACGCCCTTCTTCGACCGACGCTGATCGGACTCCTCGGCAAGTATCGCGACCCGGCAGTCCTGGCCGAAGCGTCGCGGTTGTTTGCTGCGTGGAAGACCAACCCCGATGCCATTCCGGGCTCGTTGAAGTCGACCTGGCTCGGCGTAATTGCACGCAATGCCGATGCGGCGACGTGGGACGCGATCCACGAGCGGGCTCGAGCGACGACGGGAACGGTCGAGCGAGCATCGTTCTACCAGCTGCTCGGCCGGGCGAAGGACGAGGCATTGGCTCGCCGGACGCTCGAGCTGGCCCTCACCGATGAACCGGGCAAGACGATCAGCTCCGGGATGATCACGGCGGTCGCTGCGGCGCATCCGCGGCTCGCGATAGACTTCGTCCTCGCGCACTTGGCCCAGGTCAACCAGCTGATCGATATCTCGGGACGGTCCAGCTTCATGCAGCGGCTGGCGGCATCGAGCCGCGATTCAGCGCTCATCCCGGTCCTGCAAGACTTCGCGCAGGCAAACCTCGCCGAAAGCGATCGAAAGCCAGTCCAGCGGGCGATCGACCGGATCCGCTCGGAATCGGCGCAGGCACCGCGCATCCGCAGCGAGACGCTCGCTTGGTTGAAGCTGCACCCTTAAGGGTTGATCGGCAGGCGTTTTTCGGTATAGGCGCGCGCTCGCACCGGACTTCGGTCCGGGGCGCGAAATGAGAAGTTGCCCCAGCGGCTCCTCGTTTCACACTCGTCCGAGACAGCTGCCGAGGGCCAATCCTTTCACGGGGGATTCCTCTTAATCTGCAGCCTAGACGGGGACAGGAATCATTCGAAGCGGCCCGCCGCTTCGTTGTGCGTTGCTCTTCGCGGCGCCGCTGATCCAACGCCCCCACGGACACGAGCGCCCGGCTTCGCCCGGGCATTTGTTGAAGGTCGTTCGAAGCAATTCGGACGAATTTTTGGAGTTGGCATGGATCGTTCGCAAAAATCCGATCTGGTCACCGAGCTGAAGAATGTCTTCACCGAGACGAGCGTGGTGGTCGTCACCCGCAATCTCGGGCTGTCCGTGGCGCAGTCCACGGAACTGCGCCTGAAGATGCGCGATGCCGGGGCCCAGTTCAAAGTTGCGAAGAACCGACTTGCCCTGATTGCGCTAGAGGACACGCGCTACAAGCCGATCGGCGACCTTCTCAAGGGCCCGACCGCGCTGGCGACGTCCGGAGACCCCGTCGCGGCCGCCAAGGTCGCGGTCGATTTCGCGAAGACGACCGACAAGTTCGAGATCGTCGGCGGAGCGATGGGCGACACGGTCCTCGACGTGAACGGGATCAAGGCGCTTGCTGCGCTGCCCTCGCTCGACGAACTGCGCGCGACCATCGTGGGCCTCAT
>Ga0070717_10004061_pt1 | contig 10549 bp, 9 predicted proteins | sample LARL113metaG_FD_71366 | JGI IMG/M metagenome (GOLD analysis project Ga0070717, IMG submission 71366) | Corn, switchgrass and miscanthus rhizosphere microbial communities from Kellogg Biological Station, Michigan, USA - LAR L11-3 metaG | ecosystem: Host-associated > Plants > Roots > Rhizosphere ... | reverse complement strand
AGCAGCGCGTCGAACCACTCCAGGTGGGTGACCGGCTCCTCGGACGTCATGCCCATGCTCACGCCGACCATGGCCGTCCGGGCCAGGCCGGCCGCCAGGTCGCTGCCGGCCGAGAGGGCCGCCAGCACCCGGTTGAGCGCGCCCGGGTCGGTCGAGTCGAGCGGGTGGACGGTCGGGCCGGCGCCGCCGAGCAGGCCGGCGCCGTGCAGCGCGTGGACCGTCCCCACCGAGCCGCCCATGCCGGCCCAGACCACGTGGGCGGCGCCGGCCGCCAGCGCCGCGGCCACCTCGTCCACCCCGGCCAGCGCGGACGGGTCGCCGAGCCCGCGGGCGACGCCGTCGGCCCAGTCCAGCTTGACGTCGCCGGCCTCGGTCGCCAGCTCGGCCACCCGGCCCCGCCGCTCCAGCAGCTGGCCGAGCGCGTCCTCGTCGCGCAGGCGCCGCAGCGCGGCCTCCAGGCCCGGCGCGTCCGCGTCCAGGGCGGCGAGCACCGCCTGCCTCAGCTCACCGCCGCGGCGAGCGGCAGCGACACCTCGCGGCCCTCGCGCGCCGACCGGTACACGGCCAGGATCACCTCCAGCGGGCGGCGGGCCTCCTCCCCGGTGATCGCGGGCGGCCGGCCCGTCTCGATCGCGTCCAGGAAGTCGGCGATCTGGGTCCGGTGGCCCGCGTGCCCGATGGCGGCGGGGTCGCTGGCGCCCCCGTTCTCCTCGGCCGCCGGCTGGTCCGTCCCGAGCTTGGCGCCGTAGGCGGACGTCTCGCCCTTCTCGTCCTTGAGCTCGCAGTGGCGCATCTTCCCCGCCTCGATCACCACCGTGCCGCCCGTGCCGGTCACCTCCAGGCGCTCGGGCAGGCCGGGGTAGACGGCGGTGCTGGCCTGGAGCACGCCGACCGCGCCGCCCGCGAACTGGAGCACGGCGACCGCGATGTCCTCGACCTCGATCCGCTCGTGGATCGCCGTGGCCGTGCGGGCGAAGACGCGCTCGACCGGGCCCATCATCCACTGGAGCAGGTCCGTGTAGTGGACGCCCTGGTTCATCAGGGCGCCGCCGCCGTCCAGCGACCACGTCCCGCGCCAGTCGCCGCTGTCGTAGTACTCCTGGCTGCGGTACCACTTGATGATCGCGTCGCCGAGCACCAGCCGGCCCAGGCGGCCGCCGTCGACCAGGCCGCGCAGCTTCTGGACCGCCGGCCCGAAGCGATGCTGCGAGATGACGGTCAGGCCGACGCCGTGGTCGCGGCAGGCGGCGATCAGCCGGTCGGCGGCCTCCAGCGTGACGTCGATCGGCTTCTCCACGATCACGTGCTTGCCGGCGGCGGCCGCGCGGACGCCGACCTCGGCGTGCGAGCCGCTGGGGACGCAGATCGAGACGACGTCCACGTCGGCACGTGCCAGCAGGGCGTCCACGTCGGCCGTGTGGTCCACGCCGAACTCGGCCCCGCGCCTCGCGGCCGGCTCGGGGACGACGTCGGCGACCGCGACCAGGCGCGCGTTCGGCAGCTCGCCGACGGCCCTGGCGTGGAACGGCGCGATCACGCCGCAGCCGATGATGCCGAACCCGAACGTGCGCTCCGTCATCTGCTCTCCCCCCATCCGGCGGCCCGGGCCACGGAGCGCATGTGGTCCAGCGCCCCGCGTGCCTCAGCGGCGAAGTCCTTCCAGTTGCACTCGATCGAGCAGTCGCCGGCGAACCCGGCCTGGCAGAGGGCGCGCAGGAACGGCTCGATGTCCCCGGCGTCGGCCGCCGGCGCCCCGCGGCCGACGCCGGCCACGTGCACGTGGGCGAGCAGGTCGTCCGCGAGCGCGTCCATCGACTCGCCCTGCTCGCGCATGTGGTACAGGTCCGCGAGCAGCCGGGCCGGGCCGGTGTCGTGCTCGCGCAGGAACGCGCCCGACTCGGCCACGGTGTTCAGCAGGTTCGTCTCCGCCGGCCGCAGCGGCTCCAGCACGACCGTCACGCCGTGGCCGGCCGCCTCCTCGGCCACCCCGCGCAGGAAGCCGGCGAACTGCTCGCGCGCGCGGGCCATGTCGAATCCGTCCGGGACCGTCCGGGCGGCGCCGCTGCCGACGACGAGCATGTGGGTGCCGATGCGCTGCATGCGCTGGAGGGCCGTCGTCACGTAGCCCGCGAGCGCGCGCTCGTCGACCTCCGGCCCGACCATCTTGAGCGTCGCCGGCAGGAACACGTTGCACGCGAGGGCCGGCACCGGGCCGTCGCCCAGGCGCGCCGCCAGACGCTCGAAGGCCTGGTCCGACTCCATGAGCGCCTTCGCCACGGGCAGCTCGCAGTAGTCGGCGGCGCCGTCCAGGGTCGCCAGCTGGTCCTCGCCGGAGATGCAGCAGCCGAGTCGCATGTCGCCCAGGTTAGCGAAGATTTGATCGAACTACTACCTCCTTTACACGCAGGGCTGGGCGATAATGAATTCAGGGTGGTCGAACAATCGCTCGAACACGGCCGTCCCACCATGCGGGACGTCGCCCGCCGCGCCGGGGTCTCGCTGGCCACGGTGTCGTACGCCCTGAACGAGGGGCCGCGGCCAGTCAGCGGCGATCTCCGGCAGCGCGTCCTCGCCGCCGCCGAGGAGCTGGGCTACCGGCCGGCGCGCCGGGGGCGGGTCCGGACCCGGCCGCTGACGGTGGGGGCGATCGTGCCCGACGCGAGCAACCTGTTCTTCTCGCGGGCGCTCGGCGCGATGGAGTCCGTGCTCCGGCCCGGCGGCCACGTCCTGTTCGCCGCGTCGAGCGGCGAGGACCCGGCCCGCGAGCTCGACCTGGTCGCGGCGTGCGTTCGGGCCCGGATGGACGCGCTGGTCCTCACCCCCACCGCCGCCGTCCCCGCGCAGGTCGAGCGCCTGGCGGCGGGCGGCCTGCCGGTGGTCCTGATGGACCGCGAGGGCGGCTCGACCGCGCTCGACCGCGTCGTCATGGACAACTACCGCTGCGCGTTCCAGGCCACCCGGCTGCTGATCGAGAGCGGGCACCGGCGGATCGCGCTGGTCAACGGCCCGGCCCCCGTCAGCACGGCGGCCGAGCGCCGGCGCGGCTACGCGGACGCGCTCGCGTTCGCCGGGCTGCCGGTGGTCGAGGAGTACGTGCGCGCCGGCGAGTTCAGCCACGAGCACGGCCGCCAGGCCACGCTCGACCTGCTCTCGCTGGACACGCCGCCGGAGGCCGTGTTCTCGAGCAGCGTCATCCTGACGTCGGGCGTCCTCCACGCGCTGCGCGAGCGCCGGCTGCGCTGGCCGGACGACATCGCGATCGTCGGCTTCGGGGACGCGGCGTGGGTGCCGGCGGTCACGCCGCCCCTGACCGTGATCGAGCAGCCCGCCCAGCAGCTGGGCGAGGTGGCCGCGCGGCTGCTGCTCGCCCACGGCGGGCGGGAACGCGTCGGCCAGCGGGTGGTGCTCGACGCCCGACTGATCCTGCGTGAGTCGCACTGGCGGCCGTCGCCAGCGCTTGCCTCGGGGGTATCCGAATGAGTGATCGCTGGCCGCTGAGCGCGTTCGCCGACGAGGTGGCGCCCGACCTGGACGAGCAGCTGAAGGCGCTCAGCGCCGAGGAGATCGGGCACGTCGAGCTGCGCTCGGCCTGGGGCGTGAACGTGGCCGACATGTCCGGCGAGCAGCTGGACGAGGCCGCCCGGGCGCTGCGGGAGGCCGGCATCGGGGTCTCGGCCATCGGCTCGCCGGTGGGCAAGGCGCCGGTGGACGGCGACCTGGACGCCGAGCTGGGCCGCCTGCGCGCGTGCCTGGACGCGGCCGAGCGGCTGGGCACGTCCCTCGTGCGCGTCTTCTCCTTCTATGTCCCGGAGGGCCGGTACGCCGAGCACCGGGACGAGGTGCTGCGGCGGATGGCCGCGCTGACGGCCCTGGCGGCCGAGCGCGGGGCGACGCTGGTCCACGAGAACGAGTCGCACATCTACGGCGACACGGGCGAGCGCTGCCGCGACCTGGTCGAGTCGGTCGGCTCCCCGGCGCTGCGGATCGCGTTCGACCCGGCGAACTTCGTGCAGTGCGACGTGAAGCCCATGGCGGAGGCGTGGCCGCTGCTGCGCGACTACGTCACGCACGTCCACATCAAGGACGCGGTGGCGGTGGACCGGGGCGGCGCGGACTACCCGGCCGAGGCGCTGCCGGGCGCGGTGATGCTCAGCGTGCGGCCGGCCGGCCAGGGCGACGGCGACGTGCCGGGGCTGCTGCGGGAGCTGGACGCGTGCGGCTACCAGGGGTTCCTCACGCTGGAGCCGCACCTGCACTTCCACCTGCCGGAGATGGACGGCCCGCAGCGGCTGCACGTGGCGGCGTCGGCGCTGCGGGGGCTGGTGGCCGGGCTGGGCTGAACCCGCGTCGGTCAGGCGGGGTCGTCGAGGCCCAGCCGGCGGCGGTTGTCCGCGCTGTCCTCGACCAGCGTCCACGAGCGGAGCCGGCCCTCGACGACCTCGGCGACCCAGATCAGCGTCAGGCGGCGCTCCTCGGCCTCGGGCAGGCCCAGATGCGAGCCGGTGGTGTGGCCCTGCACCGCGACCCGGCCGTCGCGTTCGGCGATCCGGTGCGGGTGGATGCAGTAGACGGGGTACGCGCCGGCGTAGCCGCGCCAGCCGTCGATGCTGGCGTCCCGGCCGACCAGCGGCGGCTCGTCGAAGACCCGGAGCTCGTGGTCCCCGGTCATGAGCCGGCCCAGGCCGTCCACGTCGGCGTGGTTGATGCGATCGATGAAGCTGATGACGGCGGCCACGGGCTGCTGTGGCGCCGGGCTCGTCGGGTGGCCCGCGGCACCGTCGAGCACGACGTCGGCCACGAAAGAGGCGTAGGCCGCGTCCAGCGGGCCGCTGCCCAGGAGCAGGCGGTGGTAGAGCGCGCCGAACACGATCTCGAGGAAGGCCTCCGCGTCCAGCGAGGCCGGCAGCTGGCCGGACGCCTGGGCCCGCCGGAGCACCTGCAGGACGGCCGCACGGCGCGGCCGCACGAAGCGCTCGAGCAGCGCCGGGGCCAGCGCGGGGTCCTGCTGCGTCTCGGCGATGAGCGCGGCCAGGTGGGGGCCGAACTCGGGGTCCGCGTGGAAGCGGACGGCGGTGGCGACGATCGCGCGCAGGTCGGCGGCCACGTCCCCGGTGTCCGGGTGGTCCACCGTGTCGGCCACCTCGCGGTCGAGGGCCTCCAGCAGCACCGCGCCCTTCGACGGCCACCAGCGGTAGATCGTCTGCTTGCCCACGCCCGCGCGGGCGGCGATCCCCTCGACCGTGAGCTTCGCGTAGCCCTCCTCGCGGCAGAGCGCGAGGGCCGCGTCGAGGATCGCCCGGCGCGAGCTCTCGCGCCGGCGCGACGCCCGTGGACCGGTCTCCGTCGTGGCCACGTGCCCAACAATAGCACGGATAACGAGACGAGACGGACCGTCTTGACAGGCGGTAGGGCCGGCGGGTAACGTGCGACCCGTGATACGCAACGCCGACACGCTGGCGGTGCCCGGTGCGCAGCTCCACTACGAGGTCTCCGGCACCGGCCCCGTCCTGCTGACGATCCCGGGCGGCCCGGCCGACGCCGCCACGTTCGCCGCGCTGGCCGGGGCGCTCGCCGACCGGTACACGGTGGTGCGGTACGACCCGCGCGGCGTCTCACGCTCCAGCGTCGAGGCGCCGGCCGAGGCCTCGCGGTTCGTCGAGGTCCACGGCGACGACGCCCACCGCCTGCTGGCGGCGCTCGGCGACGAGCCGGCGCTGCTGCTCGGCAGCAGCGGCGGCGCCGTGATCGGCCTGGAGCTCGCCGCCCGCCACCCCGAGCAGGTGCGGACGCTGGTGGCGCACGAGCCGCCGGTGATCAGGCTGCTGCCGGACGCGGACGCCCAGCTGGCGGTGACGGAGGAGGTCTACCAGATCTTCCGGCGCGAGGGCTGGCCCGCCGCCGTGCAGCGGTTCCTGGCCAACGCCGGCCTGGAGGCCGGCGCGCGGCAGCCGGCGGACCCCGAGGCCGCCGAGGCGACCGCGCGGATGCGCGACAACTTCGACTTCTTCCTCGCCCACTACCTGCGCCCGATCAGCGGCTACGAGCCGGACCTGCCGGCGCTGCGTTCGGGCTCGACGCGGGTGGTGATCGGGATCGGCGACGCCACTGGCGGGCAGCTCGCGCACCGCTGCGCGGTCGCGGTGGCAGAGCGCCTGGGCCTGACGCCCGTCGTGTTCCCGGGCGATCACAACGGCTTCGCCAGCCGGCCGGCCGAGTTCGCGGAGGTGCTGGACGGCGTGCTCCGGGCGGGCTGAGCGGGGATCCCCGCTCAGCTCACCCGCTGGCTGGGGCGCCCGGGCCGGCGCTACGTTGCGTTTCCGTTATTGTCAATCTCGTTTACTGCAATGTGCTGAGGGTGAATGCATACTGTGGCGGGATGCCCGGAGGCAGGTTGACGCGCCAGGACCGCCAGCGCATCGCGGCCGCGCTGGCGGACGGGGTCGGGTACGCGGAGATCGGGCGGCGGCTGGACAGGCCGACGTCGACCGTCAGCCGCGAGGTGGCCCGCAACGGCGGGCCCGGCGGCTACCGGGCGGACCAGGCGCAGCTGGCGACCGGGCGGCGGGTGCGCCGGCGGCGGCCTTCGGGCGCGACGCCGCCGCTGTCTGTGCCGGGCGCCGCCGTGGGCCGCGACCCGGGGGCGGTGCGGGGCTTCGTGGAGCGGTTCGCGGACCTGATGGCCCAGACGGGGCTGTCGCGCATGGCGTCGCGGGTGTTCGTCACCCTGTTCACGAGCGACGCGGGCTCCTTCACCGCGGCCGAGCTCGTCGGGCTGCTGCGGGTCAGCCCGGCGTCGATCTCCAAGGCGGTGGGCTGCCTGGAGCAGCTGGAGCTGGTCACGCGCGAGCGCGACGCGCGGGGCCGGCGCGAGCGGTACGCGGTGGGCGGCGGCGACGTGTGGCTGCGGGCGTGGGCGGCGAGCGCTCGCAAGAACGCGTCGTGGGCGGAGGCGGCCCGGGAGGGGGTCGCGGTGCTGGGCGCGGACACGCCGGCGGGCGAGCGCCTGGGCGACATGGGCCGGTTCTTCGCGCAGCTGGCGGCCGACATGAGCGGCGGTGGCTCGGCCCTGGCCGAGGTGGAGGACGCGCTGACGGTGCTGGCGGCGCTGGTCCAGGCGGCGGCACCGCTGACGGTCGAGGGGCTGGCGACCGCGCTCGGCTGGCAGGTCGCGCGGGCCACGGCGGCGCTGCGCCTGGCGGGGCCGGACCGGCTCACCGCCGCGCAGCGTGAGGCGCTGGCCGCCCGGGGCTGAGGGCAACTGTGCCGCAGCAGGCCAGGGACCACCATATCTCGACCCCCGGTCCGAGCTCCCAAGGTCCGAATGCGCGAGGTCCATCGGTTCGCCCGATGCTTCCATAACCCGGGACCACTATCCTGACTCACATGGCCGCCGAGGAATCGATCCCTGCGCGCCCTCGCGGGCAGCGCAAGGTGCCGCGCGCTGTCCGCGAGCCGCAGATGCTGGAGATGGCGGGACGGATCTTTGCCGCCCGTGGCTTTCACGACGCTTCCATGGACGAGATCGCCGAGGCCGCGGGCGTGTCCAAGCCCATGCTGTACAGCTACTTCGGCTCCAAGGACGGGCTGTACTTCGCCTACGTCAACGCCGCCTACCGGGAGCTGATCGCCGCCATCGACGAGGCCGTCGCGCTGGCCGGCTCCGATCCCGAGGAGCAGCTCCGGCTCGGCACCGTCGCCTACTACACGTACGTGGACGAGCACCGCCACGCGTTCCGGGTCCTCTTCCGGGAGATCGGCGACCCCGGCGGCGAGCTGGCCTCCCAGCGCCATCGCCTGGTCCGGCGCGTCGGCGCCGCGATCGAGGCGATGGTGGTCGCCGCCGAGGCGCGGCCCTGGCAGCCGGTCGACACCGAGGTGCTGGCCGAGGCCTGGATCGGCGCCGCCCGGTCCCTGGCCGATTGGTGGCTCGACCACCCCGACATCTCCGCCGAGGCGATGACCCAACGCCTGCTCGACCTGATGCTGGGCGGAGTCAGGGGCTTCTGCACGGCCCCTTGACACATCCCTAACCCTGAGTAATATTACCCAACGGTAGGGTCCTGACAGGCCACCTCCCCGGGGGAGAGAGGATGGGGGGGAACGAACGGTCAGCGGGGCGCCTGGGGCGCCCCGCTGACCAGATCGCCGCTACCGGGTCCGCTCCCGGTCGCCACCGCCGCTGCGCCCACCGCGGCCGCCGCGATCACCGCCGCCCCGGCCGCCCCGGAAGCCACCGCCGCCACCGCCGTTGCGGTCACCGCGCGGCTCGCGCGGCGGGAGCGGAGGCAGCGACATCGCGGCCGCCACGGCGTCCATGTCGATCTGCTCATCGATCGGCTCACCGCGCGCGGTCAGCTCCTCGATCGCCTCCTGCCGGCTCAGGTTCAGGCGGCCCTGGCTGTCGATCTCGGTCGCCTTGACCACGATCTCGTCGCCCACGTTGACGACCTCCTCCACCCGGTCGACCCGGTGGTCGGTCAGGCGGGAGATGTGGACCAGGCCGTCCTGGTTCGGGAGCACCTCGACGAAGGCCCCGAAGGACATGATGCGCACGACCTTGCCGCGGTAGATGCGGCCGACCTCGACCTCGTCGGTCAGGCTCTTGATCCAGTCGATCGCCTTGCGGGCGCTCACCTGGTCGGTCGACGCGATGAAGATCTTGCCGTCGTCCTCGACGTCGATCTGCGCGCCCGTCTCCTCGACGATCTTGCGGATCACCTTGCCGCCCGGGCCGATCACGTCGCGGATCTTGTCCGGGTTGATCTGGATGGTGGTGATGCGCGGCGAGTACGGGCTCATCTCCTTGCGCGGCTCGGGGATGACCGCCAGCATCTTGCCCAGCACCGTCATCCGCGCCTCGCGCGCCTGCTCCAGCGCCTCGGCCATGGTCTCGCGGGTCAGCCCCTTGATCTTCATGTCCATCTGGAGCGCGGTGACGCCGTCGCGCGTCCCGGCGACCTTGAAGTCCATGTCGCCGAGCGCGTCCTCGACGCCCTGGATGTCGGTCAGGATCGCGTACCGGCCCTCGCGCGTCACGAGGCCCATCGCGATGCCGGCCACCGGCTTGCGGAGCGGCACGCCGGCGTCCATCAGGGCCAGCGTCGAGCCGCACACCGACGCCATCGACGTCGAGCCGTTCGAGGACAGGATCTCGGACACCAGCCGCATCGTGTACGGCCAGTCGTCCACCGACGGGATCACCGGCACCAGCGCCCGCTCGGCGAGCGCGCCATGCCCGATCTCGCGGCGGCCGGGGCTGCGCAGCGGCTTGGCCTCGCCCGTCGAGAACGGCGGCATGTTGTAGTGGTGCATGTAGCGCTTGTTCTCCTCGAGGCTGAGGCCGTCGAGGCGCTGGGCGTCGCCGACGGTGCCCAGCGTGAGGATCGTCAGCGCCTGCGTCTGGCCGCGCCGGAACATGCCCGAGCCGTGGGTGCGCGGCAGCAGGCCGACCTTCACCTCGATCTCGCGGATGTCCCGCACCCCGCGGCCGTCCACGCGCACGCCCTCCTCGATGACGCGCTGCCTGACCCGGTCCTTCAGCTTCTTCTCGAAGATCGCGCTGATCGTGTCGCCGGCCTCGGGGAAGCGCTCCAGCAGCGCCGCCTTGACCTCCTTCTTGAGGGCGGAGATGCGCGCCTCGCGCTCGGCCTTGTCCGCGCCGTACCCGGCCTCGTCGAGACGCCCGGCGACCTGCTCCTGGACGGCCGCGACGATCTCCGGATCGAACTCGGGGGCCGTGAACTCGATCTTCGGCTTGCCGGTCGCCTCGCGCAGCTCCAGCAGCGCGCGGCAGATCCCGCCGATGGCCTCGTGCGCCATCTCGAGGGCGTCGACGAGCAGCTGCTCGCTGACCTCCTTGGCGCCGGCCTCGACCATCAGGATCGCCTCCTGGGTGCCGGCCACGACCAGGTCCAGGTCGGAGCGCTCCATGTCCGCCTGCTTGGGGTTGACGACGAGCTCGCCGTCGATGTAGCCCATGCGGACCGCGCCGATCGGGCCCTGGAACGGGATCTCCGAGATCGTCAGGGCGGCCGAGGCGCCGTTGATCGACAGGATGGGCGGGTCCGACTCCTGGTCCACCGACAGCACGGTCGAGACGACCTGCACGTCGTTGCGGAACCCGTCGGGGAACAGCGGCCGGATGGGCCGGTCGGTCAGCCGCGACGTGAGGATCGCCTGCTCGCTGGGCCGGCCCTCGCGGCGCAGGAACGCGCCCGGGATCTTGCCGGCGGCGTACAGCTTCTCCTCGTAGTCGCAGGTGAGCGGGAAGAAGTCGATGCCCTCACGGGGCTCCTTCGACATCATCGCGGTGCAGAGCACCACGGTCTCCCCCCTGCTGATCAGGACGGCGCCGCTGGCCTGCTCGGCGACGGTGCCCGTCTTGATCGTGACCTGTTGACCGGCCACCTCGAACGTTTTCGTGACTTCAGCCACGTGACTCATTACTCCTCTGCCCAGGAGGTCAGGGACCCAAAAGCTGAGCTCGAAGCGCATCGGCCTCGAGGCCAGGTTTCAGGTGCCGGACCCCCCAGAAATCAATCGGGCGGGG
>Ga0070717_10004060_pt1 | contig 10551 bp, 9 predicted proteins | sample LARL113metaG_FD_71366 | JGI IMG/M metagenome (GOLD analysis project Ga0070717, IMG submission 71366) | Corn, switchgrass and miscanthus rhizosphere microbial communities from Kellogg Biological Station, Michigan, USA - LAR L11-3 metaG | ecosystem: Host-associated > Plants > Roots > Rhizosphere ... | reverse complement strand
CCGTTCAGCGCTTTTACGAGTAGCTTCCGATGTCGTGCCTTTCTTCGGCGGGGGAAGATCCACGCCCGACCGCCGAGCTTTGGAGAGTCCAATAGCGATCGCCTGCTGTGGGGAACGCGCTCCATGCTTGCCCTGCCGAATGTGCTCGATCTCTTCGCGCACGAATTCGCCTGCCTGCGTGGTCGGCGCCTTCCCTTCGGCCTTGTCCTTCTTTGCCCGCTCAATCGTTTTCTTTTCTGGCATGTACGCCTCCAAAGAATAGAGGGATGAAGGATGCCTTCCGTTGCCCAGCTTTCGCCCAAGAAATGGTAACCACAACCGGAATCCCGAGAGTCAATTGGGTGAAAGGAAGAATGTATGCCAGTTCAAGCGACGAGGCAACCACAATCCACCGCTGCAAACGGGCCATATCCCGACGTCGAGCGTATTTACCACGATTGGGATAAAGCGCTTGCGAACAATGATGCTGCCGCACTTCTCGCCTTGTACGCCCGCGACGCCACACTCGAAAGCCCGTTAGTGGCCCACCTGATGGGCACGGAAACAGGCGTCTGCCGCGGCCATGACGAACTGAAGAGACTTTTTGACATACTCGCCACGCGCAAGCCGAAGGCCCGGCAATTCTACCGGACAGGGTACTTCACCGACGGCAGGAAAATCGTTTGGGAATATCCGCACGAGACACCCAATGGCGAGCAGATGGATTTCGTTGAGGTGATGGAAATCGAAAACGGCCTAATCGAGAAGCATAGGGTTTATTGGGGCTGGTTCGGATTCCATGTTCTGAAAAACGATCAATATCGCCACTAAAAGCTTGGTCGGACGTGCCTGTTGACTTCCAAATATCAGCGCGACCGGTTGAGATTCCTCCCGCGGGTCTCATGGGCGATCTCACGGTTCCGCTCAACGCGTACGGGGTTGTCCTTTTTGCTCACGGCAGTGGGAGCAGCCGTTTAAGCCCGCGCAACAGATTCGTCGCCGGCCTCCTGCAGCAAAGGAATTTGGCCACATTGCTGCTTGATCTACTCACCATCGACGAGGAGCAGGTCGATCTTCGGACGGGTCATTTACGATTCGACGTAAACCTGCTCGCAAACCGACTCGTCCAGGCAACCCACTGGATCGCGGATCTTTCCAACATCGGCCATCTGCCGACGGGTTACTTTGGCGCAAGCACTGGCGCGGCCGCAGCCCTGATTGCGGCGGCTCAGGTTCCAGGACCAATACGGGGCATTGTCTCTCGCGGCGGAAGGCCCGACCTGGCCGGAACGTTCCTGCCGAAAGTAAAAGCGCCAACTCTGTTTATCGTCGGGGGTGCCGACTACTCCGTCATCGACGTAAATAAAAAGGCTCTGAATGAACTCCACTGTGAGAAGAGACTAGAAATTATTCCCGGAGCGACCCATCTGTTTGAAGAACCAGGAACTCTCGAACGCGTCGCCGGCCTTGCGAGCGACTGGTTTGAGAACCATCTTTCAGTAGAAAGGAGAAGAACGTAAATGTGAGATAGTCGCGACGGAAAAAGTCCGATAACGCGCGGCCGGTCTAGTCCTGTTTCAAGGGCTGCTCGAGCTGGCTGCGGATCTGCTGCGGGAGCTTGTCGGCGGTCGCGAGCAATAAGCTGACCTGCCACATCTCCGTTTCACTCAGCGAGCCTTTGTATGCGGGCATGCCGGTTAACCGAATACCATTGGCGACCTTCCAATATGTCTCGCCCGCCGAATCATCAGTTACCCCCTTTCCTTTAAATAGCTGGGGTGGCTGTGGATACATGCCCTTCGAAGTAGCAAATTCCGCCTGGCCTGGTAATCCGTGGCATGCCGCGCAGTTGACTCGATAGATACGGGCGCCGGCCTGATAATTTTCATCGCTCGGTTGCAAGGTGGAATCCTTCGGCGCTTCGTTCCGAATGCGGGCTTTCAACGCAATGTGAGCCAACTGTTTTTCAAACGGCATGGGAGAGGACGCCGTAGCGACGGGCGCGTAGCCGAAGCGGAAATACAGCCATCCGAACAGAGGCAAAATGATCAGACCTATAAGGAAGCCGATAGCGAATCGTGGCATCGAGAACTTCATCTTACGCGCCGCGCAAGTATAAGATCAAGTAGGTGAAGCACGCCAAAGCCGCATGAGAATGTCCGCACGAGCCCGCTTGACTATTTCCTTTACCGGGCTGTTCGGGGCCGTTGTGATCGCGCTTGCGGTGGCCGCTTACGTTCTGGTGAAAAATGATGCGTATCTAAAGCTGGATGCCACTTTGCACGTGGCCACAAGCGTAACCGCCATGTCCGCCGAGCACGAGTTGAGCGAACACCCGACCCAATCCGGGGGCGAGAGGGATTTGCAATTAGTATTAGATGAAAGCGGAAGCTCTGCTCTTGGCGACACCCAGATCCTGGTTCGTGAAGGTCATCGAATCGCGGCCTACAAGCCAGGAGTACAAAATAGCTTCGATCTACGCAAGATTCCGGTGGAAGCGCTCAAAGACGGAATCACTGTTCAGGGGCTTCGCATCGCGGCGAGCAATTTTCGAGCGCCGCAATTCGGCGCCACCTATCAAATCTATTCGGCCAAACCGGTTACGGCCGCCGTCGCGCAACTCGCGTATATTCGGGTTGGCCTGATCGTTTTCGTTCCGATCGGGCTCGGTATCGCCGGACTCGCGGGATCTCTACTGGCGGAGAGATCTCTGCGGCCGCTCAAGCAACTCACTCAAACAGTTGACGCGGTCACGAGCTCCGATCTCAGCGCTCGCGTGAAGTTGAGCAACCAAGACGACGAGATAGGCACGCTAGGACGGCGGTTCAATTCCTTACTGGACCGTCTCGAGGCGGCATTCACGCTGCAGCGGCGCTTTATGGCGGATGCATCCCACCAGATTCGAACACCCGTCACCATCGCGCTCGCGGCCGCTCAAGTTACCAGGCGCGACGCGAACGCGACGCCGCGCGATTGCAAAGATTCGCTCCACATCATCGAGAATCAGATGCTCCAGCTTCGAAGGACGGTCGAAGATATGTTCTTTCTATCTCAGGCCGATGCCTCGCCACTCAAGCTCGAACTTAGAGAAATGTACCTGGACGATGCGCTTTCCGACGCACTCCGTGCCGCAAAAGAGCTGTCCCGCGACAAGCGCCAAACGCTAAGGATTCGTGGTTTTCCGGAGGCCGAGTGCCTGGGCGATGCGGATCTGCTCAAACAAGCGGTACTGATTCTGCTCGACAACTCCGTGAAATTTACGCCCGCGGGTGGGGACATCGAGATTGCGCTTGCAAGGCGAGGAAAGCGCTGGGTGTGTTCGGTAACCGATAGCGGCGCAGGTATTTCGGAAGCCGCACAAGCGCGGATTTTCGAACGCTTCTATCGGGAAATCCGGGCCGGCGATGAAACGGGGGCGGGCCTGGGATTGGCGATTGCGAAGTCGATCGTGGAAAGCCACGGCGGCACGCTCGCGCTGGTGGAATCGCGCCCAGGACGGACAATTTTCGAAATGGCGATCCCCATTCTTGCACGAGAGACGATGCCGGATGGGGTTCATGCGAATTCGTTTTCCGTAAGAATATAGCCTTGGCCGCGTCGGGCGTGGATCAGCGGCTTCTGTCCAGCGAAGTCGATTTTTTTCCGCAGCCTTTTGATATATTCCTCGATCAGGTTTGAGAATGGATCGTAGGATTCGTTCCAGACCTGTTCCGAAATCCTTTCGCGGCCGAGCAGCGTGTCGGCATCTCGAGCAAGACATTCCAGCAGCGCGTATTCTTTGGCCGTAAGGCGAATAAATTCCCCGGCTCTTCTAACTGTTCGCGACCTGGTATCGATATCGAGCGTGTCTATGCGAATGAGGGGGTCTTGCAGCAAGGGCCTTCTCCGAAGCAGCGCCCGTACCCGCGCAAAGAGCTCGTTGAGATCGAAAGGCTTGACCAGATAATCGTCGGCTCCGAGATCCAGCCCATGAATTCGATCCCGGTACTCTCCGCTCGCCGTCAGCATCAGGATAGGTATCTGCAAACCGGATTGGCGTAACTCGCGGCACACGGCGAAGCCGTCTTTTACGGGCAATCGAATATCCAAGATGATGAGATCGTAGGGATGCGATAAGGCTTTATCCAGTCCGGATGCGCCATCGCCGGCCGTATCCACGGCATGAGACTCCTGCCGCAGCCCTTTAGCGATCATCCGGGCCGCGTCGTTTTCGTCTTCGATCAGTAGCAGCCGCATACTCGGGTACCCGTTCACGATAATCACACGAAGCCGCATGATTTATCGTCTGTTTAGGTTTCGGCCGCTAACCTGAAGGGCGATAGTGTGCCTCAGGATTCGTTCCATCGTCAAGACGTTTGCGCTTTTGTCCGTATGGCAGGCCGCGGCATCCTTTGCGCAGACCGGAAATTATCCCGGTCTGAAGCTAGATACGGGAAAGCAAATCTATGAGACCGCGTGCATCGCCTGCCACGGGCCGCGCGGGAAGGGCATGCCCGAATCGACCGTTGGATTCGAGAAGCCAGATTCGTTTCCGGATTTTAGCCGGTGCGACCAGACGACGCCAGAATTGAATACAGACTGGAAAGCCGTGATCGTGCATGGTGGGCGATTTCGCGGGTTCTCTCAAATCATGCCCTCTTTTGGCGAGGCGCTCACGAACGATCAGATCAATAAGGTTGTCGACTACCTGCGGGGATTCTGTACTAACAAGTCGTGGCCGCGCGGCGAGTTGAACCTGCCGCGCGCGCTGATTACCGACAAGGCGTTTCCCGAGAATGAAGCGGTCGTTACGACAACTCTGAATGCGGGCGGAGCGCCCGGTGTTTCTACGGCGGCCGTCTACGAACAGCGGTTTGGAGTGAAGAACGAAGTCGAGGTGACCGTCCCGCTCACATTCCAGAATGAGGATCATACATGGTATGGCGGCTTTGGAGACTCCACGGTCGGGATTAAGCGGGAATTATTCTCTAGTCTTCGGACCGGTTCCATCTTCAGCGTGGACGGCGAGGTCACGTTGCCGGCCGGGAATAAAGCCAACGGATTGGGCACGGGTGTAACAACCTTCGGAACTTTCGCGGCATATGGTCAATTGCTGCCCGCGAACTTCTTTCTCCAATTGCAAGGCGGAGCCGAGTTGCCTACGCATACGGAGACTGCGCCGCGATCGCTCTTCTGGAATTCTGTCGTGGGTAAGAGCTTTGCTCCCAATAAGGGCCTGGGCCGGCTCTGGTCGCCGATGGTGGAATTTCTGGCGAACAGGGATTTTGCGACGGGAGCGAGCACGGATTGGGACGTGTTGCCGCAGTTCCAAGTAACGCTCAGCAGGCGGCAACACATACGTGCCGATGTGGGGGTGCGGATTCCGGTAACCAACACGGGCGATAGGCAGACCCAGGTGCTGTTCTACATATTGTGGGACTGGGCGGACGGCAAATTGACGCAGGGTTGGTAATGAGAAAGAACCTGCTCGCGGCGCTCCTTCTATTCCTTGTCAGACCGGGCGAAAGCAAGGACCGGACTTTTCAGACTTCCGATCGCTGCATCGCGTGTCATAACGGGCTCAGCACGTCTTCCGGGCAGGACGTATCGATCGGGTTCGCGTGGCGCGCAAGCATTATGGCCAATTCGTCGCGGGATCCGTACTGGCAGGCCAGCGTGCGGCGGGAATCGATCGATCATCGTGAATCGCTGGCTTCGATCGAGGATGAGTGCTCGGTCTGTCATATGCCCATGTCGCGATTCGAGGCAAAACTGCGGGGCCACACGGGTGAGGTCTTTGCGCATCTTCCGTTCGACCCGGATAAGAACGAGAGCCGCGAGGCCGAAGATGGCGTCTCGTGTTCGGTCTGCCACCAAATCGCGAAAGACCGGCTGGGGACGCGCGAAAGTTTCAATGGAGGATTCGTGATTCAGGCTCCGGAGCCGAAAAACCCGCATGCGGAATACGGACCCTTCGATATCGTGAAAGGAAATCAGACGATCATGCGGACTTCCAGCGGAGGTTTCCGCCCAACGAACGATACGCACATCCGGGATGCGCAATTGTGTGCCACTTGCCACACCCTGTACACGAAAGCTCTCGGACCGGGCGGAAAGGTCATCGGCGAGGTACCCGAGCAGATGCCTTACCAGGAATGGCTGCATAGCGACTATCGGGACAAGCAGACTTGCCAGGCGTGCCACATGCCGGAGGTGGGCGAGCCTACACCGATCAGCAAAGTTTTGGGTGTCGCTCGCGAAGGATTGCACCAGCACGTATTCGTTGCGGGAAATTTCTTTCTGGAAGGAATGCTGAACAAATATCGTGACGATCTCAGCGTCGAGGCGCTTCCGCAGGAGCTCGAATCGGCAGCGAATGGAACGATCGCCTTCTTGCGGGAAAAATCAGCGCGGATGAAGATTGAAAACGTCGACCTGCGCGCGGGGCGGCTCCAGGCAGAGGTCTTCGTGGAGAATTTGAGCGGCCATAAATTTCCCACCGCCTATCCATCCCGCCGCGCCTGGCTCCACTTGGTTGTGCGCGATCGATACCAACGGATCGTATTCGAATCTGGGAAGGTGAATCCGGATGGGTCCATCCAGGGGAACGATAATGACGCCGACCCCAGCCGCTTCGAACCGCACTACAACGAGATCACCGGCAGCGATCAGGTCGAGATCTACGAATCGATTCTCAAGGATCCGGCCGGCCACGTGACCACGGGCTTGTTATCGGCCATCGGGTATCTTAAGGACAACCGCCTCTTGCCTCATGGCTTCGACAAGCGGAGCGCGGATAAAGACATCGCGGTTTACGGCGGAGCCGCGGACGACACAGACTTCACCGATACAGGCGACCGCGTGCGGTATTCGGTACCGATCGGGAATGCCGTGGGTCCTTTTCAGATCGAAGCGGAACTTTGGTATCAGCCCATTGGGTTTCGATGGGCAAACAATCTGAAGCCATACAACAACGCGTCAGAGCCGAAACGCTTCAACACATATTACGATTCCATGGGTTCGAGCACGGGAGTCATCGTGCTGCGTGCCGAGGCTAGCAGATGATCTAAAATCCAGGAGTGCGGATATTGCTCATCATCTCGACCTGCGCCTTGCTCGCGGCCCAAACGGCGCCGCCTCCGAGACAGGGCCGGCGGGGCGCTGGCGGCACGCGCGAGTTTTTGGGCTTGGGGCGGCAGCCGGATGCAGCGGCGGCGGCGCGCGGTAAGCCGTTGTTTGCGGCGAACTGCTCTTTTTGTCACGGCGCCACCGCCCGCGGCGGAGACACTGGTCCGGATCTGCTTCGGTCGAGTGTCGTGCTGCACGACGACAAGGGAGAAGAAATCGGGCCCGTCGTACACAATGGCAGGGCGGCGCGCGGAATGCCGGCCTTTCCCGCTCTGACGGAAGCGCAGCTATCGGATCTCGCCGAATTTCTCCACATGCAGGTAGAGCTTGCCGCTAACCGTGGTACCTACCAGGTGAAAAACATCGTAACCGGAAATGCGAGCGCGGGCGAAGCCTACTTCAACGGACCGGGTAAGTGCAACACGTGCCACTCGGTGACGGGCGACTTGCTGCACATCGGCGCCAAACTGAATCCCGCCGAATTGCAACAGACTTTCCTCTATCCGGCAAACCGGGAGCCGCCAAAGGTCACGGTGACTCTTCCATCGGGCGAACAGGTGAATGGAACGCTCAAACACCTGGACGATTTCAATATCTCCCTTACCGACGCTCAGGGCGAAGTTCATTCTTATGCTCGCGACAAGGAAGTAAAGGTCGTGGTGGAAGATAAACTCGCCGCGCACCGCCGGTTGCTTGACCAATACAGTGACAGCGATATGCACAATCTCACGGCCTATCTGGTGACACTGAAGTGAATTGGAGCGACCGTAAGGTGATCGAGTGATCAGTGACCCTGAGGCCACGTGGGAACAGGGCAATCGTCGGGAAGCTACTCGCCGCTGGATAACATCCGCGGTTGTCGTGACCCTCGCCGTTTGGATGGCGATTATCTGGATTCACTTCGGAAGGACGGTGATCGGCTCCTATTCCCCGCTTCCTTACTTCGACTACTGGGATACGGTAAGGAAGATCGATCGCTATCGCCACTTGGACATCCGTGCTTTTTGGCAGCAGCACAGCGAGCATCGAATTGTTTTTCCTGAAATCATTTTTGCCGCCGATTACCTGTTCTTTCGCGGGCGCGAAATCCTCCCCATAGCCCTCAACGCGTTCTTCTATTTCGGTATGTGGCTTCTGTTTTCCGCGGCGCAATACGGAAATGAGCGGATATCTCTGTTCGTCCGCCTCTGCACCATTCTTCTCGCCGGCATTGTCATGGGCTGGGAAGGAGCGGCCTTTTCAATCGGCGCCGCATTTCTCGTGCAGTGGTCACTGCTATTGGCTAGTGCTAGCCTGGCACTTTTTCTGCTGACTTGCATGCCTGGGTCCCGGCGAGCTTCGATCTTTCTTGCCGGTTCCATTGCATGTGCCATCGTCTGTACTTACACTTCGGCAAATGGCTTACTGTTTTGGGCTGTGATTCAGTTAGCCGCTTGGATTCTACGTCTGTCCAAGTTGCAGCTCTTCATTCTGGCCGCGAGTGGTGCGGCATCGATTGGATTGTATTTTGTCGGTTATCAATTCTCGAGCGGAGCCAACTTCGGTGTGCTATTCGCTCATCCGTTCTATGCGCTTTCGTTCGTGGCCGCCTATCTCGGGATGCCTTTCACCGTAGTCGGACCACGACTCGGAATTTCCGTGGGACTCTTTGAGCTGGCTGTATATCTTGCTTTTGTCCTGCGAGCGGCCAAGCGCGGATGGTTGAACGCTAGGCCTAGTGTTGTTTTCCTCGGCCTTTATCTTTTGTGCCTTCTGACTGCGGCGATCACGGCGCTCGGAAGAATGAACCCGCAGGATCCGGTCTTCGGGGCCGCCACGGCACACCGATACATCCTCGTTCCATTGACCGCTCAGGCAGCTTTGCTTCTCACCGCCGGATGGCTGCTTGCTAACTCGCGCTACCCTCTCTGGGTTTCTTTTGTGACCGTTTTCGTGCTGTGTTTTGCGATCACCGGCAAGTCACGGCGGATTCGTGATTGGTCTGACTTTGCGAAAAACAGCTTCTCGAACTGTCAATCGGCCTCTTTGGCTTTTGAATCGGGTGTCAACGATCCAGAACTGATGGGAACCGTGTTTCCCGATGCGGCGTCGGTGAAACAGGCGCTGGAAATACTGCGTAAGAATCGTCTATCGACGTTTGCCGACGGAAGAATGGATTGGCTCGGCAGACCGGCTTCGGCGATTTTCCGCTTTGTTTCCAATGAGCGCGAAGCCGGCGCCGTTACCGTGAGTTATCCGCTCGAATCAGGGCTGGCTGTACTCGGATGGACCGATTCACCACGCAGAATCTGGCATCCGCAGGAGCTGGTATTTCTCGATGGCCAAGAGCGAATCATCGGATTTGGGAGGAAACTGCCAGGCGGGGTGCCGCACGGGCTTGCTTCGGCCGAGACCCCGGAATCTATCGCCTGGGTGGGATTCGTGAATCTCAGCTTTCAAAGCAAGTCATTCTCGTCTTATGTGGTGGAGAGCCGTGGCCGGGCCCTCGTTCCGGTTGGAAAGACAACCGCCATCCCACCGATCCGGATTCTCGACTACGATCAGGTTGGCGCTTCGATCCCGCCGATACGATGGGACGTGCAAGGAAGCTGGATCCAAAACGGGTCTCTTCCCGGCACTCCTATAAAGATGCCGCCGGCGATTTCCTATTACGAAAGCTACGCCGGGAGTGATGCTAACACTGGTGTGCTCACGTCAGCTCCATTCGCGAGACCTTCCGGAAATTGCCTGGTCTTAGCCAGCGCGCACGGACCTTCCGTGGAAGGTCTTTCTGAAACGCTGATCAACGCCGATACCAGAGAGACGATTGCATCAGCGCCTCAAATCGGCACGGATCCTAAGTGGAGATTTTGGGCAATCGACTTGCCGCCCGATGCACAACGTCTGCAAATCGTTAGCGAAGATCGTGGCCGCGGGTGGGGGCAATGGTTAAGTATCGGCGAACCCCACCTTTGCAAGTAAGCCGGGCTCGTTCAACCGGTCTTGCGGAAATCACCGCCGCTGAAATATTTCTCCAGCCAGACATACAGACAGATAAACAGATAGCGGCTGCCCATTTCTTTGATTTTTAATTTTGCTTGGCCGCTGCGGCGGTTCCGCCATGTGATGGGCGTGACCGTCCACGTGTAGCCGCGAACGATGGCCTTGAGGGGCAGTTCCACGGTGAGATTGAAGTGGGGAGAGAGCAATGGGCGGCAGCCATCAATGACGGTTCGGCGGTAGGCCTTGAAGGCATTGGTCGTGTCGTTCAGGGAAATCCGAAACAGCATGCGTATGAAGAAATTCGCAAGCCGGTTTACGCGGAGTTTCAAAGGCGGATAATCAATGACGCCGCCACCCTTAACGAAGCGCGAGCCGAATACGGCATCCCAGCCCTCGTTGAGCAGGTTCCAGTAGCGGACCAGGTCGCGGTAATCGTCGGATTCATCGGCCATGACGATGGCCACTGCATCGCCAGTCATGTGA
>Ga0070717_10004059_pt1 | contig 10551 bp, 7 predicted proteins | sample LARL113metaG_FD_71366 | JGI IMG/M metagenome (GOLD analysis project Ga0070717, IMG submission 71366) | Corn, switchgrass and miscanthus rhizosphere microbial communities from Kellogg Biological Station, Michigan, USA - LAR L11-3 metaG | ecosystem: Host-associated > Plants > Roots > Rhizosphere ... | reverse complement strand
AGCACCCACATGCATGGCACTTCCGTGCCGGTGGAGGAGCCGTCCACAGCATCAAAAGCGGACGTTCGCACTGCAGCAAACAGTCGTTGATTCGATCACCGCGTCGGCAAGTTGCAGAAGAGGCAACGGCAAACTAGGACAGCGGGGGTGACGAATTCCCATCGCCTGCCCTGCCCCGCGCCCAGCGGGGCTTTTTAGCCACTCTCACGGGGCTCGCGGATCGCGTAAGCGCCCCGCGACCCGCCGGGGTTGAATCGACGGGCCGGGGGCACAACGCGCTGCTCCAGGCCGGCCGGCCCGTGAGCGCGCCGGTCATGCCAATACGGACGGGCCTACTTTTCGGTTTCGACGGCGTACCGCCGTATAACCAATCGTGCGAATCCTTGAACACTTTGAAGCGGCCGGTTTCCATGCGGCTGAGCATTTCCATTAGCCCGCCTCGGCATGGCGGTATTTCGCACATAAGGGCTGGTCTCCGTGTGCGGCGCGATCGAAGATCTCGCGTGCCGGTTTTAATGTGCCGACATGATCCTTGAGGATGCCTCCCGATAGATCGCTTGCAGATTGCCGCGAGCAATAACGCAGCTATCTTTTAGCTGCAGGACAGCGAGCGCCACCGTTGGATCTTACGCTCACATTTGATAACGGTCCCGAGCCCGAAACCACGCGTTTCGTTCTCGACGTGCTCGCGCGCCGATCCATTCGCACAACCTTCTTCGTCGTCGGGAATAAGTTAAGCACGTCCGAAGGACGCGAATTGGCTAGACGTGCGCACGAGGAGGGTCACTGGATCGGCAATCATACCTGGAGCCACTCGGTGCCGCTCGGGCTTCTCGAGGACCCCAGTGCCATCGGTGCGGAAATCCGCGATACTCAGAAAGCGATTGGCGCGCTCGCCCATCCGCACCGGTTTTTCCGCCCGTTTGGGCAAGGCGGCAATTTGGATGAACGGTTACTCAATCTTCTCGTCGTCGATGTGTTGTCGGCGGAACGGATGTCCTGCGTACTTTGGAACGCCATTCCGGGCGACTGGAAGGAACCGGACGGGTGGGTGGATCGCGCGCTCGCGCAATGCCGTCTACAAGCCTGGACCGTCATGGTGCTCCATGACCTTCCGACTGGCGCTATGCGCAACCTGGACCGATTTTTGGATGCGGCAGTCGAGCTCGGCGTCCGCTTTCGGCAGGATTTCGCGCCGGAGTGCGTACCCATTCTCGATGGACGGATCGTTCGCCCGATCGATCATATTCTTTCGCCGCTTGGCGTTGAAGGTGAGAGTCAAAGGTGAGGACGCTAACACATTGTATTTCGCAAATTTGCATGTAAACCGTGGGCCTGCTGGCGAGCAAAATAGATTTCACATGGATGATGACGGTGATCTTCGCGAACAAGTCTTGCATATCGAAGCCCACATTGAGGAGCTCGACGACGTTATAGAGAGTTGTAGGAAGTTCATTCTTGTTTCAAAAGCCGGCATTGCTGCCGGAGGAGCCTTGATCTTGGCAATAAGCATCGGAGCAGTTGGGTTCGATTCTACGGTCATGATTGGGGCACTTGCGGCTGTTATCGGAGGGACGGTCGTTTGCGGGTCAAACACGAGTACTTTGAAGCAAACTATGACCGCCATGAAAGCCGCCAAGGCGCACAGAGCCGGATTGATCAGCAGATTGGATCTTCGGGTGGTCGGAGACAGGGAGGTCGGATGGGGATGATGATACGGAAATCCAAGCATTAAGTCGTGACACTCAAAAGGCAGCGGATCCACGACCCGCGTATTCTGTGCGAACCCGAAATGGCATGGCGAATCAGATAATCCGCGATGAACTGGAGCGTCTCGTCGAGGCTCATGCCGTGCTCTCGAGCGGCGGAGGAGGCAGCCTCGAAGGCAATTTTAATGGCCGCCACCTCGCGAGCGGCATGGCGGCCGGCCGTATTTCTGGTTCATTGAGATCAAGGCGCCGGCGGCGGGCTCCTGGCATGCGACGCTCACGCCCCAGCAGGCGGCAGCAGGATGCGGCCCGATCGCGCGAGATCAAGGTGCGCCCGGACAAACCGGGCGGGCCGCCATTTCGAGGTCCATCACGATTATATCTGGGCGCTCGCTAATCGCCATTTCGCAGCCCTTCTCGCCATCCTCCGCCGTGAGCACCTCGAAATCGCCAAGTAGCTCGAGCCGCATCTTGAGCATGAAGACATTGTCGTCGTTGTCTTCGATGTAAAGCACTTTGGTCATGATGCCGATACCGCGCCCCCGTTAACCGCAGCTCTGGTGTCCGCGAGCCGCCTGATGCGCTCGACCAGGTCAGCTGGGCGGAACGTTTCCTTGACCAGCACTGATTGGACGCCGGAGTTCAATCGCTCACGGTCCTTGTCGTCGAGATCGAGGGCAGTGATCACGATGACTGGAATGTCCCGCCAGCTCGGCTCCTTCTGTAGGGCCGCGACGACTTGGAAGCCGTCCATCTCGGGCATCATCAAGTCGAGCAGGATCAACTCTGGCTTACCCTCTTGCAGACGACCCAGCGCTTCTTTTCCGTTCGCCGCCTCTTGCACGGTCCACTGCTGGCTCTCGAGCCAGGCACGCATCCGCTCCCGCTGGAAAGAGTCATCTTCAACCAACAGCACCCTGGTCGGCTGTTTCGGCGCCCGAAAGCGCCCGACGAGACTATGCAGCCGCTCGCGATCGATCGGCTTAGTGAGATAGCCCGCCGCACCGAGGGCCACGGCGCGGCGCTGCTGATCCAGGATCGTCACCATGATGACGGGAATCTCGGCAAGTTCACTGTCTTGTCGTAATGCTGCGAGGACCGACCATCCGTCGAGATCGGGCATGAGTACGTCGAGGGTAATCACGCTAGGCCGCAGTTCCTTGGCGAGTTTGAGCCCCTCCAATCCGCCCGACGCAGATACAACAGAGAATCCTTCGGCTTTGAGCCGATCCGTAAGAAGTTCGCGCGCGGTGGCATCGTCGTCGATGACGAGAACGCAATCGGCATGTGGCCGGCGGCCGCCCTCCACGAAGGTTCTTGCAAGACTAACGGTGCTGCCCGGCAGGCGGACAGTGAAGACCGACCCCTTGCCCGGCTCGCTCGCCACGGTCACATCGCCGCCCATGAGGCGCGCGAGCTTGCGAGTAATGGCAAGGCCAAGCCCGGTTCCACCGAAGTGGCGCGTGGTGAGAGCATCGGCTTGGGTGAATTCCTCGAACAGCTTGGCCTGCTGCTCCGCCGTCATGCCGATGCCGGTATCTGATACGGCAAACTCCATCCAGTTGCGTCCGTCGGCGACTTTTCGTACTCGTAGCGCGACCTCACCGCCTTTAGTGAATTTACAGGCATTGCTTAACAGATTGAGCAGGATCTGCCGCAGCCGCATAGGGTCCACCGTCGCGGTGCCAGGCTCACCTTCGGCTTCGACGACGAGCCTATTCTTGTTCTGCTCCGCGAGCTGCCGCGCCGTGCCTATGACCTCATCGATGAGCGGCGCCAAATTTACCAACTCGGGGCTGAGCTCGAGCTTGCCGGCCTCGATCTTCGAGAGGTCGAGCACCTGATTGATAAGTCCGAGTAGGTGCGAGCCGGCGCGGTGCACGCGATTGAGCGGCTCGAGCGCCTTTTCAGTGCCAAAACGCGCCGTATTAGTGACCATCATTTCGGTCAGCCCAATGATGGCATTTAGCGGCGTGCGCAGCTCATGGCTCATGCTCGCGAGGAACCGCGATTTATGCTCACTCGCCGCTTCGAGCTCGTGGCTTTTCTCCTCAATCTGGTGGAACAATCGCGCGTTTTGGATCGCCAACACGGATTGTGCAGCGAAGGTCTCCAGCAAATCGATGGTGCTTTGGGGAAATTCGCCCGGTTCCTTGCGACGGACCACCAGCGCACCGACGATCCGATCCGCGCCGAGCAACGGGATGGTCAAGAGGGCGCGGAAGCCGGCGCGCTGAATGACATCGAGGACGAGCGACGAGGCATCCTGCTTGGCGTCCGGAAGTTGCATCGATTTGCGCTGGAGCGCCGCCTGGCTGACCATCGTTTCGCCAAGCCGGATGTGTCGACCTTTGATGGCCGCGATTAAATCTTCATCCATCCCATAGCTGGCATGCACCTGGAATTCCTGGCTGGCTTCATCGAACACATAGATTGTACCGGCTTCCGTCCCCGAAAGCTGGACCGCCGTGGCAATGATGGTGGAGAGTACGGTCTGCAAGTCGATCGTCGAATTGACTGCCTGGCTGACGTCACCGAGCGCTCGCAACTCCTTGACCGATTGGGCGAGCTCAGCCGTGCGCTCTTGCACCTGCTTTTCAAGACGGTCGGCCGCTTGTGCCCTCTCGATCAGCAACTCGTCACGTTCCAAGGTGTTTTTGCGCAAAACCTCAACGACTCGCCCCATTTCTGCGATCTCGTCGCTACCGCCGGTCGGCAGGCTTGCCGTAAGATTGCCCTCGGCAATCGCCAGCATGCTGCGACTGAGCGCCGTCAGCCGAGAAACGATGCTGCGCCCCACATAGAGCCAGACGATCAGGATTGAGCTCAGGAGACTGAGCGCGACAGCTGCTATCAGGACGGTCGCGCTGAATCGTTGAACCGAGAGTGCATCTTTATTGGCCTGCGCGATGTCGTGCTGGGCAAGTGAGACCAGGCGATCCGCCGCCTGAGTGAGGTCTCGCGACAGCGCAGCGTTCTCGGTCAAATGCTGCGTCGCATTCGCGATAATGCTGAGTTCCTGCAATCGCAACTCGGGGATACTGCTGATGCCCGCGAGCTGTCCACCGAATTCGTCGAGCTTGCCGGTCAAGAGCGGCTGCAATCTCGAATCCAGGTTGACCGTCGTCCCGCGCGCCTCGCGCAGGGATTGTTGGATTCGAAACACCTGTACGCGGAGGGTGTCGGCATCCTCTGCGGCAGCAATCTGCTGCAGCCTGTCGCTTATGGACGTGATAAGGAACTGCACGCGCTGCAATGCATGATACGATGCTGTCGAAGCGACCAATCGGCTGCCGGCCGCTGCTCGTGGGTCGGCACCCAGCCTGGTGTCGTCGACTATCCTGCGGGACTGTCCGATTTCGCCCTCGACGATCTGCAGCCACGGTATCAAAAGGTTTTGGCTATCGCTGTGGGTAATGAGCGCATTGCGCACATGGCCTCGCTTTAGTTCGCTCACGACCATGCGATCCGCGATCAGCTTGTCGAGCGCTTCAAGATTGAGTTGCAGACGGCTGACGGCCGATCGCATCGAGCCAAGCGCAACGCTGTCGGCGCCGCGATGCTCTAGGCCCTCCAATAGTGCGGTAAGTTCCTGCATCTCGGCGGCGATTTTCCGAGAGCTTTCGGCATGATCGACCGCCGTCGCGGCGGCGAGGAGGGCGGGAGCGGCTGAAGCGATCCGCTCTGCTTGTCGCGACACTTCCTGCAAGGCCAGTGCTGCAGGGACCCGCCTCGCCGTGATGCGATCAAGGACATCGCCGATTTCGCGGAAAGAGTAGATCGCGACGCCCGCACCGATGACTCCCAATCCGCTAATCCCGAGGAAAGCCAAAAGCAATCGGCTCGCCACGCCGAGCCGCGATGACGCCCATGTCCACATTTTCGGGGACACCGCCAGAGGGCTAGACCTCACCAGGTTCATGTCTGCGCCTTTGCCGCCGACGTTGACGAACGCCGGTCGCGTACTGGCATCATCCTCCGAACGGGTAAGGTAGGGCGCGCGCATTGAGAAAGGCGCGTTCCGAAATGTCCCCCCAGCGCAGGGCCGAGGTCCGGAACTTGATGAAGCCGTCGTAGACCCGCCGCGTCAGATCGTCCTTGCGGCTGGTCTCGTAGAGAACTTCGCCGGATACCTTGCCGAGCGCCTGCAGAATCGAATCGTCGAGCTTGCGGACCTCAATTGCCGGATCATTGGCAATCTGCTGGAGCGCGATGGCATCGTTGGCCGTAAAATCCGCATATGAAAGCGCATTCTCGGCGGCCGCCGCCGTCGCTATGACGCTGCGCTCGCTGCGACCGAGGCCGTCCCACAGCTGCTTGTTGACTGCGAGCGAAATCGCCGCTCCCGGTTCGTGGAAGCCCGGGTAGTAGTAGTATTTAGCAGCCTTGTGGAGGCCCAACGCCATGTCCACCCAGGGGCCGGCGAATTCGCTCGCATCGATCGCGCCGGACCGTAGCGACGGGATGATTTCCCCTGCCGGCAGGTTGACCACTACGGCGCCGAGCCGCCGTAGCACCTCGCCGCAAACGCCGGGCATGCGATAGCGCAGGCCCTTGTAGGACTCCACGCCCGTGAGTTCCTTGGTGAACCAACCGCCCATCTGCGGACCGGTATTGCCGCACATGAACGGCTTGAGGCCGAACCCTGCGCTCAACTCGTCCCACAGCGCCTGACCTCCGCCGTGATAGATCCACGCGTTGATTTCCGGTGGCGTGAAGCCGAACGGAACGTTGCAAAAGTACGAGAATGCGGGGGAGTGCCCGGCCCAGGTGATTTCCGAGGCGTGGTACATGTCGGCAAGGCCGGACGAGACCGCATCAAACGATTCGAACGCACCGACCAGCTGACCGGCTGCGAATACCTTGACGTTCAGCCGGCCACCGGAGAGCGACGTAATCGCCTCCGCAACACGCTCGGCGCCAGACTGGAGGCCCGGCAAGGCCTTCGGCCAGATGGTGACCATCTTGAGTTCGCGCACGCCTTGCGCGATCGCGGGCATTGGAAAAGCGGATGCCACGGCCCCGACGCCGGCGCTTGCAACGAATTGGCGGCGATCCATATTCCTCTCCCCGCTAGTTGTCCGGCCTCTCTTTTAGTTTTTTCTCTGCAAGAGGCATTCGCAGCAAAATAGCACGCATGTCGCCACTCGGATGGAGGGGTCAGCTGGTACGCCTCTGAGTGTGAGCGGCGAAGCGTGCCCCGCCGACAGAATTAGACCCCCCTCTTTCATGCATGAAGTCTCGATACTAACCCGATAAAAAACCAAGCTTATAGATATCATATCTTGAGCTGTGGGTCTTCAAAGTACTTCGCCTTCGAAGGCGCCCAATGGTTCGATGTGGCACACTTTGGAGTGTCTCGGAGCACAAACGAATTCTGGTTTCAACAGCTGGTTTTAGCGCCGTTCCCCCATTTAGGTGTGTAATGTACTTCACACATCTCAAGGAGCAATTTTTTGGACAAGATCTGTCCGTTATGCCGGCATGGCCTAGTCGGCACTTTTGCGCCGAATGTACCCTCCCTGTGCGGTTCGCTCCAGGCGTGGAGCGCATTCGACGAATGTTAGCGCGGCACCATTGGTGTCCCGCACCACCTGGGCGATGTTCGCGGCATGCGTGATTGTTAACAAGGGGTCGACAGGCGACAATTCTAGAGTTCTTATCGTTTAGCAAGTCTGGGAGGGATATGAGGTGGTGGAAAAACTCAACAAGCGTTCCCAGCTCATCACCGCGGGCATAGCCCGCTCACCCAACCGCGCGATGTTGCGCGCCGTGGGCTTCGAAAGACGGCGACTTTGAAAAACCCATTGTCGGCGTAGCGAACGGCCACTCTACGATGAACCCTTGCAACGCAGGCATTCAGCCTCTCGTCGACCGCGTTATGCTGGGCCTCAAGGAGGCGGGAGCAATGCCGCAGGTCTTCGGCTTTCCGACGGTGACCGACGGCATCGGCATGGGCACCGAAGGCATGAAGTATTCGTTGGTATCGCGGGAAGTTATTGCCGACGCGATAGAAGTCGCGGTCAACGGCCAACGCATGGACGGTGTGGTTGCGGTCGGTGGTTGCGACAAGAACATGCCGGGCGCCATGATCGCGATGGCACGCATGAACGTGCCCGGTATCTTTGTATATGCCGGTACTATCAAGCCCGGGTTCTGGAAAGGTGAGAAACTCACTATCGTGAGTCCGTTCGAGGCGGTGGGCGCCTTCACTGCGGGTAAGATGTCACGGGAGGACTTCGACGGCATCGAAAAAAACGCCTGCCCGTCAGTGGGCGCCTGCGGCGGCCAGTACACCGCAAACACGATGTCCTCATCATTCGAAGCGATGGGCATGAGTCTGCTCGGCTCATCGCAGATGGCATCGCCTGACCGCGAGAAGGCAGACTCTGCAGCCGAGTCTGCTCGTTTGCTTGTTGAGGCGATCCGGGCAGACCTGAAACCGCGCGACATCATCACTAGAAAATCGATCGAGAATGCGGTCGCGCTTGTCATGGCGACTGGCGGCTCGACCAACGCGGTGCTCCACTATCTGGCCATCGCAAGCGCCGCAGGCGTGAAATGGACCATCGATGACTTCGAGCGCGTGCGGCGCAAGGTACCGGTGCTATGCAACCTCAAACCGTCGGGCCAGTACGTAGCGACGGATTTCCATTCTGCCGGTGGCGTGCCGCAGGTGCTGAAGATCTTGCTCATAAATGGCGTCTTGCATGGTGACTGCATGACCATGCATGGCAAGACCATGGCCGAGATGTTGAGAGATGTTCCTTCAGAGCCCCGGAAGGAACAAGAGGTGATCCGTCCGTGGTCGCATCCGGTTTACAAGAAAGGGCATCTTGCGATCTTAAAGGGTAACCTTTCGCCCGAAGGCTGTGTCGCCAAGATCACGGGGTTGAAACAAACATCAATCACCGGCCCTGCACGCGTATTCGATTCTGAACCCGAATGCCTGCGGGCCATCCTGGATAAGAAAATCAAGTCGGGCGATGTGGTCGTGATCCGCTACGAGGGGCCGAAGGGGGGGCCCGGCATGCAGGAAATGCTTGCGCCAACGTCTGCCCTGGTCGGACAGGGGCTCGGCGCATCGGTAGGCCTTCTCACCGATGGACGGTTTTCCGGCGGAACGTGGGGAATGGTTGTCGGTCATGTCGCACCGGAAGCTTACGAGGGGGGATTGATTGCACTGGTGAGGGAAGGTGATTCGATCACGATCGACGCTAAGAAGCGCCTTATTCAGCTCAACGTTCCAGCAAAAGAACTTGTCAGACGAAAGAAACTATGGAAGGCGCCCAAGCCACGCCATGCTACTGGCGTGCTCGGCAAGTATATCAAGCTCGTCTCGACCGCCAGCCGCGGGGCGATTACCGACTGATTATTCGTCCCTGCCCAAAACGCCAACGCGGCCACAGACATTCGTCGACACGGCCGTTTCGTGTCACAAGCGGATATCGGCTGTTAAAAATCAATTGAGCTCCAAGGTCGCTCCAAACTCGTTGTCATTCATGCGCGCAAAATCGTATCGCGGATAAACTTCTCTGGCGCGAGCAAAGAAGAACTCCTCGAAGGCTTTGGCAGCGCGCGCACGCAGCGGATCAAGTATACGAGCGAACGCGATTTTGACAAAAAACCGCTCTGCGCCCGAGACAGGTACAAGCTCGAAGTGATTTGGGAATATCCGCGTCCAATACGAGACGAGGTGATATTGCGTGAGGGCTACGTCCGCATAGCCCCGAGCCACCATCTCGGGAAGATCGCGATGCACAATTCCGATGCGACCGGGAAAGTGCGGCGTCTCCGCGGCGAAGAGCGCGTCGCCTGCCGGCTTTCCGATCAAATCGTCGACGGCAGCACGGTATCTGGCACGAGCTCCCGGTTCGCTAAGCGCCTCCGGCAGCGCAATTCGCGCCCCGCCGCGCGCGACATCAACGAGGCTATAAATTCCGAATGGATTTCCTTTGTGAACAAGCAGTGCAAAGCCGCGATTTCTTGAGAAGAAGCGCACCTGCGGCTCGATTGCGTTGAGCTTGCGCACTTCTCGCAAAGGGGCAGGTCCGGCCATGATGATATCGGGGTAGAAGCCGGACTTGCGACTTACGTCTAGCACCAGATTGCCCAAGGCGATTGCCCCCGTGCGCAGCATCTGCACCACGACAGGTTGCGGGACGGTCACCACCACGATGTTGTCCAGATTGAGATCGGCGTATTGCGGCTGTGACTCCGCCCAGGACGGGAACGCGCCGATGATGTCGTCACTGAGCAACACCATCAGGTGATTTCCTTCGGTGAAAATCACAAGGCTCGCCGGTGTGCCAATGCGGCCGACAATATCCGGCACGGTATCGGTATGACCGGCGAACGCCCGAATGCCGGGCTCAAGCTTCGTCACGACAGGCCAGACGAGCGGCTCAGGCGATCTCTGTGTGCCTGCATTTTCGCCTGTGGCCATTCCCGATGGCGATGTGCAAGTTCCTATAGTTACGGCACTCAACGTGCCGCTGGGGCGCGTCTTGGCCCCAGTCCTTCGACGACAAGCTTATCGCTCAACAGTAAGCTCTAGCGCATCGGACCTGACCAACTGTAGCCGGTCCCGTAAGGCGTGCCTGGAAACGGATTGGGTCGGCAAAAGCCACCGCGGCCGAGGATCGTTTGATAGCACTGGTTGAACGAGGAATAGCTGCAGTTGTCGTTGAGGCCCTGATCGGGATAGGTCGCGCACCAGCTTCCGCTGGCCTCCGCCGCCTGGCTCCCTTGCGCGCTCGACCGGCGCTTGGCGTCAGCGTCGGTGAGCAGCAAAGCCATTATTGCGATACTGAGCAAAACAAGACCGATCGCGCGCATGGTT